>Ga0134126_10002704_pt1 | contig 22275 bp, 20 predicted proteins | sample KB31752_FD_96881 | JGI IMG/M metagenome (GOLD analysis project Ga0134126, IMG submission 96881) | Terrestrial soil microbial communities with excess Nitrogen fertilizer from Kellogg Biological Station, Michigan, USA - KB3-175-2 | ecosystem: Environmental > Terrestrial > Soil > Unclassified ... | reverse complement strand
TGAGAAACAGGCTTTTGAAATCCACCACACCGTTAATGTTGAATGTTTCTCCGATGAGCTTCGGTCCGGCGATGTTGGCCGCCAATGGACCGAGGCCGAGGATCATCAGATTAAACAGGCCCTGGGCGCTGGCGCGCGCGTCTTTCGGAAAGAACTCATCAACAAAAATGTAAACCGTGGCGAAGAAGAAGGCGTAGCAAATTCCATGAAGCACGTTGACGAGGATGACGATCTCCTTGTGTTGGGGAAACAACGCAAATACGGCGAAACGTGCCGCGTGGCCAAGAATGCCGATGATCATCGTCGTCCGCCAACCGAGCGATTTCAGCGTAACGCCGAGGACAAGCATCGTAAGGATCTCGGCAATCTGGCCAATGCTCATCACGGGCATGATCCAGTTGCCTGGAATCCCCACGCCGCCCGCCGTCACGGCACTTCCAAGAAAGCGTCCTGTCCAGTTAAAAAAAAGATTATGCACCGTCGCATCGACGAATGTCACAGTCCACAACACCAGAATGAAAGGCAGGCCGAGCAGTTTCATCGCTTCAAGCCAGGCCAGCTTAGCCACCCCCTCCTCGGCCGGCTTTGGCGGCGTGTGGGGCAACGTCAGACTGAAAACAGCGAGGGCCAGTGATGCGACGCCCGCGACGATAAAAGTCCACTTGGTGCCCTGCTGGAGCGCATCGCCGGTAAGGCCTGAGCCCAACACGATGCCCAGCCAATCAACAAGCCTTTGAGGATTTGCCGCCTTCACCTTGTCCCAGTCCACAAGAATGAACGTGAACGGCCATGCGGCCAAAATCCATCCGATCGTGCCGCCCATGCGTACAATTCCAAATTCCTTCTGTGCGTCCTTCATCTGGGTGAAAGCGATCGAGTTCGTAATGGAGATCGTGGGCACGTAGAGCAGGCAGTGCACGAGCATGAGGAAAAAAAACGGCCAAAACGCCTGAACCCAAACCAACGACAGGATCGCTGCCCCGCCGATCAGATGACTTACGGCCAGGAATTTTTCCGCGGAAAAGTTGCGGTCGGCAAATTGATTGCTGAAAAACATCCCCACGATGGCGGCCGCCGGAAACGCATTTAGAATCAGGGACTGTTCCGAGAAGAAAAAAGATACGGCTTTGGGAATCAATGGTGCGAGAATATGAGGTGGTTCGGAAGCTGAAAAACCGAGGCTTGGCAGGTAGCCGAAAATGAGGGGAAACCACGCGCCCCATACGAAAAATTCCAGGACCATCATTAGAAAAAGTTTGAAGCGGATCGCTTTGTTCATAGGATTGGTTGATGCGCAGCGTAAGGGAAGCCGCCTGTTGTGGCAAGCAAAGAGCAAGCGCGGCTTTCATTAGTAGTCGTTGAGAGGCAACTGTGATCGCTGGAGAGAAATCGATAGCAGACGTCGTTCGATGAACTGCCTTCCGATTGCAAAGAGGCTCCGGATCGTCTAACTTTCCAAAGTGGCCTTCAAGGCGCAATTTCGTAAGCGATGTCGGCGGTCTTTACAGTGGCGCACTGCACGAATCCATGTTGATGGCGCGATACCATGCCGAAGACACCCGTAAGAACTGACACGATGAATCTGCCTCCGCTCATTCTCGCCTCGGTTTCGCCGCGCCGCGCGGAACTGCTGCGCGAGACGGGGTTGAAGTTCCGCGTCGTGCCCAGCGACGCATCGGAAACGCGCAACGAACAACTGACGGCCCGCGAATTGTGCCAGCTCAACGCGTACCGGAAGGCGCGCGCGGTGGCAAAGAAAATTCCCGACGCCCTGGTGATCGGGGCGGACACGCTCGTTTGCCTCGACGACGAGATCTTCGGCAAACCGTCCAGCCTTGCGGACGCCCGACAAATGATCGGGAAATTGCAAGGCCGCACCCACCGTGTGGCCACCGGCGTCTGTCTTATTCATTTGCGCCGGTTTCGCCAAAAGATTTTCACCGAGACAACCCGTGTGACGTTCCGCCAGCTCGACTCAAAGCAGATCCGTTACTACCTGGGCGCGATCAACTCGCTCGACAAGGCCGGCGCTTACGCGATTCAGGAGAAAGGAGACCTGCTCGTTGAAAGGATTTCCGGTTCGTATTCCAACGTTGTCGGTTTGCCGATCGAACGATTGAAGGCCGAACTGGCCGCGTGGTGACTTGAAAATCAACTTTTGACCCCGGATGCCTGAGTCACTACGCTCGCGCCGTGGAAAGCAGCGCCGCCGCCAACCTGCCGGACGCGGAGAAAGCCGCGCCGCCGTTACTGCTTCGCCAGTTTGATTCCGTTGGCAGGAGCATCGTCCGGTTCCTTGAGACCACCCGGGGATTGATCGCGTTCACGCTGATCACGCTCGGCGTGGCCGTCGCGAAATTCAACGTTTCCACGCACGTCATTCATCCGTTGATCCGATCGCAGGTGTACCGCGCCGGTCTGCGTCTGCTGCCGATGATCAGTTTTCTGGCGTGCGCGCTCGGGCTGATGATCATCGGGCAGATGGTTGCCCTGCTGACGCGCGTGGGCGCCCAGAACCTGGCCGGCACGGTGATGGTGACGGTCGTGGTGCGCGAACTGGGTCCGCTCGCAGCCGCGTTGCTGGTGCTGGCTCGCGTTGGCGCCGCTTACGTGATCGAGCTCGGCACGGCCCGCGCGCTCGGCGAAGTGGAGGCGCTGGAGGCACTGTGCATTGATCCGGTTCATTATCTGGTGATTCCGCGCGTGGTCGGGCTTGCGTTCGCAATTTTTTCGCTCACGGTCTATTTCATCCTCGCCGCGTTGATCAGCGGGTACCTGTTTGCGTTCGTGCAGGACGTGCCGCTGCTGCCGGGAGACTACTTCAAACAACTTGCGATGGCGTTGAGCTGGGAGGACTTCGCCCTGCTCGCGCTCAAGACGTGCTGCTTCGGAATCATCATTGCGGTGACGACCTGTTACCAGGGTCTGGCCCAGCCCTTGCGCCTCGAACAGGTCTCCGGCGCGACGACACGCGCCGTTGTACAGAGCCTGGTGGCGTGTGTGTTATTGGATGTACTGTTCATCATTGTCTACCTCGTGATGTGAACACCGGCTCGCGAACCACAGACTCGTCGACGGCTGCGATGCAGCCGGTCATTCAAATGGTCGGGGTTGCCGTTGGCAATGCCAGCGAGACCGGTACTGTTTCGATCGAGGGCGTTGATTGGAGCATTTCGACGGGAGACTACTGGGTCGTCGGTGGTCCGCCCGGCTCGGGAAAGAGCGATCTGCTGGCGACGATGGCCGGCTTGTACCGTCCGCTGCGGGGAACACTGCGTCTTTTTGGCAGCGATACTGCGGACCTGGCGGAGGACCACTTTCTCGCGGCGCGGATGCGCATCGGCCTGGTGTTCGAAAACGGCGGACGGCTGTTCAATCATCTGACTCTCGCGGAAAACATCGCATTGCCAATTCGTTATCACCATGGGCGCTGCGCGATCAATACGAAGGAGCGCGTCGAGGAGATCCTTGACGCGACCGATCTGGCGCAGTTCGCGAACTGTACTCCCGGCCAGATCAAACACGCCTGGCGCCAGCGTGCCGGGCTCGCTCGCGCGATGGCGATGCACCCGGACGTTCTGTTGCTGGACAATCCACTGGCGGGATTGGGGCCGCAGGAGTCGCGCTGGTGGAGGGAATTCCTGGTGAGTCTTCCCGGCGGCAATGCCGTGACGCGGGGACAGCCGGTCGCGCTTGTGGTCGCGTGTCATGACCTGCGTCCGTGGACAGATCAGGGGAAACAATTCGCGCTCCTGAAACAAAAACGGTGGTTGTCGGTTGGCGGACGCGCCGAACTTGGTTGTTGCGACGAGCCGCTGTTGCGCGAGTTGCTGGCGGCGGATTTTGCGATGGGTTGAACAGATGTCGCTCCAGGACCTGACACCTCAATTGCGGACGCGGCTCGGCCGGATGGAACGGGCCGTGGGCATCTTCGACGGCCTGGCGGCTGCGCTGCTGCTGTCGGGATTCGTCTATTACCTTTATCACACGGCAGTGCGGAAGGGGTGGTTTCTCACCAAGGTGACGTACTACACTTACGTGGACAGCGCCGCCGGATTGAAAGTGGGCGATCCCGTCAAGCTGATGGGGTTCGAGGCCGGCCAGATCACTGCGATTCTTCCAGAGAAACCAGGTTCGCCATACAACGTTTACATTGAATTTCGAATCACGGCTACAAATGCCGGTTATATCTGGTTTCCCGACTCTCACGTCAAAGTCACCGCTGCGGATTTTTTGGGGAATCGTTACCTGGAGGTGACGAAAGGCGGTAGTGCCGGTTGGACGAACCTCGACGGATCAAAGAAGGAATACTACGCCACATATCGAGAAGAAACTGTCGATGGTAAGAGAGTAATCACGGGCGTTTGGCAGGACAAGGAAGGCACTTATGCGACTTATACAAGAAACTCAAAATACTGGTTGCTGGCCGATGAATCGCCTGCCGTAACCGAGCGTCTGGAGAAGGTCGCGAATCAGATCGAACAAGCTCTTCCTGGAATACTTAATCTGACCAACCAGTTGACCGCGGTGCTGACCAACAGCTCTCAAGCGATGTCGAATCTCAACGCTCTGGCTCAGAACGCGCGGCCCGCTGCGACGAATCTGGCCGAAATCACCGCGCAACTGCGCGAGTTCAACGGCTCGCTCGGCCGCTGGCTCTTTTCCACGAACCTCAATGTGCAACTCGAACTCGCAGCGGCCAACGCCAATACCACGCTTGCCGGTGTTGACACCAACTTCGTCGCCGTCGCGGAAAAGCTCTCGCTCTCTCTCGACAATCTCGCCAGCATTACCAGCAATCTCAACGCGCAAGTGCAGAGTAATACGAACATGCTGGGCTCCATTTCCGCGGCGGTGATCCACATGGACGAACTGGTGCAGGGACTGAAACGCCACTGGCTGCTGCGCTCGGCATTCAAGACCAAGGCGACCAATCAACCGCCGTCACGGCCCGGGCTTCGCGCCGGTCCACCGCAGCCTTAGCTCGTCTTTCTTTGGGTGCGCAAGAGAAACAGCGCGATTGTCACTTATAGTCTGTTGAGCGAGACTGCTATGATGCCGACGGGTTCTCGGAACGAGAGCGCGCCCAAATATGCCAACAAATAGATCCGATGCCAAGTCCTTGTTCGCCACCGCGGTGAAAACATGGAGAGGCCGGCTGGGCATTTCCCAGGAAGAGCTCGCCGGACGCGCGGGGCTGCACCGCACGTACGTGTCGGACATCGAGCGGGGAGCGAGGAACCTCTCGTTGGAAAGCATTGAAAAACTTGCGCACGCGCTCGAGATTTCCGTTTCGACGCTGTTCGCCTCGCGTACAGCGCCGCATGAAACCGGAAGCGGTGATTCGCCCGACGAACTCGTGGAGATCCTTTTTGTGGAGGACAACGCGGATGACGTGGAACTGACGATGCGCGCGTTCAAACGGGCAAAGATCAGCAACCACGTTCAGGTCGTTCGCGACGGCGCTGAGGCACTCGACTTCCTGTTTGGCGACGGCACGCATATCAACCGGCGGATTTCCCGCCGTCCCCGGTTGATTCTGCTGGATCTGAACCTGCCGAGGATCGGCGGGCTGGAGGTGTTGCGGCGAGTCAAGAGCGACGAACGCACACGGATGATTCCGGTGATTGTTCTGACGACCTCCCAGAAGGACCGGGACATCGCGGAGAGCCGCCGGCTCGGCGCGGAGACCTACATTGTGAAACCGGTGGATTTCCAACGGTTCAGCCAGGTCACGCCGCAACTGAGCCTGCATTGGGCGCTGGTCCGTCCGGTTTCGGTGCCGCCTGCTTGAAGTTTCGTCTGACGCAGGTTGTGGTCGAACTGCGCGGCGGACTGTCGCAGCGATCGAATTTTAGCGGAGGGAACGTGAATGAGTTTCTGAACAACCACGGTTCTGCCGATGATACCGAAGGACATCGCTGGTCATGGCGGTCCAGGGCGATGCGGCTTCTCCTGGTTCCGTCAGTGATCATGTCCGGGTTGTGCCACCTGGACCGACCCCGCCGACTGACTTCATTCAGCGATCCACTGTGGAAACGGATCTTGCGACGCGCCAATGAAGCGTGAAGCTAAATCAGCGTTGCAGGAAAGCGAACGGTTGTACCGTCTGATGTTTGAAAGCAATCCGTTGCCCATGTGGGTGTACGACGCGCGGACACTGTCCTTCCTCGCCGTCAATGAAGCGTCCGTCCGTCGTTACGGGTACAGCCGCGATGAGTTTCTGGCGATGACCCTCAGGGACATCCGCCCCGGTGAAGATGTTCCCTTGCTTGAAAAAAGCGTCTCCATTCTGTCAAAAGCATTCGAGGATTCCGGCGTCTGGCGTCATCGGAAAAAGGACGGCACGATCATGTTTGTGGAAATTGTCTCGCACGAATTGGAGTTCGAAGAGCGGCCCGCGCGTCTGGTGCTCGCGAACGATGTTACCGCGCGCAAACGCGACGAGGAAACGCTGCTGCACTTTGCGGCGATTGTCGAATCGTCGAACGACGCGATCATCAGCAAAAACCTGGATGGAACAATCACCAGTTGGAATCCCGCTGCGGAACGCCTCTTCGGCTATGCCGCCGGCGAGGTCAAGGGACGTTCCATCGAGTTTCTTTTCCCGCCCGACCGGCTGGATGAGGAGCGACAAATACTGGCGAAACTCAAGCGAGGCGAACGCATCGAACATTTCGAAACAGTGCGCGTGCGAAAAGACGGACGGGCCGTGGATGTCTCGGTGACCATTTCTCCTGTCAAAGACGGCTCAGGCCAAATCATCGGCATCTCAAAAATGGCCCGCGACATCACCGATCGCCGGCGTGCCGAGGAGGAAATCCGCAGACTCAACAGAGAACTGGAGCAACGGGTGCATGAGCGCACCGCGCAACTTGAAGTCGCCAACAGGGAGCTGGAGGCGTTTTCCTACTCTGTGTCACACGACCTGCGGGCGCCGCTCAGGGCCATCGACGGGTTCAGCAGGGCGCTGTTGGAAGACTGCGCGAACAAACTTGATGACCGCAGCAAAAGTCACCTCGAACGGGTCTGCTCGGCCAGCCGCCATATGAACCAGCTCATCGACGATCTTCTGGATCTGTCGCGGGTATCCCGCGGCGAGCTCCGTCGCATGACCGTGGACCTGAGTGCCATGGCCCGTGGCATCGCCGCCGAACTGCAGCAGACTCAACCGCACCGCAGCGCGGAGTTCGTCATTGAGACGGGTCTGGTCGCTCATTGCGATGCCAGCCTGATCCGAATCGTGCTGACCAATCTGCTGGGGAACGCCTGGAAGTTTACCGGCAAGCTGGCGCAGTCTAGAATTGAATTTGGCTCTGCGCCGGGTAAGGACCAGCGGGCCTGCTTTGTGCGCGATAATGGAGCGGGCTTTGATATGGCGTATTCCGGAAAACTGTTCGGCGCTTTCCAGCGGTTGCACAGTGTCACTGAATTTGAAGGCACCGGCGTGGGCCTGGCCACCGTCCAACGCATCGTCCACCGCCATGGCGGGCACGTTTGGGCGGAGGGCGCAGTCGGAAAGGGCTCCGTGTTCTATTTTACCCTGCCGGGCTGAAGGGATCTGCGGATGAACAAAAAAATCATCCTGTTGGTGGAAGATAATCCGGACGACGAGGAGCTGACGCGGCTGGCCTTTGAGAAGAGTAATGTGGCCAACGAACTTGCCGTGGTGCGCGACGGAGTCGAGGCGCTGGATTACCTGTTTGGCACCGGGACGCACGCGGGACGTGACCCGGGTGCGATGCCGGCCGTCATTCTCCTGGATTTGAAGCTGCCGAAAATCGACGGCCTGGAGGTGTTGCGTCGTTTGCGTGCGGACGATCGGACAAAACTGCTGCCCGTTGTGATCCTCACTTCGTCCCGGGAGCAGGAGGACGTCGTCAAAAGTTACAGTTGCGGCGCCAACAGCTACGTTCGCAAGCCGGTCGAGTTCGAGGAATTCGTCCAGGCTGTGCGCCAACTCGGGCTGTATTGGCTCCTGCTCAACGAAACACGGACAGAACCGGAAGGGGCCGGATGAGCAGGGCGGTACGCGTTCTGATCATCGAAGACCCCGAAGGAGGGTGCCCTGTCACCAGCCGGCGAATTTGAGTGCACCGGATTCAACACCATGCGGAAAAAGGCTGATCCCGCTAGAATCCAGTTAAACCGCGAACCGTCGTCTCTGGTCCAGAGTGCGCGGAGCGAAATGTCATTCAGTCTTCGAGGTGAGACCTGAACACACCAGCCGCAGCTCGAATCTGCGCTGAAAGAACACGCGCTGAAACTCAAGAAGCGCGTTGACCAGACTCCGTCGAAAGCGGGATATGATTCGGGTTGCGCTCGCCACCGGATGGGGTTGCACGTTTGAGTATTTGACCTGCCCATGGCCTTCTCATACAGTGCCCGGCCTGTTTTATGAACGTGCTGATTTGCGACCCGATTTCACCCAAGGGCATCGCTTTGTTGAAGCAGCGAGCTGAGTTCCAAGTGACCGTGCTGGACAAGCGATTATCCGAAGGCGATCTGCTCCCGCTCGTGGGTGAAGTCGCCGCGATGGTCGTCCGCTCGGAGACCAAGGTGACGAAGAAGGTGATCGAGGCCGCGCCGAGACTTCGCGTCGTCGGCCGCGCGGGCGTGGGTGTGGACAACGTGGATGTCGAAGCCGCCACGCAGCGAGGCATCGTGGTGATGAACACGCCGGGCGGCAACACGATCTCCACGGCGGAACTGACGTTCTCCATGTTGATGGCGCTGGCGCGAAAGATTCCGCAGGCACACGCCTCGATGAAGGCCGGGGAGTGGAATCGCAAGGAATTTCAGGGCGTCGAGCTTTGCAACAAGACCCTCGGCATTCTCGGCATGGGCCGCATCGGCAGCGAAGTGGCCCGTCGGGCGATAGCTTTTGGCATGAGAGTGCTGGCCTATGATCCTTTCCTCGCGCTTTCGCGCGCCAAGGCGCTGCAGGTTGAGCTCGTCGAACTGGATGAACTCTACGCGCGCTCGGATTTCATTACCGTCCACATGCCGATGAGTGATGAAACGCGGGGTATGATCAACGCCGCGGCGTTTGCGAAAATGAAGAAGGGTGTGCGCGTGCTCAACTGCGCGCGCGGCGGCATCATCAACGAAAAAGACCTTAGCCACGCGATCAAGAGCGGGCAGGTGGCCGGTGCGGCCCTGGACGTTTACGAAATCGAGCCGCCGCCGAAGGGGTTCCCGCTGCGGGACCTGGCACAGATCATCATGACGCCGCACCTCGGGGCCAGCACGGAGGAAGCGCAGGAAAATGTTGGCATCGAGGTCGCCGAAGCCATTATGGACTATCTGACGCACGGAGCCGTGCGCAACGCGGTCAACCTCCCGAATCTCGATGCCAAGACCTATGCGGTGGTCAAACCGTATTTGAACCTTGGCGAGAAGCTGGGCCGGCTGCTCGCCCAACTGGCGCCCAAACGTAACGAGCGTCTGGTCATCACGTACGGCGGCAAGGCGACCGAGATGCCCGGGGATCCGATCAGCCGTTCGGTGCTGAAGGGCTTTCTGGAATCGGCGGGCGGAAAAGACGTCAACCAGGTCAACGTACGCGCGCTGGCCGCAGCGCTGGGCTTGCTCGTCGAGGAAATCAAATCGAACGAGGAGACAGATTTCAACGAATGGCTGCACGTGGCTGTCCATTCAGAAGAGCAGAAAGTTTCGGCGGGCGGCACGTTTTTTGGCAAACAGAGCCATCCGCGCATTGTGCGCATCAACAGTCTGCCGGTGGAAATCGTGCCGTCGGGGGTCCTGTTTTTGATGACGAACAAGGACCGCCCGGGCATCGTCGGCTACATCGGCACGTTGATGGGCAAATACAAGATCAACATCGCGAACATGAGTTTGAGCCGCGACAACAAGGGCGGTCATGCGTTGACCGTGCTCAACCTGGACAGTGTGCCTCCGCAGGAATTGCTCGACGAAATCCATAAGGACCCCGACATCAGCAACGTGCGTGTTGTGAAGTTGTAATCGGTTTCACGTTGTGCGAACGTCGCCGGAATCTGGCGCGGAATTCTGCCGGAAGAAAAAGATAAAATGAAAACCAGAACGACGATGCTCCTGCTGGGCGCACTGACATTCGCATGGAATTACGTTGACGCGGCCGATGCCGCGAAGGAAAACGCGCCGAAACCCGCTGCTGGTGGCAGGCAGTTGTTCGCGGACGACGTGCTTTGCAAGGGCAAGGGAGTCGAACTCAAACGAAGCCAGTTGGACGAAGCGTTCCTGCAATTCAAATCCAACCTCAACGCGCGCGGTCAGACCCTCCCCGAGGCGCAGCGCGAGCAGGTCGAATCCCAATTGCTCGACAGGCTGGTGATCACCCGGCTCCTCATGAACAAGGCGACCGACGGGGACAAAAAGAAAGCCAGGGCGGCCGCGGACAAGTTCGTGGCCGACACGAAGAGTCAAGCCGGTTCCGAGGAATCGTTCAACCGGCAGCTTGGCGTCATGAATTTCACACCTGCGCAATTTGACGCGCAGGTCTTGGAGCAGTCGGTCTGCAAGGAGGTCATTGATCGCGAGCTTAAAAGCAGAATCAACATCACCGACAACGAGGCGCAGAAGTACTACGACGAACACGGGGCGGAGTTTGACCGACCGGAAACGGTCCGCGCCGCGCATATTCTGCTTTCAACGCGTGATCCCGGCACCGGCCAGGAATTGACCGACGAAAAGAAAAAGGAGAAGAGGCAGCAGATGGAAAAAATCCTGGAGCGTGCCCGGAAGGGCGAGGACTTCGCCGCACTGGCGAGGGAGTTTTCGGAAGATCCCGGTTCGAAGAGCAAGGGCGGCGAATACACATTCGCACGGGCCAAGGACGACCCGCAACATGCGATGGTCGCCGAGTTCGAGAACGCGGCCTTCTCGCTCAAGACGAATGAAATCAGCGGTGTGGTCACGACACAATTCGGCTACCACATCATTAAATTGTACGAGAGAACGCCGGCCCAGAAGCTTGCGTTCGCCAAGGTGAAGGACGATCTCAAGGATTATCTTGCGCGCCAGGAAGTGGACAAACAGTTGAAGGGTTATCTGGACAAGGCGAAGCAGGAGGCGAACCTCGAATACTTCAACGGCGCGAAACCACCGATGGAGCCGGTCGGGAACCCACCAGCTGCCCCGGACAAGAAGTAGCATTCGAGTGTCACTGCGCGGGGCGCCTTCATGGAAGCGGTCGGTCGGGTTTGCCACCGCGCCATGTCCGTGGCCGTTGTCCTCCCGGTCAGTACTTTTTGGAGAATTTCTTCCGCGAGTCTTCCTCGGCGCTGGGTGAAGCAGCGGGGCTGGGAGGGCTGGACGACCCGGCGGCCCTTTCTGCCGCGCTCCCGGACGACTTGGGAGAGGCCGGCGCGGGCTGCTCGTCCACCGTCTCCACAAACGCCATGCGGAGGGTGGTCAGACTTTGTTTCAGCAGTTTCTCCTCGTTCTTGTCGAGGTTGCCCCGGGTTTTGGCCTCGAGCATTTCCAATTGGTCGATAAACATCTTTGCGCTGTCAATGTCGCGCATGTTCTCGCCGGTTTCCGGGTGCGGCATCCGGCCGAGCAGCATCAGCGCCATGTTGGTCTGTTGAAGGATCATGCCCGCGAACAGCGCGGACAGGACCTCTTCGCGGCTCGCGCTCGCCAGCGCGCCGTCGGTGGGCTGGGTTTCGTTCATGTTTTTTTGTTTTTCCCCTGCCGGCGGATCTCCGCCATTAAAAAACTGATGAGATGCTTGAGGCGCGCTTCCAAATCGACGGTCTCCAGCAGGAGCTGGCGCTCCACCGCTGACGAGAGCAGCGTGCCGGACACAAGGTCGGCGATTTGTTCCGGGTTGTTGAGTTTGGCAAGAATTTCGATTCCCTGCTTCAAGGCGAAGTCCGGGGGCAACTCATCGGTATCGAGTTCTTCAAGCTGGCCAAGTTTTTTCAAGACATGGAAGGGAAGCTCGAAACCCTGTTCGAGACGATCCGAAACAAGCTCGAGCACTTTGACCGTCAGTGCGTCCACGGCCACACTGTCGGCCGCGGTGGACTCGATCGTCCGGATGCGATGCACACGATAGGGTTTGCGGCGGACCGCCTGCCCGAGCTCCACGCGCGCGATGCCCTGCAGGACGAGGTTCGAGGTTCCGTCCGTGCGTGCGACCGAAGCCCGGATCAAGCCGAGGCCGGCCACCTGGCATGGCGTTTCGCGCACACGCCCCGGTTTCTGCATCGCCACCGAAAACATCCGGTGCGAACTGAGCGCATCGGCAAGCATCTGCCGGTAGCGCGGCTCGAAGATGTAGAGCGGCAGCATCGCCTGCGGGAAAAGGATGGCGCTGGGGAGCGTCATGACCGGGACTTCACGCGGCAATTCCATGCTTGGAGTTTAGTCGAGCGCGTCTGTAATTCAAGCCGAGATGCGGCTTGCCAAATTTTCCCACTCCGCGCATGTTTGGGCATTATGAAAGGCAAAACTGGAATAGTCACACTGGTCGTACTGTGCGTCGTGCTCGGGGTCGGCCTGCTCATCCGCCACGCCAAGGCGGTTCAGGACAAGGATGCTGCCGACGCAAGGATCCTGCAGTTGTCGAATGATGTGGTGCATACCCAGGACCAGCTTACCGAGCAGAAAAAGGTCAACGACACCCTGGAAAAGACGCTCGAAAACAAGACCTCCGAAGCGTCGAGTTTTTCAAACAAGCTGGACAATGTGACAGCCACGCTGGTGAAAACTGAGCAGGACGCCAAGGCTGCGGCCGAACAGGCGAAGGATGAAATAGCCAAGCGCGACGCAAAGATCGCCGATCTTGAAGGCCAGAACGACGATCTCACCAAGAAAATGGCCGACTTGAACACGTCGATCGGCAATCTGGAATCCCAGATTACGGACACACAGAAGAAGCTTGCCGCCTCGGAAGGGGACCGTGAATTCCTGCTCAAAGAATTGAAACGTCTGCAGGCGGAAAAGGCGGAATTGGAGCGGAAATTCAACGACCTCGCGGTGCTGCGCGACCAGGTGCGCAAACTGCGCGATGAACTCTCCATCGCACGCCGCCTTGAGTGGATTCGGCGCGGTCTGTATGGCACGGAAAAGGGCGCGGAAAAATTGCAGAAGGGCTTTGCCACGACCGGACCGCAGACCAACTACGACCTGAACGTGGAGGTCAAACAGTCCGGCGGCGCGAAGATCGTTTCACCGGGCACGAACACACCTCCCGCCAACCCGCCCGCGCCCGCCGCGCCGCCCAAGTGACCAGATCAAGCCTGCTGGTTGATGCGCATGGCCGCATGATGCGCGACCTGCGGGTCAGCGTGACTGACCGGTGCAATTTTCGCTGTCTCTATTGCCTGCCGGAAACGGAAGAGGCCGCGGACTTTTACCGCGTCAAATTCGACGCGCTGAAAAACCCGGCGCCGCCCACACCAATCACGCGCGAGTGGAAGCCGCGCTCGCACATCCTGAGCTTCGAGGAAATTGAGCGGGTCGTCCGCCTTGCGGTGGGGCTCGGCGTTGAAAAGGTCCGCGTCACGGGCGGCGAGCCACTGCTGCGGCAGCATGTGGAAACACTGGTGCGCGGTCTTGCGCAGATTCCCGGCGTGACCGATCTGGCGATGACGACCAACGGCTTTCTCTTCCCGCAGAAGGCGCGCGCGCTGCGTGAGGCCGGACTCCAACGCGTCAGCTTCAGCATGGACTCGCTCGATCCGGATAATTTCAAAAAAATCACGGGACGCGACGGTCTGCGCTCCGTGCTCGCCGGTGTTGACCTCGCGCGCGAACTGGGATTCAGCCCGGTCAAGGTCAATGCGGTCATCATTCGCGGTCTTAACGATCATGAGATCGAATCGCTTGCCGAATTCGCCCGGGAGAAGGATTTGAGTTTTCGATTCATCGAATTCATGCCGCTGGATTCTGGCCGCGCCTGGCAGAAGGAACTCGTCGTGCCCGGACGCGAGATGCTTCGGCGGCTCCAGGCGCGCTTCGAGTTGAAACCCGCCAAACAATCGAATCCTTCGGAAACCGCCAGACGCTGGACGTTTGCCGATGGCCGCGGTGAAATTGGAATCATCGCCCCGGTAAGCGAGCCGTTCTGCGGGCACTGCAACCGGCTCCGGCTGACCGCCGATGGCAAAATCCGCACCTGCCTGTTCAGTCTTACAGAGCACGATTTGAAACCGCTTTTGCGCGGTGGCGCTCCGGACGAAACCATCGAGGCACGCTTGCGCGAAATCGTCCGGCAGAAGGAGGAGCGCCATCACATCGGCGAGCCGGATTTCGTGCAGCCCGAGCGCACGATGAGTTGCATCGGAGGATAAAGGAATTCAAAGTCAGTGCGATGATCGTGTGCCTCCGATGCGGAACTCAGCGGTCAAGCATGGGGCGTTCAGGCAGTTCGATGGAGCGAAAGAAGCGGTATCTGCTGGTCCCGGTGATCTTCGTTGGATCACATTTTCGCCCAAGCGCGGTGTGCGGCTGAACGACGACGCGTTCGGGTGTCTCGACTGCGGTTTAGTGTGGGGAGAAGTTGAGGCCGAAAACTGGCGAAGTTTGTATAATCGAACACTGCTGTAAAAGGCGAGGCGTCGCCGCCTTGAGCCATTAAGAGGTCGAGTGTCGCGGTCTTGTATCTCCCACGGGGCTTGACCTTTGCTGCAACAGTTGCTTATTAACTGCGTACTATGCCGACCTACGAATACATTTGTTCCAAGTGCGAGCATCAATTTGACGCCTTTCAGCCGATCACTGACAAGCCGCTGACAATTTGCCCGAAAGAGAAATGCCGCATGAAGCGCTGGGGGAAGGGAAAGGTCAAACGAGCCGTCAGCGCCGGAGCGGGTTTGATTTTCAAAGGTAGCGGCTTTTACATCACCGATTATCGCAGCGAAGGCTACAAGGAAGCTGCCAAGAAAGAATCACCGGCGCCCGCGCCGTCGGCCAGTGGCGATGCGAAACCGGCCGCCAAAGCGGAAGCCAAGCCCGCGACGAAAACTGAAACGAAGGCCGCCAAACCCGGGAAGGACGGCAAGTGACGTGCTGTAAAGGCACACTCCAAGCGGTTTTGGCGGCGCGCCTGCCGGGCTAACGAACCATGAAAACCATCGCGATCGTGCTCGGTCCATTGATCGCCTTTGCGGCGCACGGCGCGCTGAACGCCGGACCTGTTGTTACCGCGCGGAGCAGCACTGGTCAGTTCGTCATTCGCGGGCCGACCCTGTCGCAGATATCAACAAATTATTCCGATCCGAATTCAACGTTCGTCGAGCTGGACCCGAATATTCTCGCCGTCAATTGCGAGCGGATCAAACAGGCGTTGCTGCGTGAATTGGTGATGGCCGACGTCTGGCGTGGTCACATTTATGCGGAGATCAACTCATCGCTGCCCACCAACCAGTCCCCTGTCATTGTCGCCAAAGCCTTCACCGACGGCTGGCAGTACCAGATGGAGCTGCCCCGCTGGATCGAGCGGTCCAAACTGGTGCGCGGTTTGATTCAGGTAATGCTGATGGAAATTGCGAACCGCAACGCCGGCCTGCGTTCGGCTGACATCCCGCTCTGGCTGTCCGAAGGTCTGGCACAGCATTTGATCCATTCAAGCGAAGTGGGCCTCGTGTTCACCCAACCTCAGTGGAATGTGAATCGTGTGAACATCAGCTGGCGGGCGCGGCAGGCCCTCCGGCGTGATCCGCTTGAAGACGCGCGCGAGCGCCTGCGATCCCACGCGGCATTTACATTCGCCAAACTGGGCGATTCGTTTCCGGACCCGGTTCCGGAGGAAACCTGGAAGACCTTTCAGGCCTCCGCGCAGCTGTTCGTCAGTCAGCTCCTGGTTTTGCCCGGCGGTCGCGCGACGCTGGTGGAGACGCTCTACGAACTGCCGTTGTACCTGAACTGGCAGTCTGCGTTCCTGAACGCATTTCGTGCCCAATTCCCGCGCCTGCTCGACGTGGAAAAATGGTGGGCGGTCATCCTCGTCCGGTTCACAGGGCAGGACCCAAGCCATGCGTGGTCGCAGCCCGTCGTTCTGCAAAAGCTGGATGAAACGCTGCACCCGTACGCGCTGGTGTCCGGCAACCGCAGAGACATGCCGCGACGCACCCGGCTGAGCGTCCAGCAGATCATCACGGACTGGGAGTACCTCCGCCAGCGGATCGCGCTCAAGGAAGTGGCGTCCCAGTTGCTCGTTGTGCGATTCAGAACTCCTCCCGAACTCGTCGCTCTGGTGGAGGACTACCGGGCAACGATTGAGGATTACCTCGGCAAGCGCGACCAGGTGGGCGTGGCACGCTCGTTGCCCGGTTTGCCGGCGATGCGCGCCGATTTTCTGGTGCGTGACGTCGTCAAAAGACTGGACGACCTGGACGTGGCGCGCACCGAGGCGCTAGCCACCAACGGGCCACCTGTCAGCGCGTCAGCCCGTCCCACGAAGTGATAAGGGCGTCAAACGGCTCTTTTACAGCCCGCCCCTTGACAGCTTCAAGACCCAAAATATAGTTCCCGCACCATGAACGAAACTTCATCGGCGGACGGCGGCAGGCCGCCATCAGACAGTCGGCTCGGTTTCTTAAAGGAATTCATGCCAGCGGGGCGGGGGTTCTGGTCGAACGTTTCGGAGCAGGACTGGAACGACTGGCGTTGGCAGCTCAGGAACCGCATCACCACATTGGGACACCTTCAGCAGCTCATGCCTTCGCTCACGCCGGAGGAATACGCCGGCACTCAGCTCGCCAACACGAAGCTCGCGCTCGCGATCACCCCTTACTTTTTCAACCTGATCGATCCGACAGACGAAAACTGTCCGATCCGCCGGCAGGTCGTTCCCCGTGTTGAGGAAACGCACACGGCGTCCTGGGAAATGAGCGACCCGTGCGGCGAGGATTCGCATTCGCCGGTGCCCGGACTGGTACACCGCTACCCGGACCGCGTGCTTTTTCTGGTCACAGACCGCTGCGCGGCCTACTGCCGTTATTGCACGCGTTCGCGTCTGGTGAGCAACGCGACAGGCTACGATTTTCATCCGGAGGTTGATCGCCAGATTCAATATATCCGCGATCATCCCGAAATCCGCGATGTGCTGCTCAGCGGCGGCGACCCGCTGTTGTTTAGTGACGAAAAGCTCGAACACCTCCTCGGGCAATTGCGCTCGATCAATCATGTCGAGTTTCTCCGCATCGGAACGCGCATCCCGATCTTTTTGCCACAGCGCATCACGCCGGAGTTGTGCGCAATGCTCAAGCAGTTCCACCCGTTGTTCATCAGCATTCACTCGAACCACCCGCGCGAACTGACCGTCGAAGTGCGCGAAGCGCTCGGCCGCCTCGCCGATGCCGGCATTCCGCTGGGCAACCAGTCGGTGCTGCTCCGGCACGTCAACGACGACGCGACGGTGATGAAGGCGCTCGTGCAGAAACTGCTCATGTGCCGCGTGAAGCCCTACTACATTTATCAGTGTGATTTGATTTCCGGTTCGGCGCACCTGCGCGCCGGTGTGCGCAAGGGTCTGGAGATCATGGAGGCATTGCGCGGCCACACGACCGGTTACGCCGTGCCGCAGTACGTGATTGATGCGCCGGGCGGCGGCGGCAAGGTGCCGATCAACCCGGACTATGTGCTGAGCCGCAACGCCGACCGCGTCGTCATCCGCAACTTTGAAGGCAAGGTGTTTGAGTACGTCGAAGCCGCCAAAGGGACGCCGCGTTACAAACCCTCCGAGGATTTCGTCGCGCCGGAGTTGGTGTGATGTGCAATGGTGATGCGTCTATGGCAAAACGACGAGACTGGGACAAACTTCGCCGTCAAACGCAGGCTCAGAAGCACGATTATCACGATGAATGGGAAGCGCACGGCATTACATTGATTCCATGCTTGAAACAACGACGCGCAGGGCCAGAAGGAGCGGAATACCAACTTTGTCTTGTATGTAATACGTCTTTGAATCGGGAGGATTTTGAGATTCACGAATACCACCATTGGAGGCCCGGAAAGCGGCCGATGTCTTGAGATTGTGCGTGAGTCCAACGAATCCAAAGCCGCCCGGTTCAAAAGAATTCTCGCCGTGCTGCGGAAGACTTATCCGGATGCCCACTGTGAGTTGAATTACTCGACCGCCCTCGAACTGCTCATCGCGACTATTTTGTCGGCGCAGTGTACCGACAAGCGAGTGAACCTGGTGACGGGCGAATTGTTCAAGAAATACCGCACGGCGGCGGACTACGCGAATGCCAAACCCGCCGAGCTGGAGCAGGCCATCAGGACCACGGGTTTTTTCCGGAACAAGACAAAGAACATTCGGGCCTGTTGCCGCGCGCTGGTGGAACGGCACGGCGGCGAAGTGGCCAAGACGCTGGAGGAATTGACCCAACTCGGAGGTGTCGGACGCAAGACGGCGAACGTCGTTCTGGGAAATGCCTTTGACATCAATGAAGGCGTCGTCGTGGATACCCACGTCGCGCGGCTGTCTCGACGGTTGGCGCTGACGCGGGCGAAGACGCCGGAAAAGATCGAACAGGAATTGATGAAACTGGTGCCGCAGGAGCAGTGGACGATGTTCAGTCACTGGCTCATCTGGCACGGACGGCGTCGCTGCTCCGCGCGCAAGCCCGATTGCCCGAATTGTGAAATCCGAAAACTTTGTCCCTCGGCGGGCAAGGTGTAGGCACGACCTCCAGGTTGCGGGTTGCCTCACGAGGAATTTCTTCGCGCCAGTTGAGGCTTGCGGCTACGTTCTGACTCGATGGTCGAACATTGGCTCCTCCTGAACTCCGGCCCGTGCGCTGCCGATTTCAATATGGCGTTTGATGAAGCGTTGCTCGAGTTCGCCGCGCACGGGGGCGCGCCCGTGTTGCGTTTCTACGGCTGGACCGAACGCGCGGCGTCGTTTGGCTATTTTCAAAAATGTTCCGACGTCGAGCGCCTCACCTCATTGCGCCCTCTGGTGCGGCGTCCAACGGGTGGGGGGCTCGTGCCGCACGACGCCGACTGGACCTACAGCCTTGTTTTTCCGCGGGACCACTGGTGGCACGCATCGCGCGCGCAGGAAAGTTATCGTCGGACACACGAATGGATCCGGGACGCTTTCGCGAAACTGGGTCTGGTGGCGGAACTTTCGCCTTCCCGCCGGGTGGGGGCGGCCGGTCAATGTTTCGTCGGCGCCGAGCAATTTGATGTTCTCTGGCAGGGGCGCAAAATCGCGGGCGCGGCGCAACGACGGAATCGACTCGGGCTGCTGATTCAAGGCTCGGTGCAACCACCGCCGATCCCGCTGGCGAAGGCGGATTGGCAGGCTGCGATGTGCGACGTCGCATTTGAAAGGTGGAATGTGCGGTGGTCACCGTTTGGACAGGATTCAAGCTCAATCCAGCGCGCGGAGCAACTGGCGCGCGAAAAGTATTCCCGGGACGCGTACACCCGGCGTCGGTGAAGAACCTCTTGCGGCCCGCGCCATTCGCGGGTTAATTCGGTGCGTGTTATCCCGCGGTTTTATTGTCGCGCTGGTTTGCGCCGGCCAGAGCGCGACGCTGTGCGCCTTTTCTCTGCTGACCTACAACGTGAGCGGGAACGGGACGACCGATTGGAGCACGAACTCGACTCAGGTCCAGGCCATCGGGCGCGAGATGATTCACCTGCATCCGGACATCATCACGTTCCAGGAAATCCCCTTTACCAACAGTTATCAAATGCCCAACTTTGTGAAAGCCTATCTGCCCAGTTATTTTCTGGCGACGAATTCCGGCACTGACGGCTTTCTCCGGAGCGTCATCGCCAGCCGTTTCCCGATTGTGCGTTCGCAAAAGTGGCTGGACGGGGTGAGTCTCATACCCTTCGGCTACACCAATTCTCCCTCCACTTTCACACGCGACCTGTTCGAGGCGGAGATCAGCGTGCCCGAGTACCCGGAACACGTCCATGTGTTTACCACGCATCTGAAGGCGCAGTCTGATTCCACCAGTGCCTCGCGCCGCGCCGCCGAAGCGAGCGCCATTTCCAATTTTTTCGCCACCGTCTTTCTGCCGACGAACGGCAGCCGGCCTTATATGCTCACCGGCGATTTGAACGAGGACGTCAATCGTCCACCGAGCAGCACCCGGCATCCGATAGAACGGCTGGTGAACGCGAACACGGGTTTGCATCTCACTACGCCGGTGAATCCTGTCACGAAAGACGACCGCACGATTTCCATTCGTGCCACGCTCGACGCCCGCTTTGATTACATCCTGCCGGGCGATCTGCTGTTCTCGAATATCACCGCCAGCGAGATTTTCCGTACGGATCTGCTCAGTCCTGTGCCGCCACCGCTCCAGCAGCTTGATGACAAGACCGCCTCCGACCATCTGCCGGTGCTGATGACGTTCCGGGATCCGTACGCGCCGCCCTTCGCGCTGACTTCGGTTTTCGTGACCAACGGCGTTGTCGCACTCAGTTGGGAGGCCGCCGACGGATGGGCCTACGATGTGGAAGGTTCAAGCGATTTGAGTGTGTGGACGAAACACGCAACCAATCTCATCGCGACCGCGACAAATATCGGCTGGAGCGCGAACGCGAACGAACCGGTTCAATTCTTCCGTATCTTTCGCGCGCCGTGAATCACCTTCTGTATTCCGCCAGCTGATCGAAAACGGCGCGAGGAATGCAAGAAACGCGCCGGGTCGTGACGCCCGAAGAAAACTTCAGTAACCACCAGTTGGCCCACCTCCAACGCCTCGCACGATCGCCACGCCATTCGACGTTCCCAATCTCGTGGCTCCGGCCTCAATCATGGCCAGGGCCGCCCGCGTGTCGCGAATGCCGCCGGCGGCCTTCACGCCAAACTTCGGACCGACGATTTCGCGGAGCAGCTTTACGTCTTCGACGGTCGCGCCGCCAGTGCTGAAACCGGTGGAAGTCTTCACGAAATGCGCCCCGGAATCGAGCGCAACCCGGCAGGCGCGAATCTTTTCCTCGCGCGTCAGCAGGCAGGTTTCAAGGATGACTTTGACGGGGCGTTCATCTGCGGCTTCGACGACGTCGCGCAACTCGCGCAACACGTAAGCGTGATCGCCATCCCGAAGCCGTCCGATGTTGATGACCACGTCAATCTCCTGCGCTCCGCTGTCCAGCGCTGCCTCCGTTTCAAACCGTTTCGAGTCTGAATCCGTCGCGCCCAGTGGGAAGCCGACAACGGCGGCCACTTTCACCTCGCTCTCGTCCAGAACATGGCTGGCTTGCGCGACGCGCGACCCATTCACGCAGACCGCAAAGAGCCGGTGTTCCCGCGCCTCGTTACAAAGTCGCTCAATGTCGGAGGCCGTGGCATCCGGCTTCAGAAGTGTATGATCAATGAAGCGGGCGAGGTCGTTCGGCGTAAGAGTCATTTCGGAAGCAGCTCTGTCACCAGCATTTTTTCTTCCTTCAACTCGCTTACCGACGCGTCAATCTTCGCGCGGCTGAATTCGTTGATTGACAGGGCCGGCACGATCTGGAGTTTCCTGCCATCACTGCGGACCGGGAAGGAGGAAACGAGCCCCTTCTCGACACCGTAGCTGCCGTCGGAGCAGACACCGACGCTATGCCAGTCATCCGACGGCGTCGGTTCGATGATGGAACGAACACTATCCACGACGCTGTTTGCCGCACTGGCCGCGCTCGATGCGCCACGCGCTTTGATGATCGCCGCGCCGCGCTGTTGTACGGTGGCGATAAATTCCCCTTTCAACCAGGCGTCGTCCCGGATCGCCTCGGTTGCCGGCCGGCCGTTGATCCGGCTGTTGTAAAAATCCGGATACTGCGTCGTCGAATGATTGCCCCAGATGGCGACGTTCGTCACGGCCGTGACGTCCGCGCCCGCCTTTTTCGCGAGCTGGAGTTTCGCGCGGTTTTCGTCGAGCCGGGTCATCGCGTGCCAGCAGCCGCCCGGCACATCAGGCGCATGGCTCATTGCGATGAGGCAATTCGTGTTGCAGGGGTTGCCGACGACAAGAATGCGCACATCGGTGGAGGCGTTTTTTTGAATTGCCCGGCCCTGGCCGATGAAAATCCTGCCGTTGATGCCGAGCAAATCTTTGCGTTCCATCCCTTGCTTGCGTGGGACGCTGCCGACGAGCAAAGCCCAGTTCACGCCTCGAAAACCCTCGTCGAGATCCGCCGTCGGCACGATGCCCTTGAGGAGCGGAAACGCGCAATCATCGAGTTCCATCACGACGCCCCCGAGCGCGGGCAATGCGGCTTCGATCTCTATCAAATGCAGAATGACCGGCTGGTTTGGGCCGAACATCGCACCCGAGGCTATGCGAAACAGAAGCGAGTAACCAATCT
>Ga0134126_10002702_pt1 | contig 22289 bp, 20 predicted proteins | sample KB31752_FD_96881 | JGI IMG/M metagenome (GOLD analysis project Ga0134126, IMG submission 96881) | Terrestrial soil microbial communities with excess Nitrogen fertilizer from Kellogg Biological Station, Michigan, USA - KB3-175-2 | ecosystem: Environmental > Terrestrial > Soil > Unclassified ... | reverse complement strand
CAAAGGCGCTCACTCCTGAAAACGCACAGGCATTTGCTGCGATCTTTAAGCGCTTGGGATTCCTGTACGTGACGCTGGATCTGGAAGGCTATCGACAGGGTTCACTGAACGCAGTACTTGGCCGCCGGACCTAGCGCGACCGAGTCCGCCATTCTCTACCTCGGCCCTTGGGGCACCTAATGCTGATTCAGCATCGTCCAAGCCAGTTTATGGTTACTGATATCGGTTACCATATCGAACATGAGCCACATTCTACTCGAAGGCGATGACGGCAAGGTTCACTTCATCTGTCACATTCCTGCGATACTGCAAGCTAGACACGCAGGTCAACTTGCGCCGAATTCAAATGTTACCGTGAGCAAACGGGTGTACACTTCGCGCCGTCACAAAATAAGGGCCGAGCCGCGGGGTCGCGCATCAGGAAATCTATCCCGATGGCAAGGACCTGTTTGAACAGGAGAACGGGGGCGCCGCTCTCCTGTGACTCATCGGAATGAGTTTCAGGCAGAGTATTCCTTGGCGGGTGCTCTCCAGCAGAGCCCACCTCCGCTTCTTCCGCCGTCGTCATTCCGAACCAGAAACCAACTCGTTCGCCAGCAGTTTTCAGCGAATGGCAACTGTTCCCTACTTCTGTTTGTCTCAATTCACCGCGCAGTCCAAGGTCCAATTTTAAGTGGTAGCATGAATTGAAAGAACGGGCTAATGCAGAGCGTTTCCATTCATAAGGCTAGCGAGTTGCAGCCCGATGTCAAATCCGCAGTCGAGCAACTTCTGGGTAGGCCAATTCAAGCCGATGAAGAAGTAAGCGTTGTCGCATCGCCTCCGCGACAGCCGGCGCCGTCCCCGGAACGTGCCGCGATTGCTCGCAAGCTTAAGCATTTTCTCGACCGGCGTGCCGAGAAGGTTCGAGACATCTCGGATGAAGAGATCGATTCGGCAATCGACGAGGCGGTCGAGCGGGCGCGGCATAGCCGCGGATGAGGATCGTTCTCGACACTAATATCTTGGTCCGAGCGGGCGCAAAGGCCAGAGGCCCGGCGCGGGAACTTCTTGAGGCTATCACGGCTTCGCCCAAACACACGTTAATTTTGTCACCATTCCTGCTTAGGGAGCTGGAGCGCGTGTTTTCTTATGCTCGTGTGCGGGCATTTTCAAAGCTGAGCGACGAGGAGATTACCGAATATTTAAACTACCTACGAACGCCGGGGCCGGCCGAGCTTATCTTTCCCGGTCCAGCGCCGCGTGTGGTGCCCTCAGATTCTGACGACGATTCCGTTGTGCATACAGCAGTTGTGGGACGAGCAAATTGTCTCTGTACGCTCAATCGACATTTCTTCCATCCCGACGTACTGGAGTATTGCGGCCAACGTGGTGTAGTTGTCATAAACGATGTGGACCTTCTAGACTGCCTTCGCTGGCCTGCCAAATCAAAAAAGGTTTGACCAGTTGAGCGGTCGGGTTGCCGGGAACATATACCAAAGGTGATAAAACCTCTGCCAATATTTAAACGGGTGGTGGTTTCATCGCAGTTTAAAGAACTGTTGTCAGCGCCGGTGCAAAAATTTTATTCCGGCGCTAACAGTATAGAGCTCAGCCGGACACTTCATGTCGAGTGCTTCATGGGGGCTTTCGCGGTTGAATTCTTCTAAGACGGTGTCGAACTTGGCTTGTTGCTGGAGCAGATTGGCGCCGGCGGGACGCGTAGCTTCCTTTTTGAGAATCAAACGCATGCGCTCATGGCGACCATTCTGTTGTGGATGACCGGGCCGAATGCGTTCGATGCTGATACCTAGCCGCAACCACCAAACCGGGGGTCGGGAGAGGTTGAACAATCTGTTCGGGAGGCAGAGGGAACGCCATTATCGGAGCGAATGGCGGCGAGCAAACCGCGCTCCTGGAATAAGCGGCTCGAGGCAGTGAAAGCAAACTGCTCCTGGTTGGACTCCATCGCTTCGCACAACAGGAGAAGGCGCGAAGCGTGATCGGTAACGGTGAGCGGATAGCAATAGCGCTGGTTGCCAAGCTTAAACTCGCCCTTATACTCGGTGCACCACAGCTCATTCGGAGTGAGGCCGGGAGACAACGGTGTCGCTTCTGTGCGGGTTCTCAAACGCTTCATGCGCCCACCAGCCCGTGCCGATCCAGGATGGCGTGAATGGTGCTGCGGGCAGGCACCTTCACTTCCGACGGCAAGGGCCGCAGCAGACGTTCGCGAATCTTGCGAGCCCCCCAACTCGGCTTCTCACGCTTTGCAGCCACAATCGCTGCTTCTATCTGCTGCGGCAGGCTGTTCGCATAACGGAGCGGCGCGCATGCCGCCTGTCCAGCTCAATTCAACGGCTCCTGATCCGAATACGGTCTAATTACCGCCTCCGACCCACAGCCCACGACGCAACGCCCTCGCGCGTCAAAATCCATAGTACGGCCGCTGAGCGGAACGTACGCAGCCGCCTCGACCAAATGCAGGAATGTCGCCGTTCTGGTGCCCGGGATCACCTGGCCGTTTCTGGTAGCTACTTCGTTGGCGTGCGATGGAATCACCGATCTTGGGCGGATCAGCTTATTGACTGCCCAAGCCGCTTGTTCGGGTCCCATCGTAAACGCATCTCCGATGTTGATCACGGCAAGCTTCGCGTGATACTGATCACGGACGACCGTGGCCATGTCCGTGGTTTGACCGGTGTCGCCGGAGAGGTATACAGTGAGCCCGTTCGTGAACGTGATCAGATAGCCGACGGGATCTCCGGGTTCGTACACAAGCCCCTGCGCGGCCAAATCCGATGCCAGCGATTCAGGTAGCAGCGTCGCCGGAACAGCGTTATCGTGTTTCGCCATTACTAACGAAATCTGAACGCCGGCACTGGCGCCGGCTCGCTGGACCGTCCTCGTCGCTCCGTAGAATGTTGGGCTGATGCACGGCCCTTGAACCGGGACCGTGATCGGAGCCGAAGAGAACGGGTCGCCTCCGCAAATTCCCGTGAGACCCGCGATTCTGGTGCTTAGAAACGTTGCGTCTCCTCCTGTGCCAATGAAAGCTGCACTCTTCGCGGCGATAATCTCGGCAAGATTGGAGACTGGCGCTGCCGGGGTAGTCGGAATCGATGAATCACACTTGGCGTCTTCCGCGGACGGATCCTGATTCAGTTTCGCGTCGCCGATGTGATCGAAGTGAACGTGCGAAAGCAGCGCAACATCTATACTCCCCAAGCGCGGATCGGAGGAACCGGCCACGGTAACCCCGGGATCGTACAGAATGCGGACGCCGGTTGGATCTTCGAAGATCATGGCCCGATCCAGAAAACAAAATTCACCCGTTTTCGACCCGAGTGGTGTGATCTTGACCACTTGTGCGAAAAGAGCGCTGTGAGGCAGCAGCGTTGCGGTTAACAGGCAAGCTAGCGCGATCCACGCACGGCCTGGGAAAATCCGATCTGCGATCTGTTGAATCAGCATGAGAAACATCCTTTCTGCTTTCACAACCGCAAAAAGTTAGCGGACTCCCTCACTCGGCCACTTATTTTTCTCGTCAGGGTTGCCGTGTGACGCAGGTGAGACGGTCTTCTGAATACGCAGGGCACGGAGCGCGATCCCTGAGTACAATGAGAAATCCTGGTGCAGGTTGATGTCAGCGAGCTTCTGGTGCGGTGGAGTGCTGGTGATGAAACAGCGCTTGAAGAACTAACGCCGGCGGTTTATACCGAATTGCGCCGCCTCGGACGTTCGCTTCTGCGGCGCGAGAGCCGCGAATCCATCCTGCAGCCGACAGCGCTGGTGCACGAGGCGTGGATCCGCATGGCAGGCAAACAGGCGCTTTCCATGGAGGGCCGAAAGCAATTCTACGGCTTGGCCGCGAAGATCATGCGTGATATTCTCGTGGACCATTCGCGACGAAGACAAGCAGCCAAGCGCGGCGGCAGCCAAATTGAGGTCGCGTTGGACGACGCTAATCCCGCCGAACGCCCACACCAGATCGATTTTCTGATTCTGGATGAGGCAATGAACCGTCTTGCAGGCCTGAAACCCCGATACGCGGAAATAGCCGAATTGCGCTATTTGGCAGGGCTGACTATCAACGAAACTGCTGAAGTATTAAGCGTCTCGCATGCGACCGTCGAACGCGAGTGGAGTTTCGCGCGCGCATGGCTCAGACGCGAACTGGAAGAAGCGAGCCGCAGTCCTCTGCCTTGAATCCCGGCTGAAACTGTCATGAGGGGATTTGGTCGCTATTTTGCGGTTAATGTGAGAGAGGGATGGGAGCTCAGTAAATGACGAGCGATCAGTTAGAGGTGATTGAGCGGCTGGTCCATGAAGCACTACGACTCCCGTCGTCAAGCCGCGCATCGTTCGTGGCCGGCATCTCCGATCCGGACATACAAAAAGAAGTGGCATCCCTTCTGGCCACAGAGACTGACCCGGAATCTGGCATCGACGCGGCGATTCGCGAAGCGTTCGCTCTGGCGGGCGAGCCACTCACCGGGCGAATGATCGGGCATTTTCGCGTGATTCGGCCACTCGGCCGCGGGGCAATGGGAGAAGTGTATCTGGCCGAAGACTTGAAACTCCGACGGCAGGTTGCATTGAAGTTGCTGCCGCTCGAGTTTCAACACAATGCGGAACGAACGCACTGGTTCGAGCGCGAAGCACGCGCGGCCGCGGCGTTGAATCAGCCGAACATTATTACGGTGCACGAGATCGGGGAGTCGGATGGCAGAATTTTTATCGCCAGCGAGTTCATAGAGGGAGAGACGCTGGCACAGAGATTGGTTCGAAGCGCGCCATCCGTTGCCGAAACCGTGCAGTTCGGAATTCAGATCGCTAGCGCACTGGCAGCAGCCCATGCAGCGGGAATCGTTCACCGGGACCTGAAGCCTGCCAACATTATGTTGCGCGCAGACGGCAGTCTTAAGGTGCTGGATTTCGGATTGGCCTGTCTTTCTCGGCCCCTCGGAGCATCTGCCAGCGCGGACGAGACTGAGATGCTGACCGTTCCGGGAAGGATTATGGGGACGCTTAGCTATATGTCACCGGAACAGGCGCGGGGCGAAATGGTCGATGCTCGGAGCGACCTGTGGAGTTTGGGCGTAGTGCTGTATCAGTGTCTCGCCGGCCGGCGGCCTTTCGAAGGTCCCAGCCATTCACAGATTCTTGCCGGAATTCTGGAGCGCGAGGCCCCGTCAGTGCGTTTATTCAATCGCGCGGTTCCCTCGCCTCTCGCCGACATGGTCTCGCGACTGCTGGTGAAAGACCCCGAAAAGAGGCTGGGCCAGGCTGAAGAAGTAGCGGGGAGGCTGAAACAATTCGCTGAGGCTGCGGCAAGCAGCGAGGTACGCCGAAGGCGGCAAAAGTGGACCGCCGCCGCAGTCCTGGCGCTGCTCATTGCTGCGATCAGTTGCGGTTGGATGGTGTATCGCTGGTCGAAGAAGGAATGGGCGAAGTATGAAGCCATTCCGCAAGCGCGCTCGCTGTTTGACCAGGGAAATAACATGGGGGCCTACCACCTGGCGCTTGAGGCCGCCCGCTATGTTCCCGATGAGCCGGCGCTGTCGCAGTTGTGGTTGGATATATCGCAATCGGTATCGGTGAAATCGGAACCTCCCGGTGCCGAAGTCGCGTGGAAACCATATGCCGACACAAAAGCGCCGTGGCAGAGTTTGGGGCCGACACCGCTGGACAAACGCACTATACCGGCGGGACCGATCCGGATTCGGGTGACGATGTCTGGCTACGAACCCGTGGAAGCCGCGGTGGACCGCGTCTCATCGCTAGCCGCTCCGAATGCCTCTGCTTACGATTTCCGTCTGCAGCGGCAAGGATCGGCTGACTCGGAAATGGTCCGCATACCAGGGCGATCTGCTCACTCGGGCCTTCTGTCGGAGAGCCACGGCATGGCCGAATTTCAGATCGACCGTTATGAGGTGACCAACCGCGAATTCAAAGAGTTTGTGGATCGAGGCGGTTACAGGGATCCGAAGTTCTGGACGGTTCCGTTCATTAAGGATGGCCGCGCAATCTCCTGGCACGATGCCATGGCCCAATTCGTGGACCAGACCGGCCAGCCAGGGCCGGCAACCTGGGAGGCGGGCAATTATTCGCCCGGTCAGGAGAATTATCCTGTTTCCGGAGTGAGCTGGTACGAAGCTGTGGCATACGCCGCGTTCGCCGGGAAGAGTCTGCCGACTGTGGCGCATTGGCTTGTCGCATCCAATCTCGGAACGGTTGCAAGCGATTTACGTTTTCTGGTTCCCTTGAGCAACCTGGAGGGCACACATACCCGACCTGTCGGACTCTCCGGCGCCGTGAATTCATTCGGACTCTACGATGTCGCGGGAAATGTACGCGAGTGGTGCTGGAACGAGGACGGCGGCAAGCGAGTTATTCTCGGCGGCTCATGGGCAGATAAGGCCGAGAACACTATCCGTGATCAGGATGCAATCCCGCCGTTCGACCGGTCGGCAACCAATGGCTTCCGCTGCGCCCGATACCGGAATCCCGAAAAGGCCTTGAAGGCATTCGGCGGACCTGTTCGCCGGGAGTACTGGCCAGATTACTATAAAATCACTCCGGTTTCTAACGATGTGTTCGAGGTATATCGGGGCCTTTATGCTTATGAAAAGAAGGCCCTGAACCCTACAGTGGAATCGGTGGAGCAATCCGACCTGTGGCGCCGGGAAACCATCCGCTTCCAGGCCCCTTACGGCAACAGCGAGCACGTGATTGCGTACCTCTTCTTGCCACAGCATGCCAAGCCGCCGTACCAATGCGTTGTGTACATGGCGGACGGGGGCACGCTGCGCCCAGGATCAGGCAAGAACATCCGGCCAGACTCGTACATCCTGCGCAGCGGACGCGCCATGCTCTACCCGGTCTACAAAGGCACACTGGATCGCTACGTGAAGATGGCCCCCGGTCCGATAGCCATGCGAGATATGACAATCATGTGGCACAAGGACCTGAGCAGTTCGATCGATTATCTCGAGACGCGCTCAGATATCAACGCGCAAAAGCTGGCCTATATGGGTCACAGTATGGGCACTCGTTTTGCGCCCATGATGCTCGCCATGGAACCTCGTATCAAAGCCGCGGTGCTGTTGGCCGGAGCCATGCGGCCGGTCGGCGCACTGCCGGAAGTAGATCCGATCAATTTTCTTCCCCGCGTGCGCATTCCAGTCCTGTATGTGACTGGCAAGTACGATTCCGGTTATCCCGTGGACGTAGCCCAGAAGCCTTTCTTCGATCTTCTCGGCACGCCCTCGCGCGATAAGCGCCATGTTCTTCTTCCGGTCGGTCACGCCATTCTCGTGCCGGAGGTTCGTTCGGTTGTGGCTCGAGAGGTGCTGGATTGGCTTGACCGTTATCTGGGACGGCCTTAAAAAATTCTGATAGTCGATGGCGGATCCATGGGCGGTAGTCGCGGCACGTCTGAGAATCCTTCCGTGCTAGGTGGGATTGAAGGCTCTTACAGAGCCAGGAAATAGGCACTCTTCCCCTTGGGTATAGAATGATCGACACTCATGTCCGTGGCTCCGCCAACACGCCTCGGCCCCTACGAGATACTTGCGCCCATTGGCGCCGGCGGAATGGGCGAGGTATATCGCGCTCGCGACCTGACGCTGAAACGTGACGTGGCGCTGAAACTCCTGCCGCCATCGTTTGCGAATGACCCAAGCCGAATGGCGCGGTTCATGCGCGAAGCCGAGGTTTTGGCTTCGCTCAATCACCCCAATATCGCGCATATTTATGGAATCGCCCAATCGGGTGAGGTTCGCGGATTGGCGATGGAATTTGCCGAAGGCGAATCCCCCAAAGGCCCGACGCCGTTTGAGCACGCCTGGCACATTGCCTCCCAGATCGCGGCAGCGTTGGAGTACGCGCACGACCACGGGGTCATCCATCGCGATCTCAAGCCGGCGAATGTAAAGGTCACACCGGACGGCACGGTTAAGTTGCTTGACTTCGGCCTCGCCAAAGCCTTCACGCCGGAATGCGAAGGGCGGGTGGAAGCGAGCCCGGAGAGTTCGCCGACCGTAACGACTAACGTGACTCAAGCCGGGATGATTCTAGGCACGGCCGCCTACATGAGCCCTGAGCAGGCCCGTGGCAAGAACGTGGACAAGCGTGCCGATATTTGGGCTTTTGGCGTAATGCTGTACGAGTTGCTCACCGGCGAGCGCCCGTTCAAAGGCGAGGATATCGGCGACACGCTCGCAGCCATCATCAAACAGGAGCCGGACCTGAGCCGCGTGCCCGTACGCGCTCGCGACTTGCTTCGCAGTTGTCTGGAAAAGGATCCGAAAAAGCGCTTGCGCGATATCGGCGATGCGTGGCGCCTGCTTGCGGTTGCTGAAGACGTTCCGGTCCACTCGACACGCCGCACACTTCCCTGGATCGCAACAGCAGCGCTGGCGGTTGTGGCGGCCGCGGCCGGCGGCTGGTTGCTCCACAAATCGCGGGCTTCCAATCCGCAGGTTCTGCGGCTAGCGATCGAACCGCCCGAAGGAGGCAAGTTCGCATTGGACGCAGGGGCGAGCGGGATGGCTATTTCTCCGGACGGCACCACACTGACATATATAGCGTCGGGACGGGACGGAATCAATTGCTTATGGATCCGTGTACTCAGTGAGCGTTTCGCCCGGCAATTGCCGGGAACGGAAGATGCCAAATACCCGTTCTGGTCGCCGGATGGGAATACGGTAGCCTTTTTCAACAACAGCAAGCTGATGCGTATCGACCGGAATGGCTCTGGACTTCAGACGATCACGGATACGGCGTCCGGAAGAGGTGGCGCCTGGCTTCCGGATGGAAGGATCATCTTCGGAAGCTACTTCAATTACTTGAGCGTTGTGCCCGCGATTGGCGGTAAGGCCACTCCATTTACGGCGGCGCGCTATTCACTTGCACCCGAAGCACAGCTCTGGCCACAGGCTTTGGCTGGAGGACGGCTCATGTATTTTGTACGGGTGCGCAACAGGCCTGAGGAAAACGCCGCTTACATTGTTTCTTTAAATAAGCCCGAGGTCCGCTCCCGGCTGGTGAACGTTCCCGAGTCGCCGGTCTATGTGCCGGGTAGTGGGAAAACAGATTACCTGTTATTGCAGCGCGGAACGGCACTGGTGGCTCAGGCACTTGACCGTGAAACGCTCAAATTGACAGGGCGGGTCGCCATGCTGGCCGATCCCGTCAGCTCCGGCGGTATAGAGGGACAGATCTACGCGACCGCATCGAAGCACGGTCCCTTAGTCTACAGCGGAATTCCGCGCCTGACACAGTTCACTTGGTTTGACCGCACCGGCCGCGTTCTCGGGACCGTGGGTGCTCCGGGCGCTTACCACTTTGGCTCGTTCCGGATTTCTCCGAACGGACGAACAGTCGCCGCCTCACTCGATGAACCAGGCTGGGCCCAGATGGGCCTGCTCGAAATCGAACGCGGTATTTTCAACGTACTGCCACCATCGGGCAATAACGCGTTCCCGGCCTGGGGACCGAACTCCCTCAGGCTGGCGTACGGGCGAGAAATTCTCGATCTGCCCATCGATTCCTCCATTCAGTTACCCGGAAATCCGTGGGATTGGTCTTCGGATGGACGGCAACTGCTATGCCGAAGGCTCATTGAAGGAGTGAGAAATGAGATTCTGGTGCAAGCTGTAACGCCAGAGGACAAGCTCGACGGCGCGCCTCGCGTATTTGCCGAGGGAGCGGCGGCGCGATTTTCTCCCAATAGACAATGGGTGGCCTTTTTGTCCAGCGAATCGGGAGAGGATGAAGTTTATGTTGATGCGTTTCCGAACCCTGGGCGAAAGGTCCGCATCTCGACGGCGGGAGGCAATTTTCCGGTGTGGAGTTCCGACGGGCGGGAAATTTATTATGTCGCGCCGGGCAACAGGCTGATGGCTGTGCGCCTCAAAATCACAGCGGGTTCCCCGCAGCCGGCCGCCCCTCAGGAGCTTTTCGTTCTACCCATCTCCGACACGCCTGGATTTCCCTTCGATGTCGCGAAAGACGGCCGTTTTCTGGTCCGCGCCGATGTTCCGCAAGCCTCGAACTCGCTGACTGCCATTGTCAACTGGGGGGCTTTGATCAAGTGAGGACAATTCGACGAGTATGCTTGTTTCGTCAAGACGTGGTTTCCTATCGAGGGGCCAGTCTGGCAGTGGAGGGTTGAGCCGGCAGCCGACCCCTGCGGGAGGTGCGCCGGTTTCTTCGAAGACCCGGCTGATTTTGCTCGGGACCGCTGGAGGCCCTTGTCCCACAATGTCCCGGGTCCCGAGTTCTCAGGTAGTCATCGTCAATGATGCTGCGTATGTGTTTGACTGCGGGATTGGCGTGAGCATCCAACTTGCCCGTGCCGGAATGCCCCTCCGCTCTCTACGTCATGGGTTCATTACCCATCATCATTCCGACCACAATGCAGGGTACGGATCGCTTCCTGCTAACTGCTTGGGGATGCGGACTACGGAACCAAGTGGACACATGGGGCCCGCCTCCTCTCGTGCGAATGACGCAGTTGTCCCTTGAAATGAACGAGTACGACATTCGAATCCGAACAGAGGATGAAGGAAAAGTACCGCTCGCGCCGTTGATTCATCCCCATGAATTCAGCAGCGGCGGGTTGCTGATGCGCGAGGGAGATGTAACGGTAAGCTGTGCGCTTGTCGACCACCCTCCAGTCACACCTGCATTTGCGTACAGGTTGGATTCGCCGGACCGCTCAATTGTTATCTCGGGGGACACCAAACGCTCCGACGCATTGACAAAGCTGGCGCAGGGAGCGGACGTGCTGGTGCACGAGGTGATGATGCCTACGGCGATCAATCGGCTGCTGAGTAGGAGCAGGCTCTACAATGCCGGGAGGTTAGAAAAATCGATTCTTAGCCACCATACACCTCCGGAGAACGTTGGGCGTGTGGCAGCCGAGGCGCGGGTAAAGACCTTGGTTCTCTCTCATTTTGTTCCGGCGCAAGATCCGCAAATACATGATGAGGACTGGATTCGCGGAGTACGGCGTGGAGGATACGAGGGCGGGGTTATTGTTGGCCGTGATCTGATCGAGATCTGACGATCTCTCACGCCTCCGGGCGTTCTGCCGGGCAGCGATTCGCTCTACACGCAAAACCTGGTGCGTGATCCAGGCACTGTCTGCTGTTTCATCGACTAAAATAGGTACGTTTCTCCGAATTAGGTAGACTTATTCATGTCCTTTTCTGTAGGTGACAGGCTTTGTCCCTACCTAATCCTTGGGGCCTGTCGGCAGGGGCGGGATGGGCAAGGTCCGGAAAGCACGCGACGTGCGCCTCGACCGCATCGTCGCGATTAAGCGCTTGAAAAGCGCATAGCGCCCGATTCGAGCACGAAGCGCGTGCAATTGCCACGCTCAATCATCCGCACATTTGCCAGATTTACGACGTCGGTCCGGATTACCTGGTGCTGGAGTACATCAAAGGCAGGCCGCTCGCAGGGCCTTGACCTCTGAATGACGCGTTGCGGCTCGCAGGACAGATCACGGACGCTCTCGAGGCGGCGCACAGCCGCAGGTTATCCATAGAGAGTTGATACCGGCCAACATCCTATTGACCGGCACGGGGCGCAAAGTTGCTCGATTTTAGTTTGGCAAATTGGTCGCCTCAGAGGCGCCACGCAAACGTTGGCGTTATGGGTATATGACAAGGTTCTGCTCGAAATCGATCCCGACTTGCTTGTGTGCGATGAACATATTTGCGTTCGGAGAAGACAGCAGAGTCGACCACTCCGCTCCCGACGAGGATGGCGTTTCCAGACACGCGGGCTCTGCCCGGGTCGAAACGCATGAGGAGAATCTGGCCGCTTCTGTAAAAAAGCAGATAGCCGGTTCGAGCGTGCACGGGGCGCGTGAAGCCGAGGTCTGCTGCGTAACTCAGGACGCGAACAGGCTTCGAGCCATCCAGAGGTCCTTCGTACGTATCGACATATTGCTGACTGCCGCTTGTGGAACAGGAAATGCTTTCCGTCCGGTGAGCGGACCGGGACATCCTTTACACTTCTTGCCGGGCACATAGTTTACAAGCCCCTTGCGCACGGGTGAAAGCTCTGGTTGCGATTGCGGTCGGGCGTGCCGCATAGGTCTTTGAAAAAAATGTTTGTCCATCGTAAATCGAGGCGGTGGAAATGTGGAAATCCCACCGGGATTTCCAAGGGCGGTGGAAAGAGTGGGAAACCTGCTGTTGGTTTTCCAGTCTTTCCACAGGCCGGCATTTCCACCGCTGCTCGGGCTTGCTCGTCTGTCGTTCACAAAAACGCAATGTCTTCCCTAAATCATCTTTAGCCGCGGCCGAAATCTGAGGTCAGAGCTGTCAAACTCACCGACTTCAAGATCGCAGTAGAAGATGCGGTAGATGCCTTCGTCCATCTGCTCAAGTCCTACTTCCTCGCCGCGAAACACCTCACTGATAAACACGCGCCCGTGCTTCCAACTCATATCCCCACTGCTATTTACTTTGCGTGTTAGAAAACCCTGTGGATACACGTGCTCCGGAAGTTTGCTTGGAAATATCCTCGCACTTGGCAGATAGAGACTCCCTGGTGTCTCGTTGTTCAGCGCCTCATGCGGCCTCTCGTGGTTGAACTCCAACCTGAAGAGATCGAATTTCCTTTGTTGTGCTGATACTGAATTGGCCGGCGGCCGAGTTGCCTCCTTCTTAAATGTTCGATGCATGCGTTCATGTCGGCCGTTTTGCTGAGGACAACCGGGCTGAATGCGCTCGTGCCGTATTCCGAGACGGATCCATTTGAGTGACAGCTTTGAGAGACCCAGAATTCCTGTTCCGGAAAAGGGAGCGCCATTGTCTGTCCTGATGCGTTCGGGAATACCATATTCACGCATGGCCGCATCGCAAACTGCACTCACGTGGGCCAGGTCCATTCTCATCACCGCCTGACAACGGATTAAATAACGGCTGTAGGCGTCCGTGATTGTTAAGGGATCACAACGACTTCCGTTTCCCAGCCGAAAGTTGCCTTTGAAGTCCATGCACCAGAGTTGGTTGGGAGCGGCCACTTCCGCAAACGGTTCGGTGAATGGAGTAACCCTTCGCCTTTTCCTTTGCGGATTCGTCAATCCGGCTCGGAAAAGGATATGGCCGAATGTGCTCACAGCGGGCCAAGAAACTTTTGGGTTCATTCGCTCCAGCTTTGCTTTTAGCTTTCGTGCGCCCCAGCAGGGGAATCTCTTCCGCAGTGCCAGAATTTCATTTTCAATCTCCTCGGGCGTTGCGTGTGCACACCCATGTGGCTTTCGGCTTAGGTCTATTAACCCTTCTGGACCAGCTTCCTTGTATCGGTTTATCCACTTGTAAGCCGTCGGGCGTGAGACTCCAAATTCATAACAAAGATCTGTCACCGTTGCCTCATCGCGCTGGTAGGCAGACAAAAATTGTAAACGTTGATCCACTACTCGGCTCTCTTTCCAGGGCATCCACGCATAGTTTTGCGCTTGCCCAAAATTGCCGAGCCATCAACCAGCAGTGCAGTTGTAAACCTTGTCCCCGGTTTGATGTGTAAACCATGTGTCCGGTACGAACACCGGAGAAACCCGCTCAATAGCTGCGCCACTTCCCCGCGCGAGCTATCAAATGAAGAACAGGGCTCTCGGTTCCGCCGGTATCCGCCATGCGATAGATGGGCTTCCCGAGTTGGCTGAATAAGATGATTCCAGTGCTGCTCCACGCTCCACTATTGGACGCGGCGTTGCTCGCAAGCCGTCGGCCAAGGTCTGGACGTCGTCGCCGCCTATCGTTACAGCTTTCAGCTTCCGTCCTGCAAAAAAGGCGAGCGGTGGCCATCGGCAGACCAGAACCGCCGGCTACTCACTCCTTCAGAGTTCGGAACCAAAGCCGTCCCACGCGATCAAGCCTGCGGATAATAGACGCCCATACCGTTTAGCCCGGCGCCGGCTTTCAGTTGCACAAAAGCGATGCTGCGATCGTCGGGCGAGACTGCAGGCTACCATGCAATGGCGCCTTCCGGTCGGAAAGATGTCGAATCGCGTTGGTTCGGGAGAGTAAACCGGCCACAGAAACCATGCGATGCAGACAGCCAAGGCAGCACCAGCGGCAGCCCAGCGGTCCACGGCCAATTCCTTCGCGATTTTGCAGGCGCTGCGGCGTCTGCAAATACAGGCGCCGCATCCATCCGGATTCCGGCTTCGCCGATATCGCGCAGACGCCGCACCCGGTCGTGTTCCAGGCAACGCTCGATTAGGTATAGAACCCCGGGGTGCGTGTTCGTCGGCACATGCGAGTAGTCGATATCGGAGCGCAAGACGGCTGCGAGCGTATCCGAGAGCGTCTCGCCTGCGAATAGCGACCGGCCCGTCAACATCTCGGCGAGCACGAGGCCGAAGGCCCAAATAACGGATCGCTTATCGACAGCTTTGCAGCGCGCCTGATCGGGCGACATGTAGCCCGCTGTGACAATGACGATGCCGGCGGTGGTGCTTTGCAAGGTGATTGTGGGTGATACGTCGGGATTCGCTGTGCTGGCTCCATGGCCGACGGCGGCAGCGTTTTGCAACGCCTCTGGCTACAACTTCGATCACCCGATCCTTCGCCAGACTAAACGCGCGTAATCGCGCATATTCATTCAGATCAGTGTCTTGCCTAACTGCGGTAGTTGCGAAGAGCAACATTGCCCCGGTTAGCGCACTCAAAGTCGGCTACGCTTGTGGAATGGCAACGGGCACCATGCAGCGGACGTCCGGCGAATTGATTATCGATTCACCGGGCAACCCGAGCGTACGGATTCCATTGGACAAAGAGAGTTACAAGATCGGCCGCTCGAGTACGAACGACTTGCCGTTTCCAAACGACCAGAGCTTGTCGCGTGAGCATTTGATTTTCGAGCGTACACGCGAGGGGTGGACGATCCGAGACCTTGCGAGCCGCAACGGCACAAACGTGAACGGAAGGCGTCTGATCGATGCCGTTCCTCTGACGCACGGAGATCGAATCACTGCCGGTCACCTCTCGATTCGCTTTGACACGGAAGGCGAATTCGAAGATGCCAAACTCCACGACGTTCAATTCATCGATCAACCGACCGCCGAAGCCGTGCCGGTCGGTACCGTCACGGCCGATCTCAACTCCGCCCTGCAAATGAGCTTGCAATTGGGAGCCCTGGTGCGTGCGGGCCGGGAATTGGCTGGACACTGCCTGCTCGACGAGTTGTTTCCTCTCATCTTGAACCTTACGGTGGACGCGGTGAAAGCCTCGCGGGGCGCCGTGATGACTATAGAGGCGGGCAGCGAAATTAAAGCTCGCGCTGTTTATGGCGAAGGCTTGGCTATCAGCACCGCAGTGAGAAATCGGGTTATTGAGCAACGAAAATCGCTTCTGGTTCGCGATACGTCGGTGGATCTCGACTTTGCTAGCCGCCAGAGCATTGTTGCGCAGGAGATCCGCAGTTTTTTGGCCGTGCCCCTACAAACCGATGAGCAGGTGATTGGATTTATTTATCTCGACTCGCCTCATTTCCTTCGCGAATTTACTGTAGACGAGCTGAACCTCGTAACGGTGATGGCGAATATTGCCGCGGTTCGCATCGAGCACGCGCGGCTGATAGAAGCGGAAAAGGCGCGGCTGCTATTGGCAGGCGAACTCGAGCGGGCGGCAGACATTCAGCGGAGCCTCTTGCCGGCAAAGGCGCCGGAGATCGAAAGTCTCGACGTGGCTGGATACAATGCGCCTTGTCGAACAGTGGGCGGAGATTACTACGATTTTCTGCCCTACCCGGATGGCAGCATCGCCATACTTCTCGGCGATGTTTCCGGGAAAGGAATGGGCGCGGCATTGCTTATGTCCAGTTTGCAGGCCCGCTGCCGCGTCGTGTTCGAAACGCAAAACGACCTCGCGGCGCAGGTTTCGCATCTGAACCGTATTACCGCAGCAAATTGTCCCGGCAATTGCTTCATTACGTTCTGCGCGGTTGTTCTCGATCCAAAGAGTGGCGAATTGCGCTATTGCAATGCTGGGCACAACCCGCCGCTACTTCTGCATGCGAGTGGTGAATTCGAATCGCTGGAGCCTACGGGCCTGGTGTTGGGCATCATGCCGAACGCATCGTTTGAGCAGAAGGCTTGCCACCTCGATCGGAATGACGTACTCTTGCTCTTCAGCGATGGTGTGACGGAAGCCTGCATGCCTGGTAGGGATGAGGAGTTTGGGGAAAAACGGCTTGTGGGGCTTCTACGCGACTGGCAATACCAACCCGCCTCGGCCGTTCTCGATGCCATCAAATCAGAGATCACGTCGTTTACGGGTGGCGCTCGGGCTGCCGATGATGTGACATTGGTGGTAGCGCGGCGCGATGATAGCCGGCCTTACTGAAGTTTCCACCAGCACGCCCCAGTGGCGCCCTAGAGGTTCGGTTCATGCGCTCATAGACGAGATCCACCGATGCTGTGTCGGTGCCGGTTTAAAAAAAACCTCTAGTGCCGGAATAAATTCCCCAACCCTTGGCGAGTGGTGTATACCCGCATCGACTCCGCCCGTTCGAATTCTTGGTCCCGGACTCAACACCCGGACGGTGCGAATCTCAGTCGATGCGGTCGAATATTATGTATTCGCCCAGGATCTTGATCCTTCGGCAAGTGCAGAGACTTTGGAGCATGGTGAAGCTCGCTATCAGGGATCTGGTTCGGTTGCAAAACGTAAATGCCCGACGTGTGTTCGGGCTTCGGAAAAGCGGAAGTGGCGGCATGGAATCCGCCGGTTCCGCTTTAGAACGGATTTCGGGGGAATTCGTGGTTTCGAAACAGAAACTGGGCCAGGCCGAAGGTAGCTGCAGTGTGCGGCTGAAGCGTGAGGAACGAAAACAGAACGTGGGATTCAGTTTCAAGACCGTTCGTCCTGTGTGGGCTGCCGGTCGCAAGCCACCGAGGAACGAAATGTTGTACGAGCGCCGAAACGGCAACTTCGTTTTGCAGATCACTGGTCACCCGAACTACGGACTGCCATTCGGTCAGGATCGAATCGTACCGATTTATTTGGCGATGCTTGCCGTTCGGCAAAAGAGCCAGACGGTCCGCTTCCGAACTGCCGCTGAAATGCTGGAGACTTTCGGCATGCATAAAGGCGGCAAGGAATACCGTCGGCTAGTAGCCGCTTTTGAGCGCATCTTTGCGGCGACTATTTTCTTCGGAGCCGACAGCCTCAGCAGAACAGCAAGGGTGTGCAACGGTCACGGTTCAGCTTCTTGCATGAGGCTCAAATCTGGTACAGCCGGGATCCGCAGCAGTACCCGATCTCAGATCAGCTTGAGAATGTGATCGTCCTCAGCGACGAGTTTTACCGGGAGATTACAGCGCATCCAATCCCGGCGGATCTGGAAGCAGTGAAAGTGTTAGCGGGAGCGCCGGCTGCGTTATCTCCTTATGTGGCACTCTACCGCTGCTTTCTGGCGAAAGACAAGGAGACAATTCCACTGTTTGGGGCCTATGGCCTTGCCGCTCAACTCGGGTGGATCGAATATGCGCGGCCCCGGCGGTTTCGCGAAAAGCTCGATTCCTGGTTGAATTCTATACGCGTGCTCTGGCCGGAGTGCCCGGCCAAGATCAACGCGGACGGCACTAGCCTAATCGTGGATCGCGGGTGCGCGGTGCTCGCAAACGAGCGGATCCGGGCCTAGGTTGAATCGCCATGACAGCAAAATCTAAAACCATGCAAAATCGTGACGACGGCAAAAGTCTGGCCGATACGAGGTGGCCGGTTTGGCTTGAGGCTACCGAATCGTTCTACAAAAAGCTGAACCGTATTGCCAAGGAATGTGGGATGTCGCGCTACGAGTCTCTCCGCAGAGGCCTCGAAGCCTTGCTCCGGGAAACTCAGGTGCGAAACTCTGCCCTGAACAGGAATATCAGGAGTCCGGCCCAATCAGAAGTATTTCGCAGGACCATGGGACAATTCTCGCGGAATTATCGGGCACTGGTCAGTGCGGAAGAGAGACGCGAACGGGCAAGAAAGAGTGCGCAGGCGCGATGGAGCCGGTGAGCCGCCTTTTCACACGAACACTTTCCGATAACTCCAACGTTTTCAACTAATGATCCACACAACCGTGAATACCGGTCCGTTGCGCGGTAAATCTCAAGTAAATTTCGGACCGCGGTGCCCGCCGAATCGCCAAATCGGTGCGTATCACGTTTTTCGTCCAAGTGGTCCGCACTCGATTGCTGAATGCTGCGTGACATCCCGTATTCGATTTCTCCGTACGAAAACGTTCAGCCGCAGACTCACTGCTATTTCGTTCGGCTTGCCTGAGAGCAGTTCATCAAGACGAGACGAGATCCGCAGCGATATACTCTCGGGATACGTTCTTTACTAGTTGCGATCACTGGCCTCATGCTGCTGGGGGCCCACGGACCCAGTACACCTACCATCGCGTTCAACCGCGTACAAGTTGGCCGGCCAGAGATTTTTGTGGCCGCATCCGACGGGAGCGACGAACATCCGCTGCTCCCCAACCCCGACGTTGACTATGATGCAACCTGGTCGCCGGACGGCAAATCGATTGTGTTCACTTCCGAGCGAAATGGATCGGCCGATCTTTTTCGGGTGAATCCCGATGGCAGCGACCTCAAGGCATTGACAACGGATCTGGCGTACGACGATCAGGCTGCATTCTCGCCCGATGGTCAGAAGCTGGTCTTCGTCAGCACTCGCAAGGGCGGAACCGCAAATCTCTGGATCCTGGATGTGACGTCGCTCCGCACGCGGCGGCTCACTGCAGGGGCGGGGGGAGATTTTCGACCGTCATGGTCTCCGGACGGGAAATGGATTGCGTTCTCGTCAGGACGTGGGAAACCTATGCCGTTCAGCGAGGGCCGGTGGGAGCGCCTTCTACTGGCTGATCTTTACATCGTGCACGCTGACGGTTCAGGTCTGAAAAAGGTCCCTGTGAGCCAGGATTTCTGTGGAAGTCCGAAGTGGAGGGGAGACAGCCGTCACGTGGTGGCGTATTGCATGACTGCTCAACAAACGCTTGCCAACCGGATCGCAAACCCCGGCCCGGGCACCGGCACTCGCCTTATGTCAGTTGACACGATAACAGGCGCATCCACCGAATTGCCGGCTGCGGGATTGAAGATCAATCCCTCTCCTCTTGGCCAGAACGAGATCGGCTACATACGAAAAGACACGCCGGATGACGGCATTTATTATCTGAGCGGCCGGCGGGGTCCACGAGGTCCCATCCGAACAGCGTCATGGTCGCCCGACGGGAAACTCGTCGTCTTTCACAAACGTGTTCCCGGGGCGCCAATGGCCTTGCGGAAGGCCTTCAGCAGGAATCCGAACTACGAGTTGCAAATCGTGAACGGCACGCTTGCCTCGTTCAATCCTTCGGGCACCCAGTTCGTAACTACCGGTATCCCGAACGGCGGTGCAAGCCTCTCTGCTATCACCGTGACTACGGTGGCGACAGGCGTCTCACAAGTGGTTTACCGTGACAAGACCAGCAATGCACTGGCGGGCTCATGGTCGCCCGACGGCCGCAAAATCATTTTCGGCATCGGTGGGTTTGCGGCGTTTTTTGATGGCTTCCATTCTGAGTTTTTGAAACCAGGCGATCGCATCGAGGGTGGGGCCAAGGTGGCACTGGTCAATGCAGATGGAACCGGATTTCAGGAACTCACGGGCGGCGCGGGCAATAATGCATTTCCCTCGTTTTCGCCTGATGGAAAACGCTTCGTCTATCGGACGTTCAGCCGTGAAGGTAACGGGCTCCGCATCATGGACCCGGATACCAGGGCCGTCACAAACCTCACCGATGAATATGATAATTTTCCGCTCTGGTCTCCACGGGGCGACCTCATCATGTTTGCGCGCCTGTCTGGGGGAACATACGACGTTTACACGATCAGGCCCGATGGCAGCTCTCTGAAGCGCCTGACGAATGGGAGTGGTAATGACGCTCACATGGCATGGTCGCCTGATGGTGAGTACATTGCGTTTGCAAGTTCAAGGATGGGCTTCAAGGATGAAGCAGTGTACACGGACGCGCCTCAACCGTACGGTGAGATCTTTGTGATGCGCTTTGACGGCACTGGCGTCGAGCAACTCACGGATAACCAATGGGAGGACGGTGCGCCTGCGTGGCAGAGAGTTCCGGCGCGCCAGATCGCAAGCGGTCGTTGACAGCGCGGTAGTCACACGTCTGATGTGTGACGGACCAGCGCGTTGTGAGGCGAAGTTCCGGGCAGACATGAAGTAGCGGTGATCAGAAAGCTGACCTGATACTTCCCTCAAACGTGCTTCACTTCTGGATCCACTTGGGCGGGAAGTCGGCATCCCGCTGATTGAAAAGTTCACGCGCATGAACGCGACATGCGCGTTAGATATCGCAAACCCATTGTTGAGCCGCGCATCATCTGCTCATACCTTACGCGCGGGCAGATCTCGCGCCGACGTCTCAGTAAGTGTTCGCTAATGAACTGCCCATGCGCTTGGTTTGGTTGTTGGTAGTGGAGATGGCAGCACCCACAATCATCGAACCAGATGGGGTGCCACTATGTCGATGAACTCTCGCGAGGTGATCGCCTTAGTTTTCTTCCAGAGAAATGGCGCTGATTGCCGGTGACCAGGTAGTCGGCGCGCGCCGCATCGGCGCACTCCAAGAACTTGTTGTCGTCCGGGTCACTCGTGACCTGAAGCGGGCGTGACGGTTTGACCTGGTGTGCGTGGTTCTGAATAAGCTGTAGTAATTGTTAACGGAGGCCCTTGCGAATTTTCAGCTCGGCCCGCGAGAGCACGTCGCGGTACTCCGCGAGGTGGTGTCAAGAGTTTTGTGTAAACCCGGGTTTTTATTTTCAATGGAAGTTTTTCTTTTAAGCGGCCCGGGCTTGCTCGATACGCTCGGGCCAGCGGATAGCAAATTGGCGAAGCGCGTCGCGCCAGCCCTGGACCATCTGCCACTTCTTCGAGACGTTTTGCAGCGCTAAGTACAGCAGCTTGATGGCGGCTTCCTGGGTCGGGAACGAGCCTCGATTTTTCGTCACCTTGCGTAACGTCATATGCAGCGACTCCACCGCGTTGGTCGTATAAATGATCTTGCGAATTCTTCCGGGAAGTCAAAGAGCGGAATCACCCGCTGCCAACTCCGTTCCCAGACATCGGCGACCACCTGGTGTTTGGGATACTTCCGCCGGAACTCGGCCAGAGCCGCTTCGGCCCGTTCCGCCGTTGGCGCCCGGTAGATCGATTTCAAATCGGCGGCCACGGTTTTGCGTTCTTTCCAGTTCACGAAGTTCAAGCTCGCGCGGATTAAATGCACCATGCAGGTCTGCACCAGTGCGCTCGGAAACACCGCTTCAATCGCTTCCGGGAAGCCTTTCAGCCCGTCGGTGCAAATCACGAAGGCGTCCTTCATGCCGCGATTCTTCAGGTTCATCAGCACCGACATCCAATACTTTGCGCCTTCCGTGCCGTTGGTCCATAAGCCCAGCACCGACTTCTGGCCTTCCATGTTAATGCCGATGGCCGTATGCACCGCACGGTTTTCCACCTTGCCATCCTGCCGGATCTTCACCATCAGCGCATCCAGGTATACGATCGGGTACAGCGCCTCCAGCGGCCGGTCCTGCCACGCCTTGACCTCTTCCAGCACCCCGTCGGTCACCTCCGAAATCAGCGCCGCGCTCACCTCCACACCGTACATATCCTGCAGATGCCCTTGGATGTCGCGCACCGTCATGCCAAGTGCATACATCGACAGGATCTTGGCGTCGAAGCCCTCAAAGCGCGTCTGGTGCTTTTCGATGAGTTTGGGTTCAAAGCTGCCGTTGCGGTCGCGCGGCACCTCGATGGTCATCTCCCCGGCTTCGCCTTTCAGCGTCTTCTGGCTCTTGCCATTGCGCGAGTTGCCGCTTCCGTAGCCGGCCACCTCATGTTTCTCGTAGCCGAGGTGGTGGTTAAGTTCCCCCGTCAGCATTCGCTCCACCAGCGCCTTGGTCAGCTCCTTCACCAGCCCGTCCGGCCCAATCAGGCTCCCCCCGCTGCTCGCGATCAACTCGTCTATCAGCTCTTTCTTGATTGCCATTTGGTCCTCCTATCTTCGTCCTTTTAGAGAACCGCGTTTACACAATCTTTTTTACACCCTCCTCCGCGATAATCTCCTCTGTGACGTATAGACTTGCTGGCTTGGTGATCGCCAGCAGAAGGACCGTACACTGAAGGCCATCCGGCTTGAGGGCGGCCGAGACGATGATGTTGGTATCCACCACCAGCCGGACCGAGATCATCCGCGCTTGCGCTTTTCAGTGCGGACCGTCT
>Ga0134126_10002701_pt1 | contig 22289 bp, 22 predicted proteins | sample KB31752_FD_96881 | JGI IMG/M metagenome (GOLD analysis project Ga0134126, IMG submission 96881) | Terrestrial soil microbial communities with excess Nitrogen fertilizer from Kellogg Biological Station, Michigan, USA - KB3-175-2 | ecosystem: Environmental > Terrestrial > Soil > Unclassified ... | reverse complement strand
TGGCGCTGGCGATGGTCAAGCCGGAACTGGCGAAGCAGGGCACGGGACTCACCGTGCGCGTGCTCGGCGAGGATTTCTCCGCCCGCGTCGTCGGCGACAGCCCCTATGATCCGGAGAATGCGGCGCTGCGGGGATGACGTGACTTGCGGTCCGATTTGTGACCTTTTCGCGCGGAAACCGCATCCTCAGACGCGTCGCGCTAAGCAGCGAAGCCCTCTTCGCCTCAACCGGACGGAGGAGACGGCTCGGCCAGCTATCTCTCAGTTGGCGATGACGTCGCCATGTTCGCCCTGACGCCGCGTGCGGCGCACCATCACTCCGTCGGCTGCGCTTCGGTCTGGCGCGCGCGCAGCAACGCGCGATAGATCTCGTCATCGCCGCAAAGGCCGGCCATGCGGCCGAGTTGATCGACCAGCACGATCGGGTTGCCGGACATGCGGCGCAACTCGATCGCCATTCGCATCTTGAGGTCGACCGGGGCGACGATGATGTCGGCAGCCTGCTCCTTGTTTCCTGTCGCCTGTTCGGCGCTGATCAGCGCGCCCGCCGCGCCGTCGAGCGTGCAGCCGAGCGGCCGGCCCTCCTCGTCGAGCGCGACGCGGATGCGGCCGCGCTTGTCGAGCCACACATGCGAGCCTTCGCGCGCCAGGGTGGCGGCGGGCGTCATCATCGCCCCGCCGCGCAGCACATTGAGCGGGTTCATGTGCTTGACGAATTCAGCGACGTAATCGTTAGCGGGCCGAAGCAGGATTTCCTCGGCCGTGCCCCATTGCACCACCCGGCCGCCCTCAAGGATGGCGATGCGGTTGCCGAGCTTCATCGCCTCGTCGAGATCGTGGCTGACGAAGATGATGGTCTTCTTCATCTCCTTCTGAAGCGCCAGCAACTCGTCCTGCAACTTGTCGCGAATCAGCGGATCGAGCGCCGAGAACGGCTCATCCATCAACAAGATGTCGGCGTCGGTGGCGAAGGCGCGGGCGAGGCCGACGCGCTGCTGCATGCCGCCGGAGAGTTCGTGGCCGAACTTGCCCGCCCATTGCGACAACCCGACGAGCGCCAGCTTCTCGTTGACGACGCGCGCGATCTCGGATTTCGTGGAGCCGCGCAATTCAAGGCCGAGCGCGACGTTTTCGCGCACCGTGCGCCACGGCAGCAGCGCGAATTGCTGGAATACCATGGCGATGCGGCGCGTGCGCAGCGCGCGCAGTTCCGTCGCGCTGCAATGGGCGACGTCGACATGACGGCCGCTGTCCTCAACCAGCACCCGGCCGCGCGCGACTTTATTAAGGCCGTTGACGGCGCGCAAGATCGTCGATTTGCCGGAGCCCGAAAGCCCCATCAGCACACAGATCTCGCCGGGCTCGACCGACAACTCGACGCCCGCCGCGCCGAGCACGACGCCGGTCTCTTTCAGAATCTCGTCGCGGGTCTTGCCCGCGTCGATCAACGCCAGCGCCTCGCGCGCACGGTTGCCGAACACGATGTCGACATGGTCGAAGACGACAGCGGACATTTAGGCGGCCTTCCTGCGCTCGGGCGCGCGGCAGACGCGATCGAGCACGATCGCCAGCAGCACGATCGCCAAGCCCGCCTCGATGCCCATCGGGATGTTGACGGTGCCGAGCGCGCGCACCACCGGCGTGCCTAGCCCGGCGGCGCCGACGAGCGCGGCGATCACCACCATCGACAGGCTCAGCATGATGCACTGGGTCACGCCGGCCATGATCGTCGGCGCCGCGTAAGGCAGTTCGACCTTCCACAGTAGCTGACTTTTCGTCGCCCCGAAGGCTTCGCCGGCCTCGCGCAATTGCACAGGGACGGAGAAGACGCCGAGATAAGTGAGGCGAATCGGCGCGGCGATGGCGAAGATCACGGTCGAGATGAGGCCCGGCGCGGAGCCGAGGTGGAACAACACCAGCGTCGGGATCAGATAGACGAAGGTCGGCAGCGTCTGCATGAGATCGAGAAGCGGCCGAACAAGGGAATACAGCCACGGCCGGTGCGCGCAGGCGATGCCGATCGGCACGCCAAATGCGACGCTGGTCAGCGTCGCGAAACCAACCAGCGAGATCGTCTCCAGCGTCGCCTGCCAATAGCCGAGGTTGGTGATGAGCAGGAAGGCGAGGACGACGAACAGCGCCAGCTTCCAAGAGCGGTGCAGCCAATAGGCGAGCCCCGCGAAAACCGCGATGACGACAATGACCGGCACGCCGGAGAGGATCTGCGTGAGGCCGTCGACCATAAAGTCGATGAGCGTCGTCACCAGATCGAAGAAACCGCCGGCGTTATCCTGCAACCAGGTGATGCCCTCCTTGGCGAGCCAGCCGAGCGGGATTTTCCAGACGGTGAACCAGCTTTCCAAGCGGGTCTCCTCAGCCCTTCGTTATGGCCAGGCTTGTCCTGGCCATCCGCACGCAATTCAACCGCACGCGGTCCTTCAGCGCATTTCACGCCGAGTTCGCCGCCGCCGCAAGCCAGATTGAACGCGAATGCAACATCAGGGCAGGGCAAGCCCGGCCCTGAGCGCACGGCGTTCCAAGTTCCGTGCCGGCGCTGGCGTCGATCGCCGCGGCGCGGCTTAAAGGCCGAGGCTCGCCTTCACCGCCGGCAGGCCGGGCTTGCCGTCGAAGGTGGTCACGCCGTCGAGCCATTTGACGAGTTGCGGTGGATTGGTCTTCAGCCAAGTGTCGGCCGCCTTCGGCCCTTGCATGCCGTCGGTGAGGATCTTGTTCATCACCACATTCTCGATGTCGACGGTGAATATGAGCTGCTTAACGAGCTTGGCGGCGTTCGGGCATTGCTCGGCCCAGCCGGCGCGTTCGTTGGTGTAGACGACGGCGCCGCCGAAATTCGGCCCGAAGCTATCGTCGCCGCCGGTCAGGTACTGGATCTTGAAGTTGACGTTCATCGGATGTGGCGCCCAGCCGAGAAACACGATGTCCTGCTTGCGCTTGGTGGCCCGCTGCACCTCGGAGAGCATCCCCTGCTCGCTGGACTCGACGAGCTGGAAGTTCTTCAGCCCGTCCTCGTCCTTCTTGATGAGGTTGAGCACCAGCCTATTGCCGTCGTTGCCCGGCTCGATGCCGTAGATCTTGCCCTTGAGGGAATCTTTGAACTTCACGATATCTTTAAAGTCCTTGAGGCCCTTGTCATAGGTATATTGCGGCACGGCGAGGGTGTATTTGGCGCCCACCGGCAGGTTGGCGCCGGTGACGACCACCGATTTGTCGGCGACATACGGCTTACGGTCGTTCTCCATCGACGGTTGCCAATTGCCGAGAAACACGTCGATGTCCTTGTTCTTCATCGAGGTGTAGGTGACGGGCACCGAGAGCACTGTGATCTTTGGCTCGTAGCCGAGACCTTTGAAGATCTCGTTGGCGATGGCGGTGGTGGAGGTGATGTCGGTCCAACCGACATCAGAAAAACGCACCGCTTTGCAGCTCGCGGGGTCGCCGGCGAGGGCCGTGCCGACGCCCAATCCGAAAATCGCCGCGCTCCAGCCCACGACCTTGAGGAAACTCATGCCTACCTCCCGTTTGCTGGGCTCGTTTACGCCCGGCCATGGGTCTAGTTAGCGGCCCGCGAGGCCCTGCGTCAATTTGAGAGTCGCGGTTGCGACCAAGCCGCGCCCGCCTAAAAGGCACGCCGCCATGCCAAAATCGGGAACCCGCTGGGACCACGGATGGCGACAACGCCGCCAATGCATCCGGCAATTTCAAGCTTCGGCGAGCCGTCGCGATTGCCCGCCGCCGCTGGCGCCGGTAGAAGGCGCGACGTCACTGGAGCCAGAGAGCGTTGATGTCGGCCCCGCGAGAAGTCAGCCCGCACGAGCAGTCCGAAATTCTCATGCAGGCGCTGCCGCATATGCTGCGCTATGACGATTCCACTATCGTCGTAAAATATGGCGGCCACGCCATGGGCGGCGAGGGCGAGCGCGATTTCGCCCGCGACATGGTGCTGCTCGAACAATCCGGCGTCAATCCCGTCGTCGTGCACGGCGGCGGCCCGCAGATCGGCGCCATGCTGAAGAAGCTCGGCATCGAATCGCGCTTTTCCGGCGGCCTGCGCATCACCGACAAGGCGACGGTGGAAATCGTCGAGATGGTGCTGGCGGGCTCCATCAACAAACAGCTCGTCGGCGCGATCAACGCCCAGGGCGGGCGCGCCATCGGGCTGTGCGGCAAGGACGGCAACATGGTCACCGCGCGCAAGGTGACGCGGCCGCACGAGGGCGGTGACGGCGAACCGCCGGTCGATCTCGGCTTCGTCGGCGAGCCCGACAAGATCGACGTCGCCGTGCTCGACGCCATTCTGGGCCGCGAGTTGATTCCGGTGCTCGCGCCGGTCGCCGCCGCCGCCGACGGCGAGACCTACAACGTCAACGCCGACACTTTTGCGGGCGCTATCGCGGGGGCTTTGCACGCCAAGCGCCTCATCTTCCTGACCGACGTGCCCGGCGTGCTCGACAAGGACAAGAACCTCATCAAAGAGCTGAAGGTCGACGACATCCGCGGGCTGATCGCCGACGGCACGATCACCGGCGGCATGATTCCCAAGGTCGAGACCTGCATCGACGCGCTGGAGCGCGGCGTCGAGGGCGTCGTCATCCTCGATGGCAAGATCCCGCACGCCGTGTTGATCGAACTGCTCACCGATCACGGCGCCGGCACGCTCATCACGAGGTAGCCATGCGCGTGCTCGCCATCGACACTTCGCGCGCGGCGTGTTCCGCCGCTGTTTACGACGGTGCGCTGCGTTATACCTTCGCGCGCGAGAGCGAACCGATGAGCCGTGGCCATTCGGAGGCTTTGGCGCCAATGGTGGCGCGCGTGCTCAAGGCGACCGAGGGCGGCGCGGCGTCGCTGACCAAGATCGTCGTCGCGATCGGGCCGGGCTCGTTCACGGGATTGCGCATCGGCGTGGCGATGGCGCGGGCGATGGCGTTGACGCTCGGCGTCCCCGTCGCCGGCGTCTCGACGCTCATCGCCTATTGCGGCCCGATGCTCGACGATCCCAAGCCCGGCGTCATCGCCGCCGTTGTCGACGCCGGCCACAGCCACGTCTATTTCCATCTCATCGATTCCAAGGCCAAGCAGATCTTCTCGCCACGCGTCGTCTCGCTGCGCGACGCGGTGCGAGCGATCGGCGGCAGCCCGGCGCGCATTGTCGGCGACGCGGCGGGGCTGTTGGCGGAGGAGGCGCGGCGCGCCGGCGTCGAGGTCGACGCCAGCGCGGCGGCGCCCTATCCCGACATCGTCGCCATCGCCCGCATCGGTCTTGCCGCCGATCCCGCGCAATGGCCGGCGCGGCCGCTCTATGTCAAAGCGCCGGACGCCGCGCCCGGGCGCGACGATGCGATCGCGCGCGTCGAACCATGATCTTCCTCTGGGGCCGTCCGTCGCCCTCGGCGCTGCGCCCGTTGCGGGCCGAGGCGGCGGCGGAATGCGCGCGTATCCACGCTGCCGGTTTCGCCTATCCCTGGGGCGAGAGCGAGCTTGAAAACCTCATTTCCGACCCGAGCGCGCTTGGCACGGCGGCGCTCGATCCGTCGAGCGGCAAGCTGCGCGGCTTCGTGCTGTCGCGGCTGGCGGCGGACGAGGCGGAGATCCTCGCCATCGCCGTCGATCCGGCGCTGCGCAAGGCCGGCGTCGGGCGCGATCTCCTGCGCGCGCATCTGGCTGAAGTAGCCGCGGCGGGGGCGGCGCGAATCTTCCTGGAAGTCGACGAGCACAACGCGGCGGCGCTGGCGCTTTATGCTCGCTTCGGCTTCGCCAAGGTCGGCGAGCGGCGCGGTTATTACAAGCAACCCGATGGCAAAACGGTTTCGGCGCTGGTGATGCGCCGCGATCTGACCTGAGCGGCGGCGATGATGCGGCTCAGGGTCGCGGCGGGGCTGCTGATGGCGGCGGCCTTTGTCGCGGTCGCGGCGCCGCTGACGGCTTGCGGCTGGCGGTTCGGGGCCTCCGTCGCGCTGCACCGCTGGCTTTGCGCGGTGCTGCGGGTGCGGCTGCGGCGCTATGGCGAGCCGGGGCCAGCGCAGCGGCTCATCGTCGCCAATCACGTCTCCTGGCTCGATGTGCTGGCGCTCGGCGCGACGGAGCCGATGGCCTTCCTGGCCAAGAGCCAGGTCGGCGCCAGCGCCTGGACGCGCTGGCTCGTCGATCTCCAGGGCGTCGTCTATGTCGAGCGCGCGCGCAAGCGCTGCATCCCTGATGTCAATGCGGAAATGTCGCGGCGCATGACGGCGGGCAGCCCAGTGACGCTATTTGCCGAGGCGACGACCAGCGACGGCACGCGGCTGCTGCGCTTTCGCTCCTCGCATTTCGAGGCGGCGCGGCGAGCGCAGGCCTATGTGCAGCCGGTGTATCTCGACTACCGCGCCATCGGCGGCCTCACCGCCACGCGGGCCGAAAAGCCGATCGTCGCCTGGTACGGCGACATGGCGTTCCTGCCCTCGCTTTGGCGCGTGCTCGCCTGCGGCGGCTTGACCTGCGACATCCACTATGGCGACGCCATCGCCTACGACCCCACCGCCGACCGCAAGGCGCTGGCGCGGCGGGTTGAGGCGGCGCTGCGCGAGCTTAAAACGCGGACGCGGCGCGGGCCGCTTTCGGCCCCGCACATTTCGCGCTAGAAGCGTGCGAGACGGGTTTTTGCAAGGAGCGATGGTTTTTGTCCCATCCGGTTTCCCCTGACGCGGCCGAGGCCGCCGGGGCGCGCGGCGAACGGGTGTTCGTCAAGTCGTTCGGCTGTCAGATGAACGTCTACGATTCGCAGCGCATGACCGACCTTGCGGTGGCGGAAGGTTACCGCGAGACCTCCGAGATCGGCGACGCCGATCTCGTCGTCTTCAACACCTGCCACATTCGCGAGAAGGCGGCGGAAAAGCTTTATTCCGAGCTCGGCAAGGCGCGCGAGATCAAGCAGGCGCGGGCCGCCGAGGGCAAGGCGACCAAGCTCGTCGTCGCCGGCTGCGTCGCCCAGGCCGAGGGGCGCGAGATTCTGCGCCGGCAAAGCGCGGTCGACGTCGTCGTCGGCCCGCAGAACTACCACCGCTTGCCGGCGCTGTTGCGCGCCGACGGCGCCGTCGTCGACACCGAATTCGCCGTCGAGGACAAGTTCGAGCGGCTGCCGCCGCCGACGCCGGAGGCGACGCGGTCGCGTGGCGTCTCGGCCTTCGTCACCGTGCAGGAGGGCTGCGACAAGTTCTGCGCCTTCTGCGTCGTGCCCTACACACGCGGCGCCGAGGTCTCGCGGCCGGCGGGCAAGATCCTGGCCGAAATCGAGCGACTGGCGTCCGCCGGGGCGCGCGAATTCACCCTCATCGGGCAGAACGTCAACGCCTATCGCGACGCCGACGGGCTGGGTCTGGCCGCCCTGCTGCGCCGGGCCGCCGAGCTTGCGGGCGTCGAGCGGCTGCGCTACTCGACCTCGCACCCCAACGACATGGACGACGAACTCATCGCCGCCCATACGGAAAACCCCAAGCTGGCGCCGCATCTGCATCTGCCCGTGCAATCCGGTTCGGACCGCATCCTGCGGGCGATGAACCGACGCCACGACGCCGCCGCCTATCTCGACATCCTCGCCCGTGTGCGCCGGACACGGCCGGACATCGCCTTTTCCTCCGACTTCATCGTCGGCTTCCCCGGTGAGACGGAGGCCGATTTCGAGGCGACGGCAGCGCTCATCGGCGAGGTCGGTTTCGCTTCCGCCTTCGTCTTCAAATATTCGCCGCGGCCCGGCACGCCGGCGGCCGAGGCGCGGGATCAGGTCCCGGACGCGGTCATGCAGGAACGGCACGCCCGCTTGCTCGCGTTGCTGGAAAGCCAGCGTCAGGCGTTCAACCGCGCCAGCGTCGGTCGCCGCTTCGGCGTTATTTTCGACAAAGCCGGCCGCCACGAGGGTCAGCTCATCGGCCGCTCGCCCTATATGCAGGCCGTGCATGCCGAGGCGGCGGCGGAGCGCATCGGGCGAATGACGGAAGTGGAGATCGTCGACGTCAGGCCGAATTCGCTAAAAGGCCGGCTTGTCGAGGCGGCATGAACAGGAGCGGCGATTGAAGAGCCCGGAACCGACGGTGACCCGCCTCGCCCCATTCAAGCGCGAGGCCGAAAAATCCGCGGCGCACGAGATCACGCTGGCTTTTGACGACAACCGCCTGGTTTCGCTGGTGTTCGGGCAATACGACCAGAACCTTGCGCGCCTCGAGCGGAGGCTCGGGGTCTCCACCCATGTCAACGGCAATCAGGTGATGGTGCGGGGGCCCCGCGAGGCCTGCGAGCAGGCGCGGCGGGTGTTGCAGACGCTCTATCAGCGCGCCCGGCTCGGCCAGGCGGCCGACGAGGGCGACGTCGAGGGGGCGCTGGAGGAATCTGCCTATCAGAAGACGCTTTTCCCCGCCGAGGTCGAGACGCCGGGCGAGACGTTCGGCGAGTTGCGCACCCGCCGCCGTGGCATGGTGCGCGCCCGCAACGCCGCACAGGACCGTTATCTGCGGGCGCTGCGCCAGCACGAACTGGTGTTCGCCGAGGGGCCGGCGGGAACCGGCAAGACCTGGCTCGCCGTCGGCCACGCCGTCTCGCTTTTGGAGCAGGGCGTCGTCGAGCGGCTCATCCTGTCGCGCCCGGCGGTGGAGGCGGGCGAACGGCTCGGTTTCCTGCCCGGCGACATGAAGGACAAGGTCGACCCCTATCTGCGCCCGATCTACGACGCACTTTATGACTTTATGGACGGCCGCATGGTCGAGCGCGGCTTGCAGACGGGCATGATCGAGATCGCCCCGCTCGCCTTCATGCGCGGTCGCACCCTCGCCAAGGCGGCGATCCTGCTCGACGAGGCGCAGAACGCCACCGCCATGCAGATGAAAATGTTCCTCACCCGCCTCGGCGAGGGCTCGCGCATGATGGTCAACGGCGATCCGACTCAGGTCGACCTCGCGCCCGGCCAGACCTCGGGCCTAGCCCAGGCGGTGGAACTGCTGGCCGGCCTCGACCGCGTCGGCCATGTCCGCTTCGCGCATGGCGACGTGGTGCGCCACGATCTCGTGCGCCAGATAGTGGAGGCCTACGAGAGCGCGCCGAAGCTGCAAAGCCGAAACTGACAATGGCTCCGCGGGTTGAATTCGTCGAAGGTGAAGCGCGCTGGCGGCGGGCGCTGCCGGCGCGCAAGCTGGCGCGCGAGGCGGTGGCGGCGGCGGCCCAGGAGGCCAGGGAGGAGGCTGGCGTCAGCTTGGCGCGCGGCGCGGAACTGACCATCCATCTTATCGGCGATGCCGGCATTCGCAAACTCAACAAGCAATGGCGCGGCAAGGACGCGGCGACCAACGTGCTCTCCTTTCCCGCAGCGCCGGCCGAGCGGCTGGCGGGCGCGCGCCTGCTCGGCGACGTGCTCGTCGCGCTCGAGACGCTGGAGCGCGAGGCGGCGGCGCAAAGCAAACCGCTCGCCGACCATTTCCGCCATCTCGTCGCGCACGGCTTTCTGCATCTCCTCGGCTTCGACCACGAGACGCCGGCTGAGGCCGAGGCGATGGAGCGGATCGAGGCGCGCGCGCTGGCGCGCCTCGGCGTCGCCGACCCCTACGCCGGCGCGGAGCTCGCGTCATGAGCGAGGACGAGCGCCCGACGGGCGCCAACCTGTTCGAGCGGTTGCGCGCGCTACTGGGCTTGAGCAACGGCTCCGTGCGCGACGACCTTGAGGAGGCGCTGGAGGAGGACGACGCGGGCGGCGATTTCTCGCCCAAAGAACGCTCGATCCTCAAGAACGTGCTGTCGCTGCACGACGTGCGCGTCGCAGACGTGATGGCGCCGCGCGCCGACGTCATCGCCCTGCCGCTCGACGCCACCGTCGCCGAGGCGCTCGCCGCCTTTCGCAGCGCCGGTCATTCGCGCCTGCCGGTTTATCAGGAGACGCTGGATGACCCCCGCGGCATGATTCACATCCGCGATTTCCTCGACTTTCTCGCCAGCGACCCCACCTTCGGCCTCGTCGCCAGCGATTCCGCGCCCGACGAGCGCAAGCGCGCCTTCGACATGGGCACGCCGCTGGCGCAAACGCCGCTGGTGCGCCCGGTGCTGTTCGCCCCGCCCTCGATGCCGGCGCTCGACCTGCTGGCGCGGATGCAGGCTTCGCGCATCCATATCGCCCTCGTCATCGACGAATACGGCGGCACCGATGGCCTGGTCTCGATGGAGGACATCGTCGAAACCATCGTCGGCAATATTGAGGACGAGCACGACGAGGCCGAGGGCGAGCAGATTTCGCGCGGGGCCGACGGGAAATTCACCGTCGAGGCGCGGGCGCCGCTCGACGAGGTCGCTGAGGCCATCGGACTCGACCTTTCAGACCTCGAAGAGGCCGAGGAGGCCGACACCATCGGCGGCTTGGTGGCGGCGCTCGCCGGCCGGCTGCCGGTGCGTGGCGAGATCGTCGCCGGCCCGCAGGGCTTCGAATTCGAGGTGCTCGACGCCGATCCGCGCCGGCTGAAGCGGGTGCGCATCCATCCGCCCGGCCCGGTCGCCGCGCCGGCAGCGGTCGAGGCGCAGCCTGCGACGCGGGAAACGACTTGAATCGCCGGCTCTTCCGGCCTCATGCTCGCCGAAACGAATCGGCGGGGGACGGTCGGCTTTGACGGCTTCGATTTCGCCTGCTCATGGCGCGCGGCTGGAGGCGCTGGCGAGCGCGGTGATCCTCTCCTGGGGATGGCCGCGCCGGCTGATCGCTTTCGCCGCCGGCGCCATCGGCGGATTGGCGCTGGCGCCCTTCAGCTACGCGGTGGCGATGATCGCGCCGATGACCATCGCCGTCTGGCTCATCGACGGCGCGGCGGAGACTTCGGCCTCCGGGGCGACGCGCTGGGCGACGTTGAAATCGGCGTTCGCGATCGGCTGGTGGTGGGGCTTCGGCTATTTCCTGGCCGGGCTGTGGTGGCTCGGCGCGGCGTTCCTGGTCAATGGCGACCAGTTCCTCTGGGCGCTGCCATTCGGGGTTGTCGGGCTGCCGCTGTTTTTGGGCGTCTTTCCGGGCTTCGGCTTCGCGCTGGCGCGCGCCATCTGGCCGCAGGGCGCGCTGCGGCCGTTGGCGCTGGCCGTCGGCCTCACCGTCTCGGAGTTCGTGCGCGCCAATGCGCTGAGCGGCTTTCCTTGGAACGAGTTCGGCATGGCGCTCGGGACGCATCTGTGGCCGGCGCAGGCGGCGGCCTTTGTCGGGCTGCATGGCCTGACCTTCATCACGGTGGCGATCTGCGCCGCGCCGGCGACGCTGCCCTCGGGCTGGCGGCCGACACTGTTGGCGGCGCTGACCGCGGCCCTGCTCTGCGGTTTCGGGGCGCTGCGCGTCGACGAGCCGCCGCCGCCGCCGGTCAAAGGCCCGAAGCTGCGGCTGGTGCAGCCCAATGTCGCGCAAGGCGCGGATTTCTCGCCGCAAAACGGCGCGGCGATTCTCGGTGGCTATCTAAAGCTCTCCGACCGCGCGACCTCGCCGCAGCGCAGCGGCGTCGCCGACGTCACGCATCTGTTCTGGCCGGAATCGGCGTTCCCGTTCATCCTCTCTTATGAGCGCGGCGCGCTGGCGCGCATCGCCGATTTCCTGCACGGCGGCGCGGTGCTCGTCACGGGCGCGGCGCGGGCCGAGGAAAGCGGCGGGAAGACCCATTATTTCAATTCAATGGAAGTGCTCGACCGCACAGGGTTGGAGGCCGAGCGCTACGACAAGCACAAACTGGTGCCGTTCGGCGAATATCTGCCGCTGCGGCCGCTGTTCGAGCGCCTGCACGTCGCCCAATTCGTGCACGTGCCGGGCGGCTTCGATGCCGGCGCGGGCCCTCGCGTGCTGCGCGTCGCCGGGTTGCCGGAAGCGTTGGCGATGATCTGCTACGAGGCGATTTTCCCCAACGAGACGCCGGTGCGCGTCGGCGACACCGCCGATGTCGGCTATATCCTCAACTTGACCGACGACGCCTGGTTCGGCCGCACCGCTGGCCCCTACCAGCATTTCTCGCAGGCGCGGCTGCGCGCCATCGAACTCGGCCTGCCGATGCTGCGCGTCGCCAACACCGGCATCTCCGCCATCATCGACGCGCGTGGGCGGGTGATCGAGGACGCGCCGCTCGGTTTCGAGGCGGTCATCGACGGCGTGCTCCCCGGCGCCTTGCCGCCAACCTGGCAGGCGCGCTGGGGCGCGGCAACGGCGGCGCTAATGACGGCGCTCGCAGCGCTCGCCTGCCTGTTGGCGCGCCGCCGGCGCTCCCCAGCCTAAGCGCGCCTCTCTCGTCAATGGCAAGTTGCGTCGCCGCCGTTTATGGGCTAAAGGTTGCAATGTTACGTAACGTTAATTGGCGGCTCGCCTGGGCGTGGCAGGGGACCGGCTTGATATGAACAAAACCCCAAACCCTATCGACCGTCATGTCGGGGCGCGGGTGCGGATGCGCCGGCTGATGGTCGGCCTTAGCCAGAGCAAACTGGCCGGCGCGCTCGACGTGACTTTTCAGCAGGTGCAGAAATACGAGAAAGGCGCCAATCGCATCGGCGCCAGTCGTCTGCAACAACTCGCCCGCGTGCTCGAAGTGCCGCCGTCGTTCTTTTTCGAAGGCGCCCCGGCGAGTCCAGCGCCGGGGCTCGGCTTCAACGAGGATCCCGGCAACGCCTATGTCGTGGACTTCCTGTCGACGGCCGAGGGTCTGCAACTTAACCGCGCCTTTTCCGCCATCAAGGATCCGAAGCTGCGCAAGACGGTGCTCGACCTCGTCGAACGCATCGCCGGCGCCGCGGAACCGCCAGCCGCCCCGGGGGACGATGTGCGTTAGCCGCCTGCCGGAGTTGAGCGCAGCGGCCGTGTTCGAGCAAAAGCGCGGCGCGGCGACTGCTGAAAGCGCGTATCCGGTTGAAAGCGGACGCTTGAGCCCCCTTGGCGCCGTCGTCCAGGTCCTCTACATGGCGCGCAAGAGGACATCGCATGCGCGCTGAAGCCGAGACTCTGGTTCATGACATCAAGCAGTCCATGGGACTGCTGAGGAGGCATCTTTGACGTCGAATCTTCGACGCGCCGCCTCGCCGAACTGAACGCCAAATCCGAACATCCCGATTTCTGGAACGACGCCGAAGCTGCGCAAAAGCTGATGCGCGAGCGCACTGTGCTTGAGGATCGGCTCGGTGCCCTGGCGAAGCTCGAGCGTGAGCTCGACGACGGCGCGATTCTGGTCGAACTCGGCGAGTCCGAAGGCGACGAGGCGACCGAGCAGGAAGGCCTCGCCGCGCTGCGCGCCTTGAAGGCGGAAGGCGATCGCCGCCAGCTTGAGGCGCTGTTGTCAGGCGAAGCGGACGCCAACGACAGCTATTTGGAGGTCCATTCCGGGGCCGGCGGCACCGAAAGCTGCGACTGGGCGCGCATGTTGCTGCGCATGTACGTGCGTTGGGGCGAGCGGCGCGGCTTCGAGGTCGAGGTGATCGAAGAGACCGCCGGAGACGAAGCGGGCGTCAAGTCCGCCACCATCGTCGTCAAGGGCTACAACGCGCATGGCTGGCTGAAGACGGAATCCGGCGTTCATCGCCTCGTGCGTATTTCGCCGTTCGATTCCAACGCGCGCCGGCACACCAGTTTCGCCTCGGTATGGGTCTATCCCGTGGTCGACGATCGCATCGTGATCGACGTCAATGAGAGCGATTGTAAGATCTACACCTACCGCGCATCTGGCGCCGGCGGCCAGCACGTCAACAAGACCGAGTCGGCGGTTCGTATCACGCATATGCCGACCGGCATCGTCGTCGCCTGCCAGATGGAGCGCTCGCAGCATAAGAATCGCGCCACCGCCTGGAACATGCTGCGCGCACGGCTTTACGAAAAGGAGCTTGAGAAACGCGAAGCGGCGGTGAGCGCCGATGCGGCCTCGAAGACCGAAATCGGCTGGGGCCATCAGATCCGCTCCTACGTCCTGCAACCGTATCAGATGGTCAAGGACTTGCGCACCGGCCATACCTCCGGCACGCCGTCGGAAGTCCTCGACGGCGGCCTCGACGATTTCATGGAGGCGTCGCTGGCGCAAAAACTCAGCGGCCGCACAGCGCAGGTCGAGGACGTGGACTGATTTCCCGTTACGCCCAATCCGCCGGCCCGATGCGGCCGTCGTGCAAAGCGCTCGCCGCCAGCACGCCCGCAGCCCCGACAGCCTTTAGCGCGGCGAGGTCGGCGGCGTCGCGGACGCCGCCCGCCGCGTAGATCCGGCGCCCGCCGGCGCGGGCGCGGATCGCCGCCAGGCGCTCAAGATCCGGGCCCGTCGCGCCGCCGATACGATGCAGCGTCATCACGATCACCCGATTCGGCCACAGCTTCGGCTGCGACAGCAACTCCGGCGGCCCCTGAAACGCTTCGCCACGGAAATCCAACGACAGCAGCGCGTCGGCGCGCGAGGCGACGAGCGTCGCATCGCTTTGCGATTCGCTGCCGAGCACGGCAACGCCATAACGCTGCGTCGCCTCGACCATCGCCGACGTCGCCGCGCCATTGTCGATCCAAAGCTCGACATCGGCAAACGCCTGGCGCAGCCGGGCGAGCGCGGCGAAATTGTCGCCGCGGCCGCGAATGGCGTCGAGATCGGCGATATAGAGCGTCGGGAAGCGGCCGAGCCGCATCAGCCCTCTCGTCACGTCGACGGGATCGGCGGTCGCCGACAGCGGCGACTCGATGGGCCGATAAGCGTCGCGATCGCCCATTTTGGCGCGCACCACGAGCCCCTCGATCAAGTCCAGAACTGGAATCACCTGCATCACGCGCCTCCTTCAGCCGCCACTCTCGCCTCAAGCCAGCCGAAGGCCTCCGCCTCGCGGGGCCCAGCGGTCTTGGCGACGATGACCTTCAGGCGCGCGAACTCGGCTTCGATCTCGGCGCGCGGCAGCAGATCGAGCCGGCTGGTGAGAACGGCGGCCTCGATCACGGCCGCGAAGGCGCGATTGAAGCCGCCGAAGGGTGCGTGCGCCTCCGCATGCGCGACTCGGCAGACAAAACGCGGGCGCAGCGCATCCTCGCGCACCTCGACCACCTGTAGCTGCCAATGCGCCAACGTTTCGGCGAGCCGAAACCCGGCGTCGACGGCGACCAGCGGCCAGTCGCGCCGGCCGGTCAGACAGCCCGCGAAAACACGCGCATCGTCGGTGAGATTGGCGACGGCAAAGGGCCGGGCGCGCAGATTCTCCAACGTCGTCGACGGTCGGAACGGCGCGATGATCCAGTGTTCGCCCTCAGCGATGAGACCGAGCGGCGCGATATGGGCGCGCCCGCTGGCGTCGGCGGTGACGACGATCGTCTCGCGGATCAGCGGCATGTCAGCTTCCCGCCTTGGCGCGCAGAGTGTGGCCGGCCGAGGCGAGGCGCGTGCGGTCCTCGGACGGGCGGTCGGCGGCGACGCCCCAACGGAGCGGTTGGTCCTGCACGTAACGCTTGCCGAGGCGAAAGGCGATCTCCGCCTTCTGCAATTCGGCGCCGAGATAGAAGGCGTGCGCGCCATCCTTCTCGACGCCAAGCTTGTCGAACAGCGCCAGGGCGTCGGTCGCGATCCAATGGCCTTGCCTATTGAAGACATGGATGCCGTCGACGGCGACCTCGATGCGAAAATTGTCGTCCTTCACCTGCGCCGCGGCGGCCTCGATCTCGGCCGGCGTATTGGGAAACGGCGAGCGGTCGTGAATCTGCAACAGCGCGCCGCCGTAGCCCTTGGGCAGGCTGTGGTCACGCCGCGCGGCGAACAGCAGGCGCCGCGCCGCGTCATGCTCCTCGACCGTGCGGCGCGTATGCGGGCTCACCTGCACGGTCAGCGCATTGGCGATGTGCAACTCCGAGCAGACCCCGAGCAGCATGGCGGCGACGCCGGCGCTGTCGGCCTCGGTCAGTTCGGTCAGATTCCCGGTCCCCATCATCATCTCGGCTTCCGGCAAGCGCTTGCGCAACTCGCGGTAGCGGGAAAGCGAGTCGGAAAAGCCGAAATGGATGGGGTCGAGGATCGGATCGAGGATCGGCCGCCACGGCTGCGCCTGCTCGTAGGCGCGCACGAGCGAGTCGAGATCGCCGTGGTTGGCCGGGATCAACACCGGGCGCGAGGCGCCGGCGAGGTCGAGCGTATGTTCGGTCAGGCTTAGCAAATAGTCCGCCCCCGCCGCTGCGCCACGCCGGAGCTCTTCCGGATTGGCGGAATCGACGCTAACGGCATAGCCCAGCGTCTTAAGCCGCCGCACCGCCTCTTCGAGATGCGGGAACGGAGTGTCGGGCAGGCAGCCGAGATCGATCACGTCGGCCCCAGCCTGGCGCAGAATGCCCGCGCGCGCGCTCAGCGCGTCGAGCGACAGCGCCGAGGCGTCGACGATTTCGGCGAAGATGCGCAGATCGTGTCGCGAGAGATCGGGCGGCCCGCCGCCTTTGCCGAAATAGACCGGAAGATCCTTCACCTCATCGGGCCCACGCTCGAAGCTGGCGCCAAAGGCCTGCGCGAGACGGTCAAGATCGGCCCGGCAACGGCCGGGCAGCACCACGCGACTCGCCGGCAGCGGGCGCGGCAGCCGATTCATCAGGATCGGCTCGGTCATCAGCGCCGCGACCTTCACGCCAATGTCGAGGATTTCATAGGCGAACGGCGGCGCCATCGCGGCGAGCACGGCTTCGAGCCGAGGCCTCGCCAGCCGCCCCGTGACGAACAGCAGACGCTCGCTCATAAGGCGAGGTCGGCGCGCCGACGCGCAATCGCTTCGGCGAGCTCGCTCGGAGAATCGACCGCGGTCACACCGGCGAAACGGCCGAGCTTTTCGCGGTTTTCGAGGTCGATGGGGCGTGGGTAGACCTTCACCATGCCCTTCGGCGCTTCGGTCAGCAATTCCGGCGCGGTGTCGCAGGCAAAGACGATGATCGGCACGCGCGTCTTGCCAGCGTGAGCGAACACATTGGAGACCAGATCGTCGGAGACGCCATAAACAAACTTCGCCACCGCGTTGGAGGTCGCGGGCGCAACGACGACGCTGTGATAGACGCCGTAATAGAACTGACCAATCGGCGCGGCGCTCGCCGTCCTGTCCTGGAACACGCGGCAGGTCTTGGGCAGGTTCAACTCCTGCTTGTACATGCGCAGCACTTCCGCCGCCGCCTTGCTGAGGAAGAGGTCGAGGTCGGGCAGATCGCGCACCAGCGCGAAGGTCTCTCGTATGTAGTGGCCGGAGCCGGTGATCGCCCACGCCCAGCGTGGCGTCTTGGGTTTGCTCATGCGTCAAGCCGTATCTCGGCGAAGGCCGCGCCGTCGAGCCCTTCCGCAAGCTGAGCGGCGGAATCCGGCGCGGCGAGAAAGGCGCGAACCCCCGTCTTGGCGAGATAGACCGGAAACAAGGGATCGACGACGCCGCCACGAACAAGCTCGGCGGCCGAGCCCGGCAGCCCGTGCTTGACCAGGATCAGCCGCTCGGCGCCGAGTTGACCCGCGAGCCAGACGGCGAGGCTGTCGGAAGTCAAATCCCAACTCGCCCGCAGCCCCGCCGCCAGCGCCATGCGTTCTGGCGACCAGATCGGCGTCCTGCCGCGCCGCAGCGCGTCACGCAACGCCGTCTGCGAGCCGGCAAGCTCAAATCCAGGCCTCAGACTCGCCAGCGCGCGGCCGAATTGGCTCATCGCCATCATCGCCATCTCATGCGCGGCGATATCATCAAAGCCGATCTCATTTTGTGTGGCGCGCACGGCGTCGGCGAACGGACCGCCGCCAGGAACGACAACCAGGCGCCCGGCGTGGGCGGAGATCGCGTCAAGCCATTCGCCGAGGCGGCCGCCGCGCGCCTGTGCGCCGCCGAGTTTGAGGACAATCAGGGGTTTCATACTGCGCCCGCAGGTAGAGTTGGGCGCGAGCGACGGCAAGCCCCGGCTAATAGGCGTTGGCCCAATTCATGTTGCCGTTCCGGTATCGCCAATAGCCGCCGGCGCCGGTTCGGCGCGAACGCCGGGCGGACAAAGCGAGACCCTTGATGGTCGACAGCAATTTCTCGAAAAAGCCCGGCTGCTCGGCCTCGAAGGCGTCAAGCGATGCGATCGAGCGGAATTTCCACGGCGTCGCCGGATCGGCGCGATTGCCGAGCGTCAACTTGCCAGTGGCCCAATCGACGCAGGCGGTGGCGTTCTGATCTTTGGCGATGAGACAGACCGAGCGACCCTTGTCGGTCGCGAGCAGCCGCGTAAAACTGACATAGGAGCCATCGGGCCGCTGGAAAATGTATGAGGCGCTCCTGTCCAATTTGGTTTCGACGCCGCCATGCGCCTGCGCCTGCGCGATCAGCTTGTCCCAACCCTGATCGCGCTCGGCCGTGCCTGCGAAAACCGAGCCGCAGGCGAGCAAAGAAACCATCGCGCTTATGCAAAGCGACCGCAAGTCCGGCTTCGTCAAAGCAATCTATACCCTGAAGGCGCTGCCATTGCCTGTCGTTATGCGAACTCTGGAACAGGAATGCAAACTGGGGCGCATGTAAGCGCCGAATGGATGGCTTCGCTTCGCTTGCAAAGACGGCGGTTCAACTCGATCGGCGACTGCGCTAGCCGCGTCGGTCCTTGCGCCGTTGGATCCTCAGCGGCAGACCGTTGGCCGAGCGCAAGGTCAGCCGCGACACCGGCTCCGGCGTGTGGCCGGGCACGGGCGAGAATTCGAAGCGGCGCAGCAGCTCCGCCAACGCCAGCGTCGCTTCCTGCATCGCAAACGCGGTTCCCGAGCAGACGCGCGGCCCCATGCTGAACGGCAGGAAGGCGCAGGCGCGCGCCGATTTCGTTGCCGGGTCGGCGAACCGGTCGGGATCGAACTGATTGGCGTCGCTCCAATAGACGCCGTGACGATGCATGAGCCAAGTCGGCACGATGGTCTGGGCGTGCGCCTCGATCGCCTGCTCGCAGAGTTGCGTCGGCGTCGCCGCGTCGCGCGCCAGGAACGCGACCGGAGGATAGAGCCGCAGCGTCTCCTGGAATACGTCGCGCACGAACGGCATGCGGCGCATGTCCGAGAATTCCGGCGCCCGGTCGTCGAGCGCAGCATCGATTTCGGCGCGCATGCGCGCCTGCACGTCCGGGCGATTGGCGATCAAATAGAGCGCCCAGCCGAGCGCGGCGGCCGAGGTCTCGTGTCCCGCCAGAAACAGCATGGCGACCTCATCGAGCAACTCTTTCTCGTCGAAGCGGGTCCCGGTGACGGGATCGGGGGCCGAGATCAGGGTCGCGAGAATATCGTTGTCCGGCGTCGGCTCGCCGCGCGCGATCCGGCCGAGCCGGCGCGCGATCGGACGCTGCAGCGCGCGCCTGATGATCGCCGCGGCGCGCCATCCTCGCCAATGCGAAGGCAGAAAATAGGTCGGCGCGCCGAGCAGCGCGAGGAACCCGTGCGCATAGGCGATGCGCTGGAACCGTTCGAAGGACGTGAAGATTTCGTGCGCGTCGCGCTCGTTCATCGGCTCGGAATAGAGCGTGCGGAAAATTACGTCGCCGGCGAAATGCATGGTTTCGACATCGACGTCGATGACGGAGCCGCCGTTCTCGGCCGCGCGTTCCGCAAGCCGCGCCCCCATCGCGTCACAAGCGTCGCGCATCAACCCGAACACTTCGCGCACGCGCGCATTCGCGAACGCCTGGTCGATGATCGCGCGCTGTCGCCGCCACGCCTCGCCGTTCGAGACGAAGATGCTGTAGCCGGTCAGGGCGCGCAGCATCGAATCCATCAGATGCGACTTGGGATAGCGCGCCGCGTCGCTCACCAGCACCTGACGGATCGCCTGGGGCTCGCGCGCGAGATAGATGATGCGCTGCGGCCGAAACGGAATGCGCGGCAGCGGATGGCGGCTGACGCCAATGAAATTGTAGGAGCCGCGCAGGAACACCGAAAGCCCGGAATTGAGAAACTGGCGCGCCCGCGCCAGCGCCGAAGCCCTCTGCTCCGGCGCGACCGGGCGCGGGGGGACGAACGCGCTCATCGCGGCGCCTCAGCAAAGAACGGCCGCGCCGAGCCCAGCATGCGCACGAGATCGAAGCCGTCGTCGCGGTCGGCGGGCTTCAAATATTGAAAGTGAAAGTCGAGCGGGCGGCGGCGGATGTGGCGGAAGCGCTCGGGCGTCAGAATGCGATGAAACTCCGGGTCCCAGCGCGTCACTTGCACATCGGCGCCGACGAGTGGGCCCATGCGGCAGGCCGAGGCCGGGTCGGAGCCCGAGGTCACGTCGATCCATTCGACGAAGGGCGAGCGGGCGACCGCTTCGCCTTCGCGCATGGCGCGCCGTCCGGGCTCGATCCACGTATAGAAAGGAATGATGTTGCCAAGCGTCGCGAAGACGATGCGCCGTCGCGGTCGCTCGCCGAGCGCCAGGTAACGGGCGAGCGTCATCATCGCCAGGATCGCGCCGAGGCTGTGCCCGACGACGACGATTTCGTCCGTCCCGGCCTCGCGTTCGACTTCGGCGATGCGGGCGGCGAAGGCGGCGCAGCGCGCCTCCCAAGAGGGCGCTTCGCCCTTGGCGGTCTCGACGATGCAGGCGAAGCCCTTGGCCAGCCATTCCAGATTAAGTTTGCGCCAGGCGCGGTCGCCGACGACGAGCGCGCCAATCAATGCCGGCGCCGCCAACCAGCCGCCGTAAGGCAGCGCCCAAGCGCCGAGGCCGCCGACGGCGAGCGTGAAGACGAGCGCCGCGACCGCCATGACGAGCGGGCCGAGCCCCATCGCCAGCAGCGCCCAACGCACCGCCCGCGCGCCGTCGGCGGCGCGCGCCAGCAATCCGCAGCGATGGTAGACCAACAGCGCGCGCGCCGCCGCGACCTGCGCGCCAAGCCGCCCCTTGGCGCGCCAATGCCGATCAACGATGTCGTCCCATTGCAGAAATTCGAATGTCGTCTCCGCCGACATCGAACGCCAGCGCCAGAGCGCGCCGTTGTCGCCCTGCCGCTCCAGCGGACCGACGCTGGCCACCGGCGCCACAGCCTCGCTCAGCCTTTGATAGTAACCCCCGACGCCGCGCGGATCGAAGCCGGCGATGAAGAACACGCGCCGCCGCATCGTCACGGCGACGCCGGCGGGGGGAGGTTCGGCGAGTTTGTCCGAGATCACGATGGGTCCGGCGGGAGATAAATTTGCAAATCTCTCATAGCCGCCGGAGCCGCGGCAGGCAAAGGGCGGCGTGCGGCAACCGACGGAACGGGAGTGTGACATGGCGGCGACACTTTGGCGCCGATGACGAGACAGCGGGGGCTCAATAAAGATTTAACTGTGTCAACTATTTAGAGTCAAAGCGGCCCGACGCTGCGGCAAAGAGGGGTTAATTGTGGCTCCGATGGGTCGATTCTGCCACGTAGCGGCGAGAAAGTTTTCGCCGCCGCGCGCGGCGAGGCGCGACGGAGCTTATCTCGTTTTCAAAGCCTTGGCGGAACCCCTCGGCAAAAGCGGCAAACAAGCGCGCCGCGGACGCACTCGGCGGCTTCTGTCAAGCAGGCATTTCGATTGCCGCCCCGCTTCGTGCGTGCCATATAGAGGCCAGGGAAACTCGGCAGGCGGGGCCGATCATGATAGCGGAAATCAAGTATTCTCATGATGATATGAGTAACGCAACTCCGCGAGACATTGTCGGCATTAATGTTACCCTAACAGATTGCGTATATGGCGCATACCCTATTGGGTAGGATATGTCTTTCTGATCCGGCCTCATCAAGATGCGACGCGGCTAAAATGGAAGCCTAAGTCGTTTTAATTCGCCGGTCGTAAGTATAGTCAGTAAATTCTTCTCAACGATGAACCCGGAATTGCCTCCGGCACGGATGGTCATGGACATATGATGCGACAACTCGGGAAATACTGCGTCAATATTTCTTCCGCGCCGTATTCTGATCGGAAGCGAGACGCTGGAGAGGCCGTTCGTGTGAAGCCATGCGGTGAAGCAAGCCGGCGCTTGTAGCTTTTGAGCCGTCCCGAGCGCGGAGCAAACCGCGTCGCGACCTTCCGTCCGTCCGCGAAATTCGCCGAGATTTCTCCATGACCCCTATTATCCCCCTCACGCTCGAAGGCACAGGCTCATGAGCGCGAAAGGCCCAATGCGCGCCATCCCGAAAACAGCCTCGATCTCAGTCGAGGAGGTGTGGCGGCGCGGCGCCGAACGGCTGCGCGTCGGGCTAGGCGAAGATGTCTTCAACAGCTGGTTCGGCGGCCTGCGGCTTGAGGAGTTCATCTCCGGGCGGGCGCGATTCTCGGTCTCCACGCGCTTCTTGAAAAGCTGGATCGAAGCGCATTATCAAGAGAAGCTGTTTTCCGCGCTCGC
>Ga0134126_10002700_pt1 | contig 22293 bp, 13 predicted proteins | sample KB31752_FD_96881 | JGI IMG/M metagenome (GOLD analysis project Ga0134126, IMG submission 96881) | Terrestrial soil microbial communities with excess Nitrogen fertilizer from Kellogg Biological Station, Michigan, USA - KB3-175-2 | ecosystem: Environmental > Terrestrial > Soil > Unclassified ... | reverse complement strand
TGTTAAAGTCCTCTCCCTTGGAGAGGATTTAGGTGAGGCCAGCAGCATAAACGAATTGACCCAACTTTAAATTAATTATTATGTTTTGGAAAATATTTCTGTTCGAAATTCAGAACAGGCTCAGGCGCCCTGCCGTTTACCTGTATTTTTTGGCTGCGTTAATTTTTACTGTCGGCACCTTCGCTACCGGATCGTTACCGGTAGGTGAAAAGGAACATATAAACTCCCCTTACCTCATTGCCCTGTGGTGTTCGGGAATAACTATGATGATGATGCTGGTAAGCTCATTTATTATGGGAACGCCCTTATACCGGGATATTGAGTATAATACCAAAGATTATTACCTCACTTATCCTATAACAAAAGCCGGTTACTTTTGGGGGCGGTACTTCGGCTCGTTTATGTGTATGCTGTTTATAAGCACTTCGGTAATTATAGGCGTATATATCGGCTCAAAACTTGGTCCGGCCATGGGCTGGAAGGACCCCAAAGAATACGGGCCCAATAATATTGTCTATTACCTGCACCCTTTTTTAACTATCGCACTGCCGAACATTTTATTTACTTCGTCTTTGTTTTTCGGGCTGGTGGCTATTACGCGTAATGTAAAGGTGATATATAGTGGTGGTATCCTGCTGTTTTTAGGCTATTTCCTTTCCTTCTTTTTCCTAAGTCATACCAACAACGCAACGGTAATTAACCTTTCCGACCCCTTCGGACTTAACGGGGTACGGCTACAAACGATGAATTCGTCGTCGATTCAGCAAAATACTACATCATTCCCCATCACGGGCACGTTTTTGATTAATCGCATCATATGGACTTCAGTGGGCCTCGTCATCCTTCTCTACACCTATTTCCGCTTTAGCTTCGAAAAATTCTTTAGCGGTAAAAGGGACAAAGCCGCTATTGACGAAGATAATACCGGCGTTAAAAAAACCGCTTTAACGGCAGTAAAAACAAGCTTCACCGGCAATTACAACCGCAAAACGCTTCTTAATCTAACCAAAATTGAACTGCTCAATATCATCCGCGACAATTATTTCTGGATAATATTATCAAGCGGCATGGTTTTCCTTGCCTTTGTATTCTGGATGGGCTATATGGATTATGGAGTACCTGACTTTCCGCAGACTGTAATGCTCCTTGACATCTTTAATAATGTATTTCCTTTCTTTATTTTTTTCATCATCATTTTTTATACCGGGGAAACCCTGCATCGCGACAGGCTTACGGGTTACGCCTTTATAAATGATTCCTTACCGCCGCCCAATTGGGTTTTAAACGGGTCAAAGCTAATCACGCTGCTTATCCTTGGCCTTGCGTTGTCAGTAATACCCCTGGCAACGGGGATAATCGTGCAAACCGCGAAGGGCTTTCACAATTACAATTTCCCGGTCTATTTTACCTTCCTGTTTTTTATAATCCTGCCAAGACTGCTGGAAATGGTCGTGTTTTCGTACGCGGTGCATGTACTCATCAACAATAAATTTGTAGCACATGGGGTAGGCGTTTTCATTTGGGTGGCCGTTTTCTTTTTAGGCCAGTCAGGTATTTTCGATTACAATCTGTTGCTCTTTTCCTATACGCCCGGATACCGCCTTTCTGATATGGATGGACTGGGCCACATGATGGCGCCTGTAAACTGGTTTAACCTGTACTGGCTGTTATGCGGGGGGTTGCTAATCATCATTTCCGCCTTGTTTTATTACCGCGGGGTTACAACCTCTTTTAAAGAAAGGCTCCAGTTGCTTTCGGAACGCTTTGATAAAAAGACCAAACTTTTTGCAGCAGTATTATTGCTCTCGTTCTTATTTACCGGCGCGTATGTCTATTATAACGTAAGTTACTTAAATAACTACACCTATAAAACTGAAAATGACGACCGGGCGATTATTTACGAAAAAACCTTAAAGCATTTTGCTACCCTGCCGCTTCCCAAAGTAACCAGGGTGAAAATGTTCGCCGATATTTTCCCGGATAAACAGGAGCAATTCGTTAAGGCTATTCTGACGATTGTGAACAAAAACGACAAGCCGATAACCGAACTATTGCTGGATGGCGATGAGCTGAGCGGTTACGACATAAAAATGGATGGCAAACCACTCCCGTTTACTACGCCATTAATATACCACAGGGCGTTTTTCAGTTGGTTCAGGCCGAAGAACGATACAGCGGCTTACCGCTTATACCGGTTTCCAAAACCGTTAGCCCCGGGCGACTCCACCGTATTGGAGATCAATTCATTCGTCAGCTATAAGGGTTTCAGCAATGGCTTATACGGAGCAAGGTTACTTCGTAATGGCACCTTCTTTACAGGTGGACTGCCTGAGTTAGGATATGACGATGACGATGAATTGAGCAGCCCCTACGTTCGCAAAAAAAGCGGATTGCCTCCTAAAGAAGAAGAGGAAATTGCCCAGAATGATCCCGAAGGCGTAAATAACCTCAAGGCCGGTAAAGCAATGGACCTGGCAACATGGGATTTAACGATAAGCACAGCGGGCGATCAAACCATGGTGTCATCCGGCGAACTGCGGAACCAATGGAAACAGAACGGGCGCAACTATTTCCACTTTGTACAAAACCAACCGGGGTTATATGGCCCGCTTGCAGCTGCCGGCGCAAAATATGCCGTAGCGAGTGACAGTGTGCAGCTCGATCATAAAGTAAACATCAAAATTTATTATCAGCCGGGGCATAACGCAAATGTCGGCAGGTTTATGGCCGCCTATAAAGACGGGCTGCGTTATTATAGTTCGGCCTATGGGGCGTATCCGTTCAATGACACCCGGCTGGCCGAGACCTCCGTATACGGCCCGCGGATAGGCTCGTTTACCACATTCGATACTTATGCCGAATATTTTGGCTGGAATGCCCATTTCGATGACCCTAACCAATTTGACTATTGTTATTTCACCGCCGCACAGCAATTGGCGCAGCAATGGTGGCGTTTCCAGGTGGCGCCGAATAATACGGTTGGCTCATTAAACATCCCTGAAGGATTATCAATTTACAGCGCTTTGGTAATGATGGAAAAGAAATATGGAAAGGACAACATGAAAGGCATTTTACGGGATCAGTTATGGCCCTACATATTTATCCGGAGAAGGCTGGAAGAAAAAGAGCACCCGTTGATCAGGTCGAACGAATGGTTTGAATGGGGCGGCAAGGCAGCCGTAGCTATGTATGGCCTGCGCGACCTTATTGGCGAAGACAGCATAAATTTGGCCCTCCGCGAATTTAAAAACGCTTATGCTTTTAAAAATAAGCCGCCCTTTGCAGGCAGTAACGATCTTTACCGTTACCTGGATAAACATACGCCCGATTCCCTGAAATATTATTTAGACGATACCTGGCAAAAGATAACCTTGTACGATAATAAGGTAACCGATGTAACGGTTAAGCCCACCGGAAAAGCCAATGAATACAAGGTAACGCTAAAGGTGGATGTGGCTAAAGTACATATTGATAATAAAGGGAACGATGTGCCGGCCAAACAAATGGACGATTATATCGACATAGGCATATTTGCCGCAGATCATAAAAATAGCGAAGGCCGCTCGCAGGTTACGCCGCTGTACCTGCAAAAATATAAACTCGGCTACGGTGCGCACACAATTACAGTAACTGTAAAGGGCAAACCGGTGAGGGTTGGAATTGATCCGTATAATAAATTGATTGACCGTAATCCGAATGATAATATGAAGGATTTGTAAACGCGCGACGACGTTGTAGGGGTTCAAAATTTTGAACCCCTACAACGTCGATGACGCGCCAATGTGCGGGCTGTTTTTTACCGCCGGTAAAATTTATCATTTTCCCATGCATCGGGGTTGTTTATGATATATTCCGAAATGCGCCAATACGACTGCTCGGTGCGGATAATATGTTCGTGGTAATTGCGCTGCCAAACATGGTAAATATCTGTGTTGCCCCGAAAAAATTTTGTGACACCAATTTTATATCCCCGAACAATTGACCCAATTGAACGGGGTATTATATGTTGAAATTGGTTTTGCGGCGATGATAATGGTGGTGGGGGTGATTGTGGCGGCGGTAGGGGTTCAAAATTTTGAACCCCTACGATATTTTGAACCCCTACGATATTTTGGATCCCAACGGCGTTTTCACCCACCGTACCGGTCAATTCAATAATTCCATGCACATGGTTAGGCATAACAACATGTTCATGCAAAACCGCGTTGGGAAAATGTTCGGGGATTTTCAGCCAGCATTCGTTGGCTATTTTTCCCGCATCGTTCAATATCATTTTCTTATCGATGATTTCCCCAAACAAACATTTACGGTTATGGGTGCAAATCGTTATAAAATATAATCCATTTTGCGAATAATCATATCCTTTTAGCCTGATTGATCTGCGATGATGAATTGCCGGGTTGTATTTCGTTTTATTGCCCATATTATTATGCGTGGGGGTTAACAAATATAATTCGTAGGGTTCAAAATATCGTAGGGGTTCAATATGGTAGGGGTTCAAAATTTTGAACCCCTACCGTGTTATTCCATATCCGCAATTACAACCATATCGTTTTGTTCAGCGTCGTCCTTTATTTTGGAAACCATGAAAACAATAAGCGCCCCGAATACCGCGATTATGCCAAACGACAGGCGCAGACTGGCGGCATGGGCCACATAGCCAACAAGGGGCGGCACCAATACAAAACCAAGGTAACCTACCGTAGATATTGAAGCAAGCGCCGAAGAGCTGCTCATATTTTTCGATTTCCCCGCCAGGCTAAATACCATTGGCACAACGCACGAGACGCCAAAGCCTACTAAAATAAACCCAAGTTGGGCGGTAACTATGTAAGGGAAGGCTACAGCAAGCAACAATCCGCCAAAAATAAATATGCCGCTATATTTCAGCACTGTTTTAATACCGAGCCGGGTTACTACCTTGTCGCCAAAAAACCGGCCGCTGGTCATGGCCACCAGGTAGATTACCAATGCGGCCGTTGCGATTGTTTTTTCGGCATGCACTTCTTTTTGAAAATACAATGCGCTCCAGTCATACATGGTGTTTTCGCAGGCCATGCAGGCAAAACAGATAAGAGAATATTTTAACAGATATTTATCCGGCAATGAAAATACCGGTTTCCGGCTCTGCGGAACAGGCTTTTGATAAAGCGTATCTTTAATAAAATAAAAGATAAAAATTGTAAGTATGATGCTGATTGCGATAAAGTGCCATCTCGGTAAAACGTTAAAAAACACCATCACCAGCCCCACGCCCGCCCCGGCGAACCCCGCCAGTCTCCAGATGCCGTGAAAGGTGGCCATTATAGATTTTTTATACAAAGCCTGTACGGCCACGCCCTGGGTATTTATCGAAAGCGTCATGAGGTTCCGCGCGGAGCCAAAAAAAAATAAGACCGCCGTAAGCTGCCACATGTTATTGGCAAAACCTATTAAAATCAATATAAAGCTCAACAATACCGAACCAAAAAGCATAATTGCCCTGCTGCTGTAACGGGTTAATAAATTGCTGGTGAGCGGCATGGTGCACATAAGCCCTATCGGCAGGGCAAATAGAACGGTGCCCAGCTGCGCATCGTTTAAATGCAACTGCAATTTGATGGTTGGGATGCGGGAAGCCCAGGTTGAATACCCGACCCCCGATATAAAAAAAAATATAGCAACGCCTATCCTTAGTTGTTTCGGAGTTTTGGTTATGACAGGTTGTTCGTCCACTAAAAATATAAAGCAACTAAATTACGAGTATTAAAGCGAAGCTCAAAGGGAGGGGAGGTGAAAGTAAAAAGGTAAAAGCAGACAGATGAAAGACGTTGCATGGGCAACCTCTCTTTATTCACCCTTTATTTAACCGCTTTCCGGAAATAGAAGAAACAAAGCGCGAATAAACTTAAAATACCCAATAAAAAACCGCCCAGCACATCCGAAAACCAGTGTGCACCGAGGTAGATGCGGGAAAAAGGGACAGTAAATATCAAAAGCAGGGAAACGGCTGCGACAGACATCCTGACTATTTTTGGAATACTTTTCAGACGATACATAAGTACCGTCAAAAACCCGAAAAACACGATATAAAACAAAACGTGTCCGCTGGGGAAGCTTTGCTCATTGACTTTTTGAACCACACGCACCAGGGGGGCCGCCGGCCTGGGCCGGTTTACCAATATTTTTACTAACGAACTGATAAGGCCCGATACAGAGGTAAAGAATACAAATAATGCTTCTCTGCGGTACTTGAATATAAAAAAAACTAAGGTGGCGGAGATTACCGCAATAGCCGAACCCGGGAAATACCCAAACCAGCTGACCAGTTTCATTGATGAATCCAATAAACGATTTTTGTGTTCCTGAATTTCCTGCGAAAACTCTAAATCGATAAACGAGTGCGGGAAAATAATTACAAGTATGGTAAGTAGGATAAACCCTATACAAATACCGCCAGGCACGTAAAGCATAATAGGTTTTTTATACTTTTCAAATATCATAGCACAATTTAATCCGCCATTTCCGGTATAATAAGCAACAAACCCGGAAACTGCGCCCGGGTTTGTTGCCTATTGTTTAAAAATCGTTCCAAAAATTACTTTCCAACCACCACAACGTGAAAAGTGCCGGGAATTTGCTGCGGCCTTGGACGTGTGTTTTCGGCAGTTGGGGCAACCGGTTTCATTTGTGCGGTAGGCAAATATATCTTATGAGTATAAGTATCAACACTTATTGTTCTGGCGCCCGGCTCTGTAGTGATGTTTTCCACAAGTTCAAATTTATTTGCATTTATCTCGCGTACAACGGTTACTGTGCCTTCTCCATTCGAGCTGTAAGCCAATTTTAGACCGGGATCAAAAGCCGTTCCATCGCAGCGGCCAATTGGGAACTTGCCTAATATGGCGCCGTTGGTAGCATCTAAAACAATCATCGTTTTGTTGCCTCCGCAGCCTATAAACAGACGGTTGGTTTCCCGGTCCATAGCCAGGCCTGATGGCTCTTCGCCCCCTTCAAGTTTCCATCTGTTTAAAATTTTGTAGGTGTTGGCATCAATCTCAACTTCTTCACCGGTATCTTCAATATTCACAAATACTTTTCCTTTACCGTCGGATACGCCGGTTTCGGGCTTGCCGCCTAAAGGTATCGTGGCAACCACTTCATCAGTTGCCGCATCAATTACTGTAGCATCTTTGCTGCCGCCGTTAAATGCATAAATTTTCTTCCCAAAATCATCATAGCAAATAGCATCGGGATTAGTGCCCGCATTTACCTGCTTTAAGACCTTTAGGGTTTTAAGGTCAAACACGCTGATATTATTGCCGCGGCCGTTGCTGGTATAGCCTTTGTTAAAATCATGGGCAATGGCTATGCCGTGCACGCCCTTGGTATCGGGAATATATCCGATCGAGTCGCCGGTTGCGGCATCAATCACATTAACCTGCATACCGTGCGATACGTAAACCCGTTTACTTGCGCCGTCGGCCGTGATATAATCCCATCCGCCCGTGCTGTGGATCGGAAAATCAGCAATAACATGAAAGCCGGTTTTTTGCTGGGCAAACGAATGCGATGGAATAATAATAGCCATGATAAACATTAACATGGCCAGTGTTTTAAGGGTTGATTTCATGACAGTAAATTTTTAGTATAGTTAGCAACTAATTCTGTAAAAATATTGGACGAAATAGTCCGAAAGTCCGAAAGGCCGGAAGATAGCTTCAACCCGTTCGTCGTCGACTTGATCTAACTACGATCTTCTTTCTTTCCGACTTTTCCGACTTTTCCGACTTCCTCACCTATTTCCTTCCGCCGCCACCGTTATCAATCGGTACAGGTGCATTGTTGTCCTCCTGATCCTGGGGCTGCTGCTGGTCTTTATCTTTTTTAAACTGAAGCTTTCCAAATTTATAAGCGATGTTTATTCCGAATGAGCGCAATTGAATCTGCCGCAGGCTATTCTGGCTAAAGTTAGGCCCGGAAGTGTTCGACTTCAGACTTATATACTCGCTAAACGCATTTGACGCTGTAAGCCCGATACTCAATTTTTTGTCGAGGAACTGTTTGCGCAAGGCAATATCATAAAACGAAAACGCCGGCCTCGTTCCCTGTATGGTTCTTTGTGATGAACGGTAATTTATAAAAAACTCGCCGGCAAAGTCATTGCCAAAATCATATGTGCTGTTTAAATTGATACGGTATGTGAAGCCGCTTGTCTGCGGACTGCCGGGGTTGTCGGTTATCCTATCGGCGAAAAACATATTTGACCGTAAACTTAGTTTATTGTTCACCGGTACGGAGCCGTATAAGTTTATGCCTTCCGTTACCTCGCGGCCAATATTATATCGCTGATTGAGATATACATTTTGATAAACAGTCTGGCCGATAGTTAAGCTGTCGTAGTGGGTAGTGAACGATTGCAGGTCGTTTGTATTATAGTGATAAAATGCCGCTACGTAAACGTTTGCACCCTTGCCCAATGAATTGTTGTAACCCAACTCGAAATTATGCCCTAACTCGGGTTTCAGGTTTGGGTTGCCGGTGCTGATATTATGCGGGTCGCTTATATCATAAAAAGGGTTGAGCGAACGGTAATCCGGTCTTTCCAGTCTATACGAATAGCTGAATTTAATGCTTTGAGATTTATTAAACTTATGCTGCAGCACAAATGAAGGCGCTAAAATGCCGTAAGAGGGTATCTTTGTATTCGGAAAATCGGAACTTGTTGTGGTGTACTCTTCCCTCAGGCCCGCCTTGCCGTCGATAAAATCATTGAATGCCGTAAAGCTCGCCGAAAGGTAATACGCGTAAACATTGCGCTTATAATTAAATGAGTAAGTTTGGAAAGGGTTTGGTAAATAAACCCCGTTGGTCAGTGTTTGGGTATTTACCGTATTATCCAGGTTTTCCAGTTCTGCTTTTGCGCCGGTTTCAATGGTAAATCCCTTGCTTACCGGCTGAGTATAATCAACGGATATATTTGTTTGCTTATCTGTGCCCGGGTTATTTCCAATTGACCCCGAAGCCGGGTAAATTACATTGGTATAATCCTGTTCCTGTGTATAGTCGCTGTTATTGCGGCTATAGCTGGCATTGTATAATATGTCAAGTTCCTGGTCCTTTTTGTCAAATGTCTTTTTATAGGAAAGGCCCCAGTCGGTTGCATTAGCGCCGAAACGGCTGCTTGAGTTATTTATACTCATCGTATCGGCCAGCAGGTTATTGGTTATTGGCGCAAATGTTGTTTGGTCCTGGTTGGTTGCACCGTTGTTGTTAAAGCCGAAATGGTCAAAGCCTATTGATCCGGTTAACTCATCTTTCGGCGATATGTCCCAGTTCAGGCTCAAGCCCGAGCGGAAGCCGCTTCGCTTAGTTGCGGCGCTGCCATGCTGGTACAAATGCGTCATAGTTCCCGCACTGTCAACCGAATTATTATTATTTGTAGTTAACGTTGTGCTGTTCAAATTTTCACGGCCGCCGAAATAAGCGTTTACGCCAAGCTTTCCTTTGCGTGCATTAAAGTTAAAATTGCCGTTTTCGAGGCGTGTTCCGGCTGTTACATTAACGCTTCCATTAATGCCTTGTACCTTGCTGTCTTTTAAAACTATATTGATGATACCGCCGGTCCCGGTGGCGTCGTATTTGGCGCCGGGGTTGGTAATTACTTCAATATTTTTGATCTGGTCGGCCGGAATAGATTGCAAAGCGTCGGAGAGGCTCGACCCGAAAATTGTAGAGGGCTTGCCGTTAATTAAAAACTGTATATTGGCATTTCCCATAAGTTCTACGTTGCCGTCGAGGTCAACCGAAACCATTGGTACTTTCTTCAAAACATCCAAAGCTGCGCCGCCCTGCGAAGTAAGATCGCTGCCGGGATTAAAAATAAGCTTGTCTATTTTATTCTCAACTGTTGGCGCTTTTCCGGTAACTACAACATCCTTTAACTGGTTTTGCACCGGGGCAAGCCAAATAGTACCCAGCGACACATTTTTTGAGATATCATTGATAATGACATGGGCAATGATTTTTTTCTTATAGCCTAAAAAATCAACAGTTATCTTATAATCGCCGGTTGAAAGGCCATTTATCTGAAACTCACCTTTATCGTCGGCGCTGCCACCATTAAACGGCGATGCTGCCCCTTGTTTAAAAATGCTCACAACGGCAAAACCGACGGGTTGCTTTGTAACGGTGTCTACTATCTTACCACTTATCTTGCCCTTGCTGTCAATATTATTTTGCGCTCGCGCACCGAAAGAAATAACAATTAAAAAGAACAATATCCAAATATTTTTCATCAATAATATATGTCAATTTTATTAACGGCACAAAAATGGGCAGGAAATTTGGATTAATACTGAATTTTAGATTGACGTAAACTAATTGTTACCAAATTAGTGTGATTGTTACAATAAGGGGGGAGAAAAGGTTGTAATGTTGTAATGTTGGAAAGTTGTAATGTTGTACGAATTGGCACCTGTCCTCTTTCTTTCGGACTTTCGGACTTTACTGACTTACAGCCGCTAAGTTTTGTCATTCGTTTTAAGCAGGCGTATTATTTGCACAAAACGGCGTTTGTAGTTGTCGTCCATGGCCGATATGGTAACGCAATATTCCTTCCCGGATGTGGAATGAATGAACCTGAACTCATTTGCGCTATTACATAATACTATACCTATATGGCCAATTTTACGGGTATGTTTTTTTGTGCCGGTAAATAATATAATATCGCCGGGCTTGGCATCTTCGAGCCTTATCTTTTCGCCCACATTGATAAATTCGCAGGAAGAGCGGGGGACATCAAAATTAAACCTTTTAAAAACATAGCTTACAAAGCCCGAACAGTCGAAGCCAATTAAAGGGTCTGAAGTTGCCGTCCGGTACGGTGTCCCTATCAGGGTTTCAGCAAACTGTATAATGCTGTCGGATGGCAGGCTGTCTGTACCAAGGGTAGTTCTGTGCGATTTGGTCTTGAAAGGTTTAAGATGTTTGCCGGCATAAGCGTTACCGCACAATGCCAGGGCAATGCAGATAAGGATAATTAGGGTTGATAAACGTTTTCTCATTTACTGGGAACAAGTTATCAATAAATATCATACGATTGTAATCTTTTTTTAACATTATTTTACGCGTAAACTTTCCCGCTGTCTTTCAGCATTTTCACGCAAATATCAGCGCAATACTACCGCCGATGATCATTAACGCGCCGATGGCCTGTTTTACATTAAGCGATTCTTTCAGAAATAAAACCGCCAGGATTATAGCAAGCGCCACGCTCAGCTTGTCGATAGGCGCAACCTGCGAAACCTTGCCCAGCTGTAATGCCTTAAAATAACATATCCACGATAGGCCGGTAGCGCAGCCCGAAAGCGTGAGGAACAGCCAGTTTGTTTTCGTTAGCCCGCCTATCGTTTCGGCGCTGCCCCTGAAAATAGCGATTGCCCAGGCAATAAGCAGGATGGCAACCGTGCGGATCGCTGTCGCCAGGTCGGTATCGACCCCTTTGATGCCGATTTTTGCGAATATTGCAGTAAGGGCTGCAAAAAATGCTGATAATAAAGCGTATATCCACCACATGGGACCGTTGATTTTAATGATTGAATGATTGCGTTGAGTTTAACGGGGTAAAGGTCGGTATTTTGAAATTAAACCGACCGTTGATTTAAATGAGTAAATGAATTTGTTGAATGCGTATCATTAGCTCGTCCTTCAGTACCACCGGTGAGATGAATCAGCGAAATCCAAAATCATTCAAATCAGCGGTTGAAAATTATTCAGCGAAATCCAAAAATCATCCAAAATCAGCGGTTATCTTTAACAAAAAAATTGCTTTGAAAATATTGATCATCGAGGACGAGGAAGGGCTGCGCGAAAGTATTGAAGAATATTTTAGCGAAGCAGGCAATATTTGTGAAACAGTTGCCAACTACCGCGATGCCCTGGTCAAGGTAAACCTTTATCGTTACGATTGTATTTTACTGGATATAACCCTGCCCGGCGGAAACGGTATCGATATCCTGAAAAATTTAAAAGAACACAACCACCCCGACGGTGTGCTCATTATCTCTGCAAAAAACTCGTTAGACGACCGCCTCGACGGCCTTAACCTGGGCGCCGATGACTACCTGGTAAAGCCCTTCCATTTATCTGAACTGAAGGCCCGTGTTTCTGCAATTATCAGGCGCAAAACGTTTAACGGCAGCAACCTGCTCATTTTTAACGAAATTACCATCGACCTGCTTGCTAAAGAAGTAAAAGTGGATAAATCATTGGTGAAACTAACCCGCAAAGAATACGCGTTGCTTTTATATTTCCTGGCCAACAAAGGCAAGGTGGTTTCAAAAAATGCGATTGCCGAACACCTGTGGGGCGACGGCATAGATATGGCCAATAACTTTGATTTTATTTATTCACATATTAAAAACATCCGCAAAAAATTGATGGAAGCCGGTTGCAACGACTACATACAGGCGGCCTATGGTATGGGCTATAAGTTTACCGAGCAATGAAGCTGTCGGCAAAATATAACCGGGTAAATTTTATTACTACCATTGTCGTGATGCTGATCACAGGCCTTGTGTATTACCAGGCTATCAGTTGGATCCTTACCCGGCAGAAAGACAAGGACCTGAAAGTTGAGGAGCAGGAAATATTCGAGTTTGTACGCTTAAATCACCATCTCCCCCAAATATTTGAATCAAACGATCAGCAAATTAGTTTTTCAGAAGCCCCGCCGGGCAGCGTAAAGCGGGAGTTTATAAATACCGTGTACTTTAAGCAATGGGGAAAGGACGCCTTTCACCGGAAGCATGGCGGAAAGATCAGGGGCGAGTATGAAGCCGGAAGAGGGTTGATTACTTCGGTCTCTGTTGGGGATAAATATTATAAGGTACGGATTGTTGAGTCGAAAGTTGAAACGGAAGATCTGATCCGGCTTATTTTTACGATCACAATAGGCGTAATTTTACTTTTGCTGTTAGTATTGCTTACTACAAATTGGTTGATCCTAAACAGGTTATGGCGGCCATTTTATGGCATCATGAAAGAACTGAGGCTTTTTAGCGTGACCGATTCTAAAGAAATTTCAAAACAGGATACCGCCATCGACGAATTTAAAGAACTGAACCATGCAGTGGCAGAAATGGCTGCAAAGGCCAAACATGATTATAAGGACCTGAAGACTTTTACCGAGAATGCTTCGCACGAGTTGCTCACGCCGATAGCCGTCATCAATTCAAAGCTCGACACGCTTATTCAAACCGAAAACTTTAGCGACAGGCAAAGTAAACTATTAAATGATTTGTACAGCGCGGTATCACGGCTAAACCGGCTCAACCAGTCGCTGCTGCTGCTGGTAAAGATCGAAAACCGTTTGTTACATGAGCGGCACCCGATCAACCTGCGTGAACTGGGTGAGGAAATGATAGTACAGTTTGAAGAAATATTCCACGACAAAGGGCTGACACTTACCTATAACCTTGATGACAAGGAGATATCGGCAAGCCCTTACCTTGCCGAAATACTGCTGAACAACCTGTTCAGTAATGCCGTACGCCATAATTACAGCGGCGGAGAGATAAGGATCGGTTTAAACGCCGGGTGCCTCACCATGCAAAATACCGGCGACGACAATCCTTTACCGGTTGAAAAGATATTTACACGCTTTCACAAATCCTCCGGGTCCGAGGGCAGCGGCTTGGGGCTCACAATTTCCCGGCAGATATGTGAAAATTTTGGCTTTAAGCTAAACTATTACTTTTCTGAGGGCTTTCACACTTTTGTTGTGCATTTTAATTAACAAAAATCGGCTATGATTGTTAGAGGAAAATATACCCTATCCTAAATTAATCCAAAATTAAATTATAGTTTAGCTAACCAAAAGGCATTATCAATTACCGGATGAAATTTTTTTTTAGTGTCATTTTATGCACCTTCACCTGTTCTGTTTTATTGGCGCAAAACAATACGTTGGATTATTATCTGCAAACCGCAAAAGTCAATAGCCCGCTTTTAAAGGACCTCAGCAACCAGGTTTTACTTAGCAAATTAGACAGTTTAAAATTAAGGGCGGGACTTTTGCCCCAGGTAACCGGCAGCAGCGCCGGCTTATTTGCCCCGGTAATACACGGATTTGGCTATTCGGGGGCTATTACCAACGTGCAAACTTTAAACGCCCTGGTAACGGTAAATAAACAGTTGATAAGCAAACCCTATCTAAACTCACAATTAACGGCCATTACCCTGCAAAAGGATTCGATCACCAACTTATATAAAATATCCCAGCTCGATCTAAAAAAATCGATCATCGGCCAGTATGTAACCGCATTTGGAAGTTTGGCCCAATTAAGGTTTAGCCAGGAGGTTGTAGACCTGCTGGCTAAAGAGGATACGCTGTTAAAAAAGCTTACAAGGGCCAACGTTTATAAGCAAAGCGATTATCTTACATTTTTAGTTACACTAAAACAGCAGCAGGTACAACTGTTGCAGGCCCGGCAACAATACCGCAACGATTTTGCCACATTGAATTACCTGGCCGGCGTAGTTGATACCACTATTGTGGAGTTGAATGAACCCGTTCTTGAAAGATCATACACGCCCGAAATAACCAATAGTATTTTTTATAAAAAATACCAGATAGATAGCTTAAGGTTCTTGAACGGCCGCAAGCTGATTGATTTCAGCTACCGGCCCAAAGCAAATATTTTTGCGGATGGCGGCTTTAATTCTGACTTCAGCGGCGAAGCCTACAAAAACTTTGGTACCAGTTTTGGTTTCAGCATCACAGTGCCGATTTATGACGGGCACCAGCGGAAATTGCAGTACACCAGGCTTTCATTGCAGGAGGAAACCAGCCAAACCTATAAAGCATTTTTTAATTCGCAATACCGGCAGCAAATTGCGCAGCTAAATCAGCAGATCCGTGACAATGACGATCTGATCAGGCAGATAAAGGACCAGATAAAATATACCGAAAGCCTGATCAAAGTTGATACCCAGCTTATGCAAACCGGCGACCTCAAAGTTGCCGATTTGATCTTGGCAATAAACAACTATCTTACCGTAAAAAATTTACTCAATCAAACGGTTGTTAACCGGCTGCAGCTCATTAATCAGTTAAATTACTGGAACAAATAACCATGAAAATATTAGCCCTTAAATATCCCCCGGTAACACATGCTGCTTTCATTTTAAGCATGTTAATCCTGCTTTTTTCGTGCAAAGGTAAAGATGCCGGCGACGATGAGGATTCCAAAGTTGCCTCGCAAACCCCGGTCACTGTTACCACCGTCGACAGCAGCGCGCTGACCGACTATATTGACCTGAATGCTATTTCGACCACACTGCAGAAAAACTATGTTAAAGCAAACGCCAACGGGTATATACACCAGGCTAATGTGCAGCTTGGCAGTAACGTGAGCAAGGGCGAGGTGCTTTTTACCATTAAAACAAAAGAGTCGGAAACCATAGGCAACAGCATCAATGTATTGGATACTACCTTCAAATTTTCGGGGATCAACAAAATTAAGGCGCCCTCTTCCGGCTTTATATCGCAACTGGTCCACCAAACCGGCGACTATGTGCAGGACGGCGAGCAATTGGCGGTGATCAGTGACCGGTCGAGCTTTGCATTTTTAATGCAGCTGCCCTACGAGTTGAAGCAGTATGTGAGGCTGGGCCAGCACGTAGACCTTACGCTGCCGGGCGGCGTCAAAATACCGGGCGTGGTGCGGTCTTTTATGCAATCTGTAGACACTGCTGCGCAAACACAGGGCGTGGAGATTAAAATAAGCGCGGGCCAGCAAATACCCGAAAACCTGGTTGCCAGGGCGCGTATAGTAAAATCAGAGAAGACCAACACGCAGTCCCTGCAAAAAACGGCGATCCTTGCAAATGAAACCCAGACGGATTTTTGGGTAATGAAGCTGATCAACGACTCAACAGCAGTTAAGGTGCCCGTTAAGGAAGGTATCCAGGCGGGCGACCGTGTGGAGATATTATCGCCAAAATTTGCGCCGCAGGACAGGATCATTCTTACCGGCAATTATGGGCTGCCCGATACCGCCAAAGTTAAAATTATGAAGCCATGAAGCCCATCCAGGATACTTTTATCACGCATAAAAAACCCATCAGCCTGGTTTTGGCCATTATTATAATGGGCGGCTTGTTCGTTTATTCGAAATTACAGACGTCGTTGTTTCCCGATATCACGTTCCCGAAAATTAAAGTAATAGCCGAGGAGGGTTTGCAGCCGGTTAATAAAATGATGGTGACGGTAACAAAACCGCTCGAGGATGCCATTAAGCAGGTGCCCGATCTGCAAATGGTGCGCAGCACCACCAGCCGCGGGAGCTGTGAGATATCCGCTTACATGAATTGGGATGCCGACATTGATATGAGCCTGCAAAAAATACAGGCCAATATCGATGAAATAAAAAACGACCTGCCGGCGGATGTTACGTTTACGGCCGAAAAAATGAACCCCTCTATATTGCCGGTAAGCGGCTACACGCTCGAGAGCAATACAAAATCGCCGATCGAATTGCGGCAACTGGCTACCTTCACCGTAAAGCCTTTTTTGTCGCAGGTTGAAGGTGTATCCGAGATCAGGGTAATTGGAGGTAAAGCAAAGGAATACTGGCTCACGCTGAACAAGGAAAAGATGACTGCGCTTGGCCTCACGCCAGACATCATTAACACCGCGCTGAGCACCACCAACTTCGTAAAATCAGAGGGTTACCTTTCTGACTATAAAATGCTGTACCTGACGGTAACCGACGCCACAATAAATGGGACCGACCAGCTGGAAAACCTGGTGATCAGTAACAACCGCAAGCGCGTGGTTCGGCTTAAAGATTTTGCCGACGTAGCCATCCAGGAAAGCATTGAGTATACCCGTATAAACGCAAACGGGCGCGACGGCGTGTTAATAGCTGTTATAAAACAGCCCACCGCTAACCTGGTATCGCTTTCGGAAGACATGGCCGGCAAGGTGGCAGCTTTGCAAAAAGTATTGCCTAAGGGCGTTACCATAAAACCATACTACATCCAGGCCGATTTTGTAAAAGACTCTATTAAAAGCGTGAGCGACAGCCTTTGGATAGGCTTGCTGCTGGCAATCATCGTCGCCATCATTTTTCTGCGTTCGCTGAAGGCCAGCGCCACTATTCTGATTACCATTCCGGTAACGCTTTGCCTGAGCCTTATAGTGCTGTACGGGATAGGTTATACATTAAACATCATGACGCTTGGCGCTATTGCAGCCGCCCTTGGTTTAATTATCGATGATGCCATTGTGGTTGTTGAGCAAATACACCGCACCCACGAAGAGCATCCGCGCGAGCACCCCTTAAAATTGATCAAAACTGCTATCGACTTTCTCTTCCCGGCAATGGTGGGCTCGTCCATCAGTACCATCGTGATCTTTATACCATTCGTGCTGATGAGCGGCGTTGCGGGGGCTTATTTTAAAGTGCTTACTAATACCATGATCATTACCCTGGTTTGCTCGTTCTTTGTTACCTGGATAGGCCTGCCGGTGGTTTATATCCTGCTAAGCAAGCATAAAAAACAATATGCTGACGCGAAGGAGAAAGTCCACCCCGTTAAAAAACAGCGCTGGGTTAAATGGTTTATCATAAGGCCATACGTGGGTCTTATTATTGCAGCGGCCGCAATAATTGCAATTATATTTGTGCCGCCATTGCTCGAGACAGGCTTTTTACCCGAAATGGACGAAGGCAGTATTGTGCTCGATTATACTTCGCCGCCGGGAACTTCGCTTGATGAAACGGACCGGATGCTCCGCCAGATAGAAAAAATTATTGTTAAACAACCCGAGGTTGAAGCTTATTCGCGCCGTACCGGTACCGAAATGGGCTTTTTTATCACGGAGCCCAATAAAGGCGATTACCTGATCCAGTTAAAAAAGAAGCGTGATAAAACCACCGAAGAAGTGATCAGTGACCTTCGGAAAAAGATTGCAGCCAATCAGCCTGCATTGCGGATCGACTTTGGCCAGGTAATAACCGATATGCTGGGCGACCTGATGACCTCGATCCAGCCTATCGAAATAAAAATATTCGGCGACGACCAAAATAAGCTCCACCAGCTCTCCAAACAAGTGGCGGCAATAGTAGGCGACGTAAAAGGCACCGCCGATGTTTTTGACGGGATAGTCATCGCCGGCCCTTCTGTCAGCATCGATCCTTATTACAGCAAGCTTGCCCAATACAATGTGACCCCGGCGAGTTTGCAGTTCCAGTTGCAGAATTCGCTTGGCGGAAATGTGATCGGAAATATACTTGAGCGGGAACAATTATCGCCTATCCGCATGGTTTACCCGGGGAACCGCAGCCTGAATATTACCGGTATTGAAAACCAAACAATTTTTGTCCCCAGTGGCAAACTTGTTCCGATAAGCGAGCTGGCCTCGATCCAGATAAGGAAGGGGGATGCCGAGGTGAACCGCGAAAACCTGCAGTCAATGGGCGTAGTAAGCGCGAGGCTGGAAGGCGCCGATCTTGGCTCCGTAATACCTGCCATCCAGAAAAAAATAGCGAAAATAAGCCTCCCGCAAGGCTATCATATTGAATACGGGGGCGACTATGCCCAGCAGCAGCAGTCGTTCAAAGAGTTGCTAATCATACTGATCACCGCCAGCCTGTTGGTATTTTGTGTTATCCTGTTCCTTTTCAAGCAGTTCAGGATAGCCGTTTTGATCCTGGTGGTAGCGGTTTTAGGCACTTCGGGCAGCCTGCTGGCACTGCTGATCACCAAAACGCCGCTGAACGTCGGCAGCTACACCGGCCTGATAATGATAGTTGGCATCATCGGCGAAAATGCAATTTTTACTTTCCTGCAGTTTAAACAAAAAGCGCTTGATAACCTCAGCAAAAACGTGGATAATAGCGTAGACGATGCTGTTGTTTACTCCATCTCAACCCGTTTGCGGCCGAAGCTGATGACCGCCTTAGGCGCAATTATAGCGCTTATGCCGCTTGCGCTGGGGATAGGCGCCGGTGCGCAGTTGCATCAGCCTTTAGCGATTGCGGTTATTGGGGGGTTTATTGTGGCGCTGCCATTATTGCTTATCGTTTTGCCGAGCATGATGCGCATCTTTTATAAATCGGGGAAGTTTCATGAAAATATTAAGAATAACACGAATTTCACGAATTAAGGCGAATTTTCACGAAGGCTGCTTAAAGAAAAGATTCTGTGTTACCAAACAATACAAATAGCAAAGGTGGTGTTACCTTATTCACTCCTCAAGCTTTTTACCGGGTTGGCGCTAGCCGCCCTGATCGATTGAAAACTGATGGTTATAAAAGCAATTAACATAGCCGCAACACCAGCCGCAGCTATCACCCACCATTGTATGTTTTGCCGGTACGCAAATGATTGCAGCCATTTTTGCATGGCCCACCAGGCAATTGGAGCGGCAATGGTGATGGATATAAGCACAAGCTTTATAAAATCCCCCGATATCATGGCTACGATAGTGGATACGCTTGCACCTAATATTTTGCGCACCCCAATTTCTTTTGTGCGTTGCTCGGCGGCATAAGCGGCCAGCCCGAATAAACCCAAGCAGGCTATTATAACGGCCAGCGCGGTAAAAGCAATGGAAACTGCCCCCATCCGCTGCTCGGAGCGGTAAATGGCGTCAAATTCCTGGTCCATAAACGAGTAGCTGAACTGCTGGCCGGACGACACATGCGACCACTTATTTTTAATCTGATCCAGCAGGCCGGCGATATCCGTGGTTTTAATGCAGACACTCATAACGCCCATATTTGGTTGAAAGTTGAGCACAAGCGGCGGTACATTTTCTTTTAATGATCTAAAATTAAAATTCTTCACAACGCCCACGATATGAAGTTTATTTAACCTGGTAAGCTCACTGTTTGCCGGCGTGTAAATAAAATGGCCCAAAGGGTTTTGATAGCCCAGCAGTTTCTCAAACGCCTCGTTAATAATTACTGCCGAAGAATCCGTCACCATCTCTTTCGAAAAATTCCTCCCGGCTATTATTTGCATATGCAGGGTTGGCACATAATCCTCGTCAACATACCATTGATGGGATAATACTGCGTCTTTTTGGTTAAGGATTGGATTTTTGAAAGATGATGAGGTATAATCACCGCCATTATCGGTAGGCAGGGAATTGCTAAGCGCTGCATTTTGCACACCGGCGAGTTGCTTCACTTCCTGTTTAAAAGCATTTGTGCCCCTGCCGAGTGACCATAAATTTTTCACTATCAATATATGTTCGCGGTTATAGCCCAGATCCTTATTTCGAATAAATTTTAACTGGTTGTAAATAACCAGGGTGCCAATGATCAGGATAATGGAAATAGCAAACTGAAAAACCACCAATACGCTGCGCAGCGCGCTGCCTTTAAAACCGGCGGACAGTTTCCCTTTAAGCACATTTATGGGCTGGAAGCCGGAGAGAAACAGGGCAGGGTACGAGCCGGCCAGGCAGCCGATCACTACGATAATAATGAGTAAGGCAGGTACCAGCCAGGCCAGTACCTGCGGTGTAACCACCAGTTGTTTGCCCGATAGCTGGTTAAAAAGCGGCAAAAACGCCCAGGCAGCTAATACCGCGATAATTGCCCCAACTAGCGTAACCAATATCGATTCGGTTAAAAACTGTGCAACAAGGTATTTGCGCGGCGACCCCAGCACCTTACGCACACCCACCTCGCGCGCCCGGTTTGCCGACCGCGCGGTAGAAAGGTTCATGAAGTTAACGCAGGCGATAAGCAATATAAAAACTGCGATTGCTGAAAAAATATACACGTAGGTGATGTCGCCGTTTGGTTCAAACTCATCCAGCATAGCCGATTTAAGATGGATATCCTTGAGCGGCGTGATCGTAAATTTTAAAGAGTTGCCGCTTTTTTCAAATGCCGCAAAATTCATATGAAGCGTGCTTTGCAATTGAGCCTCGGCATGCCTTCGCAAAAATTCGGGAAGCCTGGCCGCCAGGCTTTTGTAGCTAAAGCCCGGCCGGATCAGAAAATAAGTGTTAAAATTATTGTAGAGCCATGAATTATCCCTGCTTTTCGCAATGGTTGGCATTGACATAAAAAAATCAAAATGAAAATGCGATTGCTGCGGGATATTTTTAATTACAGCCGTTATTTTGAACAGCGATGTATCATTAAAAGTGAACACCCGCCCGACTACATCGGTTTTACCGAAGTATTTTTTTGCAATATCTTCTGTAACTACTACCGTATGCGGTTCGGTTAAGGCATGCGCTGCATCGCCGGTGATGAGCGGGAGGGTGAATACATCAAATATGGAATTATCCGCATAAACCATCCTGTCCTCCTGTATATTTTGGGCTCCCTTTTTTACTTTGTTTCCGCCCGCATCTCTGAACCTAACTGTTTCTTCAACCTGCGGGAAATCAGCCTTCAACGCTGCTGCGGTTATTGGGGGCGTAATAGCATAAGTGTTTTGAACACCGCCGAACTTGATGTCATAGTTTAAGCGGAAAACCCTGTCGATCTTTACATTATACCTGTCGTAACTTAATTCGTCGAATACATAAAAAACGATCAGCAGGCAGGTAGCCAGTCCAAGAGCAAGGCCGAACACGTTAATAAAAGTAAAGCCTTTGGTTTTTTTAAGGCTGCGGTAGGCGATCTTAATATAGCTTTTGATCATAAAATTGCGTTTTAATTTTTCAGAAGCCCAATTTGGCGGGCTTTCCGGACGCAATATTACCGGCCGCATTCGTAAGGGAGGTGCCAACCTATCAATTGGCCCCTCTTTTCTCAGGCTATTTTTGTATTCCACCGGGGTTTTGCCGGTGACCTCTTTGAAAACCCGGTTGAAAGTTCTTTTAGAGTTGAACCCCGACTCGTATGCGATACCCAGCAACGTGAGCCGGTCGTAAGCCGGGTCCTGGATTTTCCGGGAAATTTCACGAACACGGAATTCGTTGATAAAATCGCTGAAATTCTTCCCGATCCCCTGGTTAATTATCCGCGACAGATCGTGCGGATGCATCATTAGTTTCACCGCCAGCGAGGTCAATGTCAGTTCGGCATCCTCGAAGAGACGATTTGCCGCCACGGTTTCCCTTAGCCTTCGCCCCTTCTTCCTTGCATCCGACCGGTCCGTTATCGGCATAGCCAGCCGGACATCGGTATCCGGTTTCAGGATTGCTTCCACGGCCATACCGATCAGTATAAAGGCAACAGCCAGGTAGAAAATATCATTAAACAGCGATAACACACAAAAAAAGCCGAGCAGGAGCAATATACTCTCCAGCCGCCGGAAAGCAAAACGCGGCCT
>Ga0134126_10002699_pt1 | contig 22294 bp, 21 predicted proteins | sample KB31752_FD_96881 | JGI IMG/M metagenome (GOLD analysis project Ga0134126, IMG submission 96881) | Terrestrial soil microbial communities with excess Nitrogen fertilizer from Kellogg Biological Station, Michigan, USA - KB3-175-2 | ecosystem: Environmental > Terrestrial > Soil > Unclassified ... | reverse complement strand
GGGTGCAGCGGCTTGGAATGAATCCGTCCGTGATGTAGTCGCAGACTGTGCGGCAGAGTTCCTTTCCCCTAACAAACGTTTACTGCTGAAGTTCGCTCCAAATGGGAGCATGTCGATCAAAGGTAAGACTATCCACTTGAGAGGTCGACGCGTTCAGCCTCCGGCTATGGTCTCTTGGTCGCCGAGCTCGGATGCCTTCTTCGTCAACGACGGCGAGTACAAAGAGCTCAAAGGTGTCAGGCCTGCGATTTTGCGATTCTCTCAACCGCCCATTAGGACGCCACATTCGATGGCGCTTACCACTCCTGATGATAGCTCAAAGGTGTCAGGCCTGCGATTTTGCGATTCTCTCAACCGCCCATTAGGATGCCACATTCGATGGCGCTTACCACTTCGATCAGGCGGGGCGATTGATCGAAATCTTTCACCGGTAGCAAGAATCGCAGAATCGCAGGCCTGACCCCGAGCCCTTTGGGTTATGGAAGCCTAAGACCGAGTCTTAGTCGCCGATAACCAGAAAAAACTTTTTGTTGCAATTCCCGCCTCTTGCCGCATAATCGACAATTGATGGCACCCCGCCGCGTAATCAACCGCCTCCTCCGGACGTTTCTCCCAATCGTCGGCATTATCCTGGTCGCAGTCGCTTCCGTCAGCGCATGGATTGTCTATAGCACCACCCGTCCACCGCGCGCGAAATACCTGATTACCCCGCAAACTTTTCCCAGCGGTCCAATTGCCAGAGCCTCTGACGTTACCTGGCCCAATCACGATGGCACGCAAGCACGCGGCTGGTTGATCAAGGGCGACGATGGCGCGCCCGCGGTTATCCTGCTGCATCGTTATGGCGCGGACCGCTCGTGGCTTTTGAACATGGCCGTGAAGTTGAACGAGAGCACGGGCTTCACGGTGCTTTGGCCGGACTTGCGTGGCCACGGCGAGAAGCCGCCGGTGAATTGGTCACTGTTTGGCGCAATTGAAGGCGATGACGTGACCGCGGCCATCGATTATCTGCACACTTTGAAGACCACTGAGGGCAAACCGCAGACGGGACTGATGGGCGTTTACGGCGTGGAGCTGGGGGCTTACGCCGCGCTCGATGCCGCCAAGCGTTATCCCGAAGTGCGTGCGCTCGCGGTGGATTCAGTGCCGGCTTCGCCTGATGAAGTAATGCGCGCCGCCACCGGTAAGCAGATCGGCATGAGCAATTCGTTTTTTCAGATACTGGGGCGTTGGGGAATGAAAGTCTACAGCGCCGGCAAGTATCAAAACACTCCGGCATGCGAGCTGGCCCGGGCGTTGCACAACGAAAAGGTCCTGCTGTTGAGTGGCACCGCAAACGATACCTGGCGAGGTTCAACGCTGGAATTGGCGGGCTGCTTCGTCGGCGGCAACGTCGAAACCAAGAAGGATCTGCCGATTACCGGCGGCGGCCTGGACGCGGCGACCGGCGAACAGGAAGAAGCGTACGACCGCCCCATCATCGAGTTCTTCAAGACCACTCTCAAATAACTCGCGCGTAAAGTATCCTTTCGGCTTTGATGAAGAAGCCCACGCGCCATCAACAAAAACAATTCAGAACCAACGATGGTGCGCCGGGCGATACTGCGTCCCGCTTGCGGTGGCTAACGCTACTCGTCTTTGGCATCGCTTTTCTCGCGTACGTCCTGCTCCTGACGAAGAATTATTACTGGGACGGAATCTTCTTTGCGCAAGTGATTGAAGACGCGCCGCGTGTAAACGCAACCCTTATTCATCCGAGCCATTTGCTCGATTTAGTTTTCGAGTACGCGCTCTATCGCGGCGTCCCTGTGCTCGGCCTTCATCCGCGCGCCTTGCTCGTTTTGCAAGTCAGCAACTGCGTTCTGGGCGCTGCCGCGGTCGCACTTTTCTTCCGCACCTGCTTCGATTGGTTCAAGTCGCTTTACGTCTCGCTGGTCGTCGCCGCACTGTTTGCTTTCTCGGCGGTCTGGTGGAAGTTCGCGACTGACGCGGACACCTACGTGTTCGCCGTCTTATTCTTGCTCATAGCCTTCTGGCTACTTGGATCAGAAAGAAAGCCTCGGCCCGTCACGGTGGCGGCGATTCACGCGTTTGCCATGCTGCTTCACCAGTTGTCTGTCTTCTTTTTCCCGGTCGCGATCGCCGCTCTGATTTTCCAAACCCGAGGCAAGTCTCGGAATCAGCGCCAGGCAATTGTGCTGGCATACACAGTGACCGTGATCGCGCTCACTCTCGGTGTCTACTATTTTGTCTTTCACCTCGTGATGGGCACGTGGTCCGTGGCGCACTTTGTTAAGTGGATTACCTACTTTTCGCCAGAGAACGGCTTCACCTTCAGTGTGTGGAGCAACCTTGCCTATTCGATTCGATCGCAGTGGCGCACATTGCTGGGCGGACGTACCGCATTCTTGAGGGACATGTGGGGACCTGCGATAGTCTTTCTTGCGTCGCTCACCATCGCAGCGGCGTTTGCATTTTTCTTCTCGCTGCTGCGCCGTTGGCACGAAATCAGGAAAGCTGTCCCTTCGGTTCTTCGTGAATGGCGGCAGTCCCAATCACTTATCGTCCTGTGCGCACTGTGGATTGTCCCTTATCTCGCCTTCCTTTTCTTTTTCATTCCACAAAACACTTTCTATCGATTGTTCTACTTGCCGGCGATCATGTTACTGGTGGGTGTGGCGCTCACTGCTATTGAATCGTCGCCTGATCACGTGCGCCGATATCGCGCTGCGTTGTTTGTCGGGGTCGTTTTTCTGGCGAACCTTACTTTCTCGCAGTACCCATACACGCAAACGCGCGCCAATCCTCCCCTTGAGCTCGCTCTGAAGCTGAATCAAGTTTGGCCAATCGGGACAACGATCTATCTCGCAGCGCCGAACTCCGACGACTCGTTGATTCGATATTTTAATCCGGGAACTGTCTGGGTGCAGGTAACCCCTGCCGAGATTGCTCGAGACATGGAGAAATTGCCGCCCAGTGCGCGCGCGGCATGGCTCGATACAACATTGGTGGATCAATTTGAAGGCACGCCGGAAGGAAAAGCGTGGTTGGCAACGCATGCGATGAGGCGTTCAGACTGCGAACTCGTCAACAAAAAGTTTCGCATTCGCTTTTATCAGTTGAAACCGTCCTCGTTCAGCGGACCGAACTAGAGCGCGCTGACTGCAAAGATACTGATCCATCCGTTCTCCCCGATCTTTTCGGCTTGCACGGCTCGATAATCGGTAAGCTGCTTTTCCCAACGAGTTTCAATTAAAACCAGGCCGGTACCGCCTTTTTGATGAATTGCCGCTGCTACGTCCTGCGCGCCGTCAAATCTGGTTGGTTCCCCAGTCGGGTCATAAGCGAGGCGGCCGCTCGCATAGAACTCTGCGCTTCGATCGTCACAAAGCAAATAGAACACGGGCGTCGAGCTATAGCCTTTCGCATCGGCCGCTTGCATCAGATCGCGCACTGAATCGCGACTCGCCACCGCCTTGGCCGGCTTGAATGCGCAGAGCCCGATCACAAAAGGAATTGCTGCAAACAGCACAAAAGCCGCGCGCACTCGCCCAGCGATAATCGCAAACAACGCGACGAGACACACGACCGCCGCTGCGGTACCTATCAACCAGTTGGGAGCGATAGCTTCGCGAACTGAATACCAAACGCCTACGGCCGCGCCGATGAGGAGCAATGCTCCGGTGACTCGTGTCGCGCGCTGTCCGCGGTGGGCTTTCAGAAAACATGTGATGCGTTCGCCAATCAGGATTGCGGCGGCTGGTAGGACCGGAAGCACATAGCCGGGAATCTTGGACTTCGACAACGAAAAGAAAACTATCGGGACGACAATCCAAACCAGAGCGAATACTCTCAAGCGATTCGTCGCATCATCTTCGCGCCAACTCCAACGCCGCGACGAAGCGAGTCCCGCAATCAAGACGACAGTCCACGGCAATACCATCAACAACACGATGGGTACATAGAAATAGATTGGCTGTGGATGGTGATACTTGTTCGAGAGAAACCGCGCGAAGTGATGTTGGATGATGAACTGATCGATGAAAGTCCATCCATGCCGATAGAGCATCGGCCCATACCATGAGGCGGCGACGATTAAGGCGAGCGGCACGCCCCACAAAAAGCTTGCGAACAATTGTTTGCGCGGCCACTCGCGCCGGAATGCGAAGTACAACGTGATGATGGCGAATGGCAGGACCACACCGACCAGACCTTTCGCGAGTAACGACAGCCCTACAAAAACGTAGAAGGCGGCCAGCAATGACGGTGCAGTTCGACCCTGCGAGGCATATATGTGCCAGACGATGAAGCAGCACAGCGCGCCGGTCAGAGTCATCGTCAGAACGATGTCGAAACTCGCCGCGCGCGAAAACGCCATCGCGCCTAGACTGGAAAGAAAAACCAGGGCGCTCCACTCGCCCAGATGGCACGGCTTTTCCGATTCGGTTTGCTTCGATTGATCGACGGTTTTTCCCAGCCAGAACACGAATGCGCCTGTAACTAATCCGCAAAGGGCCGGCGCCAGGCGAGCGGCATATTCATTCACTCCGAGGACGCGATAACTCGCGATCATCAGCCAGTAGAGCAGCGCAGGCTTTTCAAACCATGGATGGGCGCCCAGCGTCGGTGTGATGAAATCGCGGCGCACAAACATTTCGCGGGCGACTTCGGCGTAACGGGGTTCGTCGGGACCGACCAGCGGCAGCGCGCCCAAGCCAAGCAAATAAAACGCAGCGATGACGAGGAAGATCAATTTCGAAGCGTGCTTGGAAAGTTTGGTGGTCGGCAAGTATAGTCGCTCCGGTCAGGTGGTCAGGTGGTCAGTGTCAGTGGTCAGTGGTCAGTCAGTGGCCGGTGGTCAGTGATCAGTGGTCGGTAGTCAGTAGTCAGTGGTTGTCGTGACGTTCAATCATTATCGAAGCGTTGCCCTGACGCAACAAGCGGCGAGTATGGTTTAAATAGAACAGCGATTCAAACTCTTATGGTTTTGCTGCTGTCCACTGCCTGCTGCCCACTGCCCACTGACCACTGACCACTGAGCATTGACTACTGACCACTGAGCATTGACTACGGCCACTGACTACCTCTTCATTCATGCTTCGAACGGCAGTCATCGGTGTGGGACATTTGGGTGCGCAACACGCGCGTCTGCACGCCGCATTGGCAGCTGAAGGCGTTTGCGATTTTGTCAGCGTTTGCGATCTCGACGAACCGCGCGCGCAAAGCGTCGCCGCCGAAAGAAAAACGCAAGCCACGACGGATTGGCAAACGCTAATCGGCAAAGTCGACGCCGTCAGTCTCGCGGTACCGACTGAGTCGCATTGTGAAATTGCCTGCGGATTGCTGGCAGCCGGAGTTCACGTCTTAGTCGAAAAGCCGATCTCGCGCACGCTTGCGGAAGCCGATGAGATGATCGCGGCCGCACAGAAAGGCGGCGCCATCCTTCAAGTTGGTCATGCGGAACGCTTCAATCCCGCGCTCGTCGCGCTGCGGCCGCACGTCAAGAATCCCCTGTATTTCGAAATCCATCGCGTGGGCCAGTTCACCGCGCGGTCGTTGGATATCGATGTAGTGCTCGATTTGATGATTCACGATTTGGACATAGTCCAGTGGCTGGTCGGCGAAGAAGTTGACGTTACTGAGTTGCACGCTGTCGGCATTCCCATCCTCACCGACAAGGTTGACGCGGCGAACGCGCGTCTTGAGTTTGCCAGCGGTGCAGTGGCGAATATCACTGCTTCGCGCGTTGGCACTGAGAAAATTCGCAAGATGCGTTTCTTTCAGCCGCGCGATTATGTCGCGGTTGATTACGTCACCAATCACGCGTCGATTAGCGGGCTGGCGCCTTCATCGGACGGCGCCTGGCCCGGCGTTCGCACGCAAATCCTGGAAATAAACAACGTCGAGCCTTTACGCGCTGAGATTGAAAGTTTTTTGACGGCGGCCGCAAATCGCTCACGACCACTCGTTTCCGGCGACGACGGCAAGCGAGCGCTGGCGTTGGCGCTCCGCGCGCTCGAGCAGATTCATCAGCACACGGTCAAGAGTGGTATGGGATCACTTCTTACCACGGCGTCGTGGCTTGTGTAACCAAAGACTTCTCAGCCCTGTTGCCCTAATTCGGAAGAGGCTATACTGCGCGCGCTTGTGCCGCTCATGAACCGTTGCCGCGCACTGAGTTGGCATTACCTGCAAAGAGCGTTGTGGATCTCCATGCGCACTCTCGCCAAATCTGCAGTCTTCGCGATCTTCTTAATTGTCCCGACTTGCGCCGCGGCAAAAATCGAAGGTGTTTTTCATGGACGGGTTGTGGTTGAGGATGCCCGGGTAACAAAACCTCCCACTTCCGCCTGCATAAGATTCGATCCGGCGAGAGAAGGCGAACACGGGCCCCATTGTATTTTCCCTGTTCGACGAGTGATTGTCAGCGCTACCGTGATTGGCCCGACAGGTCTTTCACTCGAAACGCTTTGGACACAGACTGATGGAGACGGAAATTTTGTAATTGTATGGACTGACTCGTCGCGCAATAGCTTTCCCACACGTTTGCGGTTCAAGGTGCATTGGTATTCAACCCGCGGCGAACTTATTACCTCGACACGCAATACAAAGCCCGGAGACGTCGCTTTCGAGATAGATTCATCGGACGACAAAACAATCAGCGAAACTGTCGGGACGGTTGATGCTGACGACGACACTACGCGCGAATTCCAAGCCGAAGTCTCAGACGAATCTCACGCGTATCTCACGGCGGTCGAAGTGTTTCGCCGCATTGTTCGATGGTCCGATTTGCTCAAGTCGCGGATGCGCAAGGTTCACATCAAGGTGCGCGACCCGGCTCTTTTCTTCGAACGGGCGATGGGTCCAACCTCGGACCTGGTGCTGCTTAACGAGGGCCTGCCCTTCACAGAACCTGAAATAGTGGCGCACGAGTTGGGTCATCTAGTTACCTGGAATGCTTTGAATCTTCATAATGCGCCGCTTAATCCGGTGATTGACTACGAAGGCCGAAATTGGTGCCGCTCCTGCCTGCAAACGGAAAGAGTCGCGTTTCTTGAGGGAATGGCTGACTTTTGGTCACTGGTCTGGCAGTTTAAAAAAGAGGACGGCTCAGGCACTGTCTTCCTGCACGATGCTGGAGCAGACCTCGACGTCGAGCGCGGCAAGTCGGTTAACCCGGACCCTGGCGAAACGCGAATAAATTGTCGCGGAAGTACATCTCAGAAATTCAGACGCCCATTTTGTCAGACGGTCGGCCTTTGGGATCTTTACGACGCCAACGGATCTGACGGCGTGCGCATGTCAGTAGCCAATATCGTCAACGCATTGAACAGGTTTCCGAATAACTGTATCGGGAATGGGTGCACGGAGGAGCCGCGGACGCCGATGGGTGACATGAATCATCACGATTTTCTTCGTCGCATTCGCCCGCGATCTGTGCGGCGAAAGGCCAGAGAGGTTTTCGATGCGGATGGATTGCACGGCGGTTCGCCATCGCCCTAGTTGATGCTTGCTAAAACTTGCAATTGAGATTTGTTTCCGGCTCTGAGCGTGTGTTAGTTTCATCTTCAGTTCCCGATCATCGAGATCAATTAATGCCAACCCGAGAAGAAGCCTGGGAGTTGCTCTGCGAGTACACCAAAGGCGACAGCTTGCGCAAGCACGCGCTCGCCGTCGAAACCGCGATGCGCGCGTGCGCGCCACGTTACGGCGGAGCCGACGCAGATGTCGATGAGTGGGGTCTGGTGGGACTACTGCACGATTTTGATTACGAGATGTTTCCCTCGGCGGATCAGCATCCATTTACTGGATCGAATATTTTGTGTGGCCGCGGCTATTCCGACCGGATCATCAAAGCCATTCTTGGACATGCGACCTACACGGGTGTGCCGCGCGACACGGAAATGGCGAAAGCGCTGTTTGCGACCGATGAGTTATGCGGGTTTCTAGTTGCGTGCGCGCTCGTGCGTCCTTCGCGCAGTCTCGAGGATCTGGAAGTAAAGTCAGTCAAGAAGAAGCTGAAGGATAAAGCCTTCGCGCGCTCAGTTAATCGCGAAGACATTCACCAGGGCGTCGCAGAGCTGGGGGTGACACTCGATGAGCACATTCAGTTTGTGATCGATTCATTGAAGCCGGTGCAGAGAGAGATTGGTTTGGGATTGAGGGAGGAAGCGAGCGCCGTGTGATTCATCGGGCGTGCCGGACTTCAGAAGTGGTCGGAATATATAAACGATCCGACAACAGAGCCCATCCGGCCAGATATGCGACCGGTGTTAGCAGTAGTGATAGCAACACCGTCATGATTGCTTGAGTCTTTCTTTTTCGAGCGGTATGACGATAGACAAAGAATCCTGCGAAGGCGGCTACGGCGAGCGGAATGGTTAAGCTTCCTAATAGTCGCCAATCGCTTTGCGCCATCACCCGAGCGGAGCCAAATAGTGTGATTATGAGCGCTGACCAAATAATGATCCCGATCATAGCCGCGCCGGCGGACACTAAAATCAGTAGTTTCCAACGCATCTTGATTCTGAATTGTTTGGCAGTAGCAGGATAGCATAGCGGTCGGCTCACTAAACATCATGCTTACGCGAAGCGCGCTGCTTTACCTCGCCCGTCAGGAAAAACTGAAAGATGTGGCCGCCCGCTTCCGCACTTTCCGCAAAATAACGGCGCGCTTTATTGCCGGAGAGTCCATCGACGAAGCGGTTGCCGCGATTCGCGAGCTTAACAATCACGGTTGTTCGGCGTCGTTCGATCACCTGAATGAATCCGTAAGCAGTGTTGCGGAAACCGAAGGGGAAGTAACCGAGTACCTTGACGTGCTCGCGAAAATCGACGAGTCGGGTATTAACTCGAACGTCTCGATCAAGCTGACACAGTTCGGCCTCGACATCGATCCCGAACTAACTTACAAAAACGCCCGTCGAGTAGTTGAAGACGCAGCCCGGCGCGGCAATTTTGTGCGCGTTGACATGGAAGGGTCGGCGGTCACTCAGATCACCATCGACACTTTCAAACGTCTGCGCAGTGACTTTGGCCTGAACGACGTCGGAATCGTTTTGCAGTCGTATCTTTATCGGACTGAAGGAGACGCGCGGGCTCTTTTGAAAATTCCGGCGCGCATTCGCTTGTGCAAAGGCGCTTATGATGAGCCGGCCGAGGTCGCCTATCCCGAAAAGAAGGACGTAGACGATAATTATGTGCGCGTCATGAAGTTGCTGCTGGCGAGCGGCACGTATCACGGGATCGCGACGCACGATCCCAAAATGATTGAGGCGACGATCGACTTTGCTCAGAAAGAAGGAATCGGCAAGAAGGCGTTTGAATTTCAGATGCTTTACGGCATCCGCCGCGATTTACAGGAACAACTGGCCCGCGACGGATATAATATGCGCGTCTATGTGCCGTACGGGAAACACTGGTATCCATACTTCATGCGCCGCCTGGCCGAGCGGCCGGCGAACATCTGGTTTGTGATGAAGAACCTTTGGAAGTGAAACCAATCATTTTCCATTTGTCATTTCTCATTTGCCATCTTTTCATTTTCAATTCAATGTACTGGCTCATATGCGTTGTTCCAACAGATGGAAAATGAAAGATGATAAATGAAAAATGGAAACTGATCTTTAACGGCCGTGACTAACTGATTTCGTCGGAATGGAAAACTATCTCTGGATTTTCTGGACAATACTCGGCGCGATCTTGATCGTGGCTGAGATTTTCACGACCGGCTTCGTGCTGCTCTGGTTCGGAGTCGGCGCGCTCGCTGCGGCACTCGCCAATCTTGCCGGGGTGACGAGCATCCCGCTTCAATTTCTAATCTTCGCTGCGGTTTCGATTGGGCTCACCGCTGCCTCGCGCACAATTTTCGTGAACTACTTTTCGCGCGAAAAGTCGGGTGGCGATCTGAAAACGGGCGCGGATTCCTTGCCGGGAAAAGTCGGAACCGTCGTGACTTCAAGTCAGGGCGCCTTGCATGAAGGCGCGGTCAAAGTCTTTGGCTCAACGTGGACTGCCTATCCGGCTGACGGCGAAGAACCACTTGAAGCTGGCGATCGCGTGCAAGTAGATCGTGTGCAAGGAGCTTCGATTTATGTCCGTCGTGTAGGCCACGTGCCGGACTGGCGTGCTAAAGAGTTGGAATCGTGAACGGGATTAGAGGGGCGGCGTCGAATGCTGGTTATCTACTTCCGTTTCGTCGAGCGTGCGGTCGTCCTCGGTTATCGGCAACTCCACCGTAATTCGATCTGCCGCGCCGTCCTGTAATTCTTCACCCGTAAATCTGGCGAGCACCACGGTGATATTATCTTCGCCGCCGCGATCGTTCGCCCCCGCCACGAGAGCCGCGCAAGCAGCGCCCAAATCCTCGCCTGATTCCGCGACTATTTGTCGAATCTCTTCATTGCGCAGCTTGCCCGATAACCCATCGCTGCACAGGAGCAACACATCGTTCTGGCGAAGCTGAATGCGCGCGGTTGCCGGCGTCAGCTCGGTCTGAGCGCCCAGAGCCTGCAAGATCACGTTGCGAAACATGTGGGTCTCGGCTTCTTCTTCACTGATTTGCCCGACGTCGACGAGTTGCTGCACCAGTGACTGATCTTTCGTGGCCAGCCGAATTTGTTCGCCGCGCAGGAGGTATGCCCGGCTGTCGCCCACTTGCACCAGGTCGAGCTTGTCATGTTTCACCGCCGCGCCCGTCAGCGTCGCGCCCATGCCGCTGCAACGGCTGTCTTCCAGACTCTTGAAGTGAATTGCGCGGTTTGCCTGCAGAGTGGCGTGCTTCAGACAATCAACGAGAGATGAGTCCGGATCGCAGCCCTGGCCATTGCCGCCAATCATCACTTCACGCACCGACTCGATAGCCATGCGGCTGGCGACATCCCCAGCCAGCGCGCCGCCCATTCCGTCTGACACCACGAGGACGAGGCCTCCGTCGCCAATTTCCAGACGTCGCATGTCTTCCGGGTTTTCCGCCCCGTCAGAGCCGGTCCACGCTTTTTGCGTCGCGAGATCGAGGAGCAGGAAGTTGTCTTCGTTACCGCGACGAACGCGGCCCACATCTGATTTTGCGTGTAGCTCGACGAGCATTTGAGGAGCGTTAGAAATTAATTTGAAGCCGTTGGTGCCTCAGGATTCTATATTGGTCTGGCTGTCTTGTCACTGATAATCGCCATGCAAATTTTCAGCAATCAAACGAGCCAGGGCGCGCTAAATTGCGGCGAGCGCCTGATCGAGGTCCGCAATGATGTCATCAGTGTCTTCGATGCCGACCGAAATGCGCACCAGGCCGTCGGTGATGCCGAGGCGCTCGCGCGCTTCCGGCGTAACCGACGCGTGTGTCATGGTAGCCGGATGACAAACCAGAGTCTCAACACCGCCCAGGCTTTCAGCCAGCGTGCAAAGTTTAGCGGACTCCAGCACTTTGCGCGCGGCCTCAAGCGAGCCGACGTCGAACGAGACCATGCTGCCGAAACCTTTCTGTTGCCGCGCGGCCAGCTCGTGCTGCTTATGCGACTTCGATCCTGGATAGTAGATCTTTTGCACCTTCGGATGATCTTCCAAAAATGCGGCAACGGCGCGACCGGATTTGTCGTGCTGCTCCATGCGCAGCGCCAGCGTCTTTGTGCCGCGCAATACCAACCACGAATCGAAAGGTGAAAGGATTGCCCCGGCGCCGTTTTGCACGAAGGCGATCCAGGCCGCGTCATCTTCGTTGCTCAGCACCACCGCCCCACCCACACCGTCCGAATGCCCGTTCAAGAACTTTGTCGTCGAATGCACGACGATGTCGACGCCGAACTCCATCGGCCTCTGCAGATAGGGCGACATGAAAGTGTTGTCGCAAACGACGCGGGCGCCGTGCGCATGAGCCACGTCGGACACGGCTTTCAAATCGGTCACCATCATCACCGGGTTCGTGGGTGTCTCGACAAACACCATGCGGGTGTTGTCTTTGATCGCCGCTTCGACGTTGTTCACGTCCGAGGTGTCGACAAAATCGAACTCGACGCAGTAGTTCGACAGAATCCGATTGAAGAGACGAAACGTCCCGCCATAAGTGTTATCAGAAACGATGACGTGCTCGTTGGCTTTGATGAGCCGCAGCGTGGCGTCAATCGCCGCCATGCCGGAAGCAAAGGCGTAACCGAACTGGGCGCCCTCCAGCGCGGCGATGTTTCGTTCCAGGGCCAGCCGTGTCGGGTTTGAAGTGCGCGCGTACTCAAAGCCTTTGTTTTTGCCGAGGCCTTCCTGCGCGTACGTGGATGTCTGATAGATCGGCACAGTGACTGCGCCGGTGGCCGAATCAGGTTCTTGTCCGGCGTGTATTGCCGTGGTTGCAAAGCCCATAGTCGAAGCTCGAAAACGCAGAATGCGGGAGCTGGATTGCGAAGTCGGATAGTATCGTGCGCGCGTTTTTAGTGTCAATCCAGGGCGAATCCTATGGATTCTAATTGCAATAAGTAACTTTCTTTAATCTTGCAGGATCGAGTATCATCGGGGCGATCCCGAAAGTCAGCGATCAGCAGTGCCCGACACTTGGTGAGCGACTCAACGCGCAACAGCCGTAACGACATCCATGACCGACGAAGAGCAGGCAGAATCGTTTTCCAGCGAAAACCGTCGCCAGCACGACCGCTCGCGCTTGATCGTCGATGTTCATTTCGACGGTGGCGAGTCGACCGGAGTCGCCAGCAGCAAGGACATCAGCCTGGGTGGGCTTTATATGTCGACGCGCACCGAGATTCCGGTAGGAGCTACCCTGGCCTTGCGAATTCCGGTCGCCGGAGATCATGTCGTGGTGAAAGGCGAAGTTGTTTACAGCAATCCGGGTGAAGGCGTGGGCGTAAAGTTTCGCGATTTGTCAGATGAGGCACGGCGGTCTCTGGAGCAGGAGCTTCCGTTGGGGTGAACGCAGCAGCAAGGACGTGGGACACGCTCAGTGACCAGGAGCGCAATCGATATCAAAACAAGCTCGGCGGTCTTTATGGTCACGAAGGTGACGAAGCAGCGTACAACGCGCTGACTGTCGACAAGCAGGAAGCGCTGCAAATGATTACGGAGCGATTGCTCCGTTCGGATCTTTGGCAATACGTCGGCAGAATCGTCAACGTATACGGCGTCGGCGGAGTGGGAATGTATTTCAACGCGGTTGGTGATTTGGATTCAGAGCTTAACCGGAGAAGGGAATTCACGCGCCTGTTTGCGCGCCATCACGACAACACCGGCGGATTCCTGGAGAAGGGTCGCAAGCACGCGTCGCTTCATTTTCTCTACATCGATCCGAAGGAAGGCGCCCGCGACTGGCACGTGCATCTGGATTTGTATGGCGGCTGGGGATCGATCGTCACCGCCGTGCAGCATCTTTACTGGGAGCGCTGGCGAAAGTTCCGGCCCGATTGGAAGATAATGAAGCAATGGGCCGATTAACAGATTAAGAGGCAGAATGTTCGATCAATTCACACTCGGCATCGAAGAAGAGTTTCAGATCGTGGACCCGGTGACGCGCGAGTTGCGCTCTCACGTCTCTGAAATTCTCGACGAAGGCCGGATGCTGCTGGGCGAACAGATCAAGCCCGAGATGATCCAGTCCCAGATCGAAGTCGGCACCGGCGTCTGTAAGAATATTCAGGAAGCGCGCGCCGATATCACGAATCTGCGCAGCATTATTTCTTCACTCGCTGAAAAGAACGGCCTGAAAATCGTCGCCGCTTCAACCCACCCCATCTCGCGTTGGCAAGACCAAAAAATATTCGACGACGATCGCTACGAATTGCTGGTGCAGGAACTACAAACTGTGGCGCGTTCACTTTTGATCTTCGGGGTGCACGTGCACGTGGGCGTGGCCGATCGCGAGCGCCAGATTCACATCCTGAACGCGTCGCGATATTTCCTGCCGCACGTGCTGGCGCTTTCTACCTCCTCACCGTTCTGGATGGGTCACAACACCGGGCTGAAGAGTTACCGCTCAGAGATTTTCAAGCAATTTCCGCGCACAGATATCCCGGATCATTTTGATTCTTATCCTGGCTTTCAACGCTATGTTGAGTTGCTGGTGAAAACCGGCTGCATCAACGACGGCAAGAAGATTTGGTGGGACTGTCGCCCGCACCCGTTTTTCCCAACCCTCGAGTTTCGCATCTGCGACATTCCCACACGTGTCGATGACACGATCGCGATTGCCGCGTTGTTTCAGGCGATTGTGGCCAAGTTGTACAAGCTGATCGACAAGAATCTCGGCTTCCGCCTCTATCGCCGTATGCTGATTCAGGAGAATAAATGGCGCGCCGTGCGCTACGGTCTGGAAGGCAAGATGATCGATTTCGGGAAGCAGAAGGAAGTGCCGACGCGCGATTTGATTCTCGAACTGCTGGAGTTCGTTGACGACGTTCTGGATCCGCTGGGCTCACGCAAGGAAGTCGAACATATCCACACTATTCTTGAACGCGGGACTTCAGCCGACGACCAACTGCGCGTCTACCGAGAGACGAATGACTTGAAAGCTGTTGTCGATCGCTTGATTGACTTAACCGCGGAAAACGTTCCACGCTATGCGAACCTGACCGTTGGAAAAGCGTCCGTGGCGCCGTCGACGATTGCGAAGTAATGGTTTTAGAATATGGTAAATGAATCAGTCTCGTTGGTTACTGTATCAGTTTTCTATAAGGTAACAATATTCGCTGTTCCTCAGTTACTGTCTTCTCAACGTCGGCGTCATCACGACCGAGAACTTTCCTGTAATAATCTGGATCAACCAATCTTGCAGCCACTCGAACAAAACCCACGTCGTTTAATTTAGGATGTCCAGCCATTCCTTCTGGTTTAAAGTGAGTTTCGTACTCCTCTACAGCGTTACGCGTTCTCTCAACCACACGATCAATGTCGTTAATTCTACGGTACCCGGCCCGAAGCAATTCAGTTACGAATTCAGATATCAACTTCGAGGGTGCGCGTTTCCGATCCGGAAACGTTTTCTCCAGATAAGCTGTTAAGCTGTCAAGGTTTAATTCCTCCGCCTTCGCCTCAGCAGTTGCTACGTCAAACAGTTTACTCCTTCTTTTTTGTGACTTTCTACGTTCGCCAAAGAACATTTCAAAGTGCTTGTCTGCGACGTAAAAGAGACCACTAAGAGCATAAAAGTCGCGCCTCAAATCCGCGGGTATATCTGTTTCACTTTTGTACTCTAAGTAGTGGGACACGTTAGCCCACGCATCCATTGCGATTGTTCTAACCTGAATCTCAAATCGTAGGCTTGCAATAGGATCGTACCTGGGGCCGGCATACTCCTTTTTCATAGTCGCAATAAAATGTACCGACATGTAGCCAAATGCTGAAACCTCACTTCCTTCGATCTTGTTATCCTCTGAGAGAACTAAAAACGACTTTCTAATAATTTGGCCAACCCTCTCGATGTCCGATAGGAATAGACAGATTACGCGGAGGCCCACGATGTCATTGATCTCATCGAAAGGTGTTTTCGCTTCGATACGTTTGCATTTGTCCAGAAAGGACGGTAGTTCTTTCAAACGAGAAGTGATCGAGTGAAGCTTAATATCCGTGGCTTCCAAAGACTTTGACAGAACGTACTTGGCTTCTGTCTCAAGGTTTTTGAACGTACGTTCTTTATCTTGGAATTCGCGAGATATTGTCTCGTCGTCCATTTTCATTAATCTCCGATGATCTCGTGTTAATAAACTTCTTCATGAGTTCCAATGTCAACGAACAATGTCCGATCGGATTCGACAAACGAGAAAATAACTCGCGCGTCGTAATCAACGCTGAAACTCCATAGACCTTGTAATTGTCCTGACAGTTGATGAGGTTCGAAGTCTTGGATCGAAAGGATCGTTTTGGAAGATGAGTACGCGATCTCGAAAACGCTGTTCGAGTTTCTTGTTCCCGCGAATCTTGCGCCTGAAGGCTTTTTGAAATTGGGACGTAAAGACAATCTCAATCATTGGTGAGGGAGTTCATCAATTCATCAACATTCGAAAAAGACTGGAGTTTGTCATTGCGGTATTCCTTCAAACCTCCTTCGGCATTCTCTCGGATCTCTCGCCGTCGTTCTTCAATGAGGTATTTACGGAGAAGTTCGTGCAGCTCTGCCTTTTCAGCTGGCGTGAGTTGCTTCACATCTTCAACGATTTCAGCAAAAGTCGTACTCATAAGAGCAAAGGATACTACCAGTGAATCACTCTTTCAATTTGTTTTGTTGCGCGCGAGGTAGAACTGCCACAGCATTCGCGCCGCCACAGACCGATAAGGCCGCCAGCCTTCCGCAATCTTCGCAAGTTCAGCAAAGGAGGGTCGCGTTTTCATCTTGTGAAGTTTTCCAACGGCGGTTGCCAAGGCGATATCACCATCCGGCCAGATGTCCGGGCGTTTCAAAGCCATCAACAGATAAATATTTGCCGTCCATGGGCCGACGCCTTTGATTCGCAAAAGCGTGGCGTGCGCTTGTTCGTCGCTCATCCTGCCAATCCGTCGCAGGTCGCCGCTCGTGAAAGCGTGGGCGACTTGAATGCAATAGTGGGACTTTTGTCGTGTGACGCCGAGCGAGCGCAGCAGTGGTTCACCAGCGGAAATAAAAGCCTCAGCAGTAAAGGGTTGAATGTTTGAATTCAGCCGGGCGAACATCGCCCGGGCTGAGATAAGCGAAACTTGCTGCTCCAGCACAATCCGCAGAAGCGTCTCGAAGCCGGGACGCCGGCCCCACATTGGCGGGGCGCCATGCCGCTCGTAAATTGAACTGAGGTAACTATCGCGTGTGGCAAGTTCGACTGCTGCTGAGGCGAGAGTTTCGCGCGTAAGGCGCTCAGGTGTCTGGGTCTGTCGTGGGGCGACAGCGGGCATTCTCGTCTCTTTAGTTTGATTGGTGCACCCGGTCGCTACCGCTCGCGGTACTGACAGGACTACTGCTCGCCATTCTGCAGCGCCAGTCGCAGGAAATTCTCAAACAGAATGCGACCGTCGCGCGACTCGTTTGGATGCTCCCAGCGCGTGGGGTTCTTGTGCCAATCCTCGAACGACTTCTCCAGGTGAAACTGCACGGAGTAGATCATTTGTTCATCCGAACGCTTAACCATCATTTGATTGCGGCACAAATATGAAGTGGCGAGCAACGTGAAGCCTTCCGGAACGCGATCGAGTTGCAGACCGTGGTTCTGCCAGACGCGCAGCACGCGGCCGTCACGCGTGTAATCTGGCCAAAGCCGCGATTCCGGATTGTCCAGGCCTTGAAAGATCGGATCGTCGGGCTCAAGAATGCGGACAAAACGGTATTGATATTCGACCACGCGATCCGTTCGTCGCTCGTCCTGTTCCTGCTGATCGAGCGTCAGCACCCGCGCGCCGAAACTCAGGCCAATCAACTGATGACCGCCACAAATGCCGAGCACGGGGATGCGGGTCGTCTTAATGAAGGACGCAAAGTTGTCGAGAATGTCTTTTCGGTAGTAATCAAAATCTCTAAGCGTGCCGCTCAAAACAATGGCGTCGGGTTTGAACTCAGCCGCAGTCGTCGCGACCTCGGTGAGGTGGGCGACTTCGGTCGTCGGTTCTTTTACCAACCGCTCAATATTGGTGGCGATATTCTGCAAAGCCAGCGAGGCAATCTCGCGTTCGCGCTTCAATTCGGTATTGACTTCCTTGCCCCACTCGCGGTGCGCCACAGCGGACAGATCGTCTGTGTCACGCAAGAGATTGTCGACAATCAGCACCCGCGCCGCCTCGATCGTTTTTTCAATCGATTCGTAGCGACAGAACGTTTGCTGGTTGAATGGGAAAGGCAGCGCTTCGACCGCTTCCGGCGTTGTATGTTCGACGTGTGTTTCCTGTAAGGTCTGCTCCATAAATGTTCGCAGCAAAATTATAGCATCAGCGTCGCTGTTTTGTACTCTGAGCGAACTCGGGAGCGCGAGCCCCGGCGCCGGCGGCAACAATCTCATCGCGCACTCGCCTCAGGAGATTCCTTTGCGCCGCGGCGCGCAGCCCTTCGTCGCGCGCCAGCTCATCAACGAGCAGAAACATGCGATGCCAGGAGCTTTCCAGCTCGTCAGCGATTTGAGAAATCCCGGTGATGTCGTACGGGATGGCGACCAGCTGCGAACCAATACGCGCAAACACCGAGAGATAACGAGCAGTCGCAAGGTCGGGACAAAGCATCCGTTGCCGGCCAACCTTGAGTTCAATCCCGAGCAGTGTGTGATGAATGCGCGGAGACGGGCGCTTAGGTAGAGTTGGAAACTCGTACGAACGGGTGCGCGTCTTCAGAATCCGCTCGCGATAAATTCGCGGCAGCCACGAATCGCCCATCGTTGTTTCGACCGCGGACGCGAGGTCGTTCGCTGACTTACGCATGTTAGCGAACCAAGACAGACATGGACGGCCTGGGGCTGAAGACGCTGATGACGCGACCGGGAAACAGCCCGAGATAAAAAACGCCGAGGATGGTCAGAATGAGAGCGACGGCGAGCGTTGCCGGAATGCGTGGCGCTTCCCATATGCCGGTTGGCTCGCGAAAGAACATCACCACAATCAGACGCAGGTAGTAGTAAGCCGAGACCGCCGTATTCAGTACTCCGATCACCACCAACCAAACGTAACCCTGATTCACCGCGGCGCTGAAGACCATGATCTTGCCCATGAAGCCGGCGGTGAGCGGCATGCCGAGCAAACTCAGCAAGAAGATCGAAAGCGAGAAGGCGAGCACCGGCGAGCTGAAGCCAATGCCGTTGTAGTCTTCGACCTCGTTGCGCCGGTCACCTTTGCGCGCCATGATGGTGACGATCGCAAATGCACCCATGTTCATCACTGCGTAGGTCAGCAGGTAGAACGCCACCGCCGTCAGCGCTGCGCCTCTCTGTGCCGCATCCGTGGCCGCGCCGGCGGCCACGAATCCAACCAGCGCGTAACCCGCGTGCGCAATTGATGAGTACGCCAACATGCGCTTTACGTTGTTCTGCACGATGGCAACCACGTTTCCAATCGACATCGTGAGCGCCGCCATAATGGCCAGTGCGCCAACCCAAGTCGCATGCGCGTAGCCCGCCGTGCTGGCCGTGGCCGTCACGATCGGAAAGCCAAACAGAAAGACGCGCATGAACGAGGCGAACCCCGCAGCCTTTGGACCGGCAGCCATGAATGCGGTCACTGGAGTCGGCGCTCCTTCGTAGACGTCAGGCGTCCACACATGGAACGGCGCTGTCGCGATTTTGAAGCCGAAGCCCACCAATAACATGGCAATCCCAGCGAACAACAGCGGCGGATAAAGCGATTGATTGGCGCGCGCGGCGATCAAAGCAATGTTTGTTGTGCCGGGCTGATCGGGTCCGGTCGCAGTCGCGCCGTAGATCAAGGCGATGCCATAAAGCAAAAATGCGGACGCAAACGATCCGAGAATGAAGTACTTTAACGACGACTCATTCGAACGCCTGTCTGTACGCCGAAACCCCGCCAGCACGTACGTCGCGATCGAAAGAATTTCGAGCCCGAGAAAAACAATCACGAGGTCGCCCGCGGACGCCATCAGCATCATGCCCGAGGTGGCGAATAGTAAAAGCGAATGAAACTCGCCGGCCGGTAAGTCCTCGATATCGATCCAAATAGTGGCGATGAGAATAGTGAGAATGGCAACGATCAGAAAAATAACGGTGAAACTCAGACGCATCTCGTCGAGCAGGATCATTCCGTTGAAGGCGCTCGCAGCCGGCCATTTAATCCACAGCCAGACAGTCGCGGCGCCGGCGCCGAGCAGCGCCAGAATCGAAAGCGTCGCCGTCACGTTGCGCTGCCGGCGGTGCGTGAAGGCATCAACCATCATCACCACCACGCCCGCGACACCGACAATCAGCTCAGGCGCGATGAGCGGCAAATTAACGTCCGGGTTTGCGACTTGAAACAGAAACATACTTTTATTCAGTGGCACAGACTTTAGTCTGTGTCTTAGCGGAAGAATTCCACAGACTGAAGTCTGTGCCACAACCGGCGCGCTATTGACTACGCTTCGCGCCCTCACCGTCCGTCCCTCTCGCACCGGCAGAGGGAAGTAACAACTTATCGAGACGGGCGCGAATATCAGTCTTGTACGCGTCCGCTGGGGAACGCATGCCGAACTGCACTGGCGCATCGACATTGCCGTCTTTGTCCAGCACGACGATCATCGGCAGTTTTACGCGTGGCGAAAACTGCGTGAACACTGCCTGGCTTGAATCACGCAGAACCGGGAAGCCCAAATTTCTCTGCCGCGCATAACGCTTGAGCGCGGCGTTGGTAATCTGTTCAGGCGCTTCGACGCTGACCCAGAAAAATTTCACTGGCTTGTCTTTGTATTCGCCGAGTACCTCGTTAAGGATGCGCAACTCACTGCTGCACGGCGCGCACCAGGTCGCGCCGAAGCTGACGAGAACGACATTGCCTTTTTCGCTCGCCAAATCCGTCACCCGGCCATCAAGCGTTTGAAGTTTGAACGTCGGCTTACGCGCCGTAGTCTCCTGCGCCTGCATTGTGCGGCAGGCGAGCGTGAGCACCGCCGCGGCGCAGAACATCATTAGCCAAGTTGGAAAGGGCTTGCGAATCATAAGAATTCAGTTTCTTATTTGCGCGCAACTTCCGCCGGAGTGCTCTGCGGCGCAGCGATCCTCTGACGCGTCGCCTCAATGCTGTCGCGCGAGCGATTCAAAAACGGCGACGGATAAACGCCCATGAAAAACATCAAGAAGAGCAAAGGCAGAATCAGCGCGGCCTCGCGCCAATTCAAATCCGGCAGCTTGGCGTTCACTTCGCTGGTCTTCGTGCCGAAGACAACGCGCTGCAGCATCCATAGCATGTAAACAGCTGCCCAAATAACACCAGTCCCGGCAAGCATCGTAACTATCCAGGCATGTTGCACCGCCGGCGACGTCCACGAGCCGAGCATGATGAGAAACTCTCCGACGAACCCATTTAGAAATGGCAGCCCAATCGACGACAAGGACGCAATCACAAACAATGTCGAAAACCATGGCATCGGCCGCACCAGGCCTCCGAAATCGGAAATCATGCGCGTGTGACGGCGTTCATAAATCATGCCGACAAACAGAAACAGCGCGCCGGTGGAAACGCCGTGATTCAACATTTGGTACAGCGCGCCCTGCATGCCTTGTTCAGTGAACGAGAACAGCCCGAGCACGACAAATCCCATGTGACTCACCGAGGAATACGCGACCAGCCGCTTCACGTCGGGTTGCACCATCGCGACCAGGGCCCCGTAGATGATTCCAATCACCGCCAGAGTGATCATTAGCGGCGCGAATTGCCGCGACGCGTTGGGAAACAGTCCGAAGTTAAAGCGCAAAAGTCCATACGTGCCCATCTTCAAGAGGACGCCTGCCAGAATTACTGAACCCGCGGTTGGCGCTTCGGTGTGGGCATCGGGCAACCAAGTGTGCAGCGGCCACAGCGGCACCTTGATGCAGAACGCGAAGGCGAACGCGAGGAACAACCAAAACTCTGTGCGTGGCGAAATGAGACCGCTCGAGTTTCGCAGAGTCTCGATCAGCATCGTGTAATCGAAGGTGCCGATGCCGGTGGCGCGCTGATGAATGAAATAAAGCGCGATAATGCCGACCAGCATCAAAAGTGAGCCGACCGCCGTGTAAATGAAGAACTTGATCGCGGCGTAGATGCGCCGCTCGCCGCCCCAGACGCCGATGAGGAAAAACATCGGCACGAGCGACGCTTCAAAGAAGAGATAGAACAGCAGCAGGTCGAGCGAAACGAAGACGCCGATCATGGCCGACTCAAGCAGCAACATCAGCACATAATAAGTTGACTGGCGTTTTGTGATGGCGGTCCAGCTGGAAAGAATTGAGATGGGCATCAACAGCGTCGTCAGAATTACCAGCCAAAGGCTGATGCCGTCTACGCCGACGTGGTAGCGCGCGCCAATTGCACCAACCCAGGAATAGTTTTCTTCGAAGTTGAATCCGGAGGTGCCGCCGCCTACGCCTCTCAACAAAAAGAGCGAAACGATGAACGCGACTGTGGTGAACCCGAGCGCAATCCAGCGATGATGCGATTCGCGCGCGCCGGGCGTGAAGCTGTAGACAAGCGCCGTCGCCGCGCCGATAACCGGCAGCAGAATAAGAATTGTGAGCAGATAGTTCTGCATTCCCGTCTAATCGCTTTGCGTTCCTTTGCGGCTTGGCGCCTTGGCGTGGACCGTTCTCACGCAAAGACGCAAAGGAACGCAAAGAACTAATTCTTACCTCATCAACATCTGCGCGCCGTGGTACGCGAAATACCCGATGATGATCAG
>Ga0134126_10002697_pt1 | contig 22301 bp, 20 predicted proteins | sample KB31752_FD_96881 | JGI IMG/M metagenome (GOLD analysis project Ga0134126, IMG submission 96881) | Terrestrial soil microbial communities with excess Nitrogen fertilizer from Kellogg Biological Station, Michigan, USA - KB3-175-2 | ecosystem: Environmental > Terrestrial > Soil > Unclassified ... | reverse complement strand
GATCGGTCGCGAGCCCACTCCATTCCAGCATCCGGCCGATCAAACCTGGACGGCAGGATGATCTCCTTGTAGAGGACATCCTGGCGCTTGCCGTGATCGTAAAGAGTCCCAGTGCGCTCGTCGCGAATCTGCTCGCCTGCCCGATATGCGGCGGCGCTGGTCGCGCTGCGGCCGGTGCTGCGGGTAACGGGTTTGATCTGCAGATGGAAAATGGCCATCGTCCCTCCGGCGATCCGAGTCGATGCACGTCCTCAGGCGAGCGCGGTTCGCAGCTGCACCCGGAGCCAAGCTGCCGATGAGGCGGTCTTGAGATATCCTGTGAGGTCCGGAAGCTGCTCGAGCTCAGATGCCAACACGGCTGCTTCGGTCACGCGTTGCTCGCTGACGTTCATCGATCGGCGCCAGCCGCGGCCGCCGGGAAGCCCGCTGCCGTCGCGCCCGCGGGATGTGCTTCGGCGGGCCACCTCCCGCTCGCCGATGAGCCTCGAGGCGAACTGCGATGTCCCGCCATGCTCGCTCGCTGAGCAGCGGAGGATCAGGGTGTTGCTGCAGTTCTCCACGATCGTCTGTGCTTCACCTCCGCCATAGGTGCTGGACACTTGCGCAATGGACTGGAACCCAAGGACGCAACGTCCGCCGAATTTGCGCAGACGGGCGAGCGCATCCTTGAGGCCATCGATGGCACCCAACGCATCCAACTCATCGACAATGAACCACAGACGCCGATCGGCGCTCCTCCCGCTCATGGTCTGGAAAATCGCCAGCCGCACCCAGGTCGCGATGATGGTGCGCAATGCCGCAATCTGACTCGCCTCGTAAGGCAGAAACAGTACGCCGCGACCCTTGTCGATCCAGTCGCGCACGGAAAACGCCCGTCCACGCTGAGCCTGCACGTGCTCCAAAGCCGCTGCCGCCGATCCAGCGACGGAGCGAATCGAGCCGAACATGCGCGCATTCTCCGGCTCGAGAAAGGGCTGGGCCCGAGTGCCCGCGACGATTGCGCGCAGCTCCGTACCCGGCGCCATCGCGATCAGCCGCCAGAGGTCGGCGGCATCATGGCGGCCGGTCTCGTGACAACGGCGCACCAGGGCGGTGAGGAACGTTCGCGCATAGCCGCGCCATTCCCGTCCCGAAGCGTCCTCCGTTGAGGGAATGAGGCTGCTCGCAAGCTGCTCGGCGTCGTATGGCTCACGAACCTCCGCAAACGGGTCCCATTGCCATGACCGCCGGTCGAACGGGTTGAGGATGGCATCGCCGCGGCCCGGATCGTGGAAATGTGCAAGATAGCCACCGTCCGGATCCGTAATGACCGCGCGATCGCCGCGATCGAGGGCGGCGGCTAGCAGCTCGCGAATTGCGGTGGACTTGCCAGTTCCCGTCGAGCCGATCAACTTGAAATGCTTCGCCTCCTCATCCGGGAGGATCCCGACGCCGGCGAGTGTAACCAGCGGCTCGCGCCGCAGGAGTTGCAACCGCGCGGTGCGCCTCTGCGCCGCGCCGCCTTGCAATACTCTGGTGCCGCGCCTGTGCGCGTCCCGACCTCGCGACTGGCGTGAGAGCACGACGGCAGTGAGCAGCATGATGGCCAAAAGGCCCTCGACCATCGGGCGCGCGGCCGGGAGACTCCACGATGCCATCCATGAGGCTGACATGCCTGCAACGCTCCTTCTCAGTAACCCTTGATGATCAGGTAGTCGGCACCCGGCCCATAGGCTGGAGTGCCGCGATCCACCTGCACGCAAAGCCTGGCATGGACGCCACATCGTCTGAGCTCGATCGAGCCGCCGCGCCCCCGCAGGCGCGCGATATTGGCAACGAGCACGTCATGTTGAGCGCGAAGAGCTGCTATTTCTCGGGGCGACGGCAGCATCCACCAGGCCTCCCCGATGGCAACGCCAGAGCAGACGGCACTGATGGATACCGTCCACAGCAGCACCCGCATGTTGGCCGCTCGCCGCATGCTCTGCAGAGATTGCGCAGCGCGGCGGCTCTCGCTCGCAACGTTCCCGAGCTCCTCGGCGACCGTCCGCCGGATTTCGTCCCGCACGATCACGTCGAGATCGCGCGCATGCGCAGCAAGCCGCTCGAGACTCTCCTGTCCCAGGCGATGCTGCGCTTGAGTGGCCTCCATCAGCAGGCCGAGCTTCATTGCCGCATCGTCCATTCGCGCGTCAGTCATGTTCCCAAGCATCCTGGAACGACATGGCGCCGTCACGCGCCGGGGTCGCCTCGCGGGAAAGGTTGCCGTGAGTTTCCGCGCGAACGTGCTCCGGCGCGCGCAGGGTGACTCGCAGCCAATCGGGCGAGGAGGCGAGCTTGAGGAACCCCGCGAGGTCCGGCAGCCGCTCGATCTCCGAATCCATCACCGCAGGTTCCACCTGGCGGTGCTCCGATTCGGTGATCGACGGCAGGAGCTCCGATGGCCGCCGGGACTTGGAGCGCGAAATGCGCACGACTTCGCGCTGACCGATCAGGCGGGAAGCGAACTGCGAGGTGCCACCGTGCTCGCTCGCTGAACAACGGAGGATGAGCGAGTTGCCGCAATTCTCCACGATCGTCTGTCCCTCACCCTTGCCGTAGGTGCTCGAAACCTGGGCGATCGACTGAAATCCGAGGACACAGCGGCCACCGAACTTGCGCAAGCGTGCGAGCGCATCCTTCAGGCCATCGATCTGTCCCAGGGCATCGAGCTCATCGACGACGAACCACAGCCTCTGATCGTCAGCGGGCCGGCTCATCGCCTCGAAGATCCCGATCCGCATCCAAGCCGACACCGTCGACCGCAGCGCCGCAATCTGACCGGCCCGATACGGGATGAAGAGTGAACCGGTCCCCGACTGCACCCACTGCTTCACCGAGAGCGGCTGTGAATCCTGTCTTGCGACGTACTGCAGCGCGCCGACCGCGGAGGTTAGTACGGACCGGATGGAGTCCAGCATCCTGTCGTTGTGCTCTTCGAAAAACGGTTGCGCGGGGGTGCCCTCGACCAGCATCGCGAGCTCGCTCTTCTCCTTGACGACCAGCAGCTCGAACAGCACCTTGACATCCGACACTCCGGCGGCCCGCGCCTGGCTGGTCACGGCAGAGAAGAGCGTGCGCGCATACCCGCGCCAGCTCCGGTCCTGTCCCTCGTGGTCCGGAATGAGGGCGAGGGCAAGCTGATCGATGTCGTACTCTGCGCGGATTTCGCCGAAGAGGTCCCACTTGGCGCCGCCAGGCTCGAACGGGCTCAGAACCGTATCGCCGCGGCGCTGATCGAAGAAGCGCCTGAGATAGCCGCCATCCGGATCGGCGATGATGGCTCGATCGCCGCGGCGCAGTGCGCCCGACAGCAGCTCTGTGATAGCAGTGCTCTTCCCGGCGCCAGTCGTGCCCATCAGCTTGAAGTGTTTCGTCTCGTCGGCCGCCGGCACCGGAACGCCGGCGAGCGTGATGCCCGCCTGCCGGTTCGCCAGTGACGCGTCACGTCCGCGTCCACGAGAGGCGCTGCGCCGCGCAACGGCCTCCTCTGCACCAAGGACTGTCGCGCCCCTGATGTAACCTGAAGCGTCGCGACGCACGGCAAGCGCATGACCGCCGCCATAGCCAAGGAGTCCGCCAATCCCGGCGCCAAGCGCGTATTCCATCAGGCCACCGCCGCCAATGTGCAGGGCATGGAAGAGAGGACTCGCCAGAGACATGCCGATACCCGTTACGAGCATGAGCGATCCAGCGAGGACCGGCGAGGCGACGACGGCACGCCATTGCGCGCGTGCGCGTGCCATGGCCACCCACATGGGAGCCTGCACGGCCGCGAAATCCAACGCGAGCCCTGACCACCCGCGCAGCAGCTCGTGGACCGTTGAGCCGGACTCGATCAGCATCCGAGCCGCTCCGTTCCGCGCGGCAACGACACGGACGCGGTGGACCGAGGCCGGTACCAGATTTCCTTGACGTACCGCTCATGGCCCTCCACCCCGCACTGGATGACCACATCGATGAGCCTTCTCAGGAGGCTGCGGATGTCGCGCCGGGCAAGCTGCCGGCCGCCTTCGCTCTGCTTCACCAGCAGCACGAGCTGCTCGAACGCCAATGCAGCGCTCGAAGCGTGCACGCTGGTAATGGACCCCGGATGCCCGGAGTTGACATTGCGAAGGTAATCGAACGCCTCTCCCGCGCGCAGCTCCGCAAGCAGGATGCGATCAGGCTTCATTCTCAGGGTGGCTTCGAGGAGTTGTTTGGGAGTGACACGAGCGAGCCCCTGGTCGTCTTTGCTGTAGAAGAGCCGCACGTGGTTGGGATGTGAATCGAGCACGAGCTCCGGAGCATCCTCGATGGTAACCAGCCGCTCCTGGCCCGGAATTTCGCGGATCAGCGCCTTGGTCCAGGTGGTCTTCCCGGATCCCGTCGGCCCCGAGACCAGGATATTGCGCCGGCTCCGCACCGCCAGACGCATGAAGGCCTCATACATCCGCTCGACGAGCAGTCGACGAAGCTCGATCTCGACTTCCTCCGGACCACTCTCGGCCGCGCGTGTCTTGAGGAAGATCCCTCGCCGCGTGAGCTCGCCGACCGACCAGACCTGCTGCGATGGTCGCCTGATGTTGACGGCGACACACCCCTGAGTCGTAGCCGGCGGCATCACGATTTGCACGCGCTCACCGCTCGGTAGAGAAGCAGAAAGGAGCGGCGAGGTCTCATCGATGCGCTGCCGGCTGAAATTCGCCACCAGTTTGGCGAAGCGGCGGCACCAATCGAGGTCAGCGTACGCAGCCGGCTCGCGACGCCAGCCGTCGCCGGTCTCCAGGAACACCTCCAACGGTCGGTTGATGCAGATCTCCATGACATCCGCGCGCAAGAGCAGCGCACGGAGAGGCCGTGTGATCAGCTCGAGCGCAGAAGCGTACTCACCCGAATCTGGTGTCTGCGGCCCGAGCCTCTCGCCGGCTGGCCGCGCCACTGGGTGCGCGTTGATCCTAGCGGGACTCGAGATCATAGACCGCCCTGAAGTCGACATCGCGGGCCACCAGCACCTGAATACGCTCGCCATTGCGCACACGGACGGTGGGCGCAATGTTCACAGTGCTGCGAAGGATCTCGGTAAGCACATCTTCCGAAGCTGCGGGATCGAGAACTACGGTTCCACCTCGGGAAGAGGACTGCACCGTCGATTGCACGGCGCCGCCGATCGTAGAGACGAGCGCGGCGGCACCGAACCGCTGCCAGAAGTGGCGGTTGACCTCGCCCTCGAGTCCCGACCGCCCGAGTGCATCCGTGCCAGGAGAATCGAGCTGCACGACCACTCCTGCAGGAGTACGTGCCTCGGTCCAAGCGACGAACACGCGCGCTTCACCTTGGCGCACCTCACCGCGCGTCTCCCCGAGCAGCTTCGTGCCGCGCTCGAGCAACACGACCGTCCCATCGGCACTGAATGTATCGGTGGCCGTAATGCAGGTCGTCATTCCGGGCAGAGTCGAATCGATTGCCGTCTCCAGTGTGCAATCGACGAACGTCCCCTTGGGAAGCAGCAGGCGTTGAGTCGGGAGCACTTGCGCTCGAGTCGCGGCAAGCACACTGGGGCGCAGCAGGGTCCGCACTGAATCGCCACGCGACGCAGCCAATGGCGCCTGCTCCTGCGCGGCGACGGCTCCAAAAGCTGCCGTTGCTCCAGTACCCGGATCGCCTGCCGCGACTTCGCGCGACGACTCATGTGAGGCGCCCGCAAGCACCCCACCCGACAATCGGCGATCGAGCACCTGCTGCCGCGGAGAAGCTTGTGAAGTCGTGCCATAGGTGCGAGACAGCACACCCTGACCACCGAACAGCGGCGGCTCGAGCAGAGGGCTCGCTGACGGGGCAGCCACGGATACCATGGGGACCGATTGCAATGGAGCGACAGTCGCGACTGGTGGCGCGCCGGACGCCACCAGTGCAGATTGCGCACTGACCGCCGGAGTGACCGGCCCGAACGGCGGGAGCGTCATTCCCGCTCCGGGAGCCTCCGGCAGCGGGGCGTATGCCTGGACACGCATTGCAGCCGGACGCGAAAGTGCCTCCGCGTAATACCACGCTAACATCGCCGCACCGACGGAGACCATCAGTACAGCCGCCAGCACGCTGCTCATTCTCGATTGGAGCGAGCGGGCTCCCCCGGTCATGAAGACGCGACGCTCGCCGCGAACTGAGCGAGGCGATTCAACGCCCGATTCCGAGACGGGCTCGTCAGGCTTCTGAGCCGATGACGCATCGGTCGAACTTTTCTCCCGCGGTCTCAGCAAGCCGCCTCGACGCCAGAGAAGCCGGATCACGGCTTGACCCTCCGCCCAGCAGGTCGAGTCACGCGCTCCACGTTGGGTGCTATCGTTCCGGACGCCAGGCGCTCCCCGCCTCCCGTGAAGTCACGATCGACGATGCAGCCCGCCAGCTTCCCGCGCCTCACGATCAGACGGCGCGCCACGCGCTGAACCACGATGCGGCCGGCTTGCACCGCGAAATTCACCAGCGATTCGCTGCCATCCTCGTTGGACACAAACACCGCAGGCATCTCGCTACGTGCGCCGAAGACCAGCGTCGTTTGCACACCATCGTCCCAAGCAGCGGTGGGCTTCAACGACGGGTCGCCGCAGTACCAGTAGTCGTAGTTGCGCAGCCGCATGCTGCGCGCGGCAGCCAGATTGCCCTCGACCCGCCGTCTGTCACGGGAAGCAACGCTCACCGCAAGCGCCGGATACTCGAATCGCAAGGCATAGATGACATCGGCGCCGCTCGGGTCTGGAGGTCGCGGCTGCGCAGCATAGTCGAATAGATAAGTCCGGCGATTGGTGAGCACGGTGAGATTCGTCGCAACGTGGGCTGCGGTCGGTTTGAGAAACAGGTGGTTGGCCTCGACCGCGAACGCGACGCCCTTTGAATCGCCCACGCCTAGACCCACGAAACGCTCACCGGGAGCGAACGTGATATCGATCTGATAACCGATGTAGCCTCTCAGCCGATAGACGGCGTCGGTCCGGTACGGAGTCACGCGAATTCTCGGATCGAGCTGCAAAGGAGGCCGAAAGGACTGCGCATCGGCAAATCCCGATGCGAGACAACAGATGGACCCGATCCAGCCGACTGCGCGATAAAGGCACGACAACTGAAGTTTCATGGAGGCTCTCCCTTAACAACCTACCTGCCGGCCGGATCCTGAGCGGCGCCCAGCACCTCAGGCTCTATCCCGAGCTCCACCACCTCGAACCCGAGCGGATTCCAGCTGCGCGTTCGCGGGTCATCCGGTGGCTTGCCGTAGCGGTACTGGATGCTCGCGATCCAATGGGTAACACGCCCCGCCCCCCCGTCTCCCTGCCTCTCGATGCGCGCGAAGCGGACCTGCGCCAGGTCCGACTCGCCACTCGCACGCTTGAAGAAGCTCACCGACTCGATGCGAGCCGTCTCGGTGCTGCCATCCTTGTGGATATTGAGCGGAGAGCCCGGATTGGCCCTGTTCCATTTCGCGTACAGCGCCTGATTCAAGCGCGCCGAATTGAATGCGCCACACTCTTCGTAATCGCTCTCCGCCATGGCCGATTCGAATCGCTCGCATACCGCAATGTAATGGGTGAGGAAATATCGGGTCACCGCCTCGCTGAGCTCGACGTGCCCGGTGTATAACGGTACGACGTCGACCACGCCCGTCGTGTTGTCGACACGAACGAGGTACGGCTCGACCCGCTTCAACGGCACGAGAACGGCAAGCGCAACGGCACCCGAGACGGCGCACAGCCACCCGGCAGCCGCCACCCGCCAAGCCACCACCACCCTTCGAGCTACCTGCGCCACCCTGTCGGCATCCCAGGAGGCGGCTTCCTCCAGATAGCCTTGAAGCTCACGGTCCGCGCTCATGGATGGACCACAACTGTGCGCGCCTGCCCGGAGGACGGCGCGTTGATCTGCGTGAAATGCCGATCACAGCGTTGAGGCGCAGAGGCGCACCCCGCGAGGAGCAGCAACGCTATCGCAGTAATGATCACCTTCATGACCTTTTCTCCCGAAGACTCCTGACCTGGTTGGCGATCGCCAGACCGCTCATCACTGCCCTCAAGGGCGCCCCCATCGTCCGGCCGATCGCGCCGAAGCTGTTGAGCGCCACACCGCCGGCAAGTCCCGAAGCAATTGGCATGATTTGCCGGAGGAAGAGGAACACCAACACGGTTGCGAGCAACATGTTCAACGCATCGTCAATTTTGATCGAAGTGCCCAACGCTGCTGTCTGCTGCGCATAGGTAGCCACAAGATGGAGCAAGAGAGCGCCGACCATTACCGTCAGCATGGTGATCAGTGCATAGTTGGCGAGCTGCGCAAGCCAGGCCTCGAAGAACCTGCGGCTCGCATCGAAGAGCAGCAAGGCAACGAAGAACGGCCCGAGCGCCAGCAGGACCGAGAGCGCAACGCTGGAAAGGGCGAGCAGGAACATGGTGTATACGCACAGCAGGCCGACGATCGCCCAGGCCGCCACGCCCGCCAACACGAAGCCGATGCGGCCCCAGCCCTCACCGCCACGAAACAACTGGTCTGCAACGGCTCCGCCCTCATTCCAAATAGCGTCGATGGTCTGTACGGGATCGGAGGCCCCAACGACCGCCGCCGCAAATTCTGCCGGCGCTTTGTAGAAGGTGTCGACCAACAGGGTGTTGTATAGCCACAAATGCAGGCCCACGCCGAAAATCGCCGCGAGCGTCACGATGCGCTTTACGCCCGCCGCAAACGGCTCCTCGATCCGCCCGGTGAGCTGCAGATAGCCCCAAATCATGACGTATACGGTTCCCAGCGTGACGACCGCGGGCTCGAGGATCGATGCCACCCGCGCGGTGTTCTCGCCGATGTAGCTCGCGAGCTCACCGTTCAGCCAGGTCCAGAATGTCCGGAAGAATTCCATGGCAGCGCTCCATCGGTATCAGGGCGTCGGCTGGAAGCGCGTCGCGAACTCACCTTGTCCGGCAATCGTGCGCTCCCGGCCCCGCTCCTCGTCGACCCAGTGCTGCGCCTCCGCCGCGGCAACCAGCATGTCGAGCTTGTTGCGCTCGTTTTCGAGCATCGCTTGCTCGGCACCGATACGCGCGCCAAGGTCCAGGATGCCCTTCTGATCGCCTGCTATCCCGATCGAGTCGATGAGCTGCTGCAGACTCGCGAACCGGCTGCTGGCGTTGGCCAGAGCCTCCCGCGATACGGCCTGCAGCAACGCCGCCGTGTGACGATCTTCGCCGAGCTGCTGCTGCCGGTCAGGGGACAGCGTGTCGATCTGCTGCGGTGTGAGTACCGCGTCCTCGGCGAGACTCTGTTGGATACTGGCTGAAAGCGCTGGGTACGCGGAGCTGGCGCCCCCGAGTGCTGCAGTGAGCTGTCCCCAGTCGCCGGGCAGATAGTTACGGTTCGTACCGGCCAGCAGCGCCTCCATGCCCCGATCGCCAGTGATGGAGCGCAGCTCCGCCTGCGCCTCGGCGAGGTGATCGCGCGCCACGGTGAGCGCCTGCTCCAGATTCTGTACCTCGGTCACGAGCTGCGCGACGGCAGCGACGTCAATGACGGCGAATTGCGCGTGGGCCGCGGGAGCAGCCACGGCGAATGCAACAGTGACCATCAGCGATAGACTCTTGACGAATGACAAGACACGCTCCTTGTGGTGGGAGATGACCGGGTATGGTGATGCTCAACGGGCAGCTGGCCGAGCCGAGAGCACCTCGAGCTCAGACTGGAAGCCCTGGAGGTCCAGTCGGCAGACGACGCTCTGGTGTCCCTGCTTGACGAGGAATACGCGTGCACCTGGTTCGAGCTCCTCTTTGATGAGGGCAAGCTCGCGGCGGGTGAGGCCAAGCCCGGCGGTATATTCCTCGGGCGCGGCGTCTGCATTCGGAAAAAAGATCTTCGTCGGCGTCTGCTCCACGATGGTGCGGCTGATGGGGCTTTCGAGCACATCGCCTGCACTCTGGGTCGCCAGGCACATGACACCATTCAGCTTCCGCCAGGTCTTCGGCCCGTCCTTTGCGAAGCTTTCGAACGCCGGGTCCGCGAGCAACCGCCAGAACTCGTCCATCCAGCACACGAGTCGGCGGCCGTCCAGCATCTGCCGCACGAGGTGGAAGAGATACATGGTGACAGGCGCTCGAACGACGTCGTTGTCGAGGAATTCCGTGACGTCGAAGCCGATCACAGGATGGCCGTCGAGCCGCCGGATGACGGAATCTTCCGCATTGTCGAATGCCCACGCGTAGGCGCCTTCTCCTGCCTCACACCATCGTCCAAGGCGTGCATGCAAGCCCTCGGGGTCGGTCGGATCGAGGAATTCGATCAGGCGCGACAGCCGCCTCGCCCCTGGGGTGAGGGATAAGGCTCCGCGCAGAGCCTGGTCCAGGTCCCGCTGCTCACGGACGTTGAGAGGGCGTGCACCCGGGGCGCGTGCCAACAGATGCAGCCAGCTCCGGAGGAACTCCAAATGGCCTGGGCCCGACGGCAACTGCAGCGGATTGAAGCCGGTAGCACGCCCGTTTCGCAGCGTCAGATATTCGCCACCGAGCTCCCGCACCAACCGCTCGAGTCCACGATCTTTGTCGAGCACGACCTGCGTTGCCCCATGGCGCGCGAGCATGGCAACGAGGAAGCCGATCAGCACGGTCTTGCCAGACCCGGTCGGACCGCAGATGAAGGTGTGCCCGGCATCGCGCCGGCTGCCACCATCCGACGGGTCGCTGGCATGCAAGGAGAAGTGGTATGCCGAATGCGCCCGGGTTGGGAGAAGCGCCAACGCCTCTCCCCAGTGGTTGCCGCGAGCGCGGCCAGAGGGGAAGTTGTGAAAGGGCGCCATGGCTGCGAAGTTGCGCGACGTGATCGGCGCTTTGCGGGGTCGCAATGCGAAGTTGCCCGGAAGCTGCGCCCAGAAGGCGCCTTCCAGCGCGAGGTCCTCGCGCGCCACCGTCATCCCGGTATCGGCCAGGATCACGCGCGCCCGTGCGACGCAATCGTTCAGAGTGCGTAACCGCTCTCCCGCCGGTCGGTCGTCCGCCACCTCGTCCGGCTCCGCGAGCACCTGCAGCGACAGATGATGGTCCCCCATCACGAACTCATTGCTGGTGAGTGCGTCCAGTGCCTCGCCTAGCTCGTCGGCCTGCGAAACCGCGAAGTCGCCGGCGTTCGCCATCCGGTTGATCTGGCGGGTGAGCAACGCCTGCCCGGCTGCCTTGGAGAGAAACGCGAAGGATTGCGTGAGCACGAAGGCAAATGGGGCGCTCAGCAGCCTATCCAGCATCCCGACCACACTTGGCGTGGGGTACTCCTTTATCCCGAGCATTGCCCCCACGCGGGTTGCAGCCGCCATGCGGTATTCCAGGGACTCGCCACCAAAGCCAACGCGCGTCGTCGCTATAGCCGCATTCAGTGCTCCGCGGGGCAACGCCATCGGCTGCCGCTCTCCGTTGACGAGCAGGGCAAGATACTCGAGCAGAGAGGAGTACCAGCGTCCGGAATCCTGATAACAGCCGAGACTCTCCGGCTCGTACGTAGCGAGCGATGCGCGCAGCGTCTGCGCGATCTTGCGGCAGGCCTCGAGCGCATCGGCTGTCTCCAACGCCGAGCTCGCAGGCTTCAGCCGTGTAATCACACCCGACAGCAGCCCCGCCGCCCGACCAGCCGCCGGCCGATAGAGCACGGCGAGATAGAGCTCGTTGACCATGAGGATGTCACCCGCCAGCCGGCGCAGGTACTTCTCCTGCAGGGCGGCGGCGAATCCCACCGATTCCGCGCCGGAGGGCCGCAAAGCCTCACGGCTGCGGACTACATGAGTCCAGAAGGCGATACCTGGTGCAGCCACGTTGCGCCAGAGCACATTCAGCTTCTCGTGCCAGACATTGAGCTGCTCCGGATCCGCGCTCTCGAAACTGGCCCCTCCCAGGCGAAACACCTGCAGGTAATCGCCAAAGACAGTCTTGACGACCTCCGGCGCAACGTGCGCCGTGTAAGGAATGTGCCGATCTGCCGTCAGCTCGCGGCGCAGGGCGGCTTGCCGTGTGGCTCTCAACATCACGGCAGCCTCCGCGCCGCACCGTATGAAGCTGCGGCTGCGGCTTCTCTTCGGCGCCGCCCCGATCGGCACGGCGGATCGAGCGCAAGAGGACTGTAGCTGCTCCCGCCCCACCAACGGCCGTTGGCGAGCAACGCCGGCAAGCGTGTTCTGCCCCAGAGTAGCAGCAGATCGAAATACCGTGCGTCCCGTCCGCAAAGCAGCACTCCAGCACCGTGAATCGGCAAGGCAACGAGCAGGGTCAGGAGGTTCCTCGTAACCAGAAAAGCCTCGAGTGTGAACACTAGATTGAAGAGCAGCGCCGAGTAAGTCACTCCCCAGCGCATCGGCGGGCGTGTTGCACCGACGAAGAGCGGATCGGCCGTGAGCCCGGGTGTTCTCTTGTCCACCTCGCTGCTCCTCAGACGCCAAACATCCCACGCACCCAGGTGACGATCTGCGGCGCACCGAAGGCGATCGCAATCCCCAGGATGGCGCCGATGCACCAGCCCCAGGAGAGCCGGCTTGCCATGGCCATGCCTCCAAGCACCATCACGAGGATGATGGCGATCGGAGTCAGCCAGGCCAAAATGTTGCTCTCCAGCGCGGTGGCCCCCGTTAGGAAGGGAGATGCCTGCGCCAGCACCGGTCGCGGCAGCGCCAGGGACAGAGCTGTCGTGATGCCGAGCAATACGGCCGACCAGGGGGCGCCGGATTCCCTGCGCGCGGCAATTCGGATGATTCGCTGCAACATGATTCCTCTCCGTTTCAGTTATCCGGTCCCATTTTCCTTCGTCGTGCGGATCTCCGAAGCGCCGCTATGCGCTTGCGGCGAGCCGCTGCGGCTCCTCGCCGCGTCTGGACGCACGCTCCTCGCGCTTGGCCTTGCCCGGGGCACCGAAGCGGAAGCCCTGAACGATGAAGTTGTAAGCGTAGTGCCGCTCCCCGTCCTTGTCGGTCCAGTTGTCTGCCCGAACCTGGGCATCGACGATGAGCTGATCGCCCTTGCGAGCTGTGCGCGCGATCGTCTCGCCGAGCGGACCGAACGCGGTGAACCAGATGCTCGTGGCGATCTCGCGCGCCCCGCCCTCCTCGTCCTTGCCCGCATAGTCATTGCCGATCAGACAGAACTTCGCGTAAGTACGGTCTCCTTTGACGATCAGATCGGGATTGCGGGACAGATTGCCGACTGCGGTGAGGGTAAAACTGTTCATGGCGGGCTCCATGTGTTGACTGCGCGTGCCGATTGGCACGGTGATCAGTCTATAGGCGCACAAGGGGATTGGAATCGCGTTTGCCTGCGTGTTTGTATAGAAATACAGACCCGCCTGTTCGCCGCGCCCCCGCAGTCGGTCGACACGCGCTATTCTGGTGTTGACCAGTCAGTCACGAAAAGGAGATTCCCATGTCCCTGCTTGATCAATCCGGCGATGACACCGTCCTCGAGGAATGCATCGAAGAGCTCGACGAGCTCGTCATGAGCCTCGACCGGTATCCCGCGGCCGCCGTCGCGGTGGCGATGGGCGCTCATCTCGAGGGCCTGCTCGGCGCGCTCCTCGATGAGCGCCGGTGCACCGCCGAGGAGGTTCGCGAGCTCCTGCACAAGATCGAGTCCGGCGCCTTGGATCAGGAGGCGGCCCTGGAGGATGAAACGTCCAGGGAGCGCTAGGGGCGCTCCGCCCAGCTCCGACGCTCAGGCGTTTGCCGCGACGCGCCTCGGCGTGCGGGATATGGTAAGCCAGACTGTTCAGTTTACCTGTCGATCTGGTATCATATCGGCGAATGCCAAGGACCCGCGATCTCGACGTCAGTGACCTCGCCCGCACGCTGGGGCGGCTCGTGCGACATATGCGCGCCGCGGCTGCGCAACACGAGCTGTCGCTTACCGAGTCGTCCGTGCTGGCGCGGCTGGGCAGAGAAGGCCCGGCCACTACTGCGGAGCTGGCGCGTGCCGAAGGCATGCGCCCCCAATCCATGAGCGCTGCCATTGCCACGCTCGAGGAGCGCGGCCTCGTGGAGCGTAAGCCGCACGCGAGCGATGGGCGCCAGATGAACATCGCCCTCACGGACAAAGGCGCCGCCGTGCGCAGTAGTACGAAGGACCTGAAGCGGGCCTGGCTCGCGCAGGCGACGGCGGGTCTGGAAGACGAGGAGCGTCAGATCCTCGCGAGAGCCGGCGACATTCTCAAACGATTGTTGGAGCCATGATGGCGGGAAAGGATGCTCGCAACGGGCAACCGCCACAGGCGTCGCCGTCGCCCCTCGCCTCGATCTCGCACTCCTGGCGGGCGCTCCGCCACCGCAACTTCAAGCTGTTCTTCTTCGGCCAGAGCACCTCGGTCATCGGCACCTGGATGACCCGACTCGCGACGGCCTGGCTCGTCTATCGCCTCACTCACTCGGCGCTCCTCCTGGGCGTGGTCAGCTTCTCCGGGCAGATCGTCTCCTTCCTCATGGGCCCGGTCGCTGCCGTGTGGGTGGAGCGCATGGAGCGGCGCCGCCTCCTCGTCATCACCCAGGCAGCTGCTGCGGTGCAGTCGCTGGCGCTCGCGGCGCTCACGCTCGCTCACGTGATCACCCTGGGCGAGATCATCGCGCTCATGATGTTTCAGGGACTGATCAACGCCTTCGACATGCCGGGGCGCCAGTCCTTCCTCGTCCAGATGGTCGAGGATCGCGGCGATCTTGCCAATGCCATCGCCATCAATTCCTCGATGGTCAACGGTGCGCGGCTCATCGGCCCTGCGATCGGAGGCCTCGTCATCGCGGGATTCGGCGAGGGGTACTGCTTCCTCATTGACGGCATCTCCTACTTCGCCGTGATCGCCTCGCTCCTGCTCATGCGGCTGGCACCGCTGCAAGGCCGTGGGCAGCCCGAGAGCCTCCTCAAGGAGCTGCGCGAGGGCTGGGATTACGTCAGCGGCTTCAGGCCAATCCGGACCATCCTGCTGCTCCTGGCGTTCATCTGCCTCATGGGCTGGCCCTACTCGGTGCTGCTGCCCGTGTTTGCCGGCCAGGTGCTGCATGGCGGCGCCCACACACTGGGCTGGCTCACGGCGGCTTCGGGCGTCGGCGCCTTCTCTTCCGCGCTCGCTCTCGCAATGCGTAAGTCGGTGGCGGGCCTCACCCGCACCCTGCAGGCCGCGGCCGTGCTGCTTGGTTTGGGGCTCATCCTATTCGGCCTGTCGCACGTCCTGTGGCTATCGCTCATCCTGATGATGGTGGTCGGATTCGGCCTCATTCAGGCCATAGCTGTCAGCAACACCATCATCCAGTCGCTGGTGCCGGACGACAAGCGCGCACGCGTGATGGGCTACTACACCATGGCGTTCTTCGGCGCGGCGCCCTTCGGAAGCCTTCTGGCCGGTGCCCTGGCCCAGCACATCGGAGCTCCCTACACGGTGATGCTCACGGGTACCTTCTGCATCGCCGGCGCCCTATGGTTCGCCATGGAGCTACCGAAGATCAGGCCGGCGATGCGCTCTGCCTATCGCGAGAAGGAGCTCTCAGCTCAACGCGCCTCGGAACCACCGAGCCGCAGTGTGTCAGGCACGACGCCCCTCGGGGCAGAGCTCAACGCCCGCAGTATCTCGACCTCCCGCTCGCGGTAAGGCGTGCCGTCCGGCCGCAGCAGATCGTGATGCCACACGGCCGGCTGAATGAGGACGTATGGCCGCTCCCAGGAATCCCACGGTAGGTTGGTCTGCGTCTTGCCTGCGACGAATCCCCAATTGATCATTCCGACATTCGCGCGCTTGCCGACGGGTAGGACGCCGTCGATGGTCGACCCGGCGCCTCGCGCCATGTATTCCGTGCAAATGATCGGCCGGCCGTAGGTCTCGAGCTGTCTGACCCTCTGGAGGAAAGACTCCGGCCATTCGTAATTGTGGAAGCTGAGGACATCCGACTCGGTGATTTGAGTCTGCTCGATGGAATTCAAGCCCGCGGCCTTGCTCCAGTCGGGACCATGCCAGAGCGCGCTGGTGAGAGGCTGAATCGGATGCCGGCTGCGCGCCCAGGCGAAAACCTGCGGCAGCAGCGTTGCCACGCGTTGGAATTTGTCCTTCGGCTCGCCGGGGTAGACGGCGCCGTTGCCGCCCAGAAAATTGTCGGGCTCGTTCCAGACGTCCCAGGCGCGCCCGATCGTCCTTGGCGAAAGTCCCGACGATGTCCTCGACATATGCCTCGAGGCGAGCATACTGCTTGGGGTCATCCAGCACCGCCGCCGCCGGCGCCTGCACCCAACCAGAATTGTGTACGCCGGGAATCGGGGGATGCTGCGGTCCCAACCTCGGGTCAGGGTCCCAGCAGGAATCGAACAGTACGAAGATGGGCTTGATATGGTGGCTGGCGGCAATCCGCAGAAACACGCGAATTCGCTGCTTGAACCCGGCAGCGTCCTGCTTCCATAACAGGTCGTGGAGGAACACCCGCATGGTATTCATGCCGAGACCCTGCGCCCATCCGAGCTCGAGGTCGATCCGCTGGGGATCGAACGTGACCGCCTGCCACATCTCGAGCTCGTTGACCGCATCGTACGGAATGTAGTTGCTGCCGAGAATCCAGGGCTGCGCGGAGTACCAGCTCTGCGCCTGACCCATGGTCCAGGGCCCGATTCCGGCCGCCCTGGAAGGCAGGACGGCACCGCCGAGCAGCGCCATTCCCAATACCAGCGATGCGACTGAACGTCTCACTGCATCTGCCCCGTTCAGTCAGGTCCGGGTGTCGGTCAGATCCTGAGTGCTGGCCGCGGCGCGAGTCCGCATGGCAGCAGCCCGCCAGGCGAGCGCCAGCATCCCGCAGCCGAAGATGAGCAGCACCCCGCCCCACCAGAGATTGATGTCGACGCCTAACGAGCGCTGGTAGACCGCGGGATTGCTGAGAAGCCCGTAGCCTGCAAGGAGCGCCCCGATGAGGACGAAGAGGCTGCCGATCGGAATACGGATGTCCAGGCCCATGTCCCTCACCGGAAGATGAAGTTGAGAATGACCGCACCTGTAAGCACGCAGCTTCCCAGAACTGCCGGACGTGCGTACCACCGCTCACCTGCGGCGCGCAGCCGCGGCGTGAGGGAGTAGACGAGACCCGCCAGTTCGCGCTCCGCGCGTGGCCGTGTCACCAGGCTCACTGCTACCGTCACCAGGAAGCAGACCCCGAAAGCATAGATCGCCGTCCAGAAGTTCTGCGCCATCTGGCTGGCATAGAGGTGCAGTACCGCGATCCAGCCACCTTTGATCCCCGCGGCGCTACCGGCGGGGAGCGTCAGCCCATGATGCGCAGCCGCGGCCAACGTGCCTGCCAGGAGTCCGAGGAACGCCCCGTGGCCCGTCGCCCGTTTCCAGAACATGCCGAGCAGGAAGGTAGCGAAGAGCGGCGCGTTCACGAACGCGAACAGCAGCTGCAGCAGGTCCATGATGTTGTTGAATCGGTTCGCTGCGTAGGCCGCGGCGATGGAGAGCCCAATGCCGGCCACGGTGGCGATCCGTCCCATGCTGAGGTAGTGCCGGTCGCTCGCCCCATGACGGATGTAAGCCTGGTAGATGTCGTAGGTCCACACCGTATTGAAAGCCGTGACGTTGCCTGCCATGCCGGTCATGAAGCTGGCCATCAGCGCGGTGAGCCCCAGTCCCAGCATGCCGTTTGGGAAGTAATGACCGAGCATGAGCGGAATTACCATGTCGTAGTTCAGCGAACCGTCAGCTTTGTGGGGCAAAGCGAGGCCGCTTGCGCCGCCGTGCAGGGTCGAGGCGATGGCGATCATCCCGGGAAGGATCACCAGAAAAGGGAAAATCATCTTCGGGACCGCGGCAATGAGTGGGGTGCGCCGGGCGGACTCCATGGAATCGGCCGCGAGCGCCCGCTGCACGACGAGAAAGTCCGTGCACCAGTAGCCAAAGGAGAGGACGAACCCGAGCCCCATGGCGATACTGAGCCATTCCACCCCCATGGGGTTCGAGGAGGGGCTTCCCATGACGCTCCAGGTGCTGGTCCAGGCATCCGGCGCAAAGCCGCTGGAGAGCGCCACCTGCCGCAAGCCCGCGCTCAGGCCGTGCCAGCCCCCGATGTCCTTGAGGCCCAGGAACACGAGCGGCGCGAATCCGAAGACGATCAGGAAGAACTGCAACACCTCGTTATAGATGGCCGAGGTCAGCCCGCCCAGGAAGATGTACGCGAGTACGATGAGGGCAGAGAGCAGCACGCTGGTCGTGAAGTCCCATCCGAGCAGGAGCTTCAGGAGAAGCGCCATCGCATACATGGAGATGCCTGACGAGAAGACCGTCATCACCGCGAATGAGATGGCGTTCAGCCCCCGGGTCTTCTCGTCGAACCGCAGCTTCAGGTACTCCGGGACCGAGCGGGCGCGTGAGCCGTAGTAGAACGGCATCATGAAAATGCCGAGGAACACCATCGCCGGGATGGCGCCCACCCAATAAAAGTGACTGGTCGCCATGCCGTACTTGGCGCCGGAGGCGGCCATGCCGATCACCTCCTGGGCCCCCAGGTTCGCGGAAATGAAGGCCAGCCCCGTGATCCACGCCGGAATGGCGCGGCCGGACAGGAAGTAATCCGTGCTGGTCCGCATGTAGCGCTTCAGCGACGCCCCTATCCCGAGCACGAACGCGAAGTACACCGCCATGATCGTCCAGTCGATGGCCGCCGGATGCACCCCTACCCCCTTTCTAAAAATAAATCATACCAATTGCCCAGGCGCAGGTCCGAGAAATGCTTGATCGCCCCAACGCCCGTAACCCGGCCTAACGCCCGAGCAAAGCCGCATGCGCAGACTCTCATTCGGTGTCCTGCTGATCGCGCTCTCCACCCTGGTATTGGAGCTGATGCTGACGCGGGTCTTCGACGTTACGCTCACCCCCAACCTGTCCTATTTCGTGGTCTCACTCGCGATCTTCTCCTTTGGGCTGGCGGGTCTATTCGCCACCCTGAGGCCGCTCGATCCCGAGCGTGACATTCGCGGAGTGCTGGTTGCCTGTTGCATCGGGTTCACGATCGCGACGCTGCTCCTCAACCCGATCATCAATGCTCTGCCCCTCGACTATCACCGGATCGTGAAGGCGCCCCTCGCGACGGTCGGGGCTTTCTGCGCACTCTACCTGACACTCCTCGTGCCCTTCGGCCTCGCCGGCTACGTGCTCATCACCGTTTTCTCGACCTACGCGTCCCGAATCCAGCGCCTCTATTTCTGGGATCTGATCGGTGCCGGCATCGGCACGGTGCTCGTCGTGCCCTTCATCCTCAGGATCGGCCCGGGCGGCCTCATCGTCTGCGCCGCGGCGCTCGGCCTCATCGCAGCGGCGCTCTTCACCGCCTCCCGCGCGATGAGCACGGTCTGCGTGGTGGTGGCGCTCGCGATCGCCGCGGTTCCGGCCATCCGCGGGCAGAACTACATCCCCTACCACTACCACATGGAAAAGCGCGGCGTCCTCGCTGCAACCCGTGAAGGGCGCGACGAGCTCGTCCGCTGGGATCCGATCTCGAAAATCGACATCATCAACGAGTCTCCCAGCCTGCAGGCCGGATTGCCGCCGGATGAGACCGGCCAACGCAAAGCCATCGAGTACGACGGCGGCAACCAGACCAGCTATTTCTATCGGTTCGACGGCAATCTGCCCGGGCTGCGCGAGCGCATCGAGCAGAACCCGCAGCTCGCCACGGTCGACTTCTGGCAGATGGGGGTGCTGGCCGCTCACTATCTGAAGCGTGATACCGGACAGAGCGTGCTCGTGATCGGCAGCGCCGGGGGTGAAGAGACCAAGGCGGCCCTCATGTATGGCGCCAAGAGGGTGGATTCCGTCGAGCTCGTGCCTACGGTCATGCAACTCGCGCGGGGGCGCTACTCTGCCTACATCGGCAACATCTTCAAGAACCCGGCAGTCCATCCGCACGTCGGTGATGGGCGTAGCTTCCTGCAGCACTCCGGCCGCAAGTACGACATCATCCAGCTCTACAGCGACTACACCAGCTCCAGCATCGCGCAAGGCACGGGAGCCATGGCGCCGATGTACCTGCAGACGGTCGAGGCCTACGAGCAATACTTCACGCACCTGACGCCCAACGGCGTCCTGCAGATCAACAACTTCGCCTTCCCGCGGATGATCACCACCGCCGCCCTTGCCTGGAAGCGGTTGGGTCTCAAGGACTTTCAGCGGCACGTGGTGGTCTATCTCTGCCCATCCCAGGTCACCCTGCCCACACTCCTCTTCAAGATGCAGCCGTGGACGCCGGCGGAGATCGCGGCCCTCAACGCCTTCGTGGGCTCGCCGAAGCTGGCGCCGTCAGACCGGCTGTATCTGACGGAGGATCCGCTCGACCCGACCAAGAGCTTCCTGCCCGCGGTGTTCTACTCCGGCTCCTATCCCGCCTGGCTCGCGAAGCAGGTGCCGGCCGACTTCTCGCCGGCCACCGATGACCTGCCCTACTTTGGCGAGCTGCGCGAGCACCTGGGCCATGTCGAGGCGAAGCCGGGTAACTTCCTCGACCCGGGCACAGTGTACGTGCTCAACTCCTCGATCATCCGTGGCGTACCGATGGACGAAATCCATCTTTTCCTCACGGCCGGCGGATCGGTAGTGTTCCTCATCCTCCTCGTCCTGGTGCCACTGCGCTTCTCCAAGGTGGGCCGGGAGGAAGGGGCAGCGGCAGTACCGCTGCTCACTTATTTCTCGTGTCTCGGTGCAGGGTTCATCATCCTGGAGCTCGTCTTCATCCAGAAGTTCATGAACCTCATCGGCAGCCCGCTCTACACCTATTCGACGGTGATCTTCACGATGCTCTGCGGCGCAGGGCTCGGCAGCGCCGCCTCGGAGCGGCTGGGGATCGGACCGCAGCAACACTGGTCGCGGCCGTTCCTCGCCGTGATCGCCATCGGCCTCGCACTCCTCGTCTGGTATCCCGCCATGGCGAGTCTGGTCCTCGCGCTGCCCCTTGCCGGCCGGGTGGTGGTCTCGGGCGCGCTGCTCTTGCCGCTCGGATTCTTCCTCGGCATGCCGTTCCCGCTCGGCATCCTCGCCATCGAGGGTCAGCCGCGCGGTGCAGTGGCGTGGGCGTGGGGCATGAACGGAATCTTCACCGTGGTCGGGGGCCTGCTGAGCGTGCTCCTTTCCTTCGAGAAGGGATTCAACTTCGCCGTTCTGATCGCGCTCGCGTGTTATGTCGGTGCGCTGACGGTCTTCGCCAGAATGCGCGACATGGCGCCGGCAAGCGAGCGGGGCGCCCTGTCCTATCCGACACTGAGTCCGACGGAGTAGCCGGCGCGATTCGCGCTGCTGCGGCTGCTATCGAGGCGGGCGAGTTCCGCCGCGAGACGCCGGCGGCGGCCGTGCCGGCTCGGCCCGCGGGGCGGGCGCCCTCTCCGCGCGCGGCATACTGTAGTGTGGCACGTTGTCGCTCGGCGTCCTGAAACCCGGCGTCACGAGTCGCTGCTGCGGAGGCTGACGCTCCGGGGGCGGGGCGAATCGCTGCTGCGGAGGCTGACGCTCCGGCGGAGGCGCAAATCGCTGCGGCGGGGGCGAGAATCGCTGCTCAGGAATCCGCCGCTCCGGCGTATTGAAGTGCTGCTCTGGGATCTGACGCGGAGGCGGTGCAAAGCGCACTGCCGGAGCCTGATGCTGCGGTTGGACGAATCGCGGTTGCGGCGCAGCCTGACGCTGCGGCGGCGTGTGCCATTCCAGCGGGGCCTCCCGTTGTGGCAGCGGACGCTCTCTTGGTGCGAACGTTTGCTGCCCCGGACGCACCATCGGCGCTCCAGGGGCCATGGACCGACCTCCGGCCCAGGACGGACGATCGTTTCTCTGCGGCTGCCCCGGCGGCAGAGTCGGCTGTTGCAGCGTGTGCTCACGGGCCGCCATTCCGAGACGGCCGGATTGGAAGCGCCCGTCCGGCGCCGTGCGCAGCTCCAATGCCGAGGGTCTCGTCCCCGGAGGAGACGCGAAACGCACCGGCGCCGCCGGCGTAACCGGGCGCATGCGTGCGAGCTCTGCCACGGGCACCGGGCGGCCGCCGTTCGCCCGTATGGCAGCCTGCTCCCTGGTGAAGGAGACCGGAGCGCGCGGCGGCGCCAGCCGCGCGACGACCGGCCGATTCATGATCGCGCGCGGCGGCGTCCTGACGATGCGGCCATCATTCACTCCAAGAATGCTCTGCCTTACGGGAGCAATGGCCGGAGCTGCGGTCACTGCGCGCATATTCAGGCCACCGCGATGGGGCAGGATCACACGGTGAGGACCCACGGCCTCGGCTGATGTGAACACATTACGTGGAACCGCGGTAATCGCGCCAG
>Ga0134126_10002696_pt1 | contig 22302 bp, 18 predicted proteins | sample KB31752_FD_96881 | JGI IMG/M metagenome (GOLD analysis project Ga0134126, IMG submission 96881) | Terrestrial soil microbial communities with excess Nitrogen fertilizer from Kellogg Biological Station, Michigan, USA - KB3-175-2 | ecosystem: Environmental > Terrestrial > Soil > Unclassified ... | reverse complement strand
GCTGGTGGCTGGCGCGCCGCCTCACTGCGCCGATCCGCGCGGTCGCCGAGACCGCTGGCAAGATCGCCGCCGGCGGCGGCGACGAGCGCGTACCGCCCTTCCCTGCCCGCACGCCGCGCGAACTGCGCGACCTCGCGGGATCCTTCAACCGCATGGTCGACGACCTCGATCGCTCGGCGCACAATCTTGCTGCGGCAGAAGCCGAGCTGAGGCAGGCGCAGAAGCTCGAGGCGCTGGGCCGGCTCACCGGCGGGATCGCACATGATTTCAACAATGTGCTGACGATCATCGGCGGCAATCTCGAGCTTCTGGAGCAGCGCTGCCCCGCGGTTCCCGGGATAAGCCGGATCATCAAGACCGCCGCGTCGGGCGTGCTGCGCGCACAAAAGTTGACGCAGCAGCTTCTCGCTTATGCGCGCAAGCAGACGCTGCAGCTCGAGCCGCTGGACGTCAACCAGGTGGTCGGGGAGATCGCCGAGCTCGCCAAGGTCATCGCCGGCGCGCGGATCGAGCTGCTCGTGACCATGGCTCCGGTGCTGCGGACCGCGCTTTCCGACAAGAACCAGCTCGAGACGGCGCTGCTCAATCTGGTTGCCAATGCCCGCGACGCCATCGCCGATTCCGGCATGGTCGCCATCAGCACCGGCCAGGCAACGCTCGACGGCGACGAGTTCGAGGGACAGGCCGGCGAGGTCGCGCCCGGCGACTATGTGACGCTCACCGTCGCCGATACCGGCGCGGGCATGTCGCCCGAAGTGCGCGAGAAGGCGATCGAGCCGTTCTTCACGACCAAGGGTGTCGGCAAGGGCACCGGGCTCGGCCTGAGCATGGTCTACGGCTTCATGCGGCAGTCGGGCGGCTTTTTGACCATCGACAGCGAGCCCGGCGAAGGAACTCGCATCCGGCTTTATTTCCGCTGCGCCGAACGCGCCGCTGCCGCCGAGGACGCGACCGAGGTGCCGGCGAGGCTGGTCCGCCTGCGCGGCCCGGCAAGCCGGAACAAGATGGTGCTTATCGTCGAAGACGATCCGAGCGTGCGCGAATTCGCCGCGTCGGTGCTGCGGGAGTCCGGCTATACGGTGCTCGAGGCGTCGCAGGCGGAGCCGGCGCTCGACGTGCTGATGCAGGAGAACGGCATCGACGTCCTGCTCAGCGACGTCGTCATGCCGGGCGAAATGACCGGCAAGGATCTGGCGCGCATGGCGCGCGCGCACCGCACCGAGCTCGCCGTCATTCTCACCACCGGCTACTCGGACCAGCGTATGACCGACTGGCCGGTCGAGGGCACGACCTTCCTGGCGAAGCCTTATCGCGTCTCCGATCTTATGAGGGCGGTCGATGCGGCGCTGGAATCGGCCCGGCACGCGCAGGCGAGCTCGTGACTTGAGCGCTACTCCGCGTCAGCCGAGCAGCAGCACGCCGATGACAATGGTGAGCACCGTCACCGGCGCGCCCAGCTTGAAATAGGTCCAGAAATCGATGCGGATGCCGTGGCGCTCGGCGCGCTGGACGACGATGAGGTTGGCGACCGAGCCGAGGATGGTGAAGTTCCCGGCCAGCGTGGCCGCCATGGCAAGGGCGAGCCAGGCGATCCGCGGCTCGGCCAGATGCTCGACAAAGGGCTTCAGCAGCAGCACCGCGGGCACGTTGCTGACGAGATTGGAGAGGATCGCCGCCACCACGGCCATGATCGCCGGCGACTGAAGATCGACGCGCGCGGCATAGGCGAGAACATCCGGCCCGAGCAGCGCCTTTTCCATTCCGGCGACGACGATGAAGAGCCCGGCAAAAAGCAGAAGCAGCGACCAGTCGATCTCGCGATAGATGCGCTCCGGCTTGATGCGCCGCGTCAGCAGCAGCAGCGAGCCGGCGACGATCGCCACCTTGGCCGGCGGCTGGCCGAGGAAGAAGAAGAGCACCATCCCGAAGCTCGCCGCGAGCGCCTTCGCCAGCAGCACGCGATTCCAGCGCAGCCGCGGTGGCTCAGCCGCATCGAGCCGCGCGCGCGTGAAGAATTCGCGCCGCCAAACGAGCGCCACCAGCACAAGCATCACGGCGAGCCCCGCCACCGCCACCGGCGCCAGCGCGCGCGCGAAATCGCCATAGGCGATATGCGAGAAGCTGCCAATCATGATGTTTTGCGGATTGCCGGTAATGGTGGCGGTGCTGCCGATGTTGGAGCTCATCGCCAGCGCCAGCAGGTAGGGAACCGGGTTGCGGCGCAGCCGCAAGGTCAGTTCCGCGACGAGCGGCGTCAGCATCAGGCAGACCGTGTCGTTGACCAGAAAAGCGGAAAGCCCGCCCGAGACGAAAGTGACGCCGAAGAGCAGCGCGAGAGGATGCCGGGCATGGCGCGCGATCCAATGCGCGGCCAGATGGAAGAACCCGGCAAAGCGCAGATTGGCCACCAGGATCATCATGCCGAGCAGCAGCGCGATGGTATCGAGATCGATGGCGCGATAGGCCTCAGCCGGCGTCAGCGCGCCCACCGTCACCATCAGGCTGGCGCCGACCAGCGCTGCGCCGGCACGGTCGAGTCTGAGCCCCGGCACGCGCCCAAGCGCGATCACGACGTAGGTGGCGGTGAAAATCAGCGCGGCGAACACGGGCACCCCGGTGGCGGCGGGACAGATTGCCGGGTCGCAACCCCTTCAACAACCGAAAAAAAGCCACAGTCCTCGCCTTTTTGGGGAGCCCGCCGCCGAGACGTTTCGTGCTAGAAGCACGCCGGGCGCGCAGGTTTGGAACGGAAGGCAGCTTCAAGGCGCATGGCGGCAAGAGGACGTGGGGAACGGCGCGACGACCCGGAAGAGGGGCCCGAGGATGGCGGCCGCCGCGAGCGGCGCCGCGCCGGGCCGCGCCGGCCGCGCGGCGGCGGGGCGGGGCGGCTCTTCCGCTGGGCGCTGCTGCTGGCGCTCTGGGGCGTCATCATCGGCGGCGGCATCATCGGCTGGTTTGCGCTCACGCTGCCGCCGACCATCGACCTCACCCAGGCGCAACGCCGGCCGAGCGTCACCCTGCTCGGTGCCGATGGCAGCCTGATCGCGACCTATGGCGATCTCTTCGGCGAGCCGCTGAAGCTCAACGAGATGCCGCGCTACCTGCCGGAAGCGGTGCTCGCCACCGAGGACCGGCGCTTCTATGAGCATTGGGGTATCGACCCCATCGGCACGCTGCGCGCGCTCTATGCCGACATCCGCGCCGGGCATGTCGTCCAGGGCGGCAGCACCATCACCCAGCAGCTCGCCAAGAATCTGTTCCTCACGCCCGATCGCACCATCAAGCGCAAGATCCACGAGGCGCTGCTGGCGATCTGGCTCGAGCACAAATTCACCAAGGACCAACTGCTCGAGATCTATCTCAATCGCATCTATCTCGGCGCCGGCACCTATGGCGTCGATGCCGCGGCGCATCGCTATTTCGACAAATCGGCACGCCATGTGACGCTCTACGAGGCGGCAACCATTGCCGGGCTGCTGAAGGCGCCGACGCGCTTCAGCCCGGCACGCGATGCCGACGAAGCGGCCAAGCGCACGGCGCAAGTGCTGACCAATATGGTCAATGCCGGCTACATCACTGCGGCGCAGGCGCAAGCGGCCGAGAAGCAACGCTCGGAGCTGGCGCTGGCCGGCCGAGTCCGTCCGGGCAACCGCTACTTCGCCGACTGGGTCTATGAGCTCACCAGCAGCTATGTGCAGGCGGATGGGCGCGACCTCGTCGTCACCACCACCCTCGATCCGCGCATGCAGCAGGAGGCCGAGGCGTCGATCGGGCACACGCTCGACAAGGACGGAGCCAAGGCGAAGGCGTCGCAGGGCGCCCTCGTCGCCATGGCGCCCGACGGTGCAGTGCGCGCTATGGTGGGCGGCCGCGATTACGCCGCAAGCCAGTTCAACCGCGCGACTCAGGCGCTGCGCCAGCCGGGCTCGGCCTTCAAGCCCTTCGTCTATCTCGCCGCGCTCGAGCACGGCATGACGCCCGAGGACCGCTTCGAGGATCGGCCGATCCGCATCGGCAATTGGGCGCCGCATAATTACGAGAACAAGTATCGCGGCGAGGTCACCGCCTCGGAGGCGCTCGCCGAGAGCATCAACACGGTGGCGGCCCAGGTGATCGAGCGCGCCGGCATCGACAACGTCATCGCCACCGCGCACCGCCTCGGCATCACCAGCGATCTCGCGCATGACGCAAGCCTGGCGCTCGGCACCTCGGAGGTGACGCTGCTCGATCTCACCAGTGCCTATTGCGCATTCGCCAGCGGCGGGCGCGCGGCTCTGCCCTACGGCATCACCGAGATCCGCGATCGCGACGGACACGTGCTCTATCGCCGACAGGGCGATGGCGGCGCGCAGGTGATCGATCCCGCCATCGACGGCGAGCTCGACCAGATGATGGCGGGGGTCATCGCGCACGGCACCGGCCGCGCCGCGGCGCTGCCGCGCCCGGCCGCGGGCAAGACCGGCACCACGCAGGATTTCCGCGACGCCTGGTTCGTCGGCTTCACCGCCGATCTCGTCACCGGCGTGTGGTTCGGCAATGACGACAATGACCCGATGAACCATGTGACCGGCGGGACCCTGCCGGCGCGCACCTGGCACAGCTTCATGGTCGAGGCGACGCAGGGCATGCCGATCCGGCCGCTGCCCTCGGCGCCCGAGACCTTCGCCACCCAGGTGGCCGCGGCGAAGAACACCGCCGCCGGTTGGCTCAGCGGGCTCCTGCACAATATCTTCGGCGGCGACAGCGCACCACGCCGCCCGGCGGCGGTCGAGCAGCGGCCGATCTATCAGCCACCGCAGAAATACTGAGGCGCTCAGCCAGACGAGCCCGCGGGCTGCGCTGATCGGCGGCGCCGCGCTATGATCCCTGCGCCATGTCCGTCCGCAATCTCGACAAGCTGTTCAAGCCGAAATCCGTGGCGCTGATCGGCGCCACGATGCGCGCAGGCGCGGTGGGCGCGGTGGTCTTGCGCAATCTGCGGCGTGCCTGGCCCAAGATGTCGCTGATGCTGGTCAATCCGCATCACCAGGAGCTGGAGGGGCTGCCGGTCTACAAGGATGTCGCGAGCCTGCCCGAGACGCCGGACCTCGCCATCATCGTGACGCCGCCCGAGACCGTACCCGGCCTCGTGCGCGACCTCGGCGCACGAGGCACCAAGGCGGCGGTGATCATCACCGCAGGATTCGGCGAGCTTGGCGAGCGCGGCCGCGCCCTTCAGCAGGCAGCGCTCGAAGCCGCCGAGCCGCATCTGCTCCGCCTCATCGGGCCGAATTGCGTCGGCGTCATGGTGCCCGAAATCGGGCTCGACGCCAGCTTCTCGCATATCGCGCCGCCGCCCGGTGATCTCGCTTTCGTCAGCCAATCGGGCGCGATGATCACCGCCGTTCTCGACTGGGCGGCGCCGCGCCGCATCGGCTTCTCACATGTGGTCTCGCTCGGCGACATGGCCGATGTCGACTTCGGCGATACGCTCGACTACCTCGCCGCCGATCCGGACACGCGCGCCATCCTGCTCTATGTCGAGGCGGTGACGCATGCGCGGAAATTCATGTCGGCGGCGCGCGCCGCTTCGCGCAGCAAGCCGGTGCTGGCGGTGAAGGTCGGGCGCTTTGCCGAAGGCGCGCGCGCCGCCGCCTCCCATACCGGGGCGCTCGCCGGCTCGTTTGCCGTCTACGATGCGGCCTTCCGCCGCGCCGGCATGCTGCGCGTCGACAGCATGGCCGAACTCTTCGATGCGGTGGAGACGCTGGCGTTGACCCGGCCGCAACAGGGCGACCGCCTCGCCATCCTGACCAATGGCGGCGGGCCGGGCGTCATGGCCACCGATGCGCTCATCGCCGAAGGCGGCCGGCTTGCCACGCTCTCGCCCGGGACCATCGCCAAACTCGACCAGTTGCTGCCCGCGACGTGGAGCCACGGCAATCCCATCGACATCATCGGCGACGCGTCGGGCGAGCGCTATGCCAAGGCGCTCTCCATCGTGCTCGAAGAGCAAGAGCTCGACGCGGTGCTGGTGCTGAACGCGCCGACGGCGCTGGCGCGGCCGAGCGAGGCGGCACGCGCGGTGATCGACACCTGGAGGGCGCAACCGCCCGCCACGCTGATCGGCCGCAACCTGCTCACCTCTTGGCTGGGCGAGCGTGCTGCGGCACCAGCGCGGCGCCGCTTCGCCGAAGCGCGGATCGCGACCTACGAGACGCCGGACAGCGCGGTGCGCGGCTTCATGCATCGGGTGCGGTACCGCCGCAACCAGGAGCTGCTGATGGAGACGCCGGCGGCGCGTCCCGATGCCTTCGTCCCCGACGCCACCGCAGTGAGCGCGCTACTTTCCCACACGGTCGCGGACGGCCCCGTCTGGCTTGGCGCCGAAGAAGTCTCGGGCGTGCTCGCCGCCTACGGCATCCCGCTGCCCAGGAGCCGCATCGTCGCGGATGGCGATGCGGCCGCAGCAGCGGCGGCGGACATGGGCTTCCCGGTGGCGCTCAAGATCCGCTCGCCCGACATCACGCATAAGACCGATCTGGGCGGCGTCGCGCTCAATCTCGGCAATGCCGAGCGCGTGCGCGCCGAGGCGCAGGCGATGGCGGCGCGCGTCGGCGCGGCGGCGCCCCAGGCGCGGCTCCAGGGTTTCCTGGTGCAGGAGATGGTGCGGCGCCCCGGCGCGCTCGAGCTCATCGTCGGACTGCTGGACGATGCCGTCTTCGGCCCGGTGGTGATGTTCGGCGAGGGCGGCATCGCCGTCGAGCTGCTGCGCGACACCAGCCTCGAGCTGCCGCCGCTTAACGACGTGCTCGCCCGCGCGCTGATGGCGCGCACGCGGGTCTTCCGGCTGCTGCAGGGCTTCCGCGGCCAGCCCGCGGCCGATCTTGGCGCCATCGCCACCGTGCTGATCCGCGTGGCGCAGCTCGCCGCCGAGCATCCCGAGATCCGCGAACTCGACATCAACCCGCTGCTCGCCGACGCCAAGGGCGTCATCGCCGTCGATGCACGCATCCAGGTGGCGTCGCCCGCGCGCCCGGGCGCGGCGCGGCTCGCCATCTCGCCCTATCCGCGCGAGCTCGAGAGCCGCGAGACGCTGCGCGACGGCACCGCCCTGCTGCTGCGGCCGGTGCGGCCGGAGGACGAGCCGATCCTGCAGGATCTGGCGCACAACATGAACCCGGACGATCTCAGGCTGCGCTTCTTCACACCGATGAAGGCGCTGCCGCACACGCTCGCGGCGCGGCTGTCGCAGATCGACTATGACCGCGAGATGGCGATCGTGGCCCGCCTCGCGGCGAACGGCGCAGCGCTGGGGGTGGCGCGCTTCTCGGCCGACCCCGACAACCGCCGCGCCGAATTCGCCGTGGCGCTGCGCAGCGACTGGAAGAGCCGCGGACTCGGCCACCTGCTGATGACGCGCATCATCGACATCGCCCGCGCGCGCGGCATCGCCGAGATCATCGGCGACGTGCTGCATGAGAACGAGCCGATGCTGAAGCTGGCGAAGAGGCTTGGATTCGCCCTTGAAGCCCATCCCGACGATCCCGAGCTGGTGCGCGTGGTGAAGCCGCTCGGCTGAGCGGACGACTGCAGTTCCGCGCTCCATCCTTCGACGGGCTCGGCAACCCAAGCGCGTCGCCGTCCGTCCGCCTCTACCTCATACGCTCTATTGCCGCTTCGCGCTCCGCGCGAAATCGGCGATGGCGGCGAGCTCGCCCCGATCGGGCGTTGCGGCGCCCTCGGCGAGGCGCTGGTAAAGCCGCGCCGTGCCGCGATAGATCTGCTGCGCCGCCGGATCGCCGGCGAGGAAATCGGCGATCTCCTCCATCTCGGCGACCCAGCGATAGGCCTTGGGAAACATGGTGGGGAGCCGCGCGAGATAGGGCAGCAGAGCGGGCTGGCTCTCGCGCAGCTCCTGGATCAACGCCGCAGTGGTGCCGCCGCGGTGGGATCCGAGCGCCATGGCCGAGCCCAGCGCCGTGATGCCCTTCGTGAGGCCGGCATAGGACATCTTGAGTGCCGAGGCGGCACCGATCGGCGCGTCGAGGAGGCGCAGCTCGAGGCCGAGCGCCTTGAGCCGACCGAGTTCCGCCGCGGCTTCCCCCGAGGCGTAGAAAACGGTGCGCGCGCCCTCGGCAGGCGGTGGCCCGATGATGCCGGCATCGGCGAAGCGGCATTGGGCGCCCGCCAGGATGGCGCCGATGCGCTCGGCCGTCTCGGGGGAGACGGCGTTGCAATCAACATAGACGGGCCTGCGCCCCGCCCGCGCGAGAACCGGGGCGAGGCTTCCGGCCAATGCGGCGGCACTCCCCGGCGGCACGATCGAGAGCAGCAGGTCCGCCTCGCCGACCAGACGCGCGGGATCGTCGATGACGGCGAAGCCGGCGCGCTCGGCGCGGGCGATGCTGGCGGCGCTGCGCCCGGCGAGCGAGGTCAGGATGCGGGCGCCGTGCTGCTTGAGCCGCTTTCCGACGGCGCTTCCCATCTCGCCCGGGGCGATGATGGCGATGGTGTCGGTCATCTTCTACCCTCCCCACGCTGCAACACGAGGCGCCGGTAGAATTCCGCCAGGATCGAGGCGCTGAGCGCCATCAGCACCAGGCGGAGCAGCGTCTCGATGACGCCGGTGAGCAGGATGAGCCCGAGCGGCGGCTGCTTGGCGATGAGCTCGGCAGGGCCAAGATGCACGACCGCGAGAAGCTGGTCGATCAGGATGCCGGTCACCAGCATGATCGGCAGCGTCCCCAAGAGACTCGCGAGCAGCAGCCGCCAGGCATTGCCACGCATCGCCCGCCACGCGGTCCCCGGCGCCACCGGCGCGCCGAAGGCGGCGGCGGGAAAGACCAGCGAAAACCGCGCCACGCCGAGCGAGAGCGCAACGCCCAGGGCGGCAGCGGCGGCGCTTTTGATCGCGGCGATCTGGTCGGTGTCGGCCGGCCGCACCAAACCGGCATACCAGACGAGAGCGAAGAAGCCGAGGCCGGCAGCATAGACGGCGACGCTGTAGCCGATGAAGCGCAGCCAGGCGCGGGCGAAGACCCGCCGCGGCGGCGGGCTGAGCTCGCCCATCAGCATCAGCCGGTGCCAGCGGACGGCGAAGGCGTTGAGCGCCAACAGCGCGACGCCGGCATCGAACACCGCCGCCGCGTCTTCGAGCGCGCCTCCCGCGGACAGCAGGCCGGCGGGCGCCAGGTAGCGGATCGCCAAACCCGGCAGCAGCAGCGCCGCCAGCATCACCAGCAGCGGCAGCCAGCCGAGCTCCAGCACCAGACCGAAACGCCCGAAGACTGCGCGCCAGGCGATGAAGACCGCCGCGGATATCGGCACCCTGATGCGTGTCGCCCCAGCGTTCATTGGGCGGCGAGGCTAGCCCTCAGAGCTCCGCGGAGCAAGGCTTCCGGCGCTCAGGCGTCGCTGGCGTCGAGCGCGTAGCCAGCGGCGCGCACGGTGCGGATGACGTCGCTGCGGTCGCTGTCGTTGAGCGCCTTGCGCAGACGGCGGATATGCACGTCGACGGTGCGCAGCTCGACCTCGGCCTCGCGCCCCCAGACGCCGTCGAGCAGCTGCTCGCGCGAGAAGACGCGGCCCGGCCGCTCGAGGAAGAAGCGCAGCAGGCGGAACTCGGTGGGGCCCAGATGCACCGGCGCGTTGGCGCGCGAGACGCGGTGGGCGGACAAGTCCATGACGATGTCGCCGAAGCGCAGCGTCTCCGCCGTGGTGACCGGCCGCACGCGGCGGATGACGGCGCGCAGCCGGGCGATGAGCTCGCCCGGCGAGAAAGGCTTCACCACATAGTCGTCGGCGCCGCTGTCGAGGCCGCGCACGCGGTCGGTCTCCTCACCGCGGGCGGTGAGCATGATCACCGGCAGGTCGCGCCAGGCCGGCGCGCGCCGGATCTGCCGGCAGATCTCGAGGCCGGAGATGCGCGGCAGCATCCAGTCGAGCAGCACCGCATCGGGCTTGCTCTCGCGCAGCTGCAGCAGCGCCTCTTCGCCGTCATGCGCCTCGTTGACCGCGAAGCCTTCGCGCTCGAGGTTGTAGCGCAGCAGCGTGACGAGCGCCGGCTCGTCCTCGACGACCAGCACGAGCGGCCGCATCAAGCGTTCTCCTCCTCGTCGTCGCCCGCGCCGGGCCGGCCGCCGCCGCGCACCACGGCAAGGCTCGAGCGGTCGCCCTTGGGCCGCGCCTGCGCCAGTGCCGTCCCGTGCACGAGGAAATAGAGCGTCTCGGCGATGTTGGTCGTGTGGTCGCCGATGCGCTCGAGATTCTTGGCAATGAACAGCAGATGCGTGCAGGCGGTGATGTTGCGGGGATCCTCGATCATGTAGGTAAGGAGCTCGCGGAAGAGGCTCGTATACATCTCGTCGAGCTCCTCGTCGCGCAGCCAGACCGCGAGCGCCTTGTCGGCATCGCGCTCGACATAGGCGTCGAGCATGTCCTTGATCATCGCCTGGCAGAGCCGGCCCATGCGCGGCACGGCGTGGACCGGCCGCACCGGCGGCGTCTGGTTGAGCGCGATCGAGCGCTTGGCGACATTGGCGGCGTAGTCGCCGATGCGCTCGAGATCGCTGGCGATTTTGAGTGCGGCGATGCTCTGGCGGAGGTCGCGGGCCATGGGCTGGCGCAGCGCCAGGAGGCGCACCACCAGCCCCTCGATCTCGCGCTCGAGATTGTCGATGCGGACGTCGCCCTCGATCACCTCGGTAGCGAGGTCGCTGTCGCGCTTCACCACCGCCTCGATCGCGGCACCGAGCTGACTCTCGGCGAATCCGCCCATCTGGGTGATGGTGTTGTCGAGCCGCTGCAGCTCTTCGTCGTAGCTCTTGATGATGTGTTCGGAGGCCATGTCGCCGATGCCCTTCTCAGCCGAAGCGTCCGGTGATGTAGTCCTCGGTCCGCTTCTCCCGGGGGTGGGTGAAGATCTTCTCGGTCTCGTCGTATTCGACGAGCTCGCCGAGATACATGAAGGCGGTGAAGTCCGAGCTGCGCGCCGCCTGCTGCATGTTGTGGGTGACGATGGCGATGCAGTAGTCGGATTTGAGCTCGGCGATCAGCTCCTCGATGCGCTGCGTCGAGATCGGGTCGAGCGCCGAGGCGGGCTCGTCGAGCAGCAGGATCTCCGGCTTCACCGCGATAGCGCGGGCGATGCAGAGGCGCTGCTGCTGCCCGCCCGAGAGCGACAGGCCGCTCTGCTTCAGCTTGTCCTTGACCTCATCCCAAAGCGCGGCACGGCGCAGCGCCTGCTCGACGCGCTCGTCGAGCTCGCTCGCCGGCAGCCGCTCATAGAGGCGGATGCCGAAGGCGATGTTGTCGTGGATCGACATCGGAAACGGCGTCGGCTTCTGGAACACCATGCCGATCTTGGCGCGCAGCAGATTGAGGTCCTGCCCGGCATCGAGAATGTCGCGGCCGTCGACCAGCACCTCGCCGGTGGCGCGCTGACCGGGATAGAGTTCGTAGATGCGGTTCAGGACGCGCAGCAAGGTCGACTTGCCGCAGCCCGAGGGGCCGATGAAGGCGGTGACGCGCTTGTCGTGCAGCGCCAGATTGATGCCCTTCAGCGCCTCAAAGGCCTTGTAGTAGAAGCGCACATTCTTGATCACCACCTTGGGCGCGGTCTGCCCCGCCGCGGCGGGCTCCTGCGGCCGCACGGTCGGCCGGCCCAGAGTCGGCGCGCGCGGCGCCTCGGCGGTCACGGTGATGTCGGCGGTCATGGCGAATGGTTGCTCCAGCTGGCAAGGAATCGCGCGACGATATTGAGCACGAGGATGGTGACGGTGATGAGCAGGGCGCCGCCCCAGGCCAGCGCCTGCCAGTCGGCATAGGGGCTCAAGGCGAACTGGAAGATGACGACCGGCAGGTTCGCCATCGGCGCGTCCATCTTGACCGACCAGAACTGGTTGATCCCCGCGGTGAAGAGCAGCGGCGCGGTTTCGCCGGCGATCCGGGCGACCGCCAGCATCACGCCGGTCAGCATGCCCTGGAGGGCGGCGCGGTAGATGACGGTGACGATCACCTTCCATTGCGGCGCGCCCAGCGCGATCGCCGCCTCGCGCAGGCTGCCCGGCACCAGGCGCAGCATGTCCTCGGTGGTGCGCACCACGACCGGGATGACGATGATGGCAAGCGCGGCCGCCCCGGCCCAGGCGGAGAAGCCGCCCATCCCCACCACCATCAGCTCGTAGACGAAGACACCGACGATGATCGAGGGCGCGCTCAGCAGGATGTCGTTGACGAAGCGCACCACTGGCGCGATGCGGCTGCCGGCGCCGAACTCGGCCAGGTAGGTTCCGGTGAGCACGCCCACCGGCGTGCCCACGAGGGTGGCGACGACGGTCATCACCAGGCTGCCGTAGATGGCGTTGGCAAGCCCGCCCTTGCCGCCGGGCGGCGGTGTCGACTGGGTGAAGAAATCGCCGTTCACCGCCGCGAGGCCCTTGCTGACCAGCGTCGAGAGGATGAGGAAGAGCACGGCGAGACCGATAATCGTCGCGCCCACCGACAGCGCGAGATAGACCGCGTTGCGCGCGCGGCGCCGGCCGTAGAGCCCGGTGGCGATCACTTGGCCGCCTGCCGCTCGAGCCGCCGCAGCATCAGCTTGGCGGCGGCGAGCACGATGAAGGTGATGACGAAGAGGATGAAACCCAGGGCGATCAGGGAGGAGACGTAGAGCGGACTCACCGCCTCGCTGAATTCGTTGGCAAGCGTCGCCGAGATGGTGGTCCCCGGCGCCAACAGCGAAGCACGAATGTGATGCGCGTTGCCGATGACGAACGTCACCGCCATGGTCTCGCCGAGCGCGCGGCCGAGCCCCAGCATGATGCCGCCGATGACGCCGGTGCGGGTGAAGGGCAGCACGATGCGGCTCATCACCTCGGCCGTGGTCGCGCCGACGCCATAGGCGCTCTCGCGCAGCATCGGCGGCACGGTGAGAAAGACGTCGCGCATCACCGCGGCGATGAAGGGCAGCACCATCACGCCGAGGATGATCCCGGCGGTGAGCACGCCGAGGCCGAGCGGCGGACCTTGGAAGAGGTCGCCAAAGATCGGCACGTCGCCCAGCGTATCGATGAGGAGGGGCTGGACATGGAGCTGCAGGAAGGGCGCCAGCACGAACAGGCCCCAGATGCCGTAGATGATGCTGGGAATGGCGGCGAGCAGCTCGATCAGCGTGCCGATCGGCCGGCGGAGCGGAGGCGGGCAGAGCTCGGTGAGGAAGACGGCGATGCCGAGCGCCAGCGGGATGCCGATCAGCATGGCGATGAAGGAGCTGATCAGCGTGCCGTAGATCGCCGGCAGCGCCCCGAACAGATCCTTCACCGGGTTCCAGGCGTCGCTCGTGAGAAAGCCCCAGCCGAAGGCGCGGAAGGCGGGCAGCGCGCCCACCGCCAGCGCGACGACGATCCCGCCGAGCAGCAGCAGCACGCCAAAGGCGAACACCCGCGTCAGGATACGGAAGGCCGCGTCCTGGAGCCGCTGGCGGTCGAGCCGCCGGCGCGCGGGAAGGGTATAGGTCGTGGCCATGGCGAAGTGCCTGCTTAATTCAACTGCGGCGGGTGGCTCGGACGGTGGCGGCGAGGCTCATATTGGGCGGAGCAGCGCCGTCGGCCAGGGTGGCCGCCCTACCCGACAGCGCGGGGCTGCCAGTGCGAAGCCTCTTCCCGGGGCGGATCTGCACGAGCTTTCTCCTCTGGCGGCGGCGTCGGGCTGGATGCGGGGCTTTACGCCCCTTGGCTACAGGGCCTCCGTTGCATCCGTACGACACTAAGGTTGCAGTATTATGACAGTTGTGTTTAGCCGCTCGCCGCCGGCAGCGGCAGATGGACGGTGAAGACCGAGCCCTGGCCGGGTTCGCTCTCGATGTCGAGCGCGCCGCGGTGGCGGTTGAGGATGTGCTTGACGATGGCAAGGCCCAATCCGGTGCCGCCCAGTTCGCGCGAGCGCGCCGCATCGACGCGGTAGAAGCGCTCGGTGAGGCGCGGCAAATGCTCGCGCCCGATGCCGTCGCCATAGTCGCGCACCGCGACGGCGATCGCCGCCGGCCGCTCCCCCGGCCGGCTGCCCGGCAGGAAGCGCGGCGAGGGCCGCGCTGTCACCTCGATCGAGGTGCCGGACCGGCCATATTTGATGGCGTTGTCGAAGAGGTTCTGGAAGACCTGCGCCAGCTCGTCGGCATCGCCCAGCACCTCGATCCGCCCGGGCGGCAGGTTAAGCAGGATGCGCATGTCGCGCGCGGCTGAGCGCTGCTCCAGCAGATCGGCAACGGTGCGCAGCAGCCGCTCGAGCTCGACGCGCTCGGTCGGCGGCTGGTGCTCGTTCATCTCGATGCGCGACAGCGACAGGAGATCGTCGACCAGGCGCTTCATGCGCTGCGACTGCTCGCCCATGATGGCGAGGAAATGGTCGCGCGCCGCGGTATCGTCCCGCGCCGGCCCGCGCAGGGTCTCGATGAAGCCGATCAGCGAAGCGAGCGGCGTGCGCAGCTCGTGGCTGGCATTGGCGACGAAATCGGCGCGCAGCCGCTCGCTGCGCTTTACCGCGGTGAGGTCGTGCAGCATGAGCACGGCGGCGGCGCCTTCGGCGGTATGCGGCCGGAGCGCGGCGAGTCGCGCGGTCAGATGGCGCTCGACCGGCGTGGTGACGTCGAAGGCGACGACGCGCGAGGCCTCGCCATGCAGCACCGCATCGGCGGCGGCGAGCACCGCCGGATGGCGCAGCGCCACGGCGAGGTCGCGGTCGACGAGACGCATGCCGAGCAGCTCGTTCGCCGCCGGATTGGCGCGCACGATGCGCCGGCGCTCGTCAAGCAGGATCAACGGATCGGGGAGCGCCGCCAGCACCGCCTGGCTTGCGCCGAGCTCGGCCTCGCGCGCGGCGAGCTTCTGGCGCGAGGCGCGCGCCCAGCGACCCAGCGCAAGCCACAACTCGCGCACCGAAGGCGAGAGGGTGCGGATATCGGGCAAAGCAGCTTCCCCGGCCGCCATGCGGTCGAGCGCGGCCCGCACCGAAGCCACGCCCATGGCAAGCGGGCGGAACACCAGGAGGACGCCGAACCAGGTCGCCAGCCCCGAAACCAGCGCGGCTCGGGCGCCGATCTCGCCGACGAGCGCGAACGCGGCGATAACCACGAGGCCGGGCGCCGCCAACGCCAGCGCACCCAAAATCCATCGTGCGATCGGACCCATTCGGGTGAAGCCTCGCCGCTCGGTTGCACTGCCGATCTTGGCGCAGCCGGGGGCGGCGGGCAAACCCGCCGGCGCCGCCGCCTAACCGCTGAGCGCCGCCCCGACGGCGGCGGCAGTTTCTGGTTTCATCGGAACCTGCTTAGTCGAAATTTGTTTGCTTTGGGCTCAACGCATAGGTTCGACATGCGCCGCAGTTCCGACCGGAAAGGCGCTGCCCGCCGATCGCCGTCGGTCCTGGTTCGTCGCTCGCTCCAACCGGCATGCGAGTCCCGACAGGGAGGGCATCATGGGCAAAGCCCGCGTGACGAAGGAATTCCACAAGAACTTCGAATATCGCTATGACAAGCTCACCGCCGTTGCGAACAAGTGGATCTTCCAGGACTTCATCAATTCGACGGATTCGGTTCTCCATTTCTGGTGTGGCGGCGGCTACCTGCTCAATGCGCTGAGCTGCGCCGAGCGATTCGGCGTCGATGCCAGTCCCAAATATCGCGAGCACGCGCAGAGCACCTTCGGCTACCGCGCGGCTCCGAATCTCGAGGGGTTCCGCAATCTCGACGTGGTGATCTCGTCGCATACGCTCGCGCGGCTGCCCAACCCGCTGCAGACGCTAAAAGACGCTCACAGCGCGCTACGCGACGGCGGAACGCTGGTGGTCACCGTTCCCTGCTACGATCACAAGAACCAATACACCGAATTCAATTTCGAGCAGCATCTCTATAGCTGGTCGCCGATCGACATCGGCAATCTCGTCCATCGCGCCGGGTTCAGCGTCTTGTCCGCCGAGCGGATTTGTCACCGCATTCCGCCCAAGGGAGGGCTCATCCTTAAATACTCGGGCGAAACCCTGTTCCACCTCGCCTGCCGGCTTTATGGCTGGCTCTCTTCCAAGCAAACCCAGATCCGGGTGGTGGGCCTCAAGATGTCGCGCCCGGGCGAGGCGACAGAAAGCGCGGCCACGATCTGACCGCCGGGCTTCGCCCGCATGCAAGTTCAGCCCGGCGCGGGTGAGAGGGCGGCGCGCCTTATCGGCGAGGCGCTGGCCCAGCCGCCGGTGGCGCAGCCGGGCGCCAGGACGCGAGCATCCCTTCCCGCATCCGATCGCGGCAGAACAGGGCGATCGCCGCGCGCGCGTCCTGCGCCAGCGGCTTCCATGCGGCAATGAGACCGGCGCGACGGCGCGGCCTGCGAAAGAGCTGCGCGGCGGTGGAAATAGGGAAGGGCGTGCTGTCCATTTGCATCACTCGAAAAAATCACCAACACCCCGCAAACGATGCGCCGCCGCCGGGGGTTCAGTGCGGACGCCGGATCGCCAGGCGCGATTTTTCCCCCGTCCGCCGCTAGGATTGAGGGAGCATCCTGGAGCTGCGGGACGCGGAGGAGAGGCGATGCTGCAGGACCGACAGGGGCTGGCGCTGTCGACATCGTCGGCGGAGGCGGCGGCAGGCTTCGAGCAGGCGCTCGGCGCCTATGTCGGCTATCGCGCCAATGCCGCGCAGCATCTCGCCCGGAGCCTCGCCGCCGACGGCGAATTCGGCCTGGCGCATTGCCTCGCCGGATATTTCGCCATGCTCCCTTACAAGCGCGCGAACCTACCGGCGGCGAGCGAGGCGGCACGCCGCGCCCGGGCGCCGATGGCCGGGGCGACAGCGCGGGAACGCGCTCACCTGGCCGCGCTCGAGGCGTGGATCGCCGGCGATCTCGCGCGGACCCTCGCGACCTGGGAAGGGATCGTCGCGGAGAACCCGCGCGATCTGCTCGCCTTCCGCCTCGCGCATTTCAACAATTTCTGGCTCGGGCGGCCGCAGGCGATGCGCGCCTCGGCCGAAGGCGTTTTGCCGAAATGGGGGCGCGAGCTCTGGGGCTATGGCACCATCCTCTCCTGCCTCAGCTTCGCCCGCGAGGAGTGCGGCGATCGCGCCGCGGCGGAAGCGGCGGGAGAAGCGGCGCTCGCGATCGATCCCGGCGATCTCTGGGCGCTTCACGCGATGGCGCATCTACGGGAGATGCAGGGCCGCGCGGGCGACGGCATCGCGCTCCTCGAGCGCCACGAGCGGCATTTCGCCGGCGGCAACAATTTCGTCCATCATCTGTGGTGGCATCGCGCACTCTTCCATCTGGAGCGGCGCGAGTTCAAGTCAGTGCTCGAGCTCTACGAGCGGCGCTTCCGTGATCTGGCCGCGCCGCTCACCGTGGCGCAGCCCGATCTCTATATCGATGTGCAGAACGCAGCGTCGATGCTGTTCCGCCTCGAGCGGCTCGGCATCGAGGTGGGCGAACGCTGGATCGAGCTCGCCGACAAGGCGGAGCAGCGGGTCGGCGATTGCCTCTCTGCCTTCACCCAGCCGCATTGGATGATGGCGCTCGCCGCGACCGGGCGCGAGGCGGCGGCGCGGCGTCTGCTGGAGGGCATGCGCGACTTTGCGCGCAGCGGCGAGCTCATCGCCGAGCTCGTTGGCGCCGTAGCGCTGCCGGTCTCGGAAGCGGTGCTGGCACATCGCCAGGGCCGTCACGCGGAGGCTGCCGATCTCATGAAACCGGTTCTCGGCCGGATGGCGGAACTCGGCGGCAGCCATGCGCAGCAGGACGTGCTGGAGCAGCTTTTCCTCGACGCGGCGATGAAGGCGGAGCGCGCCGAGGACGTCCGCCTGGCGCTAAGGCGCGCGGCGGCGCGCTATGGCGGCCCGCCCGAGCGGCGCGTCGGCTATGCCGAGGCGGCGCGTCGGTTCGGGAGCGCGTAGAGGCTCGTCGGCACCGGGCTGCCGCTAGCCGATCGCCTCATGCGCGGCGAGCGCGGCGAGGTTCACCATGTCGGAGACCGTGACGCCGAGATCGAAGATCTGCGCCGGCTTGTCGAGACCGATCAGCAGCGGGCCGACGCGCTTGCCACCGCCCATGCTCTCGAGCAGCTGCGAAGCGATGTTGGCGGCGTTGAGCCCGGGCATGATCAACACATTGGCGGAACCGGTGAGCCGGCAGAAGGGATAGCGCTCGCGCATCAGCGCCGGATCGAGGGCGACCTCGGCGCTCATCTCGCCGTCATATTCGAAGTCGACGCGGCGCTGATCGAGGATTGCGACCGCGTCGCGCATGCGCTGATCGACGTAGCGCAGCGGATTGCCGAAAGTCGAATAGGAGAGGAAGGCGACGCGTGGCTCCTGCCCCATGAGCTGCCGGGCGCGACGCGCCGACTGGATGGCGATTTCGGCGAGCTGCGGCGCGTCGGGGCGCGGATGGGCGGTGGTGTCGGCGATGAAGACCGAGCGGCCGCGCGACAGCAGCAGCGCATAGCCGAAGACCTTGCTGTCATCCTTGGGGCCGAGCACGCGCATCACCTCCTCGAAGGCGGTGAAGTAGTTGCGCGTAACGCCGGTCACCAGCGCATCGGCATCGCCGCACGCGACCATGCAGGCGCCGAAGATGTTGCGGTCCTGGTTCACCATGCGCTGGCAGTCGCGGTGCAGCGCGCCGCGCCGCTGGAGCCGCGCATAAAGGAAATCGGTGTAGGTCTTGTTGGCCTTGGAGAGGCGCGCATTGTGGATCTCGAGATCGCCAGCCGCGGCGAGCCCCATGCGCCGCAAGGTGTCGCGGATGCGCTCCTCGCGACCGATCAGCACCGGCGTGCCATAGCCATTGTCGCGGAAGGAGAGCGCGGCGCGGATGGTCTTCTCCTCCTCGCCCTCGGCGAAGACGACGCGCTTGGGATTGGCGCGCACCTCGTCGAGCACGCGCTGCAAGCCTGCCGCGGTCGGATCGAGCCGGCCCTTGAGGCTCGCCTTGTAGCCCTCCATGTTGGCGATCGGCCGGCGCGCCACGCCGGAGTCCATCGCCGCCTTGGCCACGGCCGAGGGCACCGCCCAGATGAGCCGCGGGTCGAAAGGCGTCGGCACGATGTAGTCGGGGCCGTATTGCAGCCGCCGTCCGGCATAGGCGGCGGCGACCTCGTCGGGCACATCCTCGCGCGCGAGCTTCGCCAGCGCATGCGCCGCGGCGATCTTCATCGCATCGTTGATCGTCGAGGCGCGCACGTCGAGCGCGCCGCGAAAGATGTAGGGGAAGCCCAGGACGTTGTTGATCTGGTTCGGGTAGTCGGAGCGCCCGGTGCAGATGATGGCGTCCGAGCGCACCGCGAGCACCTCCTCGGGCGTGATCTCGGGATCGGGATTGGCCATGGCGGCGATCATCGGGTTCTTGGCCATCGACGTCACCATGGCCTGGCTCACCGCACCCTTGACCGAGAGGCCGAAGAAGACGTCGGCGCCCTCCATCGCCTCGGCCAGCGTGCGACGCTTGGTATTCACGGCATGCGCCGATTTCCACTGGTTCATGCCTTCGGTACGGCCCTGATAGACGACACCCTTGGTGTCGCAGAGCAGCACGTTGTCGTGGCGCAACCCCATGGATTTCAGCAGCTCGACGCAGGCGATCGAGGCGGCGCCGGCGCCGTTCACAACCATCTTGATGCTCTTGAGCTCACGCCCGGTGAGGTCGAGCGCGTTGAGCAGCGCGGCGGTGGCGATGATGGCGGTGCCGTGCTGGTCGTCGTGGAAGACCGGGATGTCGAGCAGCTCGCGCAAGCGCTGCTCGATGACGAAGCATTCCGGCGCCTTGATGTCCTCGAGATTGATCCCACCGAAGGCGGGATGGAGGTAGCGCACGCAATTGACGAAGGCGTCGACATCCTTGGTGTCGATTTCGAGATCGACGCCGTCGATGCCGGCGAAGCGCTTGAAGAGCACCGCCTTGCCTTCCATCACCGGCTTGGCGCCGAGCGCGCCGAGATCGCCGAGGCCCAGCACCGCGGTGCCGTTCGAGATCACCGCAACCAGATTGCCCTTGGCGGTGTAGTCGTAGGCCGCGGCCGGATCCTTGGCGATGTGCAGGCAGGGGAAGGCCACGCCCGGCGAATAGGCGAGCGAGAGGTCGTGCTGGGTGGTGAGCGGCTTGGTGGGCGCGATCTCGAGCTTGCCGGGGCGGCCCCTGGTGTGGAATTGCAGGGACTCTTCCTCGGTGACACGGATCTCAGGCTTTTCCTGGGACGGCAAAGGGGCGACTCCTCCGGCAGGGAGAACCAGCGCGGCTCCCCTTTTTCTTTGGTATGAGCGGCAGTCTAAGGAGAGCCGCCGAGCGCGTCAAAGCAGCGTCGCCCGGTGCCGCGCTGGGCGAGGCGGAACCGCGCTAGCGCTAGAGCTCGCGCTGCAGGTTCTCGGATTCGGAGTCCATCGCGGGGACGCTAGCCGCCGCCGCTCGGCGTGGCTTGGATCAATCGGCGCCCGTGCCGGAGCTCAGGCTGGGATCTTCACCCCGGCCTGCCATTCGACGGCTTCGAATTGGCTGACATCGCTCAGGAAGCGGTCGCCGCCGGCATCGACGAAGACCTGACAGGCGAAGCGGTACCAGACGCCGTCGAGGACGAGGATGCCCTCATAGGCATTGGCAAGCCCGCCATCGGCCTCGTGCGTCGAGCGGACGAGCCGCGGCATGATGCGGGCGCGCTCGCCGAACTGAGTGGCGAGCCGGCCGATAAGGCAGCCGTCGCAGAGCACATCCTCGAGATGCCGGTGATATGTGGCGACCAGGAATTCGTCGACGTTCTCGAAGCTGCGCATGGCCATCCCCTCGCTCTCACCCAGACCCGGGAGGCTAGCGGCACGTCAGGAACATTTCAAGAACAATCGGAGCGGGCATGAACTCTTTGTAATCCAGCCACCGGGGATGAAAGAAAGTAAGCGTGCTTACTAATTGACAGATACCCCAGCCTCGTTGGAAAGGAGAGGCCCATGAACACCCGAATCCCCCTGCTTCGCCGCACGCTGCGTACCGGCCTGCTTGCCGCCGGAATGGCGGCGGTGATCGGCACTGCCGCCCTCGCGCCGGCGATGGCCGATGAGGACGATTGGCACCACGGCGACGGCGACCGCCACGAGCAGGTCTGGCGCGACCATGACCATGATCGCGACCGGGACCGCGACCGCGCCTATGCCTATGCCGCCCCCGGCTATGCCTATTCCCCGGCACCAGCCTACGGCTACAGCTACGCTCCGGCGCCGAGCTATGGCTACAGCTATGCGCCGGCGCCGACCTATGCGGCCCCCGGCCTCAGTCTCGGCTTCGTCTTCCGCTGAGCGACGCTGAACGGAGAAGCCCCGCCCTTCCGGGCGGGGCTTTGCCGTCTTGGTGCCATCCCGTCCCTCAGGGCGTTCACGGCGGTTGAGGAGAAACCGATGCGACCGCGTGTCCTTACCCTGCTTGTCCTGCTGAGCCTCGGAGTGTTGATCGCCGCCCGGCCGGCATCGCCGACATCGAACACGGTGCAGCAGCTGAGCCACTGGTTTCAGCGCGGGGCCGCGCGCATCGAGGCCTCGGTCCGGAGCGGCGCGGCCGATCTCTGGTCGGCCGGCAAAACCGCCTTCGGCGCGAAATAGCGGCGGCGATCTTCAGCGCTTCGGATTGAGCGCGCGCGCATGGATATGCGCGTGGCGCCCGCCCGCTTCTTCCAGGATGCGCACCGCCGTCGGCTCCAGCTGGGGATCGGCGACGCGCGCCCAGAGCAGCACCGCTCCGGCCTTGAGCGCCGCCGCGAATTCGGCGCTGTGCCGGTTGGCGGTGGCGTAATCGAGCAGCTCCTTGATCGCCACGCCGCCGAGCCCGGCACCGGCGAGCGCCGCAAGCGCCGCCCCCAAAGGCCCGCCCGAGAGCAGCGAGAGGCCGGCTACCGTGAGGGGCATGATCAGCGACGCCTCGTCGGTGAGACCGGCGAAGAGACTCTGGATGGGCTTGCCCTGATAACCCGGCACCTCGCCGGCTACTTCAAGCGACTCATGCGTGCCCAGCACCGAGAGATCGGACGGGCCGAAACCCGCGGCCAGGAGCTGCGCCACGGCCTGGCGGAGCTGCGCCTTCTCCGCGAAGGACGCCACCGCCTCGCGCACCACCTCGAATTGCGGCTTGTCGCTGGTCTCGGCCATGATGCTGTCTTTCTCCATCCATGCTAGGTTGCCGGGCGCAAAGTGCGCGCGACCGCAACTGTCCCAACCCCGCATGAACGATATCGCACCGCGCCGCGCTCCCGATAGTGCTCCGGGCGCGGCGGCCGAGCCGGCGGCGGCAACGCCGGCCATGGCGCAGTACCTGG
>Ga0134126_10002695_pt1 | contig 22306 bp, 15 predicted proteins | sample KB31752_FD_96881 | JGI IMG/M metagenome (GOLD analysis project Ga0134126, IMG submission 96881) | Terrestrial soil microbial communities with excess Nitrogen fertilizer from Kellogg Biological Station, Michigan, USA - KB3-175-2 | ecosystem: Environmental > Terrestrial > Soil > Unclassified ... | reverse complement strand
TGGACGTCCAGCTTGGTGAAAATATTACCTATGTGGGTTCGCACCGTGTAGGGCGAGATCATCAGATCTTGGGCTATCTGCCGCCCCCGCTTGCCCTCCATCATGCGTAGCAGCACCTCTCGTTCCCGGGAGGTAAGCAGGCCGAGCAGGTCGTTGTGCTCCTTGGCGCGGCAGACGTCACCTCTGAGCTGACGGAGGGTCTCACCCAGCATTTCCGGAGGGAACCAGGACTTGCCCTGCATGACACCGCGGATGACGCTTTCGAGTTCCGCGGCATCCTGGTCCTTGGCCACCCAGGCGTCCACCCCCGCCCGGGCCGCTTCCACGGCGTGGGCCACAGCACGGTCGGAACTCAGGACCACCACATGAGCCTCCGGTTGCGCCGCTACCAGTCGCTGCAGCACCTCGCCCATGGCGGGGCCAAGCGGCTCCACCTCGATGGTGATGACATCGGGCCGCGCCCCGCGAACGATGTCCAGCAGGCTGGGGTCGGCGGTGGCGCATCGCCCGGCCACCCAGATGTCCGGCACCGCGGACAGCCAGGACGCCAGCGCTTCGGTGATCATCTGATGATCATCGACGAGCAGCAGGCGAACCGGGCTCATGCGACTACTTTGACCCACTGTGCCCAATATCTCCTCGGCCAAATGCATGACCGCCAGCTCCCACGAATAGGGATGAAGCGCGACCGGGACGGCCCGCAGGCGCCCCGACCGCAGCCCCCGGACACCGGCAACCGCTCCGGACCCACCGCCATACACGGCTTGAATGCACCCCGAGCGAGGCTTCGTCAGCCAAATGCATGACCACCAGCTCCTACGAATATGGGAGGAGTCAGGACACGGTGGCCGCCCACGCATGCGCCGGGGAATGAACGGGTTCCCTCCACCGAGTCACACGCGCACCTCCTCGAGTTCGGCGGGCTTTTCAGCTGTTCGGCCGTGACAGCTACATTCGCCGTATGGCCAAGATGCGGCTGCTCACGGTGGTGGCTCTCGGCCTGCTGATCAGCGTGGGCATATGGCTGCTGGGGGGGCTGCCTGGTCAGCACCGCCTTTCCGCTCCCCGCGAACCCGTTGGCTATTCCGCCCATGGGCTCGGCCAACCGGGCGCGGCCCGCTATATCGGACTCATCGAGGATGGCGGGGCTACCAGCCTGCGTACCGACATCAGCTGGGCGTCGGTCGAGGCCACCCCGGGCCGGTTCAACTGGTCTGGGCCCGACGAGATCGTGACCCAGGCGGCCTCGCATCATCTGAACGTGCTGATGATTGTCGACTCCACCCCCGCGTGGGCCAGCGGCGCGTCCGTGTCGCGCCGGGACTGGTCCTGGCTGCCGCCCCACCAGCCGGCCGCCTATGGCGCCTTCGCGGCTGCGGTTGTTGCACGTTACGGCGGCGGCGGCACGTTCTGGCGGGAACATCCGCGCCTGCCCCGGTACCTGCCAGCCGGCATCGAGCTGTGGAACGAGGAGAACATTAGCCGTTTCTGGGGCGACGAGGCTCCCAGTCCCCGGGTGTACGCGGCGATGGTCAAAGCCGCCTACACCAGCATCAAGCGGGTGGACCCGGCGATGACCGTCCTGATCGGCGGCCTGGCCTCGATCGGCGGCTACGACGACGTCGCCTGCCGCGGCCGTGACGGCCCGGGCCACGACAACACCGCCTGGAACGGGCTCAACTACTTGCAGGCTCTCTACGCCGCTGGCGTCCATGGTTACTTCGACGCCGTGGCGTGGCACCCCTACAACTACTGGCGTGGCGCGACCGCCGCCGACATGCTGGCCTACAACCGCTGTTCAGCCTGGTCGCAGATGGCGAGCACGCCAGTGTCGGTGCGCTCGCTCATGGACACCTATGGAGATGCGGGCAAGCGGATCTGGGTCACCGAGACGGGCGCACCCACCTGCGTCCCGAGCGCCGCGTACATCTGCGTCTCGCCGGTCCAGCAGGCTGACCTCGCCGCCGGCGAAGCCCAGCTATGGCAGAGCTTTCCCTGGGCGGGGGGGTTCTACTGGTACGACCTACGCGACGACCCCGGCGCCGTCACCAGCGTGGAATCCCACTTCGGAGCGGTGTCTGCGAACAACTCCCCCAAACCGGCCTATTTTGCCCTTAAGCACGCCTGGCGCACATCTTCTTAGCCTCGATCCACCGGGCCCGCTCCGCACCGCTAGGTCCGAGAACACCTCAGCTAAATGCGTGACCGCGAACTCCTACGAACATGGGAGGGGCCGCGTCGGTGACCGTGGTAATGGTGGGCTCATGTCCGTTATTGCTGCAGGTCCCGTGTTCAGGCTCGACCGTGATGCGTTCGCGGCAGGCTTCGGCCGGCGTCCGGTCGCGGTGGATCACACGCTGGCCGAGGATCCGCTGCTGTCGCTGGAGGCGATCGCCGACCTGGCCGATCGCTTTCCCGGGCGCATCGAGCGCCACAGCGCCAACCTGCCCATGGTCATGCCGGGTGGAGCACCCGACCTCGAGCTCTCGCCATCGGACATGGTGCGCGGGATCGAGGACAACGGCTGCTGGATGGTCTTCTGGTACGTCGACCAGGATCCGGCCTATAAGGCGTTGCTCGATCGCTGCCTCGACGAGGCGGAGTCCTATCTGCCCCCCGGGACCGGGTCGGCGCTCCAGCGCGAAGCCTTCCTCTTCCTGTCCGCGCCCAACGCGGTCACGCCGATCCACTTCGATCCCGAGCACAACTTCCTGCTCCAGATCCGCGGACACAAGGACATGAACGTCTGCCCCTTCCCCTCCGTGGAGGTGGAACGGCACGAGCTTGACCGCTACCACGACGGTGATCACCGCAACCTGCCGTCGATGCCGTCCGAGGGCGAGGTGTTCGGGCTCGATCCCGGCCGCGGGGTCTATGTCCCCTCCTTCATGCCCCACTGGGTGCAGAACGGCCCGCGAGCCTCGGTGTCGCTCTCCATCACCTTCCGCAGCCGGGAGAGCCTCCGGGCCGATCGCGTGCACCGGATCAACTCGATGATGCGGCGGCGCCTTCACCTCCATCCGACGCCCTGGGGCGTCTCCCCCGGGCGCGACCGGGCCAAGGAGGCGGTGTGGGTGGCAATGCGCAACTCCAGGCGCGGCTTGACGGCCCTGCGCCCGGCGCAGCGCGCGCGCAGCGCGGGCTCGGCGGCGCACTGAGCCCGCTAGCGGGCGCGGAACCGGGCATGGATCCGCCGCGCAGGCGCAACCGGCCGGAGGCGGGTCCCGGGGCCGTGGAGGCCGTGCGCGATGAATGGGATCGGCTGGCCGATCGCACGGGTGCCGCGCCCTTCCTGAGACCGGGCTGGATCGAGGCCTGGTGGCGCGCCTTCGGCGCCGGGCGCCTGGAGGTTCTGCGCGAGGACGAGGAGGGCCGGGTCCGCGCGCTGCTGCCCGTCCGTCACCGGTACGGGGCCGTCGGCTCGCCGAGCAACTGGCACAGCCCAGGCTTTGGCCTGCTGCGGGAGGACCGGGCCGCGGGTCTGGCGCTGCTCGACGAGTTGTTCGCCCGGCACCCGGCCCAGGTCTCCCTCGGGTTCTTGGGCGCCCTCGGACCCGGCCTGGGCGAGCTCACCGAGGCCGCCGAAAAGGCCCGGTACCGCTGCCTGCAACGGACGCTCGAGCGCTCGCCCTTCGTCACCGTGGATGGCGACTGGGAGGGATATGAGCGGAACCTGGACCGCAACCTGCGCAGTGACCTGCGGCGCTGTCGCCGCCGGCTGGAGGAGCTGGGCCGGGTGGCGTTGGACGTCGAACACGACACCGCTCATCTCGACGAGGCGCTGGCCGTCGAGGGCCTGGGCTGGAAGCGGAAGGCCGGGACGGCGATCGTCTCCGCACCACAGACCGCGCGCTTCTATGCCGAGGTGGCCCGCTGGGCGGCGGCCAGCGGGCGGCTGCGGCTGATCTTCCTTCGCGTCGACGGGCGCCCGGTCGCCTTCCATCTCGCGCTGGAGGACGACCGGACCTACTTTCCGCTCAAGGGGGGCTTCGATCCAGCCTTTCACGCCCAGTCACCCGGCCGTCTGCTGATCCACGCCACCCTGGAGCGCGCCTTTGCCGTTGGCCTGCAGCGGTATGAGTTCCTGGGCGGCTCTGATGCCTACAAGCTCCGCTGGGCGACCGAGGCCTACGACCGAGTCCTGTTCCAGGCCTTTGCCCCCGATCCGGTGGGACGGACGTGCTGGGCCGCCTTCGCCCACGGGCGGCCGCTGGCCAAACGCGCCGTCGGTGAGCTGCGCCGCCGCGCGGCGCTCGCACCAGGGCCGCAGGCGCCCAGCCTGACCTTCCGCACGCCGGAGAAGCCAAGCCAGCGCGGGGTCGTGACTTCTCCCCCGAACGAGACAACACACGTTAGCGCCCGGCGTTACCGGCAGACAGCCATGCGGCTCATGAGGATGCGCGCAACGTCATCACGCTGGGGGAGGTGGCGAGGATTGATCTTCCTTATCGGCGGCGTGGTGGTGCTGGCCGGCGTACTTCAAACAAGCGTTGGCCACGCGATGCTGCGCGCTGCCGGACTATCCCAGGAGCGGACGGGCTATACCTCGCTGAGCTTCCTGCACCCGCAGTCCCTGCCCGAACAAATCACACCAGCACAAGGGACCACCGTCACATCGTTCGCCATCCACAACGCCACTAGCGTCACGCGCGGCTATCACTGGTCGGTTTCGGTGGTCTACCACGGGCGGGCCCACCGCGTACATGCCGGCCGCGTTCACCTAGCGCCGGGGCGGAGGGCCGAGATCACCCAATCCATCGCCATCACCTGTACCCGGGGCCGGGTGAGGATCGTGGTCAGTCTGGAGAGCCCGGCTGAATCTATTGACACCTGGATGGCCTGCCGATCAGGGGGGAGCTGAGTTCCGGTGACACGCCGCCCGATTGTCGCGCTCGTCTGTGATGTTGTTTACCCGTACAGCCGTGGTGGCCGGGAAATCCGCAACCAGGAGTTGCTGCCGCGGCTCGCGCACTGCGTGGAGATGAATGTCTACACCATGCACTGGTGGGATGGGCCACCTTCTTACTCTGATGACGGCGTCACCTACCATGCGATTTCGCCGCTGTTGTCGCTATACCGGAACAACCGGAGATCGCTTCGCCAGGCGCTGGGCTTCGGATTAGCCTGCCTGCGTTTGCTCCGCTGTGACTTCGATGTGCTGGAGACCGATCACATTCCGTACCTTCAGGTGTTCATCCTGCGGGTGGTGGCAACGCTCAAGCGCAAGCCGTTCATCGTCACCTGGCATGAGGTATGGAGCCGGGCCTACTGGTGCCAGTATCTTGGCTGGGCCGGCTGGATCGCATGGCTGGCCGAGCGGCTAGCCATGCGACTGCCTGATCATATCTTCGCCGCCTCACCGCAGACGGCCGAGCGCCTGCCGGGAACTCTCCGACGGCGCACACAGGTCACGATCGTGCCGAACGGCATCGACCTCGACCTGATCCACCAGGTGGGCGCGGCCACCGAGCTCACCGACCTCGTTGTCGTCGGCCGCCTGATACAGCACAAGCGCGTCGATATGCTGCTGGATGCCCTGGCCAGTCTGCGGGCCAGCGGCATGGACCTTAGCTGCCGGATCATTGGTGACGGTCCAGCACGCGCGGCGTTGAAAGAGCAAGCGCGGGAGCTGGGGATCGCCGGCGCAGTTGAGTTCCGTGACGACATCGCGGATCAGAAGGAACTCTACTCCCTGGTCAAGGCGGCCAAGGTCTTTGTCTCGCTTTCGGCCCGTGAGGGATTTGGCCTGGCCGTTCTGGAGGCTATCGCCTGTGGTATTCCCGTGCTGACTACGTCTGCTCCCGACAATCTGGCGCAGCACCTTGTCGCGAGGTACTCGCGAGGCGCGATATGCGAACCGACGCCGGAGGCTGTCACGGCCGCGATCCACGACTTGGTAATCGACGATGATCCACGCATACGTGAGGAATGTGATGCAGACTCCTGGGTGGCCGAATATGACTGGAGCGCCATGGCAGATCGCATACGGAAGGCCTATATTCGTGAGGTTTCCGGGTGCCGGTAGGCTCAGACGCTCAGCCACGGGGGGGCTCGACCCCGGGTTCTCGCTGGAGCCGCTCGCGGACCGCGTCCAGCCAGCCGGGCCGGGAGCCGGGGCTCTCCAGCCACCAGGTGGCCCCCGCATCACGGTAGCCGGGCAGGCGGGCGGCTACCCGCCCGGCGGAGTCGAGTTCACTCCAGATGGCGATGTCGAAATCGGCGGTGGTTCCCCGCAGGTCCGCGATCTTGTCGCGAACGGCCGCGATCTCGGCGACGGTGGCCCGCTCTCCCGGGCGCCCGGGGTGGATGGGAACGAACCCGTCCCAGCGGGCGGCCCTGGCCACGGGCCCGCTGGGCGGATGCACCCCGGCCACCCAGCGGGCGGCCCGGGCCACGCGGCCGCCTGCCGGAATGACTCCGCCGACCCAGATGGGTACCCGGGGCCGCTGCACCGGACCGGGCGAGAAGCGGACCGGGCCGACCGTGAAGTGCTTGCCCTCATGCCGGAAGGGCTGTCCGGTCAACAGCCCCGCCAGGACGTCCAGCCCCTCGTCGAGGATTTCCGCCCGGGCGCGGCGATCGGTCGGCTCGCCGAACAGCCCGAACTCAGCGCGGGCGGGAGCGCCGAGGCCCACGCCGAGGATGACCCGCCCGCCGCTGAGCAGGTCCAGCGTGGTGACCTCCTTGGCCAGCTTCCAGGGCCGCCGCCGCGCTACGGGGGTAACCATCGTGCCCAGCTTGATCCGTGACGTGCGGGCCGCCACCACGGCGAGGACCTGCCACGGGTCCACGATGGGCGGCCCCTCCCCACTGTCGGAGTGCACCAGATGATCCCAGAGGAAATACCCGTCAAGCCCGGCCCTCTCGGCGTCGATTCCCAGCTGGACGAGATCGGCCGGGTCATCGGCGAAGCAGGGCACCGCCAGTCCGTGGCGCAGGCCAGCCCCGTCCGCGGGACCGCGATGACCAGCCACGAGGGGACTGTACCCCCGGGACGGGCGGTTGCCGCCACCGGAACGGGAGGTAATTTGGCAAAGCCCAGTAAGCTCAAAATAATTCAGACACCCGTCAGGTTCTTCCCTGCCTACGGCGGTGTGGAAAAGTATGTACTCGAACTCTCCAGACAACTGGTCGCGCTAGGTAACGACGTCACCGTCGTGTGTGCTGATGAGCCGCATGCTGAGCCGTGCGCGGTTCAGGGAGTGAAAGCGATCAGACTGCCGTACATTGCCAAAGTTGCAAATACGAACATCACTCCACGTCTGTTCAGCACGCTAATGTCAGAGAGCTTCGACGTCATACACACACATATTCCGACTCCATGGAGCGCGGATGTCTCCGCACTCGTGTCGCTGCTGAGACAGAAGCGGCTATTTGTAACATACCATAACGATCTGACCGGCCAAGGGGTGAACGGCCTCATTGCCTACCTCTATAATTTGACATTCTTGCATCTGATCCTGTGGCGCGCGAACAAGATTGTCGTTACGCAACCGAGGTACATTGAACACTCAAGGCACCTCAAACTCCACAAACGAAAGCTCATTATAATCCCGCTTGGAGTTACCGAGCCGCTCACGGTGCCCGGGATCAAGCACAAGGCGGATCAGGTCTTCTTCATGAGCGTGCTCGACAGGCACCACGAATATAAGGGCTTGGGTACCTTGCTGGATGCCATGGTCAAGGTCAAGGACAAAAGACCTGAAGCCAGGCTGGTGGTAGGCGGCGCTGGGCAGTTGATCGGCAAGTACGAGCGGCTGGCTGAGATGCTTGGGCTTAGTGATTCCGTCGAGTTTCTTGGTTACGTGCCTGATGAAAAACTTGCGGAGCTCTATAGCTCCAGCTCTGTTTTCGTCCTGCCCTCGCTCACCAAATTGGAAGGCTTCGGTATCGTAGCGTTGGAGGCCCTCTCATACGCCACACCGGTAATTACCACTGACTTTGCGGGGAGTTCGGATCTTATTACAAGAAACAAGGCTGGCCTGATCGTGCCGCCGGGGGACGCCGTTGCACTGGCCAACGCCATAACCACTCTGCTCGAAGACCGTAGCGAGGCGCAGTCGATGGGGATCCGGGGAGCTGCAGCAGTAAACCGGGAATTTAGCTGGGACGGCATTGCCCGGCGAATGCTGGCTGCGTACTGATGCCATGAACGCCTCACGCATAATTCATGTCACAGCATATTATCCACCGCATCTTGGTGGCCAGGAGATTGCCGTTCAAGATTTGGTGGCACAACTGACGCTGGCCGGTGAGCAGGCTGAAGTTGTCACCTCAGACATCGGGGCAAGAACAGGCGTGAGCGTTGAGAATGACGTGCTGGTTACCCGCTTGAAGAGCAGCGAGCTTGCCCATACCGCGATCATATGGCGCTTGTTTTTCTGGCTGCTAAGGCATGCGGAACGGAACACGATTGTTCATCTGCATGTCGGGCAGTTCTTTACGCCGGAAGCAGTCTGGCTAGCCGCAAAGATCAAACGATTCAGATACATCTTCCATTTGCACTCTGACCTCGTTCAGTCAGGCCCGATGGGCAAGTTCTTGCCTCTGCATAAAAGGCTGTTCCTTGGCCGTGAAATAAACGATGCAGAACTAGTCATCGTATTGAACAATGAACTTCGGCAGGCCGTAAGGAACGACCACGGCTATGATGGCAAATTGCTCATCATGTCTAACGGCATAGATGAGGACTTCTTCAAGATTACCCGCGAGCCGGCCGTGTCAAAGACCTTCAAGCTTCTGTTCGTTGGAAGATTGAGCCCTCACAAGAATCTGACAGCCCTGCTTGAGGCGCTCAGCATGATCAAGCGCGAGATTACACTGGACATTGTCGGCGACGGCGAATGCAGCCATGAAGTGAGGATGCTGATAGCAGACAAGAAGCTCGAGAACGTAAGGCTCCACGGCAGGCAGAGCCGCGATGAGGTGAAGAGGTTTTATACCACCCGCGACGCACTTATTCTGCCTTCACTCTATGAGGCACAGCCGATAGCGCTACTGGAGGCGATGGCTTCTCGTATTCCCATAATTGTGACTAAAGGAATCGGCATCGAAGTGACGGCTCAGGAAGCAGTTCTTATTGAGCCGACCGCCCGGGGGATCGCGGATGGCATAGAGAGTCTCGCCGCGATGCCCCCCGAAGCTCAGGGGCTACTTGTAGATGCCGCCTTTAAGAGGGCTGAAAAACACAGATGGCGTGCCCTGATAGGCTCCTATATCGACCTTTATGATGAGATGGCCTAGGAACTTGAGTCACCAAGGCGTTCGCTCCTGAGCTGCAGTCAGGTGGTCCGGCCGTAATGCCGGAGGAGCCGGTCAGCGGCACGAAACAGATACGGATGCTTCCTGATCCGGGGACCCACCCATCTAGCTGCACGGATGCGCGCCCGGTGCGCCGCCGCCGGCAAGGGCGCCCCGGCCGCCATTCCCTCGGCAACCAGCAGATCGTGGTTCTTTAGCGTCTGCTTGTAACGTTCGGCGCCCTTGCCCAAATCGATCAGCTGAATGCCGAGGGCTGCGGTTTCCTCGGCCATCCGCAGATGCTGAATCAGCCCAGGGGACTGCCTGCTGAAACGCGCGTCATACGCTGGGAACCACTGCGCGAGCACGTGGCCTGACCGTAGACCGAAGTGCGCCGCGACCGGAGTCCCTCCCGCGTACAGCACCGAAAGCAGCCCCCCGAACTGGTCGCCATGGGTGCCGAACAGGTAATCCACGACATCGACGATCCATGGCCGGTCAAAGATGTCGGCCCAGCCCGAGCGCTGGTATTGACCCGATTTCCAGCACATGAGGGCGCGAAGTTCCGCGAGATCACGTGAGTCCACCGTGAAACGCAGCTCGCCGGCTTCGCGCTCGAGTTTGCGCGTCCTACGGGCGAGATCTTTGCAGAACTGCGGGGACCTCGCCCGGAGCTTCTCCTGATAGTCCGCGAACCCGTCGCTCAGGTCGATCACCGGTGAAGGCGCCACGGCGGCCGCGTAGCGTTCGAAGGGCCGCTGGCCTTCGACCAGGTGGTCGAACTGCCACACGGACACCTTGCATGCCCGGAACAGTTCCCGGGGGTCCCATTCCACGTCCGGCGCGTGGATAAGACCCTGACAGTCGTTTATCCCGTAACCGATCGGCACGCCGACGCCGAGCCGGCGCCGCTGGAAAGGGAAGAACCCGACGATGTCTGGCCCGTCGGTGAGCACAGCGACGCGGGCATTGGGGCAGAAGCTGTCGACGGCTATTGCGAACTCCGGGCACAAGAACGGACTGGCCAGAGACTCTGTCTCGCGCTGCATGGAATGCCATGCGGCAATTTCACCTGGCCCGAGCTCGCTTGGCCGTGCCATCGAGATCTGCACCGGACATCTCCCTTACCCGCTAGCCCGCCCTCCACGCCTCGACGATCAGTGAGGTGGCGGCCTCCGTCTCGCCGAGACGGCGCTCAAGGTTGCGGAACGCCGGGTCGTCGGACTCGCCGGCCTCGCGGCGCGTGATGCGCACGAAGCCCGCACGGTCCAGCTCGGCGCTCAGCGAGGCGTAGTCGTATACGAAGCCCAGGTAGTGCTCGGCCCCGGCGAAGGTCACCCGGAGCAGGTCCACCGGATAGTGGACGTCATAGCCATGGCGGCGGTGCCGTTCGAGGTGACGCTGGCCGATCTCGGTGTTGTCGAGATACGCGCGGGCGGTGCGCTCGACGTCGGGCGTGGCGATGCGGATACCTCCGCCCGGGCACAGCGCGGCGAGGGCGTTGGCGAGCACGACCCGCCCGTTCCGGATAGTGAAGTGCTCAATCACGTTGTCAGCGAAGATGCGATCAACTGGCGGTGTCGGCCAGGGCTTCATCAGGTCGAGGTAGTTCCTCGCCGGCCAGTTGATGTCGGTGTTGATCCAGCTGGGGTACCTGGCGTCACCGACACCGACTGCGATGCGCAGCGGTTCCCCGTCGGTGACGGTTTGCGCAACATCACGGCGGAGGCGGACGGTTCCGATCGGCCGATTGGCCACGCTGAGTAAGCGGAAAGCGCTGCTCTTAGCAAGCGAAACGAGAGACGTCATATCCAAGATCCTGTCACCTCCTGGTGTCCCGGCTGGTGCGCTGAGGCGAGCGGGGGAACCTAAGCGCGCCTTATGAATAAGCCTCAAGCTCCCCATTCGTGACGTAGCTGACGTTTGGGTTCGCGCTGATGTAACGGAACACGTTTTCTAGACGCTCCCAGTCATTATGCTCATCAATTTCCCAGCTATGACCCCAAATATGGTATATGCCGCCTTCTCTCACGACCTGATCGAACATCGCTTCTGCCAAGGCATCCCATTCGAGGCAGCGCAGGACCTTTCTGGGCCGGAACTTCGCAAAACGTGCGGTCTGCCATAGATCAAACCGGTGATTATAGACGTGCAAAGAAGTTCCCGCCTCGTAGGGATCGTCCACTGTAAATGTGTATCTGGCCACGGTGCGCGCATATCGGAACCCGGCATCCTTGACCAGCTGCACATGCCGCTTGGTATAAGCGCCTCCTGGATAACAAAATGTCTCGATCTCCTTGCCGGTAACCTGCTCCAGCACTGCCTTCGAGTCGATTATCTCTCTTGCTGCTTCCTGTTCAGGGATGGCAGGCAGCCGGCGATGCGTCATCGAGTGAGCGCCGATCTCGAAATCCTGGCTTAGGTCTCGGATCTCCGGCAAAGATAGCAGGTCCTGCTTCACGAACTCTTGATTCTCAGGTGCTACATAGAAAGTTGCTCTGAGTCCGTGCTCTTTAAGCATCCTTGCCAGCCTCACATCACACCTGTGACCGTCGTCCCAACTAGTTGTGAGTACAGCTGCCTTCATTCTGGCCAGTTCTCCTTCACACAGCACCCTGACCTGATTCAGATCCGCGGTGGGCGGTCATCGGTGGCATCGGCGGCAGCGGCAGCATGGCCTGCCTGTCCGCGTCTATACGCTCAGCCGGCGAGTAGCCCGGGGCCAGGCGCCGCGCGTTGGCTATGGCCAGCCAGTCACGGAGCTGAGCGTTGAAGTCAACCGGTGAGATAAACGTGCGACCAGGAAGGAAATAGCGTTCCATCTGATCGTATGACTGTTCGATCAGCCCCCTTGTCCCGGGGTCGGCCGGCCTGCCAATAGTGACTCTTGTACCTAGACTGCGGCAGAACTCTGTACATTCAGCTGTGATTTCTTCCTTCCTGCCCTGCCACCGGCCGACAGCGACCTCGCTATCCCAAGTCAGCGTGTGCGGCACTGACCCAAGCTGCTCCAAGAGCTCCCACCAGCCGGGGAAGAGATCCTCGGGCCGCCGGGTCGGGATCAGGATCGCCGAGAGCCAGCGAGAATAGCCGCTGACCATGGTAAGGACAGGCAGCTGCCGTGCTGAGCGCACCTGACCGGAGCCGACCGGCACTTCGAGCGGTGGGAACCAGAAACCGCACTGAGCTACCTTGCCGGGCAGGTAATCAGGTGTGCTCACATGCTGGTCCTGATCCAGGTATTCCATACGCAGCTCTGTCACCCGGTCGAGCAATACCCGCATTGACTGATCCCAGCCGATCTGCTCAGCGATCAACGTTGTCGGCATCATGGGCCAAGCCGCCAGCAGCTCCCGGACCTGCGGGTCAGAAGAAGAAGGATAAGAAGAAGCGACTGATCGCGCCGTTCGATCGTGGTCCGGGGACAGCGCTACCTGTGCTGCCGGCACCGCGGCCGCTCCGCGACGCCGCCCGAGCCCAGCCGTCGCGACCACGATTATCCCCAGCACGAGGGACAGGCCCTGAGCAACCGCCCAGCCAGTTGCTGCGGCGGTAAGCCCGCGCGGCACCAGTAGCCCAACGAAGCCAAGCACGAGAGCGGCGTTCGCCCCGTTCATGAAGATATACGCGGCGATCCGGTCGCGCGCGATGAGCAGTGAGTCGACCAGATAGGTTCCCCCCGTGAACAGCGCGCTCAGCGCAAGGACCCGCAGGCAGCCGGTCGCCGCCGTCGCATAAGCCTCGCCAAAGAGGCGGAGGATGAGGGGCGCGGCCGCGATCACGATGACTATTGCCGGCAGCAACAGCGCGTACACTCCGCGGACCGCCTTGCGCAGTTGCCTCCAGAGCGACGCCCTCTCGCGCGACGCCTCCGCGAACAGGACCTGCGCCACCGTCGCCGGGATGACGTTGAGGAATCCTCCGATCAGGAACGCGACGGCGAACCGTCCGGTCTCGGCGGCACCAAGGACCACGAGGACCTGGAGCGGTACGACGCTCGCCGGCAGAATTCCCATGACGGTGGCCAGGTAGTTACCCGACGTGATCGACAGGTAACTCCGTAGTACCCGAAACGCCCCGAGCCTCGCCCTTTTCGCCTTAAGCTGACGATTGAGAAAAGCACCGCCGAGCACGAGAGTCAGCCCCAGCCCCAGGGTGTAGGCGACCAGCAGCCCCGATGATGGGAAGCTGACCAGCAAGAGCATTGCGACGACCCTGACGATGCTCCCCGCGAGGTTTTTGATCAGTACGTCATGGCTCGCCCGGGTCGCGACCAGGCCGACATCGAGAATGGTGCCAACGGCGGTGAAAGTCACCAGAACGGTCACCAGGAGCACCATCCCACCCCGCTGATGAAGGCCGAGCGAGGCGGGTAGATAGGGCCCAAGGACCAGCGCGATGACAAGACATAGCACCGTGCCGACCGTGGCGATGGCCGTGACCGCTACGATTATCAGCTCGCGTGCATTCTGCACGCTCGCGATGTGGCGGATGATGACGTTCGGCAATCCGAGCGCCGCGATAACGGCGAGCAGGCCAGCTCCCGCTGTGACGCTCGAGAACACGCCTATCGCGGACGCGGGGTAGCGGTGAGCGGCCAGTGACCAGAAGACGAACCCGATGATCGCCGTGGCGACGGTATTCGTGATCAGGATCAGCGAACCGCGATAGAGGGCATCACCGAAGAGGTTTCTCACCGCTCCGGTGGTCCGTGACCGGAGGCTGGCCGCCAGGCTAACCGGCTTCATGGAATCCTGAGCGCCTGACCACGTGGGCCGGTCCGCGGAACGTCGCCGAGAACCGACGACATCTCGGATACCGTTCTTTCCGCGATCTCCTGCCACGTCGTCTGGGACGTGTAACTGCGCGCAGCGGCCGACATCGCGGCCAGTGCCTCGTCATCGGCGCAGGCCAGTCGGACCAGGGCATCGACAAGCCCGGCGACTTCGCCGTCGTAGCGGAGGACAGCCTGATCCGGAAGGTCGGCCAGCCCGGCCAGATCCGGCACGATCAGCGGCCTGCCATGGGACAGCGCGAGCATGGCGCTTCCGCTGGTACTGACCTGCCGGAAGGGCAGAACGACGACATCGGCGGCGCCAAGCAACTGCGCCACTTCATCGCCGGGCACAAAGTCAAGGCGCAGCAGGACTCTCGCGCCGCCCTTTCGGGCGAGCGCGTGCAGGCGCGACCGCCGCCTCGGGTCGTCACACTGGCCGGCGATGGTGAGATGCGCCGCGACGTCATCGGGAATGGCCAGGAAAGCGGCCAGCAGGTCGTCGACCCCCTTGTACTCCAGGACGCGGCCGAAGAACAGGAATTCGCGCGGCCGGTCACCGGCGCCAGGTGTGCGCAGCGAACCGGCGGCCCGTGATGGGCCGATCGGGCCATGGGGGATGACGGCGCTCCGGCGCGGCACGGCGCCGAGTGCGGCGAGTTCATCCAGCGTCGATTGTGAGTGAACCAGCACCAGGTCGCTGGCCTCGACCAGGGCCCGCCGCGCGGATACGTCGTCGGCGAAGACCGGCTCGTGCGGCAGCACGTTGTGCGCGGTCCACACGAGATGCATGCCGACCATCCGGCAGACCCGTAGCACGACAAGAAACCAGGCCTGTGCCACCCCTCGCATGGCCGGAAAACCTCGTGCCCCCGGGAGGATGAAGGCGAAGACCCAGTGCAGGTGCAGTACACGTGCTCCAGCGAGACGCCGGGCCATGACCTCCAGCGGCAGGAGCAGGAGGTTGAGCGTCTGTACCGGCGTTAGCTCACCTAGATAGATGACCTGGACGCCAAGGCGCCGCATCTCGCCGTACAACAGGCCCTGGTAGGGATTCGCATCGCGGGGAAGAACCAGGACCTTCATGGGGCGGCCAGTTCCGCGAGGACTCCGGCCCCGAAGGTCAGGTTCTTCAGGACGCCGACGGCGCCGTCGGACCGGTTACGCCAGACGGGGATGAGCAGCAGGGCCGGGTAGAAAGGGTAGACAAAAGTGAGCGGCAGCCCTAGCAGGAAAAGGGGATACGCGACAACGGCGGGGTCGTTCCGGAGTATGTGTCTCAGCCTGGCACGGTGCTTCCGATAAAGACGCACGCGTGCCTTGCCGTAGACGTAGGAACGCCGCAATTGACGGCGTAGTGTCCCCGTATCGTGCAGAGCGATAGCGTCAGCCACGCCACGGATACGGTAGCCGGCGTCCATAACACGCCAGCTGAAGTCCGTGTCGGAGCCGTAGGCGAATCCCTCATCGAACCCGCCAACCGTGTCATACACTTCACGGCGGAAGGCGAGATTTATGGTGCTGGCGGACTCTTTTATATAACGGTTCGCCAGAGTTCCTTCTACCATTAGCCGGTCGGCCACGCTGTCTCCAGTGTTCCCCGGCGGCGAGATGGTTATGCCGGCGGCGATATGCTCGTCTTGGAACAGAGGTTTGACGAGTAGCGCCAGCCATTCTGGCTCTGGCCGGCAACCGGCGTCAATGAACACGATGATCTCGCCTTCCGCTGTACGTACACCCACGTTACGCTGGTGCGGGATGGAGACGGTTACCCTGGGCGGCTGATCGAACTGCACCCATCTCACCTCGGCCTGGTGACGCAGCCGGATATCGTCAAGTCGGCCGTCGGACGCGTCGACGACGACTATCTCGGCTGATTCTCCCAACGCTTGGGCCTGACCGGCCACGTCGGTCAAGGTGTCGTCGAGGCTTGCCTCATCTTTGCTGATAATGACGACGGAGATCATCGGCGGAACACCTCCGAAGAGCCATTCGTGTACACCAAATCGTAGTTGGCATTGAGAAAGCCGGCCGGGAACATGTAAGTGACGGCACTGTTGTTGAACAGCACCTCGGCCGAGTGATCGAGGACATTGGTACGGTCAGCGTAGATCCATGCGTGCTGATTGAGCGTCAGCGGGGTAACGTCGCCGATCAGGCTGAGGCTGTTCCCCGTCACCGCAAAAAGTCGGAGCTGCGCATAGCGGTCGGCGTACACCAGCTGTCCCGGCCGCGCGACTCTGCCGAGCCATCCGGCAGAAGCCAGTTCGGGTGCCGTCAGGTAGTAGCGGTTAAAGGCCTCACCGCTGCTGGCCAGGTTGATATTAGACCCTCCGCCGAGCGCTCCCACGCCCAATGCCACGTTGGCCAGACCGCTGGTGCAGACGAGGATCACGGCAAAGGAAGCAACGGCTGCTGCGAGAATGCTGTTACGGTGCTGCTTTGGCCGGCCATCGAGAAGGTACAGGGGCCAGCAGAGGGCGATCGCGAGGACCACCTGCGCCTGGAGAAGGGCCCGCTCCCAGTTGTAGAAGTCAGCCACTGTAGCGCTCAGCTTCATCACCGTGAGCATCGCTACCGCCGCGACCGCGAGCAGCCCAGCCTGCCGGGCGATGAGCAAGGATCTACGCTCCAGCACCATGAGCAGGGCCCCGATGGCACCGAGCAGGTTCGCAAGCTCCTGAAGGATCAGGTACGCCGCGCTGAGCGCGCTGTTGGCAGCGCGGTACCTCACCGGAGGGGCCGGGGCGGCCGCGTTGTGAAGCGCGTAGCGGGAAAGGCCGGCATCAGGGAGTGGAGTGATGTAGGGCCGGTGCGCCGCGTAGGAGGCGTGGACCAGGCGCGCGTACTGCCCCGCTGAGATCGGCGGCGCGGTGTTGCCCTGCAGGTAGGCGGAAAGCAAGCTTTCTCCGTGCGCCCGGTTGGGGAGCACGTTGAACCCCCGCGTTTCGATCGTATGGACAAGCGGCCCCAGGCCATAGTTGAAGCTGGTCACCGGCCCGTACCAGATGAACGCGCCCGCGAGCGCCACGACAAATGCCACCGCGACCGCGCCGGTGACACGCGGTACCTCACGGAACCAGGACACCACCCACTGCAGCGGGAGCATGAGCCCGATGAGCGTGATCGCGACGTAGGTCGTCGAGTAGTGCGACGCGGCCATGGCCAGGCCCAGCAAAGCAATCAGAGCCCACTGCGAGCGCCGCTGTATCCGGGCATCCAGCATTGCCGCGATCAGCGCGGCAAAAAGCACCATGGCAATCTCTTGCCGCGCAATCATCGGGAGGCTCGAAAAGGCCTGCGCGACGACGAACGTGGCTGCCGCGAAGGCCCAGCGGTGGGGAAGGACCCTTCGTGCGAGGCCGAAGACCGCCACCGGGAGCAGCGCGCCCACCGCCGGGTAGAGGATCTTGAATACCAGCAGGTCCGGTACGCCAGACAGGAAGTGCAGTTCGGCCGGCATGACAGTAACGCTGAGCATCGCGCCGTACGCGTCATCGTGGTGAGCCGGGTGCCAGATCCCCGTTAGCACCGTCTGGTGCAGCTTGTAGTACTCGGTTGCGATGTCGAAGCCGGGGACGAGAGCGCCGCGCAGGGAGACTGACCACATAAGCGCGAGGCTCGCGGCGTAGAGGATCACGGTGAGCAGTGACCTGTCGAGCCGCGGCGCAAGCACTATGGCCGCGACGAGCACGGCAACGCAAGCAGCGGTCGCGATGGCGGCAACACCGTTGCCATGACCGCTGTTGAGCCGAAGTGCGCCGGCCACCGCGACGAGCGGGAGGATGAACGGCCACGCAAGCCGGGCCAGCGACGCAAACGGGCGCCACGGTATCGCCACATTCGACGGCACCTTGCGGGACTTGGCGAGCAACGCCAGACAAACGACTTCCAGGCCGACCAGCAGCGGTGCCGCCCGGAGGGGGGCAGCTACGGCGATCAGCGGGCCGATCAGGTCCACCAGCAAACCGGAGCCGAGCAGAACTATCAGAGAGGCGCACGGGACGTACACGGGGAATGAGGACACGGCACCGAGAGGAACCCGCAACGCCCTCAGCAGGATGGCACCTGGCACGACGAGTAGCAGCGGTACAAGCAGCACCTGGGCCGCCCAGAAGCTGTGCAGAGGCACGAGGACGGCAATCAGCGCCAGCGCTCCGATGTAGGCTCCAAGACCCCCGGGCACGAGCGCAACCACGCGGTGGAGGACAGTCCTATAACGCCCGGCATACGGCCCCCTCGCCGGCGCCGGGCTCCTGCCGACGTCAGACGGCACGACCGGCGCTGGGCTCTCAACGACATCAAGCGGCACCACCGGCTCTGGGCTCTCAACGACGTCAAGCGGCACCGTCGGCGCTTGGCTCTCGCTGACGTTAAGCGGCACCGTCGCCGCTTGGCTCTCGCTGACGTTAAGCGGCACCATCGGTGCTCGGCTCTCGCTGACGTCAGCCGCCGTGCTCAGCGCAGGGGCTTCCTCGCGAACCCGCGCCAGCGTGTCCAGCCCGGCCTCACGTGATGCGCCGCTGCCACCACTGTGACGGCGCTGCTCGGCGTTCACCCAGTTACGCAAGGTTCGCGCATTGATCCCCAGTTCCCGGGCCACCTCCGTGATCGGCTTGCCCGTCTCCCGGACCAGCTGCACCGCGCTCTCCCGGAAATCCGGATCGAACTTCCTGCGCGGTGCCAGTGCTTCTCCCCTTTGAGACCTTGGACTGGTTTGATGCTGGTTACGGGACCAGATGCCGGCCGGGACTGTATCCAGACTAGGTACATCACCGCGAACCGCGTATTCATGCCTGGCGTTGCACTCATGCCTGGCGTTCCCACAGATCGTTCTGTTCACGCGAGAAGTCGCGCTCTGGCGTCAGCTGGGTCTGGTCGGGCTGCGAGGTTCCCGGCTGGGCGGCCTGGGCCGGTGCGCGACCGCCACGGGGTGGGTCGGCCAGGACCAGTCGCGGCGCCTGGCGGATGCCCAGTACGGCCAGGAAGAACGTGCCGAGGATCATCTGGCAGCTGCCGATGAGCGCGGTTACGGCGGGCAGCACAAGGCGTAGCGAGGTCTCAAAGTCGAGGGCGCCGAACCTGACGCTATGCCACCGGGCAAACGCCGTAGCCAGGCCTGCGGCGCCGACGCACGCGAGCAGACCGCCAACCCATAGCCCGCGTTCCAGGCTCCAGACCCGCAGCAGCCTGCTGACCTTGGGATCCTCCGGCAAGAATCCCTCCGCACGGCCATGAACCTGGGTGAATACGGCACACAGCACAGCCTGGAAGCCGATCACCACCAGCGCGCACGCGACAGCGAGCGTGTTCACGTCATACGTGATACCGCCCACCGTCAACGGGGCAGGCAGCACGGCGGTACCGATGACCAGACCGAGGGCGAGCAAGGCGGCGCCGGGGATCAGGAACAGCCACCGCGGGCTGAACAGTAACAAGAACCGCAGATGCCGCCACCCATCCCGCCAGCTGCGCAGGTGGGGCGGCCGGCTGCGACCGTCCGGCGATAGGGTGGTCGGCACCTCCTCGACGTGCTGTCCCGCGAGCGTGGCCCTGACCACCATCTCGCTGGCGAACTCCATGCCCGAGGTCTGCAGGCCCAGCGAAAGCGCGCTGTCTCGCCGGAACCCGCGCAGCCCGCAGTGGAAGTCACGAACCTTGATGCGGAAAAAGAGCCGGCCGATGAAGCTCAGGACCGGGTTGCCCAGGTAGCGATGGAGCGCGGGCATGGCGCCCGGCTTGATCCCCCCCGTGAACCGGTTGCCCATCACGAGATCGGCCCCCGCCCGCAGGCGGCTGACGAACGGCGTGAGCGCGCTGAAGTCATAGCTGTCGTCGGCATCACCCATGATCACGTACTGGCCACGGGCCGCCACGATCCCGCCGAGCAGGGCACTGCCATAGCCCGGCTCCGCCACGGAGACCACCCGTGCTCCCGCATCCGCGGCCAGCCACTGACTGCCATCCGTGCTGCCGTTGTCGGCGACAACGACCTCACCATCGATACAGTGGTCGGCCAGGAAGCCGACCGCCTTCCGGACGCAGGCCGTGACGGTCTCGGCCTCATTGAGACACGGCATCAGCACCGTGAGCTCCGGGTTGGCCGCCCGCGGCTGGTCCGGCTCAGCATCGGCAACGTCGGGCGTGGCGATAGGGCCGTGATCTCCGTTTCGAGCCTCCAGCGGCCGGGTGCGCACAGGGATGGTCGCTGTTCGGGAGTGAACGTGCCGATCCTGAGCGCCAGTGTCTGGCACAGGATTCACCACCCCTAAGCCCCGTCCCCCACGGCCCGGTCAGCGGGCCGCATGGCATCGCCCGCCGTGAAAGAGAGCCAGGGTGCGGTCGGCCAATGTTCGGCCGACTCCGCAGGCGCGGTGCCCCCGGGCCTCCTCAGCCAGTGCCGCAGTATCGCTCCCTCCGAGCCCGTTCACCTCGTACTTCAACCCCGATGAACCACTCGCTCCGGTGGCACCCTATAAAGGCAGCAACTGGCCAGACTCCGCTCAACGGACGGTTTTGGCTACCGCACTTTGACGGGGTTGGCGCCGGCCGCCTACTCCACTGGCCTGGTACGAGCCAACCGGCCGCTCTCGCCGCCAGCCGCGTCCTCAGCCGGGCCAAAGCGCAGGAGCTGGACGCTCAGCCAGGGGAAACACGGGAGGGAACGCCGACGCCGGGCGCCGCAAGGGCGAGCTCCCAGCGCTGTTGTCCGGACCAGCAGACCCAGGCGTAAGCCGACCAGCCCGTTCCGATCTACCGCCTCGTCAGTAGCGGGTCTCCTGCGCCTCTCTGGCCCGGCGGCCGCGCTCCCGCATCCGCTCCTTGGCGTCCAGCACCGCCTTGCGCAGCCGCACCGCGGACGGGGTGACCTCCACGCACTCGCCGTCCGCGCAGAACTCCAGCGCCTGCTCCAGGCTCAGCACCCGGGCCGGCACCAGCCGCTCCAGCTCCTCCCCGGTGGACTGGCGCATGTTGGTGAGCTTGCGCTCGCGGGTGATGTTGACGTCCATGTCGTCGGCGCGCGCGTTCTCACCGACGATCATCCCCTCGTAGACCTCGGTGCCCGGCGACACCAGCAGCGAGCCGCGCTCCTGGAGGGAGGAGCAGGCGTAACTGGTGACCGTCCCGGACCGGTCGGCCACCAGCGACCCGGTCGGGCGCGCCCGCATCGGCCCCGACCACGGCTCGTAGCCCTCGAACACGTGATGGGCGATGCCGGTCCCCCGGGTGTCGGTGAGGAACTGGGTGCGGAACCCGATGAGCCCGCGCGCAGGCACGGTGTAGTCGAGCCGCACCCAGCCGGTGCCGTGGTTGGTCATGTTCTCCATCCGGCCCTTGCGCACGGCCAGCAGCGCGGTCACCGCGCCCAGGTAGTCCTCCGGCACGTCGACGGTGAGCCGTTCCACCGGCTCATGCAGCGCGCCATCGATCTGCCTGGTGACGACGGTGGGGCGGCCCACGGTCAGCTCGTAGCCCTCCCGGCGCATGGTCTCGACCAGGACGGCCAGGGCCAGCTCGCCCCGGCCCTGCACCTCCCAGGTGTCCGGCCGGGCGGTGGGCAGCACCCGCAGCGACACGTTGCCGACCAGCTCCCGCTCCAGCCGGTCGCGGACCAGCCGCGCGGTGAGCTTGGTGCCCTTCTCGCGCCCCGCCAGCGGCCCGGTGTTGACGCCCATCGTCACCGACACGGCCGGCTCGTCCACCGTGATCAGCGGCAGCGGCCGCGGGTCGTCGGCGTCGGCCAGCGTCTCGCCGATCGTGATGTCGGCGATGCCCGCCACCGCGATGATGTCCCCCGGGCCCGCGGTCTGGGCCGGCACCCGCTCCAGTGCCTCGGTGAGGTACAGCTCGGTGATCTTCACCCGCTCGACCGAGCCGTCCCGGCGGCACCAGGCCACCTGCTGGCCGCGCTCGATCGTCCCGCTGTGCATCCGGCACAGCGCGATCCGGCCCAGGTAGGAGGAGGCGTCCAGGTTGGTGACGTGCGCCCGCAGCGGCGCGCCCGGCTCGTATGACGGCGCGGGCACCGTGTCGCGCAGCACGGTGAACAGCGGCTCCAGGTCCGGCGAGTCCGGCAGGGTGCCGTCCTCCGGCCGGGTGAGCGAGGCCCGGCCCGCCCGGGCGGAGGCGTACACGATCGGGAACTCGATCTGCTCCTCGGTCGCGTCGAGGTCGAGGAACAGCTCGTAGCAGGCGTCCACGACCTCGGCGATCCGGGCGTCGGCCCGGTCCACCTTGTTGATGACCAGGATGACCGGCAGCCCGGCCGCCAGCGTCTTGCGCAGCACGAAC
>Ga0134126_10002694_pt1 | contig 22307 bp, 19 predicted proteins | sample KB31752_FD_96881 | JGI IMG/M metagenome (GOLD analysis project Ga0134126, IMG submission 96881) | Terrestrial soil microbial communities with excess Nitrogen fertilizer from Kellogg Biological Station, Michigan, USA - KB3-175-2 | ecosystem: Environmental > Terrestrial > Soil > Unclassified ... | reverse complement strand
GGGCATGATGTTCGGTTATGCCAGCAACGAGACGGAAGACTATATGCCGCTGGCACTCGACCTGGCGCACAAGATCCTGCTGGAACTGGCTGCGTTGCGTCGTGAGAACAAGCAGATCAAGTACCTGCGTCCCGATGCCAAAAGCCAGGTGACGCTGGAATACGACGATAACAACAGGCCCGTACGCATCGACGCCATCGTGGTCTCCACGCAGCACGATGATTTCGATACGGAGGCCAAGATGCAGGCCAAGATCAAGAAAGACATTATCGAGATCCTGATCCCGCGGGTAAAAGCCAAGTATAAAAAATACGCCCGGCTTTTCAACGATCAGATCAAATATCATATCAACCCAACCGGCAAGTTCGTTATCGGCGGTCCCCATGGTGACACCGGCCTCACCGGCCGTAAGATCATCGTCGACACCTATGGCGGCAAGGGCGCGCATGGTGGCGGTGCTTTCAGTGGTAAAGATCCTTCCAAGGTCGACCGTTCTGCTGCCTATGCTACCCGGCATATCGCCAAGAACCTCGTTGCCGCCGGCGTAGCCGACGAGATCCTGGTTCAGGTGTCCTATGCGATCGGTGTGGCGCAGCCTACGAGCATCAACGTGAATACCTATGGTACGGCAAAGGTGAAGCTCACGGACGGGCAGATCGCCAAGAAGGTGACGGAGTTGTTCGACATGCGTCCCTATTTCATCGAGACCCGGCTCAAGCTCCGTAACCCCATCTACAGCGAAACCGCTGCTTATGGACATATGGGTCGCCAGCCGCAGGTGATCGAGAAGACCTTTGTAAGCCCGGACGGGAAAGAGATCAAGCGTAAGGTGGAGCTGTTCACCTGGGAAAAGCTCGATTATGTGCCCAAGGTGAAGAAGGCATTTGGAATTAAATAAATTCTTAGATCATACGAAAGACCTCCCTTAATGGGAGGTTTTTTATTTTTGCACCATGGAGAATCCCTGGAAGGTCTTAGACCAGCGACAGATCTACGACAACCCCTGGATAGGGGTCACGGAATACGATGTGATCAACCCCGGCGGGGGGAAGGGCATCTATGGGAAGGTGCATTATAAAGGGCTGGCAATAGGAGTCGTCCCTTTGGATCACGAAGGCAATATCTGGCTGGTGGGGCAATACCGGTTCGTGCTGGATCAATACAGCTGGGAGATACCCGAAGGCGGGGGCGACCCTTCCGTGGCGCCGGTGGAGTCGGCCAGGCGTGAGCTACGGGAGGAGACGGGGCTGGTGGCCAGCGAATGGACATTTTTGGTGGAGATGCATTTGTCCAATTCCATAAGCGATGAACGGGCGCTGGTCTACCTGGCGCGGGGGCTGGAGCAGCATGAGGCGATGCCCGAAGAGACCGAGGAGCTGCTAGTGCGGCGGGTGCCGTTCAACGAAGCCTATGAAATGGTGGAACGGGGCGAGATCACCGATTCGATGTCGGTGGCGGGAATACTCAAATTGAAATTATTATTGGTTACGGGACAATTGACCTTTTAAACATGAAGAAAAGCCAGCTTATTATTGGCCGCCAGCCGCTGATCGAAACGATCCGGAGCGGCCGCGCCGTAGACAAGATCCTGTTACAACGGAATACGGCAGGGGAATCGATCGCCGAGATCAGGGAATTAGCCCGTGAACATCATATTCCCGTGCAGGTGGTGCCGGTGGAAAAACTGGGTTCGCTCACAAAGGCGAATCACCAGGGAGTTATCGCTTTTGCAGGATTGGTACAGTATATGGACCTGCAGGAGGTGATCGATCATGTGGTCATTAATGCAACCGTGCCGTTGTTCGTCATGCTGGATGGCGTCACCGATGTCCGGAATATCGGGGCGATCGCGCGGACGGCCGTTTGTTGCGGGGCACAGGCGCTGGTGATCCCGGATAAAGGGGTAGGGGCCTTAAACGAGGAAGCCATGAAGTCTTCCGCGGGGGCATTGGAGCGGATCAACATTTGCCGGGTGCCGAGCCTGCTGAAGGCCGTAGATACGCTGCATTTGAATGGCATCAAGGTCTTTACCAGCGAAATGCGGGCCGAGCGGAAGGTTTTCGAACTGCCGCTGGCCGAGCCTTGTTGTATTGTGATGGGAAGCGAGGATAAGGGGGTACAGCCGTATATCAAAAAAGCAGCTGATGAATTCTTCTCCATTCCGATGGCGGGAGATTTCGACAGCTTGAATGTATCTGTTGCAGCCGGCATTATTTTATATGAGGCGATGAAAAAACGAATGCTATGATTACACTCGTCGAATGCCCGCGGGACGCCATGCAGGGTTGGCCGCATATCATTCCTACGGAGAAGAAGATCGAATATCTTAATAGTCTATTGAACGTCGGATTCGATGTGCTGGATTTCGGCAGCTTTGTCTCACCAAAGGCGATCCCGCAGATGGCGGATACCGCCGAGGTACTGAACGGTTTGGAATGGGAGGCGTCTAAGACCAAGTTGCTTGCCATCGTCGCCAATTACCGGGGAGCGGACGAGGCGGCATCCTTTGATGCGGTGCGTTATCTGGGTTTTCCTTTTTCGATAAGCGAGACGTTCCAGTTGCGGAATACGAATAAGACAATCGAGGGAAGCTTTGGCACCGTGGAAGAGCTGGTGGAACTTTGTGCGATGCGGGGGAAGGAGCTGGTGGTCTATTTATCCATGGGTTTTGGCAATCCGTATGGCGAGCCCTGGAATGCGGCAATCGTTTACCAATGGGCCTCTGCGCTGGCCGGTCTGGGCGTAAAGAGGCTTGCGCTCGCCGACACGGTAGGGCTGGCAACGCCGGAACAGGTGTTCGAAGTCACCAGCTATTTGATCCGCGAGCTGCCGCAATGTACCATCGGGGTGCATCTGCATTCGACACGGCGTAATCGCACAGCCAAGATCGATGCGGCATTGGAGGCCGGCTGTCTGCGCTTCGACGGCGCCTTAAAGGGGATCGGCGGCTGTCCCATGGCCGGCGATGAGCTGGTGGGGAATATGGATACCGAATGGATGATCGGGCATTTTAAGCACAAAAAGATATTCCCGGCTTTGAATGAAGCGGCATTAGCCGAAAGCCTGCGGCTGGCCGGGGAGGTATTTGTCTAATGGAATTTCAATTACCGATATCGCTTGGGGCTTTGCCGCAGCCTATCCGCTACGGCGATAAGATCCTGCTCACCGGAAGCTGTTTTACCGAACACATAGGCGACGCCCTACAGGACTGGAAATTCAACATCCTGCAGAACCCCAATGGGATACTTTTTGACGTTGCGTCCGTAGCATCGAGTCTGCTTTCCTATATTCAACCACGAATTTATACCGTAGATGACCTGATCTTTCTCAATGAGCTGTGGCAGAGCTGGCAGCATCACAGTATTTTTTCGGGGACGGACCAGGACGCGGTGCTTGGCCGTATCAATGACTCACAGCGGAAGGCGCATGCTTTTTTGAAGGAGGCGGAGTGGTTGATCATCACACTGGGGAGTGCATTCTCTTATCGTCTAAACCCGGCCGCCGATAGCGCCTTTCGCCATGGTGTCGGGGGGACGGTCGCGGTAGCCAACTGTCATCGGGCGCCGGGCAAAGTCTTCGTCAAGCACCTGCTGACGATCGAAGAGATACAAACAGCGCTGGATGGATGTCTCTATCAATTGCGCTATTTCAATCCAAAGCTAAAGATCCTCTTTACGGTAAGCCCTGTGCGGCATATCCGCGATGGGGTTGTCGAGAACAACCGCAGCAAGGCACGGTTACTGGAATCGGTGCATCACCTGGTGGAGAAATTCGACCGGCTTTATTATTTCCCCGCCTACGAGCTGGTGATCGATGTCCTGCGCGACTATCGTTTTTATGACATCGACATGGTGCATCCCAATTATCCCGCGACGCAATTCGTGCTGGAGAAATTTACCGAATATGGTATCGAGCCTGCGGCGCGGCCGTTGATGGAGGAGCTGCGTAAGCTGGTGCTGGCGCGGCGGCATCGTCCGTTACATCCTGGTACCGAGGCGCATGCACGGTTCCGGCGCGAACAGTATGAAAAAGCTTCGGAGCTGGCGCGACGTTTCCCTTTTCTCGATCTGACGCAAGAGTTAAACTATTTCAAGGAGGCTTCCCTATGAAAAGATATTTGCTGTTGGCGATCGCTTACAGTTTTAGTGTCAGTGGGTATTCGCAAGTGAAAAGAGCATATGACCCGGATGATTCGATAAGGGTAGAGAAGGCGGCTGCCCATGGCGGCGTCTCCGCGCCCTTTCATTGGCAGCTCGTGGATGCCGATTTCGGGACGCTGCCGTCCTCGATGCATGTGTATAAGACCGTGGACTCACTGGACGGACGGCCGGAGCTGGCCTATTATGTTTCGGTGCCATTGAAGGACCGGGCCGTGTCATTCACGGCGCAGGTGGGACATGGCAAGCGGTATACGCCGGCACATTATTACGACCAGGAGGGGCATCCATTGTTGGTGATCAATACGTCCTTCTTCTCCTTTGTCACCAATGGAAACCTCAATCTGGTGATGCGTGACGGCAAGATAGAGGCCTGGAACCAGCCTTCCCGCCGCGGCAAAAAGGATTCCGTTTATCATTATACGACGCGTAGTGCGCTCGGGATCACGGCGGACCGGAAGGCCGATGTCGCCTGGATCTTTACCGATTCGACACGGCCGTTGCCGTATGCCTTTGAAGATGGGCCGGTGCAGGCTGCCGGGATGGATTCTGTTCCTACGCTGGCGGCGATGCATGACCCGCACTGGAAGCGGTGGAAGATGCAAACGGCTGTAGGCGGTGGGCCCGTGCTCGTTTATAATGGTGCCCTGAGGGTAACCAACGAGGAGGAAGGACTTTTTATCCATGGGGAAAAGGATATGCATCCCCGTAGCGCCATCGGCTATACCCGCGATGGCCGGCTGATCGTGCTGGCGGTACAGGGGCGGACGCCGGGAGTGGCCGCGGGCGTCACGTTGGAGCAGGAAGCGAAGATACTGCGCGATCTGGGTTGTTATGAGGCGATCAATCTCGACGGTGGGGGAAGCAGCTGTATGCTGGTCAATGGGAAGGAGACGATACATCCCAGCGACAAAGGGGGAGAGCGGCCGGTGCCGGCGGTGTTTTTGATTACCTTAGCGAAATGAAAAGATCCACCCAGGCCGAAGCTATTCTAACGTTTTATAAAGGATTGAAGCCGCGGTTTGCGCTGCCGGCAGGCATCTCGATCATGAATCCGTATAAGGATGCCGAGGCCTGGACCGTGGCCAGCGAATTTTACCGGAAATATTACAGCGATACCAACCCCCGCTGGTGGATCTTCGGGATCAACCCGGGACGGCATGGGGCCGGCGTTACGGGCGTGCCTTTTACCGATCCGATCCGGCTCGCGGAGCTTTGCGAGATCGCGAATGACTGGCCAAAAAGGTCGGAACTTTCTGCCCAGTTTGTCTATCAGATGATCGACGCATACGGTGGTATTGCGAAGTTTTATGGCAACTATTTCATTACGGCGGTTTCGCCGTTGGGATATGTGCGGGATGGCAAGAATCTCAACTATTATGACGACAAGGAACTGCAGCGGGATTGCGAACCTTTTATGCTTTCCTGTATCCGAAAACAGCTGGAGACCATGCCTACGTATGACGTCTGTTATTGCTGGGGCGAGGGCGAGAACTTCAAGTACTTCAGCAAGCTGAATGCGAAACATGGGTTCTTCAAAGAGATCGTGCCTTTGCCACATCCGCGGTTCATCATGCAATACCGGCGCAAACGGGTGGGGGAGTATGTGGAGATGTATGTTTCAACTTTTAGAGAGCACGAGAAGGGCTAATGCATCCGGTCGCCGCGGACTTCGAGGGTGGTTATAAGTGCGGCTTCATAGGCCAGCCATTCCGCCCAGCGTTTGCGGACGGTCTCTTTGTCGACATAGTTTTCGGCGAGCTCGATGAACAGATGATAATGACCGGCCTCGCTTTCCATGAAGCGGCGATAGAACTGGCGGAGATAGGCATCGTCGAGTCCTTCGCTCAGGCGTTTGAACCGCTCGCAGCTACGGGCTTCGATGAGGGCGAAGATCAGCAGCCGGTCGAGAAAACGGGGTTCTTCGCCGCCGCCTTTGCTTTGAAATTCCATCAATTTATTGACGTATTCGTCTTTCCGCTGGGGTCCCAGCCGGAGCCCTCTTTTGTCGAGCTCGGCGATTACGAGCCGGAAATGGCCCCATTCCTCGGTGACGATGGGGCTTATCTCTTCCACGAGCCGTTTTTTCGCGGGATAGCGCTGGATGAGGGAGATGCAGCTGGTGGCGGCTTTTTGTTCGCACCAGGCATGGTCGGTGAGGATGTCTTCGAGCGAGATCGAAGCGAGGTCGACCCAGCGCGGGTCCGTGGGAAGCTGGAGGCCTAAGATGTTCTTTGGAGCGGGGGCGGTTTCCATGACGCGAAAATACGGAATTCGGGACGCTGCACCCACTTGCGCGGAAAGCTGTATTTTCCCCGAAATTTTCACTATGCCGGACGAGGATTTTTTGAGCAGGAAATTGAAAGAGCGCGAGGAGCAGGGTGCATTACGGCGGCTGCGGCTGCCGGTGGGAAATGTCGATCTGTGTTCCAATGATTATTTGGGGGTTGTACGCTATGGGTTACTGGAAAATGGCATATTGGATGCGACCTTGATCGCGGATACCCCCGATGCGCATGGTAGTGGCGGTTCGCGGCTGCTGGCAGGGAATTATCCTTTGGTGGAAGAGACGGAGCGGCAGATCGCGGTGTTCCATGCGGCGCCGGCGGCATTGATCTATAACTCGGGATATGATGCCAATCTGGGGCTTTTGAGCAGCGTCCCGCAACGGGGGGACGTGATCCTTTATGATTCGCTGAGTCATGCATCGATCCGGGATGGAATGCGGTTGTCGCCGGCGCAGGCCTATGCATTTGCGCACAATGATCTGACCGAATTGAAAATTCGATTGGAGAAATTTTCCAAAATGGGTAACGTGTTTGTCGTCACAGAGTCGGTGTTCTCAATGGACGGGGACATGGCGCCGCTAGTGGAGATGGCGGACCTCTGCCGGCAATATGACGCACAACTGATCGTTGATGAGGCACATGCCACGGGTGTCGTGGGACCGAATGGCGAAGGGCTGGTGCAGGAACTGGGATTGGCGGACGAATGTTTCGCGCGTGTCCATACTTTTGGAAAGGCCGTGGGTTGTCATGGCGCGGCAATACTGGGCAGCACGTTGCTTCGGGACTACCTGATCAATTTTTCGCGTTCGTTCATCTATACCACGGCTTTGCCGCCCGCGAGCGTTCGGGCTATCGCTCGGGCTTATGCGTTGTTGCCGCGTCTGGATGCGGAGCGCGAGAGGTTACTATCGCTAATCGAAAGATTTCGGGATACCCCGACTTTATGGGAGCGGCTCGACACCAGCACGCCCATCCAGGTGGTGATCGTGCCGGGTAATACGGCGGTAAAAGCATTGGCCCATCGATTGCAGGGCGCGGGACTCGACGTGCGGCCGATCCTTTCGCCCACGGTGGCGAAAGGTCGGGAGCGGCTGCGGATCGTGCTGCATGCGTTCAATACGGAAGAAGAGATCGACAAGCTAACCCTGTTGTTGGGGTAGGGGGACCCCGGGGGCCGTCGGCTCATTGGGTATTTTGCCCGTTTCGCCTGCATTGGATTGGCATATGTGCCGCAGAGTTACATCTTTGTGCTGTAAATGCAGGACAACGGTGAAACCACTATTTAACCTTATCATGGTGATGTATTTCTGTAGCATCGGGGAGACCCGTGCACAGGGCGACACCACCCGGCTGACCAGCCTGGAAAATACCATCGCCGCGGCGGTAAAGAACAACCCGACCCAGGAGATCTATTTGCGGCAGATTACGCAGGCGTCCCTGAACTATAAAGCCGCGCAGGGTTTTTTATATCCCAATGCGTCACTGGGCTTCAATGGCACCGACAACCTCAGTCTGCCCACGACGCCGATCCCCGGTGTGATACTCGGCAGGCCCGGCGAGATCATCTACGCCAAATTTGGCAAACATTATGTCTACAATACCGGCGTGAGCCTGAGCCAGGACGTCATCAGCTGGACGAGCGTGCTGGAGATGAGGCTCGCCCGCAGCAATATAGAGCTGACACATCTGCAACGCATGGCCTTTTTGCAAAGTCTCAGGGAACAGGTGGCACGGCTTTATTTTTCCGCGCTGATCGCGAAAAGGGCGTTGCAGATCGATGCGCATGACCGGCAGCTGGCGGATAGTGTCGTAGCGCTGAGCCAGCAGAAGCTGCTGCAGGGAGCTACCGATAGGATAAGCGTCAACCTTGCCGCCATCAACAGCAACTCCATCGCACAAAACCAGGCGCAGAGCCAGCAGCTGCTGGACCAGAGTATCGAGAACCTCAAGATCCTCCTCGGCGGGAAGCCTACCGGCGAGATCGTGGTGGCGGACAGCCTGAAGGGCTTCGCGGGCGGGGATTCGGCGATGGCCGCGCCAGGCATGCCGGGGGAAGCACCCGCTGCGCTGGGTGCGAACAGGCACCTGGTCGTATACCGGCAGCAGCAGGATATGGCGGGCATGCAGAGCCGGTCGCAACGGTCACAGGCTTATCCTACGATCACGGCCACGGGCTTTTTCGGGGATCAGCAATTCCGCGACGATTTTTCGCTGGCCTTCGGCAACAATGCCTGGAGCGCCTATAACTACGTCGCCCTGAACATCACGATCCCCCTCTTTACGGGTCTGACCAATACCTACAAATACCGGAGCGCGCTGATGCAAAAAGATATCGCCGACCTGCAGATGAAGAAGGCTGTCGAAGAAAGTGCTATCAACGACCGCCTGCTGTTGAAGAACTACGCCGGCTATTGGCAGATGCTGCAGGCGTCGGCGGCCAGCTTTCAATTATACGGACAGAACGTCCGGCTCGACCAGCAGAAGTATAGCGAAGGGCTGCTATCCCTGGATGTGTATATGAAGGCCTTCGAGGATTATCTCACGGCGGAAAATACCTATCTCAATAATTTGTCTCAGTTATTATCTATTAAAGCAACGATCATCTCAAGACAATGAAATACTTTCTATATCTGGTTGCGTTGGCGGCGGTAGCCTGCACTGGCAGACGCGAGATCAGGCCGGAACGAAAGACGATCGTGGACGCCGTTTTTGCCAGCGGGCACACCGAGAACAAGACGCAGTATACGTTGATGGCAAATGTCGAAGGCCTGGTACAGCAAGCCTATGTGGCGGAGGGCGATACCGTGCGGGCGGGGCAGCGGCTATTTCGGATACAGAACGATGTCCAGCGGACACAGGTGGCGAATGCGGCCACCAACCTGGATTTTGCCCGGACCAATGCCGCCGAAGGTTCGCCGCAGCTCGCACAGCTCGAGGCGCAGATCGTGCAGGCGCAAAAGAAGCTGGGCGTCGACTCGGTGAACTATCTGCGGTATTCGCGGCTGGTCAAAACGCAGGCTGTTTCTACCAGCGACTACGATAATGCCCGGCTCTCCTATCAGAACAGCCAAAGCACCCTGACGGTGCTGCAAAAGAACCTCGCCGATCTGCGGCATAACCTGGATCTCAGCGTGGACAACGCCCGCGCACAATACCAGATCCAAAAGGAGAACGGCAACTATTACGATATCAACAGCGTGGGCGACGGAGTGGTAATGAATGTCGAAAAGAGAAAGGGCGACTATATCAAAAAAGGCGACGCGATCGCCGTAATGGGCACGGGTAGCGTGATCATCAAGCTCGATATCGCGGAAGACGATATCCGGCGGGTACAGGTGGGACAGCGTACGCTGATCTCGCTGAATAGCGAAAAGGAGCAGACCTACACCGCGATGGTCACCAAGATCTATCCGGCATTCAATAGCGTAGAGCAAAGTTTTGTCGCGGAGGCTGCATTCGACACGATTCCGGATCATTTGTTGAACGGCACACAGCTGCAGGCCAATATTGTCATCGGGACCAGGACGAATGCGCTGGTGATCCCCAGCTACTGTCTGGTGAACGACAGCTTTGTGATCATCAAAAACACAGGGGAGAAACATCGTGTCCAGGTAGGAATACGCACGCTGGAGTGGGCGGAGATCACGGCAGGATTGAACGAAGGCGACCTGATCCTGACACCAAAATAACAACCATGAGCACGACGAATCTAAAAATAGCCAAGGTCCATTTGACCACGAAGATCAGACAGACGATGGTGGCGTTGCTGGGTGTGACCTTCGGGGCAAGCATGTACATCTTCATGAACAGCTTTATGTCGGGGGTCAACGATACACAGACGATGCTGGCCTTTACTTCCCTGGCGCATATCCGCATTTATAACGACGGCCCGGCGGACAACACGAACCTGGTGAAAAAGGTCTATCCCGCGGGGACGGCGGTCAATATCCGCAATGCCAAGCTGATCCAGTATACCACAGGTATCAAGAATACCGCGGCGATCTTAAAGCTGGTAAGCGATCAGCCGGAGGTGATAGCCATTACCCCACAGGTGAATATCAATGTCTTCTTCCGAAATGGCGGGAATAAGATCAACGGCACTTTGTCGGGAGTAGACGTGGAGAATGAGGATAAGCTGTTCGGTATCTCGCAATACATGGTTTCGGGCAGCTGGAATCAACTCAAGTACCGGCCGGACGGGGTGTTCCTGGGCGCCGATCTGGCCCATGATCTAAGCGTCAATCTTGGCGATAATATCAATTTGCTCACCTCCGATGGGGTGGCGCATAACTATAAGCTCATCGGTATCTTTCGGACCAATGTCCGGAGCGTAGACCAGAGCAAGGCGTATATCAATATCCCGGCGGCGCGGCAGCTGTTGAATGTTAACCAGGAATATGTCACCGATATCCAGGTGAATGTCCGGGACTATGAGGAGACGGCGCCGGTGGTGGGCCGGATCGCGCCGGTGATCCCGTACCGGATCGAGAGCTGGCAGATGGCCAACCAGCAGCTGGAGGCCGGTTCGGAGCTACGGAATATCATCGCAGTGGCCGTGTCGTTGACCATCCTCATAGTGGCCGGTTTCGGCATCTACAATATCATGAACATGACCATCAACGAGAAGATCCGCGAGATCGCGATCCTGAAGGCGATGGGGTTTTCGGGAAAGGATGTCACACAGATCTTTTTGACACAGGCGCTGGTTATCGGTGCGGCGGGCGGCGTGGCGGGGATGGGATTCGGGTATGTGTGCGCAGTTGTGGTGGAGCATATACCCTTCCGGATTGCGGGTCTGAGCCATCTGCCGATGACGTACAATGGCAAAGATTATTTGTTCTCCTTCGTCTTTGGATTGATCACCACTTTTGTCGCGGGTTATCTGCCGGCCAGGAAGGCGGCGCGGATCGACCCGGTAACTATCATCAGGGGATAGGCTATGGAGCATATGTTAGCGTTAAAAGCGAGCAATATCGTGAAATACTTTTATGAACCGGATGAATTCCAGGTGCTAAAAGGGCGGAGCTTCGAGGTCAGGAAAGGCGAATTCCTTTCGTTGACGGGTAAATCGGGCTCAGGGAAGTCGACCTTGCTCTATGTGCTGAGCACAATGGATACCGATTACCATGGCGAGCTGGAGATCAACGGCGAGCGGCTCAGGGGACGTACGCAAAATGAGCTGGCGGCGTTCAGGAATGCGCACATCGGATTCGTCTTTCAGTTTCATTACCTGCTGCCTGAGTTCAGCGTTCTGGACAATGTGATGCTGCCGGCGCTGAAGCTGAAGCGCAGGAGTAAGCAGGAGATCGAGGCCAAAGCCTATAGCGACCTGGAAATGCTCGGATTGAAAGATCAGGCATTGAAACTGGCCAGCAAGCTCTCCGGTGGGCAGCAACAGCGGGTGGCCATTGCACGGGCGTTGGTCAACGATCCGTCGATCGTCATGGGCGATGAACCCACCGGCAACCTGGATTCGAAGAATACACAGGTGGTTTTCGATATCTTTCGGCAGCTGGCGGGGGAACGGGGGCAGACGATCATTGCGGTGACGCACGATGAGGACTTTGCGCGGAACAGCGACAGGACCATCGAGCTCAGCGATGGGCGGATAAAATGATATCTTCATAACGTGAAAAGATTCAATCTCAGGACGGGTATACCCTTTGCTCTTTTGATCTCGGTGATTGCCGTGGTGATCCGGCTTGTGGGGATCGCATCCGCAGATCTGAAGCTGTACCTGATGCTTACCGGCTACTTTTTTGTGTTCTCGCTGATCTGCTGGATCCTGAATGTGGCCCTGATCGACTCCGGCTGGGTACAGCAGTCGAACTACCGGAAACAAAAGTTCTATGCCGTGACCCTGCTCTTCGGCGGGTGTCTATCGATCTTCTGTATTCTGCTGAACTCCTGGCTGAAGGTGAGCTTTATGACCGCCGCGGAGGTCGTCGCTTTACAAGGCCGAAACAAGCTTGTGGTCTTTTTTTTCCGTGGGATGCTGTTCAATCTTTTCAATGCCTTTGTCGTTTCGCATATCCGCCAGATGAAGGACCATGAGCAGAGCATGATCGAGCTGGAACAGCTCAAGCAGGCTAACCTGCAGGCGAATCTATGCGGACTCAAGGCGCAGCTCAGCCCGCATTTTTTGTTCAATACCTTCAATACCCTGAGTTCCCTCACCGGGGAACAGCAGGTCAAGAGCTATGTCGATCAGCTGGCCAATGTCTACCGCTATCTGCTGGACCATCACAAACACGATCTGGTCGAGCTCAAACGGGAGCTGGACTTCACCAAATCTTATCTTTATATCATGCAGACACGGCTGGAGTCGGCGCTGGAAGTGTCGATGCTCATCGAGGCAGGCTGTATGAGCCGTGGGGTTCCGCCGTTGACGGTGCAGCTGTTGGTGGAAAATGCCATCCGGCACAATATCGCCTCGGTGTCAAAACCGCTGCGGATCAGCATTCGGACACAGGACGGATCGCTCGTCGTAGCCAATAATCTGCAGCCCAAGACTTCGATCCAGGCCACTTCGGGTATCGGCCTGACAAATATCAATGAACGTTACAGGCTCCTTTTTGGCAAGGAGATACAAATAGCCATGGACGACCAGTTCTTCACCGTTAAACTGCCAATGGAAACATGAACGTGCTGATCATCGAGGACGAGGCCAGGAGCGCCAAGGAGCTTATGCAGCTTATCGTGGCGGCGGATGCCAGTGTGCAGGTGATCGCGATCCTCGAATCGGTGGAGCAGGGGGTGGCGTGGCTCACGGCGAATCAGCACCCCGACCTGATCTTTTCCGATATACAGCTTACGGATGGGTCGAGTTTCGATATCTTTCAGCGGGTGCCGATCACCTGTCCTATTGTTTTTTGCACGGCATTCGATGATTACCTCATGGATGCTTTCGAGACCAACGCCATTAGCTATCTGCTAAAGCCGGTGACAAAGGAAAAGGTCGGCGGCGCGTTGCAAAAGCTGCGGCTGCTGCGGGGCGGAGAAAGGGAGCACGGACAAGCGGGGGTGCAAAGTCTGCTGAAGCAACTGAAACAGCCCTATAAAGGCACGATCCTGGTGAATGTGCGGGAGAAGATCATCCCGGTAGCGTCGCGGGATATCGCCTATTTTTACATGGGGCATTCGATGGTAGAGGTCTGTACGCTGCAGCAGCAGAAATATTTTATCACCGGGAGCATGGACGAGTTGGAGAAGACCATGGACCCGGAGCTGTTCTTTCGGGCCAACCGGCAGTATCTCATCGGCCGGGCTGCCATTGCCGATGCGGAGCGTTCCTTTTCCCGGAAGCTGATGGTGAAGCTCATGGTGCCAACGACGGAGGCCATTGTGGTGAGCAAGGCCAAGGCATCGGAATTCCTTCATTGGCTGGCGTGATGTGTAAAGGCTGGAAAATGAATAAGCCGGCCCAACTAACTGAGACCGGCCTATTGTCTACCTGAACCACCTGAACGCTTACAAAGTTGCGGCAGTTCAGGCTTCCAAACAATACTCTTTTATGGTATTACCACTAAGTGGAATACAGTATCCGCGCGGGTAACCGGGGAATTTAGAAAAATAGCCTATTTTTAGCCGCGAAAAAAACGCGATGCTGGTATGAGAATTCTTCCCTTCTTTCTTTCCCTTCTTGCTACTGTCGGTTTGGTGTACTGTCTCGACAGACCTTGGGGCCAGACGCCGGTAATGGGGCGTTTCCTGAGCCCGCAGCATGGGTTCTGGCAGAACGCCGAGCCGACGGACCAGGATTACAACGGGCGGATCAACCTGCCGGGGCTGAGGGCGAAGGGAGAGGTGTATTTCGACGAGAACCTGGTCCCGCATGTCTTTGCGGCCAACCGGCGGGATGCCTGCTATATCGAGGGCTATCTGCATGCGCGGTTCCGGCTTTGGCAAATGGAGTTCCAGACCTTTGCCGCTGCGGGGCGGATCAGCGAGGTGCTGGGACCCGGGACGAATAATGGTTTTATAAAATACGACCGGGGCATGCGCCGCCTGGGGATGATAACCGCCGCCAGGCGTGCGCTGGAGGCCGTAAACGAAGACCCCGAGACGAAGGCGGATTGCGATGCCTATACGGCGGGCGTCAATGCCTATATCAGCGGTCTGACCGCCAGCGGGCTCCCGCTGGAATATAAGCTCCTGAACTATGCTCCCGAACCCTGGAGCAATCTCAAGACCATGCTTTTCGTCAAATACATGGCCTTCGACCTGGCTGGCGCGGACAACGATTTCCCGATGACCAACGCCAAAGCCTTCTTTACCAAAGAACAATTTGCACTGCTCTATCCCGAGATCCAGGACAGTGTCGACCCGGTGATCCCGAAAGGCACGCGCTTCGAAACCCCCCATTTCCGGCCCAAACCGCCGGCTACCGTCGACAGCCTGTATCTCAACAGTACGACTACGGTCACGGATATGGAGAAACTGCCGGACCCGGATAACGGGAGTAATAACTGGGCCGTAAGCGGCCGGAAGACGTTGAGCGGTAAGCCGATCCTTTGCAACGATCCGCATCTGAGCCTCACGCTTCCCAGCATCTGGTACCAGATGCAGATCCATACCCCGGATTATAATGTCTATGGGGTCAGCTTTCCGGGTGCACCTTATGTGATCATCGGGTTCAACGACGACTGCGCATGGGGTATCACGAACTCCGAGCGGGATGTCCGGGATTATTATACGATCAAATTCAAGGACGAGACGCGAAAGGAATATTGGTTCAATGGCGCGTGGAAAGAAGCCACTCAACGGGTAGACACGATCCACGTCAAGGGACAGGCGCCGTTGTACGATACGGTAGCGACCACGGTCTTTGGTCCGGTGATGTTCGACCCCACTTATACCGGGTTCTCCGACGAGGCGAGCAACAAGAGCTATGCCGTGTGCTGGAAGCCGGCGCATCCATCGGACGAATTGAAGACCTTCCGAAAACTACAAGAGATCCGTAATTATTCGGACTATAAAGACGCGATAAAGACCTTTGAGAGCCCGGGGCAGAACTTTGCCTTTGCCGATAAAGCCGGTGAGGTAGCACTTTGGCAGCAAGGCGCTTTCCCCGCCAAATGGAAAGAACAGGGTCGGTTCGTGATGCCGGGCGAGGACAGCTCCTATATGTGGCAGGAGGACAGCATTCCTATGGAAGAGAATCCCTATATGCTGGCCACGGACGACAACCGTGGTTTTGTAAGCAGCGCCAACCAGCTTCCGGTGGACACCACCTATCCGTATTACCTGGGTATTAATTTCCCGCCGTATCGGGGACTATACATCAATCGAAGGTTGAACAATATCAATAGCATCACCCCGGCGGATATGATGTCGTTGCAAACGGATAATCATGATGTTTTTGCAGAAATGGCGCGTCCGCTGTTGTTGCGGAATATCCAGGACCTGCGGCTCAACGACAATGCGCGGGCGGCAGTGCGGCTCGTCAGGGACTGGAATTTGAACGACGACCCCGACGAGGAGGCACCGGTGATCTTCAACTACTGGTGGAACCATCTGCAGCATGATATCTATGACGATGAGTTCAGCAAGACGAGCCTGCCGTTGAAGCGGCCATTCGAAAGCACACTGCTGGAAGCTTTGTTAAAGGATACCGCCTATGCCTTCATCGATGACGTCAACACTCCGCACAAAGAGACACTGCCGGAAGTGGTCACCACGGCGTTCCTCCAGGCGATGAACGATGTGGCGGAAGCGGCGAAAGAAGACAAGCTGACGTGGGCTAAGAATAAAGACACGTGGATCCGCCACAATCTGCGGTTGGCTGCGCTTAGCCGGCCGCATCTGCCCATAGGCGGCGGGGTACATTGTATCAATGCGGCCAAGCCGCTGCATGGTCCCAGCTGGCGGATGATCGTGCAGCTGACGACCCCTACCGAAGCTTATGGCATCTATCCGGGTGGCCAAAGCGGAAATCCCGGAAGCCCCTACTATGATACCTTCGTCGACAAATGGGCGGCGGGCAAATACAATACCCTTTGGATCATGGAGCCGGGCGATGTGAAGAACCAGCACGTGAAGTGGGTGATGCATTTTTCCGCCAGCTAAAAAAATTAAACGCATTCGATATGGTAGTCAAATTTATTGTGACAACGGTGCTCATTGCCCTGCTGAGCTTTATCAGCGGGTTGTTCCTGCCCTGGTGGACGATCTCCGCGGCAGCGTTTTTAGTCAGCGCGCTGATCCCCCAGCAGCCATTGTACGCCTTTCTGGCGGGGTTCCTGGCGCTCTTTTTGTTGTGGGGCGGGATGGCGCTGATCATCGACCTGGCCAATGGGAGCATCCTGAGCACCCGGGTGGCCGGTATCCTCCCGTTACATGGTTCATCCTGGGCCCTGATCCTCTTCACCGGGTTGGTAGGCGCCCTGGTGGGTGGCGGGGGATCGCTGACGGCCTCGTATCTCCAGAAACGCAAGCCCAGGGCTAAAATGAAGTAGGTATATGCTACGGTTGTTGACGGTGTTGATCGTTTTAAGCTTGTATGGGACGGCCTATGGCGCCAGGGTGACAGGCATCGTGCGGGATGATAAGGGAAATCCGCTGGCCTATGCTTCCCTCACCATTAAGGGAACGACGCGGGGTGTCACCGCAGGTGGCGACGGCCGGTATAGCATCGAGCTGTCGCCGGGCGAATACACGGTAATATGTCAGTATGTGGGTTATGCCCGCGAGGAGAAAAAGATCAGGGTCGGTTCGGATGGCCTGGTAGTCGATTTCCAGCTTTCGCAGCAGCAGCTGTCCATGGCGGCGGTGGTCGTGCGGCCGGGCGGCGAAGACCCTGCGTATGCCATTATCCGGCATGCCATCAAGAAACGCAAGGATTATGAGAACCCGCTAGACTCCTTTACCTGCGAGGCCTATATCAAGACCCTGGCACGCACCCGCGGCCTGCCCAACCGCATCTTTGGCCAAAAGATCCAGGAGCAGGACAAAAAGGATATGGGCGTCGATTCTACCGGTAAAGGCATCATCTTTCTCTCCGAGTCGCTGACGAAGATCTCCTACAAACGACCGAACAAGATCAAGCTGGAGGTATTATCCGGCCGGGAAAGCGGAAGCAACGGTTTTGGGTTTACCATCCCCACCTTCATCAATTTCTACAACAACAATGTCAATGCACTCGGGGATCAAATGGATCCGCGTGGGTTTGTGTCGCCTATCGCCGAGGGGGCACTGAACTACTACCGCTATAAGTTCCTGGGAAGCTTTTTTGTCGACGGGCAGGAGATCAATGAGATCCAGGTGATCCCGCGGCGGAAATATGAGCCCTTGTTCAGCGGGAAGATCGATATCATGGAAGGGAGCTGGCGGATCTATAGTTTGGATCTGAAGCTGGTAAAGGAACAGCAGCTGGAAATATTGGATACCCTGGAGATCAAACAAATTCACGCGCCCGTGGTCACGGCCGGCGGCGGCAAACATTCCCGGGCCGGTGACGACGTCTGGCTCGTGAAGAACCAGGTGATCGATTTCTCACTTAAATTCCTGGGAGTCGACCTGGTGGGGAATTTTCTGAATGTCTATAACAACTTTGACGTCGCACCGGTGTTCAGGCGGCGGTTCTTCAACAATGTGCTGATGCGATACGATACCGCGGGCAACAAGAAGACCAAGGCCTATTGGGATAGCCTGCGGCCCGTGCCGCTGGAGCGGGATGAGATCGTGAACTACGAGACAAGGGATAGCATTTACAAATATAATCGCGACTCGATGGGGACACGGAAGAACCGGGATTCGCTGTTGAAGAAGCAGGGGCCTGTAACATTCGGGCAACTGTTCTTTACCGGTTTTGACCGCAGTGATTTCCGGCAGCCGCGGCCCTTGCATTATTCGATGGACCCACTACTGGCCAGGATCAACTACAACACGGTGGAGGGCATCGTTGCCGAGTGGAAGGGTACGGTGCGGCGGGAACTGCGGGATGGGCTGGGAGAGCTGAGCCTTACGCCGCATCTGCGGTATGGCTTTCACAATACCCGGCTGAACCCGTGGGCGGAGCTGTCGCTGATACGCCGGAATTTTTCGCGGAAGCCGGGCACGCGCCCAAGACAGAGGGGCGCGGACGGCCCGGCGGGAGAAGAAGATGAGAGCTCGACGCGGATGCGCTGGACGCTGGCCGGCGGGCAGACGGTATCGCAGTATGATCCCGACGAGCCTATTCACGAATGGTTGAATACCCTGTATACGCTCCTGGATAAGCGTAACTACGAAAAGCTCTATGAAAAATATTTCGTATCGCTCGCGGCGGCGAAACGGTTCGACAATGGCATGCGGCTGAACGTGCAGGGCAGCTATGAGGACCGGTTCGGTATTGCCAACACGACCAATTGGTCGCTGATCAAATTCCCCGGGAGGGCCTTTACGCCGAATTATCCCGTGGAGCTGCCTTTCTCGCCATTCCCCCGACATAAGGCGGTGCTCACCGCGGTGCATTTCGAGTATCAGCCCGGACAAAAATTTGTCGAATTCCCGAATGCCAAGATCTCGCTGGGCTCGAAATATCCCACGTTTGCCCTCGACTATACCAGGGGGTGGAGCGGCGTGCTGGGAAGCGATGTCAATTTCGACAAATGGCGGTTCTCGGTGTGGGACAATATGAACTTTAAATTGCTGGGCGAGATGCGATACCGGCTCGCCATCGGCGGGTTTTTGAATACGGCGCGGGTGTATAGCCCGGACTATCAGCATTTCAACGGCGACCAGACCATTGCCGCAAGCGAATACCTGAACAGCTTCCAGCTGGCGCCCTATTATGCTCTGAGCACTACGGCGTCATTCTATGCCACAGGGCATCTCGAACATCATTTCAATGGGCTGCTGACCAACAAGATCCCGCTTTTCCGGCGGCTGAAATGGAACCTGGTGGGCGGTCTAAATTCGTATTATGTGCGATATGACAACCATTATGAGGAGGTATTCGGAGGACTGGAAAATATCTTTAAGCTATTTCGCGTAGATATTGTTACCTCGTGGCGGGATGGACAGTATTATCAGACGGGGGTACGGATCGGGGCCGGGGGCATCTTCGGCGGGTTAGGCCAAAGGCGCGGGCGGTAAAAAATGCGTAATTTTGCCCGATGGCCGCATTACACAACCGCGTCTCCCAAAAGGAGCTGAAGCAACGGATGTTACAGGAGACTGAACCCCGGAAGACGATCTCTTTCTACCGGTATTTTCCCATTGGCGATCCCAGGATCTTTCGTGACGAGCTGTATCAGGGGCTGCATGCGCTGCAGGTCTTTGGGCGTATCTATGTGGCGGCCGAGGGTATCAATGCGCAGATCAGTGTGCCAGCTTCGAATTTCGAAGCGCTTGGGGCATGGCTGGATGGGGTTCAGGGACTCGATGGGCTGAGGCTGAATGTAGCCGTAGATGACGACGGCAAGTCGTTTTGGGTCCTTAAGATCAAGGTACGGGATAAGGTCGTGGCGGATGGGATCGAGGACCCCGGTTTCGATATGCGCCGGAAGGGACAGTATGTCGACGCGGCGAAATTCAACGAGCTTACCACCCATCCCGACACCATCGTTGTGGATATGCGTAATCACTATGAGTATGAGGTCGGCCATTTTGACAAGGCCATTGAAGTTCCCAGCGATACCTTCCGGGAGCAGCTGCCAATGTCGGCGGAGATGCTAAAAGACAAGAAAGATGCTCCGATCATCATGTACTGCACCGGGGGCATCCGGTGCGAGAAGGCGAGCGCCTACCTGCTGCATCGGGGATTTAGCAATGTCTTTCATCTCGAGGGCGGGATCATCCGCTATGCCAATACCGTGAAAGAGCAGGGGCTTGAAAATAAGTTCCGCGGGAAGAATTTTGTTTTTGACGACCGGATGGGGGAGCGCATCACGGGAGAGATCATCGCGCGTTGTCATCAATGCGGCCAGGCGGCGGACACGCATGTCAATTGCCGGAATTCGGGTTGTCATCTGCTTTTTATCCAATGTGCAGCGTGCGCGGAGAAATATGAGGGATGTTGCAGTCCGGAGTGTCGGGAGACGGTCCATCTCCCCGAGGAGGAGCAGCGGGTGCTCCGCCAGGGCGTCGAGAAGGGGGTGCACACTTTCAATAAGTCGCGGGGTAGGAAGGCCGGGAAGGCCTCGGCGGGAAAGCATCCGGGATAAGTCGGATGAACCCGGGATGAGCCGGATGAGCCGGGGATGAGCGAAACGAGCCCGGGGCGGTACATTTAACGCCCGAAACCGGCTAAAACGGAACAGAAGTTCCTAAAAAAGGGACAAACGTGGTCTAATTGAGCCTCGTCAAAAATTGATTATTTTCGAATCTAATAAAAAGTGTATAGCGTACGTTTAATGTGGATAGGCGGCTGCCGCACTAGCCACTAAAACGATTTAGATCTATCTGTACCCGGTTGTAACCGTCAAAACTAAACCTAAGGCTCTGATCATGAACAAGGCTGCAAGAAGTTTTTTTCGCCTGCGGGGTTATGTCTGGAATATAGGGTACAGACCTTCCCTGGGGAGTTACGAACGAAGGAAGCTGGGGATCTTTAACGTGATGAATATCCTGGGACTGTCCGCAGGTATCGTTATTCCGCTCCTTTGCTTTTTTTCAGGAGACCATATTCCCCCGATCATTTGGGTTGCAGCATGCAGCCCGGCCATCATCAGCACGGCGGTGCTTGTCGCCAACCATTTCCAGCAATATGAAATAGCACGGATCATTTATTTCCTTTTATACCCGTTGATGACAACGGTAAGCTATGCGTTAGGCATCGATGCGGGGATCGAGTTCTTTTTTGTGCTTTACGGGGTTCTTTCCGTGTTCTTCATGCGGAACATCTACAATATCGTCGTTTCCTTTAGTTTTTCGATGACCTGCTATTTCCTCGTCGAGACGGTATGGACACACTATAGCTATTCCTTAGCAGCGCACAACTTCTATTTCTTTCTCTTCAATCATCTGCTAGCTATCTTTTTTATTTTTTATGGCTTGATCCTCATTCGCAATGAGAATGCGCGGTATCAAAATCAAACCCGGGATAAGAACTGGCAGCTGCGTCGCAGCAATCTGAAGATCCTGCGGCAGAAGGCGGATCTCAGCGGCAAGGCGGCGCTGCTGGAGGAGAAGACGATGCAGCTCACGGAACTGAATTCGCTCAAGAATAAGCTCTTCTCCATCATTGCACACGATCTCAAATCGCCGTTGTACGCGCTGCGCAATTTATTTCGCAACGTGCAGATCTATGATCTGCCGGGGGAGGAGATCAAGCTGCTGGTCCCCGAGGTGGTCAACGAGTTGACGTATACCACCGGGCTGATGGAAAATCTGTTGCAATGGGCTAAGAGCCAGATGCAGAATGATTCGGTCAAGCCGCAGCTGTTGGACATCGCGAGGATCGCAACGGAGGTGTTGCAGCTCCTCAGGATACAGGCCGATGCCAAGCGCATCTATATCAATAGCAAGATCGAGCAGCCGGTGTATGTATATGCGGATAGGGATATGGTCAACCTCGTGCTCCGGAACCTGCTCAGCAATGCCATCAAGTTCACGCCGGAAGAGGGCTCGATCTGTATCGATGCGCATGAGATGCGGTCGCATATCGAGGTAAGCGTTCAGGATACCGGTACGGGCATCACCGAGGACAATCTGCAGAAGCTGCTTTCCGAGCATTATTATACGACCCGCGGCACGGGCGGAGAGGCGGGAACGGGGCTCGGACTAATGCTATGCAAAGAATTCCTTTCCCGCAACGGCGGGCAGATGCGGATAGAAAGCGAACCCGGAAAGGGCAGCACCGTGGTCTTTACGCTTCCGAAGGGGGGAGCTTAGACAGGGAATACAGCGCCCGCTGGTAGGTCTCTTCGTCCGTGAGGGC
>Ga0134126_10002693_pt1 | contig 22307 bp, 15 predicted proteins | sample KB31752_FD_96881 | JGI IMG/M metagenome (GOLD analysis project Ga0134126, IMG submission 96881) | Terrestrial soil microbial communities with excess Nitrogen fertilizer from Kellogg Biological Station, Michigan, USA - KB3-175-2 | ecosystem: Environmental > Terrestrial > Soil > Unclassified ... | reverse complement strand
GTTGTATCCCACGGCAACGTCAAAGTGCGATGGGGTCAAGGCACCGCCGGTAACAGCCTGCCCAAAGGCGCAGGCTCCCCCGAAGACCACCAGCAAAATTACCACCTTCAGCATTCGCATTATTTCCATCTCCTGTGGGTTCATAGTTCTGCTGGGCCTACTTGGATAACAGCGACACTCCTGGTGCAGTCGCCAGCACATTCGTATTCACCAGCACAAACCGGTTCGGCGAAATCGCATAGAGGACTGTAGTTCCGTCGCCCAGAAGGTACCTTCCGGTTGTAGCTGGATTATTGGGGCTCGCATCGAGGAGCTGATACGTTGTGCTGGCCGTCGTTCCGAGTTGCAGAACGTTGAGCGTACCCACGCCAATGTTCTCATCCAGCGTGTAGTTGGTGACATTACCATTGCCGTCTGAGGTGAAAAACCCAGATGCGTTGATGTTGGCCAGCGATGCCGCCGGGATCGTGCCTTCGACATAGCTTCCACTTAGCGTGCTCAAGCTGAAGGGGGCGCCTGTCTGTGCTTCAAATTGACCGATACCTGCGTAGCCGCTCTCCAGGAAATATCCCTGGTTCGGGCCGTAGAGATAGAACACGCGTGGGGAAGGTGTTCCATTGGGCAGCAGCGAACCTAACAGGCCGCTCAGTATTCCGCCCAATAAGCCGTTCTGCGGCGGAGGATAATTCAACTCCCCACGGCCGTTTCCGCTGATTTGCGTATAGGTCGAGTTGCCCGTCGAAGCATAGGCGCCGAGCAGGCCCTGCAGCAGTTGGGTCTTTGAGAGGCCCAGCAGGTTCAAAATGCTGCCGGAGAGGTTATTCACCAGGCTGGTTAGCCCGGCATTGTCCACATCCGTCGTGTCGCAGGTGCTCGTTCCATCGCATGCTGCACGGAAAATCGTTGCGGATGAGACATTGAGCACGCTCTGCAGTGTGCCCCCCACCAGCCCCGGATTGGGTAGCGTGTTTTCATAGCCGACCAGGGGGCCATTTAACGATCCGCTGGTGAATCCGTCCGGAGTGGCCTGCAATTGCGCCGTACCAGCCTGCAGGATGTAGGCCGAGTGCGCATCTGTGGACATGATGAGCAACTCATTCCCATTCACGATATATGCCGCGTAATCGGATGGATATACGCCAGCCGGGTCCGTCGCGTTGGCGAGCGTTAGCTGCACCCGCCCATTCTGATCTGCGACTCCGTACGATCCACTGAGTTGCGTACTTGGGAAGTTGGTGCTTGCCACATTTGCGTCCGCCATTCCCGTGATTGTGCTGTTCGTTGAATCCGTCGTGAACTGACCCACTGTGGCGGCCGGCCCAAAAAGGTTCAAATTCAACGCACAGGAAACCAGGCACGGCGTGTCGCCATAGAAGCCAAACGCATAGCTGCCGTTCAACCCCGCTGCGATAGCCGATGGCGTTTGTGCCAGCAGCGTTCCGGAGCCCTTGGTTCCGGCGAGTTGGTTGTCGTCGAACTCAATCAGATCTCCCTGAGTTGAAATTACCGACGGAGAGACGGGAGCCTCGACCGAGATGGCATAGGTCGTACTTGCTCCTGTGGTTCCGTCCGTTTTGAGAATCGTGATCGTCATCAGGCCGCGATTGTCCGACCCGATTTCATAGGTGCCAATAAAGTTGTTCGACTCCACGGTGGTGCCGGTCGGATTCGAGTACTGATGGTTTGCATCCAACTCGCCCGCGTTCAAAACACCCGCGCCGTCTGAAGTAAAGCTGCCGACTGTTGCTGTCTGGTAGGCCAGCACGCCGGCCACAGCATCGTCATATCCCTGGAACAGGAATGCATATGGGCCCTTCAACTCGCCGTCGTTGGGTCCCGAAGCATACACAACCAACAAGACCAGTGGCAGCGAGGCTGTTTGCTGTGGCGAGGAACTGTCCTTCACCGTGAGCGTAAAGCTGCTGGCTCCCGGCGTTGTCGGCGTGCCGCTGATCACAGCGGCATTACCCGACTGCGATAGCGACAATCCCGGGGGCAGGCTCCCAGCAGTGATCGAGTAGGTATAGGGAGTTGTGCCTCCAGTTGCCGTCAGCGACTGCGAATAGGCCGCGCCCACGGTTGCGTTTGGCAATGTGCCGGTAAGGCTCAGCGAGCCGGCGCCTGAGATGGTGATCGTATCCTGGGTTGTTGTCGTTAAGGTTGGATTGCTCGAGTCCGTTACGTGCACTGTAACGGTAGAGGTGCCCGGGGTTGTCGGAGTGCCGGTCACAGTGCAGTTGCTGGCGGTCAGGCCCGCTGGCAGCCCGGTAATCACGCAAGTGTAAGGTGATGTTCCACCCGTCGTCGTGATCGTTGATGAATACGGAACTCCCACGGTTCCGTCTGGAAGCGTGGACACCGTAAGCTCCGCGCCCGAATCATTGATGGTGATCGTTTCTGGCCCGCTCGTGGTTTCCTGCGGGTTGCCAGCGTCTGTTACTTTCACCGTCACCGTCGAAGTTCCCGCCGTTGTCGGCGTTCCGCTCACGGTGCAGCCATTCAGCGTCAGCCCGGCAGGCAGCGTTCCCGCGGTAATGACGCAAGCGTAAGGCGCAGTACCACCGGAGACTCCAATCGTCGCCGTGTAGGGAACGTTCACCGTTCCATTCGGAAGAGACGTCATCGTAAGCTGCAGTGCAGCCGGAGCAATCACGATCGTCTCCGGGCCAGTGATCGTCAACTGCGGATTGCTTGAATCCGTCGCCGTGACACTGAAGGTTGTCGTGCCTGCCGCCGTAGGCGTGCCGCTGACAAGGCAATTGCTGCCCAGGATCAGACCCGCGGGCAGGTTCCCGGATGCGATCGTGCAGCCGTAAGGCGCGGTGCCTCCGGTTACACCAATCGTTGCCGAATATGCAATTCCCACCGTGCCGTTCGGGAGATTGGAGGTTGCCAATGACAACGCCGTGGGCAATATCACAATCGTCTCCGGACCGGTCGTTGTCTCCTGCGGATTGCTCGAGTCAGTCACCTTCACCGTGACGGTCGAAGTTCCAGCAGTTGTCGGCGTACCGCTCACAAGGCAGGCCGGTCCCATGGAAAGCCCCGCGGGCAGCGTGCCCGAAGTGAGGACGCAACTGTAGGGCGTTGTTCCGCCGGTTACACCAATGGTGGCTGAATAGGGAACATTGACTGTGCCATTCGGCAGGGTCGATGCGGTGAGTGCCAGCTGCGGCGTTGACGAGTTCGTCAGCACCGAAATCGTCTCTGCGGCGGTTACTGTGTAGGGAATAGAACTGGAGTCCGTAAGCTGGACGGTAAAGTGGTATACACCCGCCGTGGTCGGCGTTCCGGAAATCACGCCGGTCGCTGGATCAAATGTCAGGCCTGGGGGTAAGGTGCCGCTCGCCTGGCTCAACGTCAGCGGTGCAGTGCCTCCCGCGGCCACCAGCGTCGCCGAGTAGGCAGTTCCTACCGTTCCGTCACCGGGCGTCCCGGTGATGGTCGGATCCGGATTGACAGTGATGGCAACGCTCGAGGAATTCTTGGTATTCAACACGGCAGCCGTAGCCGTCACCTGCATCTGTGAGGCGATCCCGGAAGGCGCGGTGTAGGTCACGCTCGTTCCAGTTGCTGCTGACAGCGCTCCGCAGGATGCGCCCGAGCAATTCGCTCCCGACAATGTCCAAGTAACGGTCAGGTTGCCACTGAGCTTGGCCGTGGAGCTGAAGGACTGTCCGGCGTCGATGGTGACCGAGCTTGCCGAAAGGCTCGTGATGCCGCCGCCTGGATACCCACCCGAGCCGCACCCCGCCAGGCCGGTTATTACAAGAGCCATTGCAACGCCCGCGATTGGAGCTACGCCCTTCCTGATCCGAGAAAACCACCCTATTGACAGCATCCTGAACTCCTTTCGCGCTAAGTACCGCTTGTTCCGCCCACCAATACAACTTACAAACATCACGAACGGTATAACCGCTCTATGCTTACGACAGTTTTTTGATTGGTAACTATATAAACTACCCCAGAATATGTCTCCAGATGACCCATGCTACAAATAAGTGCACACGATGATATCTCTGGCGATACCTTCATACTGGTTCGGTAATATTTCGTTTCTGTCATCTACTCTTTTAACCACCTGCTAAATTGAAGCTCAACCAACCTCACCTTCCAGCAACAAGTCGGCTCCAACGACCTTTGAGCCGGCAGATCTTACTCTGTAATTGGCGCGGACGCGGCGCTGGATAAACCTATCTGCTGATGCGGAAGGAACGGAACAGTCAAATCAAAGTTGTAGGTCACCTGAACCATCACGGAGCAGTACGGACTGTTGTTCCCCTCGCTCGTTTCACAAGTCGCGCCACTCGGCGTTGTTCCAGGCCATGTCGTGGTGACGGAAAGAGCGCTGCTGTCCAACCCGGGGCTCACAAGCGCCTTCACGTAGTTCGATACGTCGGTGTCAGTGGCCGTGCATTCCAGTGATGATGGGCTTGAACACGTTGCTCCGCCCCACGTTGAACCTCGCACCATTGCATAGCGTGTCGCCGCCCGCGCGGCATTCTCGGTGAAGTGATCGGCATAAAGCGCCATCGAGGCGTAGAAGATCCAAAACAGCAGCGCGATCACAATGGACACGCTTAGGGCAAATTCGACTAACGTGCTGCCTTCCCTGTCTTCCAGCCGATCTCGAAATGTCCTATACGCCCGCATTAGTCCCCTCCCGCCCGCAACCGTGAGGTGCTGTTCAGCTTGAAGGAAGAAGGCAGTCCGGGATACGGGAATATCGGGCTAAACTCCACCGTGGCTGTCACGGAAACATAGTCGACGTAGTTATAAGTGCAGGTTGGAATCGTGGTACACGACTCGACTGCGGAGCTGCCGTCAGAGCACTCGCACCCATAACTTGCGGTTGCGGTTAACTCGCTAAAATTGGAAGCCTGCCCTTCCGCCGTCTTTTGCATTCCTGTGCGATCAGTCGGGTTCTGAGTGCCATAGAGGGCCCCGGAGTGAGCAGCTTCCTGAACCTCAATGGCCGCGGTGTAGGCCCGCCCCAGGTCGACCGTGCCTGCGACAAGCAGCAAGAGCACAGGCGCGATCAGCGCGGTTTCCAGTAGGCTTGCTCCTTCGCTTAGGCTCCATTTGCCTAACTGCCGTGTTCTATCATCCGTCACTCTATGTCTCCAGATTCCAGGCATCACTGCACCAGCACCACATCGTTGCCGTCCAACGGAGAACCGCTGGATAGCGCGCTGTAGTCATCACCAAATTCGCTGGCTACAGCCGCAAGAAACGAAATATCCCGCGCCACGAGAATGTTGTAACTGGAAGAGAGTGCTGTCACCCCGTAGTTCACTGCGGCTCCAGGGGCGTAGATCGCGCCGTTCATGATTCCGCCTTGCGCCAGGCTGACGAGAAAAGTATCTGCCGACGTGTTGCTGGCGGGCTGGAAAAACAAGACTCCGCCATATTCTCCACTTGTGGGCGCGGATAGGTTGAAGTTACTCAGCCCCAATATTTCCGGAACGGTGATGGTGGAAGGTCCTCCTTCACTGTAGAACGTGACGCCGTGCCCAGTGATGGTGGATAGCGTGGTTACGGTGATGTTGAGCCCGCCATTTCCACCGATACCCAATATTCCCCCGGTTGAGGTTTGCGTCAGTATGTAAGTGCCAGGATTGAAGGTGATATTTGCTGCAAGGGCCGCAGTAATGGAAATTCCTCCGCAGTACACGCCTGGATTAAAGGTGTACGTTCCGGTCAAGAGAATATTCACCTGCGATGGCGATCCCGTGAAGGTATTGCCGCTCCTTGATCCGCAGCTTGGATTGGTTGAATTCGGAGGGGCGGGCAAGTAAGCCAACGGATCGCGCGGATTGAGAGGCTCCACGCCGGTGTGTGCCCGGGTCGTCCACAATCCGCAAAGCGAAATCGGCGTTCCAAGGAGCCCCGCTGTGCCGCCGGAAACGTTAATTACTGGCGCCGTTACTCCTACGCTTAGCGTGCATTGCAGCGCGTCGTCCGCGCTGGATTCGTCAATGACCGGACATCGCGAGTGTACAAGCACTCCCGCCACCAGCGAGATCGCGCCATCGTCTGTATACGGCCCACCCGGAGCGCCGCCCAGCGCTACGATACATGGCCCCGTAATCCGTCCAGCTTCGGCGCGGGCGGCGACCGTTTCTGTGCGGATGCCAACCAGTTGCGCAAAATACATCGGGACTTTTTCGGTCAACACCGCCTCAGCGTAGCTCTGGTTCCCGCTGTTTGGGTCACCGGAGACGGCGCAAGCCGGGTTGTTCAGCATCAGCGTGAGATCGCCGCTGGAAGAACCTGTGCAATTGGCCAGTATCGAAGCGGTTGTGTAGCCGTTTTCCTGGAGAGCGGCAGCGGCAGCAGCCTGCATTGCGGGGCAGTTCTCCACGTCGCCACAAATCCTTATTTCAAGTGAGGCCGCTAAAGCCGCGGCATCGGCTGCAGTTTGCAGGTGTCGCTTTTCATAACGCAAGTGGCCGACGTCGATGGCAAAGCCAATCAGGGCCAGAAAAACGGGCAGACTCAGCGCCACCAGCGCGAGTACCTGACCTTTTTCATCCCACAGCCTCGTATGTATGCGCATCGCAATGATCCTTGCTTTGCCGCTCGCGCACCCGAATCAGAGCGCTGCGCGGCAACGCGCAAACGTCAAGCCAGTCAACGAAAGAGCCCTCAGCACCAATGCAACAAAACTTAAGTACCAAATAAGACAGAACTGCCTGCAACTTCCAAGCATGACGTTTGTAATGTTGTGTCGTGTCGAAAGAATACGGCAAGTTCTGCAAAAATCAACATGGGGGCAGGTTAAAAATACAGAAAACGATATCGCCAGTGATATCAATATCCACGCACTGCCCCATGATCTCGAGCGCAAGCGAAAACTGCCGACTTCTCGGAAATTGAACATTACCTTTTCCAGGTACGCATAACTAAAGTAATGCATTATTTAATTTGCCAAGCGTGACTAAAGTGTGCCACTTTAGGACACCATCGACCCAACAAGAAGAGGAGCCCTCCCCAAATGGCTGATGAATATTTTCGTCGTCAAATGTTCCCCCTTCGTCTGTCACCCACCATGCGCCACCAAGCCAACGAGCTGGCGCACCGTGAAGGGATTTCTCTCAATCAGTTCGTGAGTTTGGCAATTGCGGAAAAGATCAGCCGGATGGAGCAGCAGGCCTGGATCAGGGAGCAGGTGAGCTCCAACTCCGCAGAAACCGGGCGCCTCCGTGTTTTGTTGAACCGCCAGGCCTGATTTGCAGCGGTATTCGGAATTTTTATAGATTTCGCGAAAGCGGGATCATTTTGATGAGCATGCCGATAACAGCCAAGGCGACGTTCCACTCCTCTCGTTTGCATCCAGATCACAGATTCTGTTGAATTGTGCCGCCCTCTTCAGGGCGACATTGACCAGCCAGCATAGAATCGGGCTGTTTCGTAAGCCTGCCTACCTCAAGACTGCGTGCGGATCCGGTCGAAAGAACAACCGAATAATTCCTAAACCATCCATTTTCTGTGCCGACCCAAAGCGGACATCAGGTACGCTCAATAAGAGTTTCCGCTTGCGCATGAGCAACCTGACTTGTGCTTCCGAATTAACCCTGCATGGGTTGCGCGTTGTCGCCCTCGAGAATGATCTGCTGCGCGTTGTAGTGATGCCCGAGGCCGGCGCGAAGATATGGCAGGTCAGCTACAAGCCTCTCCAGGCCGATCTGCTTTGGAACAACCCCTCTGTGCCGCCATCGCGACAGCCGCTGCACGCCAGCTACGACGATACGTGGAGCGGCGGATGGGATGAGTTATTTCCGAATGACGAGTCCGGTACCCTGCGGGGGCTCAGCTTACCCGATCATGGCGAGTTGTGGACCGGCGCGTGGGACGCGGAAACATTGCAGCTCGGAGACGCGAGCGGATTGCGTCTGCGCTACACGACCCCACTCACCCAGTTTCTCGCGGAGAAGATCGTCCTCCTGCGGCCGCAGAGCGCTGTAATGGAAGTCACATACCGGCTCACCAATCATGGCGCCGGAGCATGGCCATTTCTGTTCAAGCTGCATCCCGCGTTTGCAGTGTCGCCGCATCATCGCATCGACTTCCCCGCGATGACCGTCGTGCGTGAAGCCGAATTCGAGGGAACGCTGGCGGGCGCCCCGCCGGTTTTTCCATGGCCCCATGTCACTGTGGGCCAAACTGCGCTGGACCTGCGCCAGGTTCCCGCTCCATCCTCGCGTGCGTTGCACTTCTTCTATGGCACAGAGCTGTCGGCGGGCTGGTGCGGCGTGACGAATCGAGAGAATCGGCTCGCAGCGGCGCTGCGTTTCGATCCGGAAGTCTTCTCCAGCTGCTGGCTCTTCGCCACCCATGGCGGCTGGCGTGACCTGAATGTTGCAGTACTGGAGCCGGCAACCGGCTATCCTCTGCGCATTCAGTCCATGATTGAAGAGGGCCGGGCGCTTTCGCTTGTCCCAGGTGAGACGCTGGAGACAAAAGTGCTGTTCTCCGCCCAGGAGGGGCTCAGTTCCATTGGCGGCGTTACGGAGAGCGGCCGCATTTTGCCGGGGGATATGTAGCCCGGCCCGATATGTAGTCCGCCTTCGCCTCAGGGTTCTGCTTTCGCAGATGGTTCAAGAGATAGCAGAATGGCGGCGGTTATGGCGGTCACCACGCCAGCGGTCTGCATGGGCGTGAGCCGCTCGTGCAGCAGCAGCACAGCCAGGACCACCGTCAGCATTGGATAAAGCGAGATCAGGGAAATCACGATGGACGCTTTGCCGCCAGATTCCAGGGCACGAAAGCTGGTCCATGCGCCCAGGCCGTTGAGCGCGCCGCCAGCGATTGAGCAGAGCACGACAACCGTTCCTAAGGCGGAGTGAGGACGCGCCAGAAGCAGCACGATTCCGGAGAGCGCCACCATCGCCCAGCAGAACCACAAAAACGAGCGTTCGCTGGAGATCCGGTTGGTCGAAAGCTTTTGCGTCACTCCGGTAATGCCCCAGAGCACCAGCGCCAGGACGGCGAAACTCAACCACGCGTGCATCGCTTCATCTCTCCGTATTCAAGCGCTCAACAGATAAATCGCCACAAAGGCCAATCCCAGGCCAAGCCATTGCGTCCGCCCCAGCCGTTCTTTGAGAAAAACAAGCGCAAGCAGAACCGTAACCATGGGGAAAAGCGCGGTGACGGGGGCCACAACAGAAGCGTCGCCGCCCTTCACCATGGCTTCGAAGAAGGCGATGTTCCCCACGCCCCCCAGAATGCCGGTAAGAAAGGCCCAGAAAACGCCCGCGCGTCGCCCCTCGCTTTTCTCTCGGCCTTTGCTCTTGTGCACCGTCCACGCTACGAAGACCATCAGAGGCAGCAGGCCGGCGGTGTAAAGTAACTGATTGACGTAGGCGTCCACGCCAGTGGAGGCGATCTTCGAGACCAGCCCCCACGTGCCCCATAGCACAATGGTCACCAGCGACCACAGCAGCCACAGCGGCGTGAACAGGAATTGCTTTTTCTCGCTCACCGGCGCACTTTCACACCAGCCGAGGATACCGGCGCGAAGGACGCACGGGCAATAGCCGCAGGGGTTCTCGACCCTTGTTTTGTGGTTCATTCTTTCGTTCTGGCCGCCTGCGCCGCAGCTCGATCGTCCGGAGGTTTTATCATCAGCGCGGTGGGAGGGTTCTGTGAAAATTACCGGTATCGAAGCGATCCATTTGCGCGCGGAAGACCCGCTTATTGAGTTGTTCGACGGCTCCTATGATGATTGCGTTCTCGTCGTGCACACCGACAGCAGCCTCGTTGGCGTGGGCGAAACGGAGTCTCTGGCTCCAGCGATTCAGGCGATCGTGCGCGGTCCATCGGCGCACAACCATGCCCGCTCCCTATCGTCGATTCTGGTTGGAGCCGATCCTGCGGATCCGGAGGAACTGTGGCACCGCATGTATGAGTCCACCGACTATGTGGGACGCCGCGGGCTGATGATGCACGCGATTGGCGGCGTCGATCTCGCGCTGTGGGATTTACGCGGCAAGATCGAAGGCAAGCCAGTCCACGCATTGCTCGGAGGCGCCCGACGCGACCGGGTGCCGGCCTACGGCACGATCTATCCCATGGCGCAAACGCCCGAGGCCGCGCGTGCGCAGGTCGCCGAAGGTCAGGCGAAGAAGCTCCGCAACTTCAAGTTTGCGGCTGATCCGTGGTGGATGGACGATATTGCACAGACTGGCCGCCTGCTGGCCGCAGCGCGCGCGCAGGCCGGGGATGATGCGCATTTGATCGTGGATGCGGCACTGTCGTATCGCACTGCCGCCGAGGGATTGAAGTTGTTTCCGGCATTTCGAGACGCGGGCCTCTGGTTTCTGGAGGCGCCACTGCCGCTCGATGACGTGGAGGGGCACCTGGAGATGAGCCACCACGGCATTCCTCTCGGAGTCGGCGATCTGGGGTTGACCCACACCCGCGAGTTTGTCGAAATGATGGATCGTGGTGGAGCAAGCATCTGCCAGCCCGACATTTCGCAGGTTGGCGGCTTCACCGGTATCCGTCAGATTGCGGCGGCAGCCTACGCGCGCGGCAAGCGCGTCATCACCCACGGCTACAAAACAAATATCGAGATTGCCGCAAATTTGCATTTCCTCGCGGCTCAACCCAAGGAAGAGCCGCTGGAGTTCTCGCTAAGTCATTCGCCGCTGCGGTGGCAAACCACTATCGAGCACTTCCCTGTTGAAGACGATGGATGCGTGCGGGTACCGCAAGGGCCCGGCCTCGGCGTCACGCTGAACGAGAATACCATCGAACAATATCGGTTTGTGCGCCAGCCCCTTTAGACTCTGTCACGGCCTCAGGACTCAACGCGGGGTCGAGGGCGATTCCGCATCAATCTGAATCACCGCATTTCCTGAGCGCCGGGCATATTTCGGAGGCGTCACGGCGTGGTGGATCGCGACGAATGCGTCGCCTTCGGCCACGATGCCGCAGTCGAAGCGAACGCCCGAAAAAACGGCGTGGCCTCTGCCGGAAACACGAACCTGGGTGGTTGCCAGATCGGGACGCTGACTTATTAGACGGAGCGCGCCGACCGTGGAGCTCTCAATCGTCATCTTCGCGTCCCCGGAAATTGCCAGCCAGTCCGCATAAACTGTCGAATCGCGAACCATGATGCTGGCGTGTTCGCTGGCGGTGAGTTCATCAATCTCCGAACCTTCGAGTGTTAATTTCGCGTGACCTGCCGCATAAACATCCCATGTATCGACATTCACATTGTTCAGACGGATGTGAAATTGGCAGTTGGAGCGGTTTGGGTCGGGAAAGATCGCGGGCTCGGCTGCCGATCCCAATCGGCCCTTGGGCAACCGTAACGTTCCATCGCAGCCCGGAAAGATCGCCAGTTGGACTCGGTCCATGTGGGCAAGGTCCGCCTCCGCGTGCCCATGGACATATAGAAGAAAAATCTGGATGCGGGAGTCGATCAAATCCGCACGCGCGCCCGAGCCTAACTTGAGCTTTCGCGTAAACGCACGATCCACGGGGATATTTGCAAACTTCAAATGATCCGCATCGCTGCTATGCGTGGAGAGAAAAACCAGATCCAGGTGCCGGGCCGTAACCTGGCTTCTCTCCGAGATTTCAAGCTCAAATATCTTGAGGTGGTTGAGCCGCGCGTGGACGTGCTTCAGGTGAAACTCGGAATTGCTCGTCGTGAATCCATCCACATCCACCGTGCCCCGCAATTGCCACATCGGGTGCGCGGTCCCCGCGGGAACCATCGTAGAGCGGCGAATGATGATGTGCGCTGGTCCATCGCAATGAAGACCGCTTGTGCCATTCGGCGTGCCGTCCGGATCGGAGATCACAAGATGCACGTCATCCAGTTCCAGGGTCGCGCCTTCCGCGACACGGATTGGTCCGTGGAGATCCAGAGTCATGCGCTTCAGCGTAACCTTGCCCCGCACGAATAGCTCACCGTCATGACGAAACTCTCCGGGACCAGCCAGCACTGTGCCATCGTTTAGCGGAGGAAGCGGCTTTTCCGCAGCCGCAATGGCCGGAGCCGCCATCACACTCAGGAGAAGCAACACACGGAACCACATACGGGACCTCATCGGGAGGATACCGGCGTTGCGGGGCTTACAAACATCCATTTCGGAATCGTTCAATCGGAATTACAGCAACGGCGAACCCCGCCCAAGCCCAATGTTTCCAGTGTCACGAACGATTCGAGAAATTTCCCTCAATGGACGCGCAGCAGCATTTTGAGCGTATCTCCCGGCGCATTTGCCATGCGGTCGAACGCTTGCTGGCCCTGATCGAGCGGCATTTCCCGGGTCCATGGCATCAGGTCAATCTCACCCGCCTTCAGCAACGTCAGCGAGCGCTCGAAATCCACGGGCGTATACGCAAACGACATGGCTACACGGTGCTCTTTGCGAATGCTGGTGACAAAGTCGATCTCGCTACGCTCCTGACTCAAGCCAAGCAGCATGACCAGCCCGCCGGGGCGGCATAGATCGAAGGCCGCCTGACGCGCCGCGCCGTTGCCGGACGCATCGAGCACGAGATCCAAACCGTGGCCCGCAAAACGGTGCGCCTGCGCGCGGCCTTCCTCTGTGGAGACATTGACAGCCAGCGTTGCACCCATCCGTCGCGCTACATCCAGGCGTACATCGCTCACGTCCAGTACCAACACCTCGCGCGCTCCGATCCGCAGCGCAGTGAGCAGCGCCAGAGAGCCCATCGTCCCTCCGCCGACGATGCCCATGCGGAAAAAAGGCGCGGGCGCGGCAAGGCGGAAGAGATGCACGATGTTGGCCAGCGGCTCAGCCAGGAGCGCGCGCTCGTCAGTCAAGGTATCGGGAATTTCAAATACCTGCGCATCGGGCAGAGCCACATACTCGGCAAAGCTGCCGGTTGTGCGATCCATGCCCAGCAGGCGCCAGCTGGGGCAGAGATTCTGCGCCCCGCTGAGGCAGGCGGCGCAATGACCGCAGCTAATCAGCGGATTGACGACGACACGCCGGCCGCCGGGCGTGCGGCCGACCAACTCATGACCGAGAACCAGCGGAGGAACACGGCGGCGGCTGTGTCCCAGAAATCCTGAAATGTCTGATCCGCAAATGCCGGCGGCCACGACAGCAATTTCAGTCTCGCCCTGGAGCGGGACAGGCCTGGCAACGTCTTGCATTTCCATCTGCCGGGGCGCGGTGTACACCAATGCTCGCATTCAATTCTCCTCACATCAAAACGCCGGGCTGCACAGATGCCGGCGTGCTCCACCGCTGTGGTTGTTTCGCATAGGCGCGCGGCGTGCAGTTCATGTACTTCTTAAAGACAGACGCAAAATAGGCGGGATTGCAGAAGCCGCAGTGATCGGCAATCTCTGCGACGTGTAGACGCGGATCCAGCAGCAGCCGCTTGCTCATCTCCAGCTTCTGGCGGATGAGATACTCTTCCAGCGTGTGGCCCGTGGTGCGGCTGTAGACGCGGCCCAGATGTCCGGCGGAAAGGTTCATCTCTTTTGCCAGGGTATGCACTGTGACCTTTTCGGGCCCGGTTTCGCGGACCAGGCGCTGGATTTCCATCACAATCTTCTCTTCGCGCTGGCTGAAGAGCTGCACCACCTGTTGCCGCAGTTGCTCGGTGAAGTTACGGAATGCCTCCGCCATGGCGAAGGAACTGGACGAGGCCATGATGATTTGCACAGCTCGCTCCCGCGCCGCGTGGATTGGCTGGGCGCTGGCGCCCAAATCGGCAACCTCGCGCGTGAGGTGCTCGCAAGCCCAGGTCAGCAGCCCGCGTGCCTGCTCAAGATGTGCGGCACCACCCGCCGGCGCCGCCGCCGACAAAAACTCGCGCATGGCCACGCTCATCGAAGCGGCTTCTCCGGCTTGCAAGGCCTTCAGCAATCGTCCGAACGCCTGAGTGGGATCCTGTTGGCGCTCCGGCAGGGCTTCAAACCAGTTCAGCGTCGAGTGGCCGGCGCGTAGCGCGGATATGGCCTCGTGATACCCAGTCAGCATTTCCGCCGGCTCGCGATGCTGGCCACTGATGCCGATGCGCGCCGAGACCAGGCCGTGCGACCGCGCTGTCCGCAGAAGCACATTCGCCACCTCATCCAGCAGGAGCCGCTCATGATTGAGGCTCCGCGAACGCTGGACGGTAAAAATACAGATCTCCGAAGGAGAGATCGCTCTGGTCAGCGTATTCGGCCAGGCCTTGCAACGGTCCTCAATCACCTGTGCTACCCGCGCCAGCTTCAACTGGCTGTCGATGGCCTCGGCTGACATCGGCTCGGAGCCGGGCGGCTCCACGTCGACCGAGGCGCGTTCCAGCGAATCCTGCAGACGCAGCAGCAGAACGCGATCGGGAAGCCGCTCCAAACCCAGGTTGCAAACAAGCGCACGCAGGCTGTCCAGACTGCACGCCGCACTGCCCGCCTGCCCGGAGAGCAGCTTTTCGATCAGTTCGCGGCGATCGAGCGCCAGTTCCCGTTCCCGAATCTGCTGCAACTCGCTCATCATTCCAAGGCGCTTCCAGGCGTTGGCGAGGTAGCGCGCGAAGACTTCCATGATCTGCACCATTTCGGCCACCTTCGCGGTGGTCACCACAGGCACGCGGAAGTACGCTTCCTCCAGCCTCGCGAAATCGATGTGCGGCTGACCGGCAAGGGCGGCGCGAACCCGAGCGAAGCCTTCGGCGTTTGGAGGTTCTGTGAGTACCTGTCCGCTGAACAACGTGCCCAGGTACCGTTCTTCGCAGATCACGGGCACAGCGATATCGGTGAGCCCAACGTGGCAAGGGTAAACCTGGGTGCGCCCGGAGGCGCGGCAGCGGGCCTTCGCAGGCTGATCGCTGCGCCCGCAGGTCTGTTCCTCATGCGCGCCAAAGCCATGGACCAGATCGCAGAAAAGTGTGCTCGGGCTGGGCGAGGTGCGCCCCGGCGTATTGGCTCCCGCCGGCTGAAGCTGCACCAGAGCATCTTCTGTCTTGACGCTCGTCTGCTGCCCGGGATCAGGCAGTTCGAGGTCGTCCGCCCACATCAGCTCCACATTGCGGATGGGGCTTGAGCTGTTGAGCAGTACGAGGAAATACTCGAATAGCTCAATGTCTTTGTCGAATTCCTGTTTCAGCGCCTCACTGAGAGCTGCCTGCTGCTTTTTCATGGGGAATCCCATATCGAATGGTTCGGCGGTATCATTTTATCCGCCACACAGACGGTTGAATGGGGAAAAATCAGGGGGCAATATTGATTTACAGTGATTTTTCACTGAAATCCCGGCCACAACTTGCCACACCAAGAGACGTTTTACGGATGAGCGCGAATCGTGAGGCCCCCATCGACGACCAGGCAGGTTCCGGTCACCCAGTCTGATTGCGCGCTCGCCAGGAAGGCGACGGCCTTTGCCACATCTTCCGGCCTGCCGCGCCTGCCCAATGGATGCAGCGCTTCTGCCTCACGCCCCGCTTTTTCGGGGTCGCTCACGGTGCGCAGCCACTTGTCCCACATCGGCGTATCGATGTATCCGGGGCAAATGGCGTTAACGCGGATTCTGCGCGGCGCAAGCTCCAGTGCCAGGTTGCGCGTGAGCGCCACCAGCCCCGCCTTCGAACAGGCGTATGGAATGGCATTGGGAAAAGCGTGGTTGGCATGAATGGAACTAATATTGACCACCGCGCCGCCTGCCTCGGAAAACAGGGGCGCCAGCACCTGCGTGAGCAGCAGCGGCGCGCGAAGATTGACCGCTATCACGCGGTCGAAAACTTCTAACGTGACCTTCTCCAGAGGAAGATCGACTTCGATGCCGGCATTATTAACCAGAACATTGACCCTGCCCTGCCGGTGCGCGATGTGCGCCGCCAAATCTCTGATTGCCGCCGGGTTGGCTAAATCGGCGACCAGGCAGTCAATAGCCTGCCCTTGCTGGCCGCGTAGCGCCTGGGTGGTCTCATGTAGGACCGCGGCATTGCAGTCGACCAGCAACAACTGCGCGCCGCACCTGTGCAGGTGTTCCGCAATGGCGCGTCCAATGCCCTGTGCTGCTCCGGTGACGACGGCGAACTGGTGCGTGAATCCGTCTTTCATGGCGCTCCTGGTATGGGTTTTTCTGCTCTCTGATTTTTATTCGCGGCCTCAAGAAAAACCAGCTCCGAGCTCAACGGCGTGAGCAGCCGGACGGCCACGCCTCTCCCCATCAATTCGCTCCCTGTTGCCTCGCGGTCGGGCGCGCTGCCATCCTGAAAATGCAGCCGGTATCGGGCGCGAGGCTCCAGTCCCGAGAGGACAAACCGATGCTCGTCCTCATGGTCAATGCTGCCGCGAAAAGCATAGACCACCCCTTCCGCACGCCTTGGGTCCCAATATTCCATGCCGTCCCAGTGCACGCCGTCGGGGCGCGGCGAGACGTGGTAGAGATGAGCATCCCGGATGAGCGGTCGCAATTCCCTTTTATAGAGTGCGATTGCCTGGCGCGCAGCTTCATGCTGCTCGGGGGTCCAGGCGGTAGTGTCCATCATGATGGTGATCCAGCCCATCATGCCGCTGCGCAACATATACAGAAAATTCTCCGGCCTTGGCGTGGGCCACTTCTCCACATAACTCTCCAACATGGCTGCCGGCAGCATATAGCTGGTGTCGTAGAAGGCTCGCCGGTTGGAGAGAGGATCATACGAATCGGTGATAGAAAAATAATCCCCATGCGCCGCCGACCCGAAATCCACCATGCGTCCGCCATCGTTGCAGATTTCAAAGATCAGGCCAGGATGCTTGCGGCGCATACGCGCATAGATATCGTAATAGGCGCGAACCGCATGATAACTCACGTCGGTTGAGTTATCGGCGGATACATAAATAGACGACCCCTCCTGGGTCACTTTCATGGTGCTGCGATCCGGCGGAGCATGAGGATGGTCATCGCGCGTGCATCCTTGAGCCACCAGGTAGCCATCGTGCTCCAGCATATCCAGGTGATAGTCCGTGATGATGCGGTCGACTTCCTTACTCAGATAAGCATGCGCAGCCGGCACTCCGAGGTCCACGGTCTCACCCTTGAATGGCTCTGTCTTCCACCCCGGCGGCGGATCGGCCACCAGCCAGTCGCGCACCTTCGGATCATTCACGTTCAGCGCGCCCGGTTCGGTATCCAGCCCCGCCTGCGTCCAGTCCACCCAAATGCCAAATCGCAGCCCTTGTTTATGCGCGGCGTCCGCGATATACGCCAGACCATGCGGAAATTTCTTCGGATCCGGATACCAGTCGCCGACTCCGCGGAACCACCCCGCGTCGACGTGAAACATTTCCAGTCCCAGCGCCTTCGACTGCGCGATCATGCGCAGCGCCAGCTTTTCATCCACCGACATGCCACTGCCCCAGCTATTGTTTACTGTCAGCGGATAATGCGAGTCCTTCCACGTGAGGGGATTGCCCAGCACAGCGCGCACCCATGGTCGCAGTTGATTCCCTGCCCCGTCCGGTCCGCCGCTGAAGGCTCCCAGGAAAACTGTGGGCGATATGAAGCTGCCGCCCGGCGTGAGCCGCGTGCGAAACGGCCCCGGTTCAGGATTGAGCCCCAGCACCGACTTGAGTTGATCCCCGCCGCGGTCGAGGCTGATACGGGTGCGGCCGCTGAACTCGATGCCCGCATACCATCCCTGCTGTACCCGCGCATCCGCGTAAACATATTCGGCGGGAATGATCTCGCGAGGTTGTCCGTCGACCGGGCGCGCGTAGGTGGAAGAGGCGCCGGTCCAGTGATATCCTTCGGCAACTTTCTCAAGATGAGTACCTTCCGGCGACGGCGTATTCGCGCCCTTCTCAACGAAGAAGTTGCGAATCTCCTCGCTTGCCGGAGTCTGCCAGTCGAGTTGTAGTGAATCCACCATCGGCAGCCAGAGTTCCCGCCCGCTCAGGTTCTCGACCGTAACGCTGTGTTCGAAGGGTCCGAAGGTAGCGCGCGCTTCCCATTTCCATCGGAGACGCAGATGCGGATTCGCCGAATCGTAAACAAAGACCACCTGTCGCGCATCGGCTCTGCACAGTTCCGGCCTCAGCTTCCATTGAATCGGAACCCGCGTTCCATTTTGCTCGACGAAGGCGGGCAGTGTCTCTTCGCGCAAATTGTGCCATGCGGGCGCGTTTCGGCCAGAAAGCAAGACCAGTCGCGGAGCTTCAGCGCCGGCGTTGATTTGTATCCGCGCATCCGACGTAGCCAGCGTGACTGCGTGCAGGTTTTCGACTGCATGCGCGTCGCAGCCAAGGATGACTCCGACGGCTGCGGCAATCGATAAAAGGATTCGGAGCCCATGATGGCGATTCAAGCGGAAGATCACCTTTCTGGCCCAATCGGAGGCAATTCGAATCGCTGCTCAATAGCGATTCCGCCTCCGCAATTCTCAGCCGTTCTGCGCATTTATATTACGGGATGAAGGTATGTGCGGGCCGGAGCAGCCGGAGCCTCAACGGCCCGCACTCCTCTTAGAAGAAGAACCTGAGTCCGGCCTGCATCACACGTTGCCCCGTCTTGCCATTGATGCCGCCGAACGTCGGCGAGTCGGGATCGGCAATGATGTTGCCGTAGACAGGATGATTGAAGAAGTTCAGAGCCTCCAGCCGAAGTTCGAAGTAGCGATCTCTGTTCTCCGTCATATAAAACTGCTTCAGAATGCTGTCGTCGGAATAAAAGCCGCCTGGATTCCTCAAATTGCTGAAGTACACCGGAGAGTTGGCGAAGCTGTAATCGGGCGTGCGCACGAACGATGCCGAGTTCAAAACGCCCGGCCCATTGCCGTTGACAAAGGCCCCGTTCACCACCAGAGAATCGGAGTTGCTGGCTCCGGATCGCTTGTACTTTTTGTCCGCGAGCGACCAGCGTAGCGCAGCTCCCGGAGCCGTATTGCCGCCATCCACTTGGGGCACCTGAACCGGCGTTCCTTTCAGATTCCAAGTGGTGATACCTGCGACGGCCCATCCGCCGATGACCGCATCGGCGACATGGCCGGCCACACCATTGGGTGAATTGAGCCACTGCCGTCCGCGTCCGACAGGCAGATCATAGGAGTAATTCACCTTGATGGTCTGCGGCAGCTCATAGGTCGCCACGCCGTAAGCCTCCATCAGGTTATGCGGATTCTGTAACATCCCCGTGGTGCCATACTGGTGAATGTCGGTGCTGTTGGTATTCGTGAGCGTCTTGCGAATGGCATAGGACGCCATCAAATCGAGACCATGATATCCATGGGTCTCAATCTGGAAGTTAGCGAAGTTGGAGAAAGACTTACCCCAGGTCGCCTGGCCCGGCGTCGTCGAGTTCGTCCCCGCATATTGCGGAGACAACCCGAGTAACTGGCTGAGCGATACGGTAGGCTGCGCGGAGAATGTTTGCGACTGGCCATAGAAGGGGTTCGGCACCTGGTCATTGAGGTGCACGCCCAACTGATAGTAGGAGGTAGGAATATTGTTCAGGCTCCATCCCCACACATCGGTCAGCAGATGCACGCCTTTAATGCCCTGGTACTCAGCCGACGCTACCCAGTTCTTGCCAATCTGGCGCTGGACACTCAGACCCCACATATAATTCGTCGGCGTGTCGTAATGGCCAATGGTAGTACCGGCCTGATCGAGATTCCCCGAGCCGCCATACGTCGAGTACCAGTACTCCTGGTTCGTCGTAATCGGGGGAACCCATCCCAGATTGCCGCCACTCGGCAACTCCGGGAAGGACCGCAGACCATGATCACTCCCCAGTTCACTGACCCAGTGCTGACCATCCAGCGTGGGAATCTGGCTAAACGTGTTGGAGTTGTAATAGAAGCTCAGGTAATCCGTGGAAAGGCCGTTCAGCCCCTGATCCACAGAGCCTCCGCTCACATGCAGCACCGTCTTGTTGTTGATCGCCCAACTAATGCCGAGGCGCGGCTGCAAATTCACAACGTTCGTCGTATAGAGATTTTTCTGCGGATACTCCGGCGTGCCCAGCAGGGCCACGCGGCCGGTGGCTCCTTGCGTCAGCCAAGCCGGCGCGGCGAGATTGGCGAGGCCGGGTACCGCCGACGTCACTTGCCCCCATCCCCAGCCGTTGCCGGGCGTCAGCACGTTCTTGGCATTCATGTCATAGACCAGGCTGCCCTGTGTGTGCCGTCCCCGGCGCGCGCCGTCATGATCCCAACGCAGGCCCATCTGCACGGTCAGCTTATTGTTTACCTTCCAGTCGTCCATAACATAGGCGGCCTGGTTCCATCCCGTGGGCGTTATATCCCAATTGCCCCAGGTGTAAAAGCTCGACGAGCCCATCATTACTTCGGCTAACGGGCTGCCTGACAAGCCGTCGTTCTGGTTCCAGTATTGGTTGGAGCCGCCGCCCGCGTTCAGGCTGATGACACCTGTCTTATCACCGCCCTGCTCCGTGAAGCGAGTGTAGTACTGCTCGTACCCCACCTTGATCGTGTGGCGGCCAATCAGCCTCATGACGGAGATTGCGCCGTTGTTGGTCTGCGTAATGAATGAATCGTACTGCGCGCCGCCAACGTGGGAGTAATCACCAATGGTGAGAACCGGCGCGATATTGTTGGTTGTTTTCTCGTCGTTCGATGCGAGCAGCGGATCGAAGCCCCACGTCGAGGTGTCGATGCTTGGATCAGGCGCCGAACCTGATCCCGATATGCCATAGCTCACCAGATCCGTGACTCCAACGCCAAGGCGAACATTGATGACAGTGCGGCTTCCCGGAGTCCAGGTGTATAGAAAACTACCCAGCCAATCGGCGTCTGTGGTTACCGATTCCGCGGCATGGAGAAACGGCGGGGGAATGTTGTCGGTCATCATTGACCGGCTCAAGCTACCGCTCATGTGCTGATTTGCGCGCAGAGCTTCATCGATGCGCAGGAAATACTTGTCGGTAGGCCGCGTGATGTGAATCGGATCATAACGGTTGAATGCGTGATCGCTGTCCGCCGACGGGCTGTGGTTTGGCTGCGGAAACATCGCCATGTAATGAGCAAACAGAGCGCTCTGGCCTGAGAGGCCGCCGCCCGGGGCGGCCGGTATCTTGCTGCCCGGAAACTGCGGCCTAACCCAGCAACTACCCTGCGAATCATATTGATCCGCCAGAGGCCCTGTGCAGTCCGCCGAATTGGTGTCATACGCGCCATTGAACGGGTCGTAGATCTGCGCATAGACCGGCGCGCCATTGTTGTAGTTGATGATCGTCTGCGAAAAGTCTCCCGCCTGGTTCAGAACCGTGGGGACAGTGCTCACGATCACCTGCCCCTGGCTAAACCGCTCCCCCTCCCATGCCGCGTAGAAAAAGGTGCGATCCTTTCCGTTGTAGACGTGCGGGATGCGTACCGGCCCGCTCACCGCGACACCGTAGTTCTTCTGCTGAAAATCCTGGCGTGGATTGCCGAGCGACTTATCCGTCCAGTCATTGCTGTTCAGATTCTGGTTGCGCAGGTAGAAAAACAGGCGGCCATGGAAATGATTCGTGCCGGTCTGCGTCTGCATGGAGATGATGCCGCCGGCGTAGCGTCCGTGATCCGCGGTTAGAACTCCACTCTCAACGCGGAACTCGCCGATCGAGTCCGGCGTGGGAATCGCGCGGTTGGTATTGTTGAAATTCGGTTCCTGCACCTGGTTGCCGTCCACGTTGATGCTGGTGCCGTTCACCTGGCCGCCGGAAACTGAATAACTATTGCCGGTATTAGCGATGAAGTAAGCCGCGTTCCCGAGCGACCCAATCTGATCCACTTGTGGACCCGATCCCTGGATGGCCGGAACCGTCGAGGTCAGGTCGAGCGCGTTGCGGTTCAGTTGCGGCAGGTTGGTGATCATTTTGTTGTCCAGAACCGTGGACGTGCTGGCTTCATCGGAAGAAAGCAGTTCCTGGCCGGCCGTTACCGTCACCGACTCTTCCACCGTGCCCGGCTTCAATTCAAAATTCTGCGTCAGGTGATCGCCGGTATTCAGCGTCAGTCCCGAACGCGTGACGGTTCCAAATCCCGCGGCGCGGACCGTAATGGCGTAGGGGCCCGGAAGCAATTCCGGCAGCACGTAAACTCCCTGCCCGTTCGAGACCGCGCTGTAGGGCACATTGGTGGCCCTGTTGACAGCGGTTATCTTGGCGCCCCCGATAACGGCGCCGGAAGCATCGGCGATCACGCCGCTCACGTGCGCATTCGAAGTCTGCGCGCGAAGTTGTGGCCCATTCAGGGTAAGAACCGCGATCACGAGGACGGCAATTGCACCCAAACGTAGCGGGACCTGTTTCAAATTGACGTTCATGTTGGCCTCCACGGTTGACCTGTCCATGGGCATAGGTTTACCGTCGCCTATCCTTGATATGCCCGCCAAAGGC
>Ga0134126_10002692_pt1 | contig 22308 bp, 24 predicted proteins | sample KB31752_FD_96881 | JGI IMG/M metagenome (GOLD analysis project Ga0134126, IMG submission 96881) | Terrestrial soil microbial communities with excess Nitrogen fertilizer from Kellogg Biological Station, Michigan, USA - KB3-175-2 | ecosystem: Environmental > Terrestrial > Soil > Unclassified ... | reverse complement strand
GGAAATGCCGGGATCATCGAGACCGAAGTCGTCCTGATCTCCAGGAAGAGCGACGAGGACGAGGTGCGCTGGGTGTACCTGGACATCGGCAAGTTCGGTGGTCTCGCTGAGACCATGGACGAGTCGATCCGCTACGCGATCCGCACCCCGCATGACGGGGCCGAGATGGCGCCGTGCGTCCTCGCAGGACCGACCTGCGATTCCGCCGACGTCCTGTACGAGAAGATGCCGTATCCGCTTCCGGTAACGCTTGAGATCGGCGACAAGGTGCTGATCGAGGGGACCGGGGCCTATACGTCGACTTACTCGTCGGTGGCCTTCAACGGCATTCCGCCGCTCAAGACCTACCACATCTGACCTCCCTTTCGAGGTTTGGCTAATCGGGAGCCGGCGCGCCGGCTCCTTCCCTCCATCGTTGCTATGACCGAACAACGCTTCCCAAGGCGCGTGAGTGCGCCGTGGGAAGTGAGGACTGACGTGCCATGACCGATTTGCGGAAGACCCCCGTTGCCCTCACTTCGAAAGCCGCTCCGTTCGCGATCCGTGCGGAGCGGACTTCCGACGCTCTCGCGCGTGAAGCGCTGCTGGATGCCTGCTTTGGCGACAACCGCCATATGCGCACCTGCCAGCGCCTGCGCGACGGACGTGCGCCCGCCGAAGGCCTTGCCTTCTCGGCGGTGGTGCGAGGCCGTTTGGTAGGAACCGTGCGGTTGTGGCACGTCAGCGCCGGGGGCATCCCGGCGCTTGTGCTCGGCCCTCTCGCGGTAGAAAGCTGCTACCGCAAGCTGGGGATCGGAGCCGCGCTGATGGACCACGCGCTTGCGGCGGCAAGAGCGCGTGGCCATCGCGCGGTTCTGCTTCTGGGCGATGCGCCCTATTACGAGCGCTTCGGCTTCTCGGCCGACAAGGCGCGCGAGCTCTCGCTGCCAGGCACGTTCGAGCGCGAGCGACTGCTCGGCCTGGAGTTCGTGGCGGGCGCGCTCGATGGCGCCTGGGGCATGATCGTGGCGACGGGCGCCTCCCTGCCCAAACGCAAGGCAGTCCGAACGAAGAAGCCGCTGCGCGCCGCAGCCGCCGTGGCATAGGCGGTGACGACCATGCCGAAGAACCGCGCCATTGCGTGCGTGGCCGCGCGCCCGCGCTTTCGCAACACCGTCACCACGATCATGCTGGTGCTGATGAGCGTCATGATCGTGCGGGACGTCCTGGTGCGGCGCTTCGGCTCGCCCCTGCCCTCGCCCGATGTGACCCGGCACGTGCCCTGAACATCGAAACCTGCCTGCTTGCACCTGCAGGCGAAAAGCCCTTAAACCCCGCGATCAATCCACCCCCAAGCGAGACCCATCATGTCGCGCCGCCTGATCTCAACCGGTTCGCCCTTTGAAAAGACCGCTGGCTATAGCCGCGCCGTAGCCGACGGCGACTTCTGCTTTGTCGCGGGAACCACGGGCTATGACTACGCGACCATGACCATGCCGGCCGATGTCACGAGCCAGTCACGTAACTGCTTCAAGACCATCGCAGCCGCCCTGCAAGAGGCCGGCTTCGCGATGGCCGACATCGTCCGCGCGACCTACTACATCACAGACGTCAAGGATGCGGATGCGCATTTCGCGGTCTGTGGCGAAGTTCTCGGCGACATCCGTCCGGCTGCAACGCTGCTGGTTGTCGCTAGCTTGCTCAAGCCCGAGATGAAGATCGAGATCGAAGTGACCGCCAAGCGCCGCAGCGCCTGATTTCCACCCGAACTATCCGCCAGCACTTTCCGGAGAAACTACACCCATGAGCCCCGCCTCGCAGATCTACGCGAAGATTACCGGCCCCATCGTCATGGTCGGCTTCGGCTCCATCGGCAAAGGCACGTTGCCGATGATCGAGCGGCATCTCGATTACGACAAGTCACGCATCACGGTGATCGATCCCAAGGACGAGGGACGCAAGGCGCATTGCGAGAGGCACAATGTACGCTTCATCCAGAAGGGCCTGACCAAGGACAATTATCGCGAATTGCTGACCCCGCTGCTCACTGAAGGCGGCGGCCAGGGTTTTTGCGTCAATCTCTCGGTCGATACCGGCTCTACCGACATCATGGAGCTCTGCAACGAACTTGGCGCTCTCTATATCGACACCGTCAACGAGCCCTGGCTCGGCTTCTATTTCGATGCTTCGAAGGGGCCGGAAGCGCGTTCCAACTACGCCCTTCGCGAAGCGACGCTGGCCGCCAAGAAAGCACGCTCTGTGGGCTCGACGACGGCCGTCTCCTGCTGCGGCGCCAATCCCGGCATGGTCTCGTTTTTCGTCAAGCAGGCGCTACTCAATGTCGCCGCTGACCTGAAGCTCAATGCCCCCAAGCCGAAGACCAAGGCCGAATGGGCTGACTTGATGCGGCAGGCTGGTGTCAAGGGCATCCACATCGCCGAGCGCGACACCCAGCGCTCCAAGTCGCCGAAAGAGCCTGATGTCTTCGTCAACACCTGGTCGGTGGAAGGTTTCCTGTCGGAAGGCATGCAGCCGTCCGAACTCGGTTGGGGCACCCATGAAAAATGGATGCCCGAGAATGCGCATACCCACGAAGCCGGCTGCGGCGCTGCCATCTATCTGATGCAGCCCGGCGCCAATACGCGCGTGCGCACCTGGTGCCCGACCCGCGGCGCGCAGTATGGCTTCCTCGTTACCCACAACGAGTCGATCTCGATCTCCGATTACTTCACGGTGCGTGACGCATCGGGCACGGCAATCTATCGGCCGACCTGCCACTATGCCTATCATCCGGCCGACGATGCGGTGCTGTCGCTGCATGAGGTGTTCGGCCGTGCAGGGAAGATGCAGGAAAAGCACCACATCCTCGATGAGAACGAAATCGTCGATGGCATCGACGAACTCGGCGTGCTGCTGTTCGGCCATGACAACAATGCCTACTGGTACGGCTCGCAGCTCTCCATCGAGGAGACTCGCAAACTCGCGCCCTATCAGAACGCCACCGGCCTGCAAGTGACCTCCGCCGTGCTCGGCGGCATGGTGTGGGCGCTGGAAAACCCGAACGAAGGCATTGTCGAAGCCGACGAGATGGATTTCGATCGCCTGCTCGAAATCCAGCTGCCGTATCTCGGCCCGGTGAAGGGCTTCTACACCGACTGGACGCCGCTGACGGATCGGCCGGGACTGTTTCCTGAGGATATCGACACGTCTGATCCCTGGCAGTTCCGGAATGTCCTGGTGCGGTGACGCGTTCCTCTTTCCTCTCGTCATTCCGGGATGGCCCGAAGGGCCAAGCCCGGAATGACAGTGCTTATTTGGCCATATAGTCGAACGCCACCGTCCCCAGCCCCAGCGTCAGATCCGCCTTGAAATGCACGGCGGATACCACCTCGCGCACCGGCAGCCGCGCGACGTCGCAGAGGGCGTGCGGGAAAAGGCCGAGCGCGGCCGGGCCCGTCCAGGCTTCCTTCAGCGTGATGTCCTCGAGGTTAAAGCGCACCAGCTCGCAGATGCGGGCGTTGCCGTCGACATGCGGAATGATCTTCAGGATGAAGTTCGGCGCATGCATCGACTTCAGCACAGCCTCGTGATCGGCATAGCGATGCTTGTAGCCCATGGTGGCGGACGCGCAGAGCACCGAGCCATAATGCAACGTGCCGACCAGCACGTCGCTCTCGACCTCGATCTTGGGCCGCGCCAATTTCTTCGGAAAGCCCCAGAGCTCGCGGCCGCCGGCGATCGGGCCTTCATCATCCAGATACATCGCGTGGGTGTAGGCACCGACTTCACCCCTGAAGCGGACGGGGATCACCTGCCCGGTCTCGGTGTAGTCGCCGAAGCCGGTGGAGTCCGGCATGCGGATGAACTCGTATTTCACGACGGGCTCGACGACCTCCAGAGGCTCCGGCACCACGGCCGCGAGCGCTTCCGGATCGGTCTTGTAGGTGATGACGAAATATTCGCGATTGAAGAAGCGATAGGGCCCCGGCGGAAACGCGGGGTTGTTCAGCGGCATCGAATAGGCGTTGCGCCTGACGTCGTCGATCTTCATGGGTTCGCCTCGCGTGGGTGGGATCGCACGCCATTATGAGGCGGCACTGCGACACCGGCGAGACTTTAAATTCGGCGGGCCAGCGAGCCATCACACAAAGTCGTCATTCCGGGATGCGCCGTATGGCGCAGGCCGGGAATGACGACAAGTTGACTCGCGTTATTTTTTCTCCGGAATCGGCGGCGCCATCTTCTCGGCGGGCGCAGGCGGCAGCGCGGGCTTGGCGCCTTCCTTCTGAGCCTGGGGATCAGGGCGGGCCGGCTCCGGCGCCGGCGTGGTCGGGCGCGTGCCGCCCGGCTTTGCTTCCGCGGGCGGCACGTTCGTCGGCTGCGGAGACGGCGTCGCCTGCAACGGCTGGCCCGGCGTGCCGGTCGCCTGCGCCATCTCGAGCTGGTGTTGTGCGTGAAGCCGCGCCAGCGAGAGACCGGCGATCGCGAGCCCGACCGTCACCATCAGAGCCGCAAGCCACAATTGCCTGTGAACCACGCGCTGGGTGTTTTCGTTCATCCGCGACATCCTCCGCGGTAAGAACGGCTGGCTCAGCCCAATGGTTCCTGACGGAACTGCGGTCTTAAAGTTTGCGCATCATCTTTCGGAAAACCGCTGCACACTTTTCCCGATGATGCGCTAAAGCGGCAGTATGCCCGCCTCGCCTTCCTCGTCGGCGAAGGCGAGCAGCGTGCCCTTGGTGTTCCAGCCGAGTGCGGCGACCGCGGCCGTGCCATTCCGCCGCACCAGGATTTCCGCGCCGTCCTCCAGCCGCACCATCAGGATGGTGCCATCGCTGTAGCCGCAGGCGAGGATGTCCTGCTTCGGATGGCAGGCGACGACGGATACACGCACCTGCAACGGCGCGAGCATCGCCGGCTCCTTGCCCATCGGGCCGTCCTTACCAGCGAATGGCCACATGATCACCATGTCGGCGCCGGAGGTCGCGAGGAATCTGCCGCCCGCGCTCCACGCCATCGACTTGACGCGGCCGGGATAGCCGGACATGCGCATGTGCCTGTTGTCGGCGAGGCGCCAGCCATGCAGCGCCGGCTCATGCATGGCGGTGACCAGGAATTTGTTGTCGGGGCTGAAGGCGACGCCGAGATGCGAGCCGGCCCATTCCAGAAACTCGCCATTGGCCGCCATGTTCGGAAACCATAGCGTCACGCCGTTGTAGTGAGCGATCGCAAGCCGCAGGCCTTTTGGCGCGAAGGCAAGCCCGCCGACGGTCGACGGCACCTCGAAGAACTTGTCCTCGTTCTTGCCGCTGCGCACGAACGCGGTCTTGCCGACCGACCAGGCCACAGCGCCATCCGCATGCAGCGCGACGTTATCGATCCAGCGGCGCTTTGGGTCGACCGCGAGCTCGGTCACCTCGGCCTTGGCGTCGAGCGCAACGAGCTTGCCGTTGTCGCCGCCCATGACGATGCGCTTGCCGTCGGTGGCTGCGCACAGAATGCCGCCGCCGAGCACCTCGACTTTGGCAATCGCGCCTTCGGCGTCGACGAAGGAGACGTTCTCCTCGGCGCCGACAAAGGCCGCGCGCTCGCCGAGGAAGTGCACGGCCGTAACCGGCGCGCCGAGCGAGACGGCACGCACGCGGTCGGTGACGGAAACGATGGACGCCTGCTCGGCGCCAGGATCAAATCTGCTCATCACGTGGTGATGCAGCTTTCAAAGCCATCGCGGATCGCCTGCTCCGGCAATTCGCGTCCGATGAAGACAACGCGGCTCTGGCGGGGCTCCCCGTCCTTCCATTTCCGCTGGTGGTCGCCCTCCAGCATCATGTGCACGCCCTGAAAAACATAACGGTCGTCGTCATCGGTGAAGGCGAGGATGCCCTTCGAGCGCAGAATCTTCTGACCTTCCGTCTGAACCAGGTTCTGCAGCCAGGGCATGAACTTGGCCGGGTCGAGCGGCTTGTCGGTCTTGAGCGCCAGCGATTGCATGTCCTCGTCGTGATAGTGCTTCAAGCCGTGACCATGGTCATGATCATGGTGGTGATGGTGGTCATGGCCGTGATGATGGTCGTGTTCATGATCGTGATCATCGACCTCCAGGAAATCCGGCTCGATATCGAGGATGCGGTCGAGATCGAACGCGCCGCGCTCCAGCACATCTGCGAGCTGAACCTGGCAGCGCTCGGTGCGATGCAGCTTGGCATAGGGGTTGATACCGCGAATGCGCGCCTCAACCTCGGCAAGCTCGCCCTTGGAGACGAGATCGGTTTTGTTCAGCACGATAACATCAGCGAAGGCGATCTGGTTCTTGGCTTCGGGCGCGTCCTTCAGACGATCCGACAGCCACTTGGCGTCGGCGACGGTGACGACGGCGTCTAACCGCGCGTTCTTCTGCACGTCCTCGTCGACGAAGAAGGTCTGCGCCACCGGCGCCGGATCGGCAAGGCCGGTGGTCTCGACGATGATGGCGTCGAACTTGCCCTTTCGCCGCATCAGGCCTTCCATGATGCGCACGAGGTCGCCGCGCACGGTGCAGCAGACGCAGCCATTGTTCATCTCGAATACTTCCTCATCGGCGCCGATGATGAGGTCGTTGTCGATGCCGATCTCGCCGAATTCGTTGACGATCACGGCGTATTTCTTGCCGTGGTTTTCCGACAGGATGCGGTTCAAGAGCGTGGTCTTGCCGGCGCCGAGATAGCCGGTCAGCACGGTCACGGGGATTTTGGACGCTTCAGCCATAACAACTCCGGAAATTTCGGGACTTGGCGCAGGATCTGGCGCGGGCGACCGGGGTGGCCCCCGGCCTTATGTGCCAGGCGCGCTGGTCAGGGCCTTTATATTGTGCCTTGCGGGCGCAATGTAAGTGGGGAAATGGCCGTTTTCGCATGGTTCAAGCTTCCAGGTGCCGGCCAGGGAAGAGTTGTCGCACCAAGCCACCGATGCTGCCGAACAGCACCGAGAAAATATAGAGAACGGCGGCCACCAGGATGATCGCCGGCCCCGAAGGCACGTGGGTCTGGAATGATAGTACGAGGCCGGCATAGCCCGAGAGGACAGCGGCCACGACCGCGACGCAGATCATGCCGCTGACATCGCGCGACCAGAACCGGGCGATGCCCGCAGGCAGGATCATCAACCCGACCGACAGCAGCGTGCCCAACGCCTGGAAGCCAGAGACGAGGTTGATGACGACGAGCGCGAGAAACGCCAGATGCGAAGGCGTGCCGGCACGGCTCACGGTGCGCAGGAACAGCGGATCGACGCTTTCGATGACGAGCGGCCGATAGATCACCGCGAGCACGAGCAGCGTGATGGTGGCGTTGAACGCGACCACCAACAGGGTCTGATTGTCCATGGCGAGGATATCGCCGAACAGCACGTGCAACAGATCGATATTGGTGCCCTTGACGGAGACGATGGTGACGCCGAGCGCGAGCGAGGCCAGATAAAAGGTCGCGAGCGAGGCATCTTCCTTCAGCCCGGTCGAGCGCGCGACGACGCCGGCAAGGATTGCGACCAGAAAGCCGGCGACCAGGCCACCCAGGATCATCGCCAGCAGATTGAGGCCGTATAGCAGGAAACCGATCGCAGCCCCCGGCAGGATCGCATGCGCCATGGCATCACCGACGAGACTCATCCGCCGCAGCATCAGGAACACGCCGATCGGCGCGCCGCCGAGCGACAGCGCAATGATCGCCGCCAGCGCGCGCCGCATGAACTCGAAATCGGTGAACGGCGCGATCAACGCGGCATGGAGCGACACGGTCAGGCGGCCCGCGATTCTTGATCGGCGACACAGGCGGCGGCAGAATCGTCGAACGCCTCGCACATGCGCATCGCGACCAGCAGATTCTCCTGCGTCAGCACCTCGGCCGTCGGTCCCCATGCCACCGGTCCGCGCGCGAACAGCAGCGTTTCCGGAAAATGGGCGCGCACCATGTCGAGATCATGCAGCGCCGCCAGTACCGTGCGCCCCTCCTCATGCCAGCGTTTGACCAGCAGGAGCAGATCGGCCGAGGTGCGGGAATCGATGGCGTTGAAGGGTTCGTCGAGCACGATCAGCCGCGCGTCCTGCAGCATCACGCGCGCGAACAACAGGCGCTGGAATTGCCCACCGGATAGCGTACCGATGGTGCGGTTCTCGAAACCGGTGAGACCGACCGCTGCCAGCGCGGATGCGACCCTACCGCGCTCTGCCCTGCCGATGCCGCCGAACAAGCCGGTGGCGCGCCAAAGGCCGGTGCCGACGAAATCGAACACGCTGATGGGGAAGCTGCGATCGATGTCGGCGATCTGCGGCAGATAGGCAATGTCGCGCGCGTCCAGACCGCCGAGCGAGATCGAGCCGGAGAGCGGCTTCAAGATGCCGACGAGCCCGCGAAACAGCGTCGATTTGCCGGCCCCGTTCGGGCCGACCACGGCCAGCAACACGCCAACCTTGATCCCGCCGGAGAGGTGATGCACCGCCGGATGCCGGTCATAGCCGAGCGTGACATCGTGGAGTTTGACCTGCTCAGGCACGGCTCACCTCGCTGCCAGCCAGACGATGGCCCAGAGGCAGGCGCTGACCGCCATCGCCGCCAGCAGGCGGGAAGCGACCGGCATGCGCAGGATCGACCAGGCCGCAGCCTGTGCCGGATGCGGCGACGCAGCCCCGTGGCTGTGCGGATGGTCGTGCCCGTGGCTGTGACTATGTTGGTGATGATCGGATGGGACCATGCAAAGATGTTATATTATAACATAACATCTGCCAAGTCAGTCAAATCGCCAAAGGATTCAAATCGTTACGGCTTGCCGATAACCGTCGCAACGGCAGCGGCCACTGGCCAGCAAAAAGGCGGCAGTTTGCGCTGTCGCCCCCCAGTTCTTCGTCACTGCGAACGACGCGAAGCAATCCAGAACCGAGGAAAGGCTGGATTGCTTCGTCGCTTATGCTCCTCGCAATGACAATCAGCTCGCCTTGCCGAACAGCTCGTCGACATAGTCCCAGTTGATGAGATGATCGACGAACGCCTTCAGGTAATCCGGACGGCGGTTGCGATAGTCGATGTAGTAGGAGTGCTCCCAGACGTCGCAGCCGAGGATCGGGGTGGCGCCATGCACCAGCGGGTTCTCGCCGTTCGGCGTCTTGGAGATGGCGAGCTTGCCGCCCTTCACCTCGAGCCAGCACCAGCCGGAGCCGAACTGACCGGCGCCGGCGGCGGCGAAATCGGTCTTGAACTTTTCGAGGCCGCCGAGGTCCTCGTTAATCTTCTTCTCCAAACGGCCCGGCAGTTTGCTGCCGCCGCCGTTCGGCTTCATCCAGCTCCAGAAGTGGATGTGGTTATAGTGCTGGCCGGCATTGTTGAAGACGGCCGGGTTCTTGTTGTAGGAGCCCTTCACGATCTCCTCGAGGGACTTGCCTTCGAATTCGGTCCCCTTGATCGCGTTGTTGCCGTTGGTGACATAGGCTTGGTGGTGCTTGTCGTGGTGAAATTCCAGCGTTTCCTTCGACATATACGACCCGAGGGCGTCGTAGGCGTAAGGCAGGGGGGGAAGCGTAAAGGTCATGGGAGTTGATCCGCAACTGTGGGAGACGTGACTTAACGGAACCCCTTATAGAAGGTTCCAATGCGCTTAAACATCGCAAATTGGCGAAATTGGTATCCCCAAAATGAGTATCGAGATCGACATCCTCAATGGCGAGGCCGCCTGGAAACAGGTCGAGCCCCTGCATACCGCCATCTTCGGCCGGCAGATCGTCGAGAAACTGCCCTGGGGCCATATCGTCTGGGCGCATGCCGACCTGCGCGTCCTGATCGACGCCCCCGAGGGCGGGCTCGCTTGCCATGTCGGCATCTACTTCCGCACCATCAACTGGAACGGCCACGACATCCATATCGGCGGCATCGGCGGCGTCATGACCCGCCAGGATTGCCGCGGCCGCGGTTATGCCACCGTTGCACTCGATGCGGCAATCCAGACCATCCGCGCCAACGAGGCGGCGCGCTTTGCCGTGCTGTTCTGCGAGCCGCACAATGTCGGCTTCTACCAGGCTCGCAGCTGGCACGCCTTCGAGGGCGAGGTCTATTGCGAGCAACCGAACGGCCGCATCCGCTTCGAGGCGATGGCGCCGTTCGTGTTTGACGTCCGCCGCGCGCCGCGTCAGGGCGTGATGGACCTAAAGGGACTGCCGTGGTGATCCGGAGCGGCTCCGGCTAACAGCTACGCCGCCATTGCCTTCAGCGCGGTCGCCGCCGAGGCGTAGCCGCCGCGGGCACCATCGATGAAATGCACATGGTCGGCACGCATCACCGACGGCGTGAAACAGGTCATCATCGCCGCATCCTGTCGATGCAGCCCATAACGGACCAAGCCGCTCTCGGCGGCTTTGGCGAGGCGTTCCGCCAGCGCGCTTGCGAGCTCCTCGGTGCAATCGAGGATCATGCGCAGGCCATCGTCATATTTGCGGAAATCGGAATTCTCGACCACTTGCCGCAGATAGTTCTTCGGCACGAACTTGCCGACCTTGATGCCGAAGCGCATGACGACATAGGCCCATAGCGTCAGGCCCAGCACGAACACGCGGCGCTTGGCGAGCGATCCGCCTCGCGCAGCGCGCGCCTCATATTCGACGCCCTGTGGCGGCCATCTCAGCGGCGGTCCGCCCGATGGCACTGGCCGTCCAGCATCCGGACTACGCTCGACGAGCTGAATGATGTCCTCGATCACCTTGCGAAAGGCGAGCGGGTCGGCAGCTTTGGTCGGCACCACCAACACCGAGAGGATCAGCCCCCGCGCGGCGGGAATCTCTTCAAAGCGACAGGAGAGCCCCGACAGGTCGGGCTGCGTTCCCGGCGGCGCGGCCCCGACTGCAAACTCGCCGCGCTTCATCGCGGCGTCCGCCCAGCCCAATCCGCCGCCCGAGAACATCGCATAGGACAGGTTGGCTGACGGCCCAAAGCGCGCGACGCGCACATCAGCGCCTTGCGCACGGATCGTGCTGACGGGCACCAGGCCGACCCGCATGACGAGGTCGAGATCTTCCCTCACCCAGGTCGCGGTCGCCGCCAGCGCCTCGCGCGCGGCGCTAAGGTCCTCGGGCGCGACCGCAAAGCTCGCGCCGTCGCCGCCGAACACGAACGGAAACTCGCGCCCCTGTAGCGCATTGGTCACCGCGGCGATCACGGCAGCCCCCGCCATGTTGACCGCCTTGTAGCGCTGCGCCGCGATCGCCTTGGTCGATTCCACGATGTCGGCAACGCCGATGGTCCAGTCGTCGGGCAGCGGTGAATAGAGCTGCGGCTCCATCAGCCGCGTAAAGCCGCGGAACACCGGAATGGAGCCATAGAACGCATCGCTACCGGAGGAGTTGGTCATCGCTGGATCGTCCGGTCCGAACTTCGTGGAGATACGGTCGACGTGAGTGAACGGGTTCACGCAAAAATATCGGAGCCGAGGGTCGAATGCAAAAGCGTGCGGAAAGCCGAGCGCTTTCGGAGGCCTTATCATCGAGGGCGCCCCGATGACACGGCGCACGCCGTCATCGAAAAATCGTGTGTCGTCTGTTAGGTCTATGCCATGATCGACTGGAAGAGCGACGAGGCCCCCAAACAGGCCAGCATCCACGCCCTGCAGATCGGCGACCGTATCAACACGGCGAGCTTCGAGGGCGAGATCCTGTCGAGCACGCCGCTCGCCGTGCGTGTCGGCAGGCAAGGCCTTGCCGTGGTGTTCCGCTACGGTGTCGTGGTGTTTCTGGGTCTCACGGCGGACCAGGAAGCCGAATTTCTCGAACGGTTGAGCGGGCGCACCGCCGGCAAGATCACGCCGCGCGAGGAGGAATGGGCCAAGGTCCAGGTCGCCAGGGAAGGCGAGGAGCCGATTCCGGTCGGCGGGCCGATCCAGGTTCGGGAAATGTCCCTGGAGCGGCTGCTGGTCGTGTCGGACGCGCTGGCCAAGAGCGTGGTGCTCGGGCGCGACGAGCGCGAGGTCGCCAACGTCTTCGACACCATCGAGCCGTTCGCGCGCGAGCTCGCGCGGTCTGGCCAGACTTCCCGGAGCCGGACCGACCTTTTAAAACTGCTCGGCAACTCGCTGCTGGTGCAGCACCGCGTCTCCGGCCGCGTCGCGGTCGACGAAAAGCCCGACGTGCTGTGGGACCGCCCCGATCTCGAGCGTCTCTACTCACGGCTGGAGGACGAATACGAGCTCAGCGAACGCGTCGAGCTCCTGGAGCACAAGCTGGAGGTCATCTCCGATACCGCGACCACGCTCGCCGACATCATCGACGCCAAACGCTCGCTGCGCCTCGAATTGATCGTGATCTTCCTGATCGCGTTCGAGATCGTTGTCACCGGCTACGAGATTTTCTCGCGCGGCGGGCACTGACGGGAATGCGTCGCATCACGGCCGCTTCAGCTCCGTGACCCGGAACGGCTCCAGCGTGTCGATCACATCGGGCGATTGCGTGTGGTAGCTGAAGCGGAAGTAGCGCACCGTGATGGCGTCCCTGGTGAAGTCGGCGAGGATGAAGCCGTTCTCCTCGATCGGCTTCAGATCCTCGACCATGGTCAGATGCGTCGAGGGCGTGGCGCCGATACCGCGGAACGCCGACGGCCAACCGCGATCGCCGGTGCCGAGCGGCCCGGACAGGATCACCACCACCGGATTCTTGCCGAAATCCAGCGCGCCGCTGCGCCGCATGCGGCCCTCCGCGATCGCATGCAGGTCGCCGGAGATCACAAGCGGAATCCGTCCTGGCATCGCCGCGACCTCGGCCATCAGGCGGTCGTGCTGCTTCAGCCAACCGCTCTGCCAATAGGGTTTCGGCACATCGGTGGTCAGCTTGCCATCCTTGCCGAGAATGTCCGGATACCACTCGCCCCATTTGCCGGCACTCCAGCCCGGCGGGTTGGAGGGGATATTGACGAGATGGACCATCTCGCGATCAGTCATCCGGGACTTCAGCTAGGCCTCGACCGTGCCGTCGACGAACACCGCACTCGGCCCCGCCAAGGTCTGCGTGCGGCGCACGTCGTAGAGCAGGATCTCGGCGAGCTTGCCGTAACGCAGCGTGCCGAAGGCTTCGCCGACGCCGCCCGCGCGGTCCGCTGCCGATGCGCCTGGAAGACCGAGCGGGCGATTCCGGTCGGGCAGATATTCCGGATAATAGAGCTGGCGCGTGGCGCGGGCGAGCTCGAGCATGAAATGATCGGGCGGAAAGGTGATGATGTCGTCAGTCGCCTCGTCATTATCGAAATAATCGTGATCGTCCTGCATGAAGAAGACCGGCGTCGAGCGTAAGAGCGCGCCATATTGCGGAATGATCTGGGCTGCGGTGGCGCGGCGGAACACCGTCTCGTTCGGCGTGCCGAACACCGGCTGCGCGCGATCGAAGACGCCGGCAAGCTCCTTGCCAAGCGCCGAGGCGCCGCTTCCTTTGGAGGCCCGCGGCGCACGCAGGTCCCAATAGATCTGGTCGCCATTGGCGATCAGCGCGTCCGGCTTGAACGACAGCCCGCGCGCCAATAGCCGGCGGCGCAGCGCCGAAGGCAGCCAGTTGATCTTGCCCGCGGGCAGGCCCTGGTTGAGCCCGTCATGGCCGCCGCCGCAGGTATAGATCATCACCCGTAGCCGCTCCGGCATCGCCTCCGGCGCCGGGAAGGTCGCAAGTTGCCACGGTTCGCAAAGTGCGCGTCCGCTCGCGCTCTTCAACGACAGTGTGTAGGGCGAGGAAGGCGAAAGGCCGGTGACGTCGAACTGCCAGAAATCGCCGGCGGAGGTGTTGGCCTGGCCACGCACCCTGGTATTGCCGACCACAAGCTCGGGCGGCGCGAGCTGGGCCTCCTTGAACGAAGCCTTGATCAGGAAGCGGTCATGGCTGGCGGTCGGGATCAGATGTTGGACGCCGCCTTGGTCCCAATCCTTTTCCCGCGGCGGACTTTCCGCGGCCGCCGCCGGGCCGCCGATACCGGTGGTGACCAAGCGCGGCAGCGTGGCCGCGGCCGCGCCGATCATAAAATCGCGTCGCGTCGCCATGCGATCCTCCCTGCCCTGCGCACCTCAGCAGCGCAAGTTCGGCCTCATTCTAGCGCGCTGACGTGCCAGGTGGCATGGCTGACGCCCGGCATTTTCGACAGGTCAGCCACGACCGAGTCGAGATCGTCAGGCTCGACCGCGAGCGGCACCAGCACCGCGGAAACCTCGACATTGTCGTTGGAGTGAAACACGATCCGGGTCTCGCGTATGGGATAGCTCGCGGCTTCCAGCCGCTCATTGATGACGTCGCGCACTTCGCCAGCCCGCCTCGAATCGGTGGTGACGCTGATTTCATAAGTCGCTTCCGATGTGCGTTCGTTGAGCGGAATGCGATCGATCGCATTGACCAGCGGCCGCAGCAGCGTGTTGCCGGCCAGCACGAACAGCGTAAGCAAGGCCGAATCTGCCACCATGTCGGCGCCGGCGCAGGAGCCGACCGCTGCCGAGGCCCAGAGCGTCGCGGCCGTATTGAGCCCGCGCACGTTCATGCCCTCCTTCATGATGGCGCCCGCGCCGAGAAAGCCGATGCCGGAGACGACATAGGCGATCACCCGCACGCTCCCCTCTGCACCGTTGATGCGATTGGCAAGATCGACAAAGGCCGCGGCCCCCACGCAGACCAGCACGTTGGTGCGCAAGCCGGCGCTACGCTGGCGGTACTGGCGCTCGGCACCGATCAACGTGCCGAGCACGAAGGCCGAAAACAGGCTGACGAGGGTATCGAGGAAGTCCTTGAGCTGGAAGGTATGGATGAACTGCACAGGCGGGCCCCAATCGAGTCGCAACAAAATAGTGCGCTCAATATCACCCGTGAACAAGATCGCTTTATGAAGGCGCGATCGCAGGCAGAAAATATGCTCAGGCCGTATTGCCGGCGTCGATGGTCAGCACGCTGCCGGTGATGTTGCGGCCGCCGTCGCTGAACAAATATTCCACCATGCGCGCAACGTCATCTGCCTCGGGCAGGCGACGCAGTGCGCTGCGCTTGGCGATTTTGTCCCGACCCTCACCGCCAAGATTTTGCGTCAGCTCGGTGTCGATGAACCCCGGCGCGATGGCATTCACGGTGATGCCGAGCTTGCCGACCTCGCGCGCCAGCGAGCGCGTGAATCCCGTCGCGGCCGCCTTGGTCGCGCCATAGACGGACAGGCCGTTATAGCCGGTGGATGCGATGATCGAGGAGATGTTGACGATCCGTCCCTCGCGATCGGCCATCATGTGACGGACGATGTATTTGGTGAGGATGACGGGCGACAGCACGTTGAGACGCACCAGCGCTTCGATGTCGGAATTATGCATGGTCGCAAGCAGGCCTTCGGTGCCGATGCCTGCATTGTTGACGAGGCCATAGATCGGGCCGAACTCGTCGCGCAGCGACTTCACGAAAGCCGGCAGCCCGTCGATCGCGCTGAGGTCGCAGGGTCGGAAATGCAGATTGCCCTGCTTTGCCGCGCCAATCGCCGAGCGCAATTCCTCGCTCTCGCGCCGCGCTACCGCGATGACGTTGAACCCCGCGTCCGCGAGCCTTTTGGCGATGACAAGCCCGATGCCGCGGCTGCCGCCGGTGACGAGGACGTTACGCATCGGAGCGCGCCAACTTTCCGGCCGGCGTCACATCCAGCGCCTCAACGAAGCGGATCACCGCGGGCACCTTGTGCGAGGCAAGCGAGGCGCGGCAATTGGCCAGTATCTCCTCGCGGATTTCCTTGGCCCGTTCCGCACTGCCGTCGGTCAGGATCACGTCGGCGACGACGATCGAGCCCGTGATCGGGCTGCGGCGCGATTTCGCGCGCGACATCCGCACATTGGCGTGGCGGTTGATGACGGCTTCTATCTCCTCGGGATGAACCTTGAGGCCGCCGATATTGATGATGCCACCGCGCCGGCCGACGAAGTAGTAGCGATCGCCGCGCAGTTCCACCATGTCGCCACTATCGACAAAACCCTCCGCGTCCGTGAGCGTCCCGCCGCGCTTGCCGATATAGGCATGGGCTGCGCGCGTCGAGCGGATACGGAGCGAGCCGTCGACCACCTTCATCTCGACACCGTTCTTGTTCGGTCCGACCAGGCTGGCCGGGAAACCTTCACGGCCGTCATTGACGGCGAAACCGACGCCGGCCTCGGTAGAGGCATAGGCATGGCCGACTGACGCATTCGGAAACGCCTGCGCCAGCCCATCGAGGACGGCCTGGTCGGAGATCTCGCCGGAGAGACGCACATAGCGTGGGGCAAAGCCTGCCGCCGAGCCGCTCATCAGGAGCTTGCGCCAATGCGAGGGCGTGCCGGAAATGTGCGTGACGCCGCGTGCAGCCAGCCGCGCGACATGATCGGCCAGTACTTCGCCGGACTGCGACAACACCATCGAGCCGCCGCCGATGATGGCGCGGAGGAATATCTGCAGGCCGCCGTAGCGGCGGATGTCGTAGAAAGTCGCCCATACCGGCGGCGTGCCGCGTGCAGGGCCATCGGCAACGATCGCGCCGCACAGGCCTTCCAGCGTGTGACCGACAATTTTCGGAACGCCCGACGTGCCCGAGGTCAGCATAAGCCATTCGCTAGCGCATTCGGTTTGAGCGGGCGCAGTCGCCGTCAGCGGCAATCCCGCCGTCACGACGCGCGCGAGACCGACGTCACTCCAGCGCTCGGGCTGGTCGGTGATCACGGTGTCGATTTCGGCGTCCTCGATCAGCGCAGAGAGATAGTCCGGATTGAGATCGGGCGGACAGAGCAGCATGCGGCGCACGATGCCATCGACCTCGATCATGGCAAGACCGGCCATCAACTGGCCCGTCACCGAGACCAGCACCGATCGTCCCGACAGCTCACCGGGACGCGCATCGAGGCAGGTCTGCGACAGGATGTCGGTCAACGACACGACGTGCCGCGCGTCCGAGAACGTGCGGCCCTTCAGCTGCGGGCCGAGATAGTCGCGAAGCGCAAAGACGTCACGCGGGGACATTTTCGTACGCTCGGACGAAATCGCCGACCGTCAGCGGGAACGCCGCGTCCTCCGATATGGTAAACGGATCGATGCCAAGATCGTCCTCCAGCCGCGCGACCAGGATCGCAAACGCCAGCGAGTCGAAGCCGGTCTCGTGGAGGGAAAGCTCGTCCGTGAGCGGCGGCAGCTTTACCTGCTGCTCCTCGGCAATCTGCTTCATCGCCGCAATAACCCTTAATCTGACTGACATCGAACGCCTCGCTTTTTCGTCAAATGATTGGATCGCATCATAATCCGGAACTGTGAATTAGCTCCCCCGCGGGGCAGCGCTTTTGCCGCGCTTGGTAAACGCCCTGCTTGCCGAACCCTCGAAGATTAGCGGATTGCGGAAGGTTTTTGTAAAACTTTAGAAGTGGATCGCACCGCTTGCGATACGCGCCTGCACCTCGGCATCGAGCGGAAGATAGTGGCCGGACTTCGGTTCGCGATAATACAGCGGCTCGCTGACAGCGGCTGGATCAAATCCCTCACGCACCAGAACCTGCTTCTTCTGCTTGAAGGTCTCGGTCGAATCGAGCGAGGCGGAGATGCGCAGGAACAGCGGATGCGCATAAAGAGGCAGCCGGCGCGCGAGATGATCGGCCAGATGTTTGAAATCGAAGCGTTCACCGACCACGATGGCGGCCATGCCGGCGCGGCCGTCATGACCCGGCACTTCGACGCCATAGGTCGTGGCATCGAGCACGCCATCGCAATCGCGGATGGCGTCGTTGACCTCGCTGGTCGCGACATTCTCGCCCTTCCAGCGAAAGGTGTCGCCGACGCGGTCGACGAAACGGAAGAAACCCTGCTCATCGAGCCGCATCAAATCGCCGGTCCGGAACCAGGCATCGCCCTTGGCAAAGACGTCGCGTAGCACCTTCTTTTCAGTCTCGGTGTGATCCGTGTAGCCCTCGAAACGGCCGCCGCCTTCGTCCGCGATACCAATGCGGCCAATGGCTTCTCCGATCTCGTTGCGCGCGCAGGCGACGCAAAGCCCGCTTTCGTCGCGTACCGGCGCACCGTTCGACGCATCGACTTTGACGATCGCCGCCGGGAAGCGGTGCGCGAGCAGCGGCGGAACGCGGCCGATCGCGCCGACCTTGCCCTCGACATTGTAGAGCGAGAAGTTGCCCTCGGTCGCCGCATAGAATTCGAGGATACGCGGGATCGAGAAACGCGCCTGGAACTCCTCCCAGATGTCGCCGCGCAGGCCGTTACCGCAAGCCAGGCGCAGCCGGTGCCGGCTCTCGAATTCGGAGGCTGGCGTCTTCAGGAGATAGCGGCAGAGCTCGCCGATATACTGGAACAGCGTGCAATCGAAACGGACGAGATCGCTCCAGAAATTCGTCCCCGAGAATTTTTCCGCGAGCGCCACCGAGGCGCCGGCAAACAGCATGCTGCAGGGCGCGACAATGCCGCCGACGGAATGGTAGACCGGCAGGCAGTCATAGAGACGATCATCGGGCGTGGCGTCGGTGAGGCCTGCGAACCAGCCGCCCCAGTTCAGGATGCGGCGATGGCTGATGCTCGCGGCCTTCGGCAGGCCGGTCGTGCCGGAGGTGTAGATCAACAGCGCGCGGTCGTTGATGGTGACGTCACGCCGCTCGGCCGGCGATAGCGCACCGGTGTCGAATTGCGCGAGCCTCACCCCGAGTTCTTCTTCGGTCCAGATCTTCGGCGCGCGTGACAGATGCGGGCCTGCCGTCTCGAATGCATCGGCCAGCTCGTCAGCCAGAATAATGTGATCTGCCTTCGCCACGTTGAGACAATGCGCGAGCGACTGCCCGACCAGCTTGGTGTTGATCAGCGCGACCACGCCGCCGATCCGACTGATGCCGAGCCAGGCCGCGACATAGTCAGGCTGCGTGGGCATGATCAGGCCAACCGTATCGCCGCGGTCGACGCCGGCCGCGAGCGCCCAGCGCGCATAGCGGTTGATGCGTTCGGCGAGCGCACGATAGGTGAGGCTCTCGCGGTCCGAAATCAGCGCCGGCCGGTCGCCCTGCCGCGCCGCCCAATCTTCGACGACGTCGGCGAACAGCCGCTTTGGATCAGGCTCGATGCGCGAAGTGAGCTCTATCGCCTTCAGCCAGGCTTTCGCCGCCGACGGCTTTGCGCGCGGCGCGGTTTCGGGCGGCTTGTCGATCACACTTGTTTTCATGGCCGGCACTGAGTTGTTCCCAAGCCTTGTATAGACCGCCATGCCTGATCAGGTGTTAACCGGCACAGTTAAAGAGGGAGCGCGACATCCTCGGAGCGGCCGAACAGCTTCAATATCTTCGTTAACGTCGGTCCAATCGCCCGCAGCTCTTCCAGATGAACCCGGGAAAGACGCCGCAAGCGCAGCTCCCCCTCTTTGGTGAGTTGTACCAGCACGCGCCGGCCATCTCTCGCGTCGACGCTGCGGCTCAGGATTTTCAGCTTCACCATGCGGTCGACCAACTCGACGGCGGTGTGATGCCGGATCAGGAGGTAGCGCGCGAGATCGCCGACCGAGATCGGCTCGCGGCTCGAGAAGCCCCTGATCGCCAGCAGCGCCTGATGCTGATGGGCCGTCAGGCCCGACCGGTTGGCGGCCGCCTCGCTGAAAGCCTGAAACCGGCGTAGCTCGTAGCGAAAACGGGCCAGGGTCTCATAATCCACCAATCTGGCACGGTCGGCAGCTGTGCCCGATCGTGCCTTCCTCGGACGACGCTTGTCTCCGCTTGCAGGTGGCATGCCCGGTCCCTTGCTCTCGCGCCGCAGCACGACGTTGGCATCTAGGCGCTATGGTCGCCATAAAGGAACCGAAAATTCCTGTGGATCGGTGCCCACCGAGTCTTCGGTCGCAACGCGCTTACCTGCGCGGAAGATCCTTGCTCAGATATTTGAGAAGAATCCGCTGGATGGCGACCGGCACGCTCGTCGTCCGGCGGCGCACCGATTTCTCCAGAGCCTCGACAAGCTCCGCCTGGGTCAGACCGCCCGCCGCGGACTTCAAGCTCAGATCGCGCCAGATTTCGGAGAGCGACTTGCCGGCGTAAAGCAGCGGCCGGATCGTCACACCACGTGCCGCGGCCCAGCGCATGATTTCGTTGAGGGTCTGCGGGCCGCAATTGCGCGCCGTCGACAGGCGCTCCATCGTGATCTTGCGCAGCAGCGCCTCCGGAGGCGTCCATCCGTTCCGCGGCGGGACCTCGCCGGTGATCTCGCCAGCCAGCATTTTCAGGACATTGAGCGCCCGCAGGCTGAGCTTGTGATCCGGCGCTTCAGCCTCGGCCGAGGCTGAAGCCGGCGCACCCTGCGGCATGTCGAAGCACGTGTTGACGACATGGACCGGGGCGACCTCCTCAAGGCGCATGTCCATTGTGGGCAGGCGGGCGTGGGCCCCGTTCTTGCTTGGCATGGTTGGTCCCGGGTTCTGTCTTGGCTAGGCGCGGCGAAGCCGGCGTGATGTATCGTTATACGATATACTGGCGTGACAGCTGTCTTCGACCAAAGGCGAATTTGACAAGCGCATGTTATATATCGTGAAACGGGATAAACTATGCAAGCGTGCGATGCAGGCGGGCCGCCCGCCGAACGGGCGCCGGCAGACGCTGAGCGCGGGAGCCCGAGGATTTCGGGCGCCAGCGCAACCAGGCACATCACAATAATTCCGGGGAGGACGTCGATAATGAAGAACCCACTACCGAAATCTGCCTTCAGGCTCTCGCGTCGCGGCCTGCTTCAAACCGCCGCGGGGCTGGCGGGCGGAGCAATGCTGCCGGGCGGCATGCCCTTCGCATTCGCCGAGGATCATCCGGCCATTGGGACTTATCCAGCCGGCTCGTCGGGATCTTCGGTTTTCATCGGCGTCGCCACGCCGCTTACCGGCACCTATGCGTTGCAAGGCGAAGACGAGCTCAAAGGCTGGCAGCTCGCCGTCGAGCACATCAACAGCGGCCACGAGCTGATCAAGAAAATCTCGCCCAAGACCACAAAGGGCGTACTCGGCAAGGAGCTCAAGCTGGGTGTTGCCGACTCCGCCGCCAAGCCGAATGAGGCGGTGCAAGCCGAGCAACGCTTCATCACCGAGAACAAGGCCATCTTGATGACGGGCTCGACCTCGAGCGCGGTTGCAGTCGCGCTGAACAAGCTCGCGCAGCGTGAAAAGGTGCTCTACGTCTCCGGCATTTCCGGCTCCAATGATACCACAGGCAAGGACTGCGTCCGTTACGGCTTCCGCCAGAATTTTTACGGTCAGACCGCGGCCGCCGCGATCGGCCCGATCGTGGTCAAGCAGTTCGGCAAGAACAAGAAGGCCGCCTATTTGACACCGGACTACACCTACGGTCACACCGTCACGAAATCCATGCAGGACTTCCTGGCGACGGCCGGATGGACCACCGCGACCAATCAGGTCGCGCCGCTCGGCGCACCTGACTATTCTTCATATCTCTTGAACGTCGCCAACTCCGGCGCCGACGTGCTCATCAACGTCAATTGGGGTCATGACGCCGTGCTTTCGACCCAGCAGGCCAAGCAGTTCGGCGTGCTCGACAAGATGAAGCTGGTCGTCCCCTACCAGATCCCCTTCATCGCCCGCGAGACCGGCGGCCTGATGCAGGGCGTCTATGCCGCCACCGACTACTGGTGGACCATCGAGGACAAATACCCGCTCGCCAAGATGTTCAACGACGCCTTTGACAAGAAGTATGGCTACAAGCCGGAATGGGGCGCCGCAAACTCCTACATCAGCTTCGCCCATTGGGCCCGCATGGTCGAGGAAGCCGGCAGCTTCTACCCGCCGGACATCATCAAGACCTACGAGAAGGAGGAAACCATCCCCTCCCTGGTCGGAGACGTGCATTACCGCAAGGAAGATCACCAGTGCGTCCGTCCTGTCATCATCGTGAAGGGCAAGCTGGAAAAGGACATGAAGAACAAGGAGGACTATTACGACGTCGTCGAGATCGTCCCTGGCGCGGGCCTGATGCAGAAACCCGACGCGTTCGGCTGCAATCTCGGCGATTACACTTGAGCATGCGCTGACTTCTGACGCCGCGGGCAAGTGCTAACTTGCCGCGGCGTCAGTTTTTTTGCGTGGCACCTCGCGGCGCGATCCGCTAAAATCGGGACCATGAACGCTTTTCATGATTAGTTGGCCGAACTTCATTTCCCAACTGTTCAACGGGCTGGCGCTCGGCGCGCTGCTCGCGCTGATCAGTTCCGGTCTGACCATCATTTACGGCACGCTCGGCGTGCTCAATCTCGCCCATGGTGCGATGTTCATGATGGGCGGCTATGCGGGCTTCGTTGCCTTCCAATACACCCACTCGTTCCTGGTTGCCGTCATCGCG
>Ga0134126_10002691_pt1 | contig 22311 bp, 22 predicted proteins | sample KB31752_FD_96881 | JGI IMG/M metagenome (GOLD analysis project Ga0134126, IMG submission 96881) | Terrestrial soil microbial communities with excess Nitrogen fertilizer from Kellogg Biological Station, Michigan, USA - KB3-175-2 | ecosystem: Environmental > Terrestrial > Soil > Unclassified ... | reverse complement strand
TGGGATTGGCTACTACTTTCTGGCCTTTGCCATTTGGCTATCCGTGACACTCGTTGTTGCAATCGCCTGCGGCATCATCTTCATGGCCTTCATCTTCACAGCGTTGCTGCTGGCCATCGGTCCACTCTTCATCCTGTTGGCGATCTTCCCGCAGACGCAACGTTTTTTCGAAGCGTGGCTCGGCCAGGTCGTCAACTTCGCGGTCCTGTTCCTGCTGGTCGCGTGTGCGATCAGTTTGTGCTTCCACTTCCTGAGCGACTACCTCACCCAGATCAACACCGACCAATGGGATGAGCTGGTCATCGACACCTTGAAGGTCTTCGGCGCAACCTTGGCCACGCTCGCGGTGCTCTTCCAGACCCGTTCGGTCGCCTCGGCGCTGGGCGGCGGCTTGGCCCTCCAGGCCCAAGCCATGTTGGGACGCGCGGCCGGAGTCGGACTACTGGCCATGGGCGCCGGGCGCGCGATCGGCACTGGTCACTCGCACAAGGGCTGGTCTCGTGATCGCACCGAACGGGGCCTGTCCATGACGCCCAGCGAGCGACTCTCCCGGCATCTCATGGGTCAGAGCGCCTCGGGCTTGGTGCGTCGCACGTGGCAAGCCCGTAACCGAACCACGATCTGAAGGAACACCCCATGACCCGTCAATCCACGCCGATCTTGCGCGGAGCCCTGCTGCTCGGCGCCCTGCTCGCTTTGGCTGCTTGCGCTTCCACCCCTGACAGGGCGCCCGATTGCCATGGGGCCTATACGCCGATCAACACCCCCGACCACTACCCTACGCCGGAGAAGAAGGCGCCATGAATGATTGCCCGGAAACTGCCGCCTTCCTCGATGCCGCCAAGGCATGGGAGACCGATCAGGTCGTGCGCGCGCATCGATCCGAACGCCGCGCCTGGATCTTCGCCGGTGTCGGCCTTGCGATCGCACTGATCGCGGTGGTCGCAGTCGCGCTGCTGACCCCGCTCAAGACCGTCGAGCCCTTTGTCGTGCGGGTGGACAAGAACACGGGCGCGACCGATATCGTGACGCGCCTGACTGATCAACGCGAGTCGTACAACGAGGCGATCGACAAGTATTTTCTTGCGCGTTACGTGACGTACCGGGGTTCCTACTCGAGTGCGATGGCGTACCCCGACTATGAAGCCGTCACGACCATGTCGGCGCCGCAAGTCGCGACTGCCTACTTCGAGCAGATCAAGCCGAACAATCCGCACTCACCGACGGCCGTCTACGGCAAGGATGGCCAGGTCGACGTTGCGGTGAACGCCATTGCCTTCCTTGGCAAAGGCGTGGCCCAGGTGCGGTTTACACGGACCGAGCGCGTACCCAACGCGCAGGACCGGATCACGCGCTGGATTGCGACGATCACCTACCGCTACCTGAATCCGCCGACCGGTGAGAAGGCACGGCTGGTCGACCCGATCGGGTTTCAGGTGAGCGATTACCGGCTCGACCCCGAAACCGTTCCGACGGGAGCTTGAGTATGCGCGCCTTCCTGACCGCCTTCGTCCTGCTCCTGTTGCTAACCCCCACGCTCGCCTCGGCTGAGTCGATCCCCAAAAGTGGCCGCTACGACGCGCGCATCAAGACGGTCGCCTACAACGCCGCGGATGTCGTCAAGATCATCGGCCACTACGGGTATTCGACCGATATCGAGTTTGCCCCGGGCGAACACGTGCAAAGCGTCGCGCTCGGCGATTCGCTTGCCTGGGAAGTGGCACCCGTGGGCTCGCACCTGTTCGTGAAGCCGCGCGAGGACAACGCGGTCACCAACGCGACCGTGGTGACCAACAAGCGCGTCTACCAGCTCTCGCTCGACGCGCGGCACGCCGCTGGACTCACCGGTCCGCACAGCGCCGGCATGTTCTTCGAAGTGCGGTTCCGTTATCCCGAGGATGCGGCAGCCCTAGCGCGCGTCGAACAAGCCAAGGCAGAACAGGCGCGCCTTGTCGCCCGCCTGGATGCACCCCCGAAGCCATTGAACTGGAACTACTACGCCTGCGGCGAGCGCAGCTTGTGGCCATCCGAGGTCTACGACGATGGCCGGTTCACCTACCTGCGTTTCCCCAACGCACAGGAAATCCCCGCGATCTTCATCATCAACGCCGATGGTAGCGAAAGTCTGGTCAACGGCGCCATGCGCGGCGGCCAGTACGTCGTGCAAACGACGACTCGCAAACTGGTCTTGCGCCGTGGCAAGTCGGTCGCGTGCATCCAGAACCGCAGCTACAACCCGCGTGGCATCGCCACACCGACCGACACGATCAGTCCGGATGTGCAGCGCACGATTCGCGCACAAGCACCGCGCGGAAACGTGAATGCGGCGCCGACGGTGGTCACGCCTACCGCGCAGGCGACAGGCCCGGGTGCAACGTCCGCCCCGGTCCCGACCGCGACCCTGCCTCCTTCCTACATCGTGATGCCGCCCCTCTCTCAAGCACCACGTGTTGAACCTGCCAAAGGTAATTCCCCATGAGCGCCGATGAAGCCAACGAAGTCGCCGAGCGCGGCATCCCGCAAGTGGGCAGGCCGCGCAAACGCAACCGCTGGTTCCTGGCGATACTGGTCGCACTCGGTGTCGTGCTCGTCATCGCGCTGGCCGCGCGCGCAATGCTCGGCGCATTGGCCAACCGCAACCACACCTCGCATGTCGCCACGCTCAAGCCCAACCTGCCTGACCTGACCCGCAGCGCGTTCGACAAGCAAACCGCACCACCTCCGCCTACGGGGGGTTCGAACGTTGCGGCACCGGCCCTTTTGGGACAAATCCAGGCGCCGGCCATGACGCCCGCACAAAAGGCGGCGGCGGATCTCGCCGAACGGCGCAAACGCGCACCGCTCTTGGCCATCAGCGGCAGCGCCTTGGCGAACCAAGTGAGTGGTAGTCAACCAACGCCAGGCCTGCCCTCACCTGCCGGATGGCAACCCAGCAACGTCGCACCGGGGCAGCCGAGTGCCCAAAGCACACTGTCCAATGCACTGACCGCTACGCGTACCACCGAGGTCAGCGCATCGCTCTTGCCCGATCCCGACATGACGCTCACGCAGGGAATGTTCCTCGACTGCATCTTGCAGACCGCGTTGTCCTCGGAGGTGCCGGGCATGACCAGCTGCGTGCTCGCACGCAACGTCTACTCGACCAACGGCAAAGTGCTGCTGCTGGAGCGCGGCTCGCGCTTGGTCGGTCAATACCAGGCCGCGCAACTCCACCATGGCCAGAGCCGTATCTTCGTGTTGTGGATGCGGGCCGAAACACCCGATGGCGTGATCATCAATCTCGACTCGCCCAATACCGATGCGCTCGGGCGCTCGGGACTCGATGGCAAGGTCGACAATCACTTCTGGGCGCGTTTCGGCTCCGCACTGCTGGTGTCGGTGGTCGACGATTTGGCCTCTTCTGCCGTGCAAAACAGCAACGGCTCAAACAACAACAGCCTCACCTTCACCAACACCGCCAACTCCGCCAACAATGCAGCGGCGATCATTGTGGAGAACACGGTCAACATCCCGCCAACCCTGACCAAGGCCCAAGGCGCACACATCAACATCTTCGTCGCGCGTGATCTGTACTTCGGGGATGTATATGGACTCACCGCAACCCGCTGAGGCGCCGATCCTCGAACGCTCGTCCGCGCGAGTGTGTTCGGCGGTCGAGACGTTCATGCAGCCGCTGCGCGGACTGCTCGCCTTTGACGTGACCGAAGTCGTCATCAATCGGCCGGGAGAGGTCTGGACGGAAGGACGCGACGGCTGGCGCGTGCATGCCATGCCGACGCTGACCTACGAGCACCTGCGGACCTTCGCGACCTTGATCGCCAATTCCACGCAACAGACCATCCATGAGGGCGCGCCGCTGGTATCGGCCGCGCTGCCGACCGGCGAACGCGTGCAGGCGATCATTCCGCCGGCCGTGCAGGCGGGCACGGTCAGCCTCACCATCCGCAAACCGTCGAAACTGCGCTTCGACTTACAGGACTATGAGAAAGCCGGCGCCTTCGAGAAAGTGATGGTCGGCGAGGATCCGGCGCGTCCGATGGAGGATCGCCTGAGCGGCCTGCTCGCCGCGCACCGCGTCCGCGAGTTCATGGAACTCGCGGTGCGCACGAAGCAAAACATCGTGATCTCCGGCGCCACCGGCTCCGGCAAGACCACCGCCATGAAAGCGCTCGTCGATCTGATCCCTTCCGAAGAGCGTTTGATCACCATCGAGGACACCCCCGAACTCGACATCCTCAGGCAGCCCAACCATGTACGGCTGTTCTACTCCAAGGACGGCCAAGGCGTCTCCAGGGCAACACCGAAGATGCTGCTGGAAGCCTGTTTGCGCATGAAGCCCGATCGCATCCTGCTGGCCGAACTGCGTTCGGACGAAGCCTTCTATTTTTTGCGCAACGTCAATTCCGGGCACCCGGGCTCGATCACCTCGGTGCACGCGACGTCGCCGCGGTTGGCGATCGAGCAACTCATGTTGCTGGTCAAGGAATCGGTCGGCGGCGCACAGCTCTCACGCGAGGACATCAAGCAACTGCTGTTCATGCTGGTCGATGTCGTGATCCAGTTTTCCATCGTCGACAAGGTGCGCCGCGTCACCGGAATCTACTATGACCCGCAACGCAAGCGCACCCTTCTGGGTTAGGGCAATCCTCGTCGTGCTGCTGGCACTGTGCGCAGTGCCGGCTTGGCTGTGGCTGGCCGGTCACGCTTATCTGTGGCTGGCCTTCCATGGACACGGCCAACCGATAGCCACCCTCATGACCTGGCCGATGTACTTTCACGCCTACCGCTCGTTCGCCGGCGTGCAGCACGACCTCTTGATCAGCGGCGCCGCCGCGACCGCCGTGGTGCTGGCCCCGGTCGCACTATTCTTCATCAAGCCCAAGCGGGCCCAGCACGGGCAAGCCCGCTTCGCGAAGTTGCGTGAGATTCGCAAAGCGGGGCTGCTCGATCACGCCAGCGACGGCATCATCGTCGGCCGTCGTGGCAGCAAGTTTCTGACCGCAAGCCTGCAACGCTACCCGCATGTGATGCTCGCCGCCCCGACCGGCTCCGGCAAGGGCGTCGGTGTCGTGATCCCGAATCTCCTCAACTGGAACCACTCGGTCATCGTGCTGGACATCAAAAAGGAGAACTGGGAGATCACGGCCGGGTTTCGTGCCGCACACGGCCATGACGTGTTCCTGTTCGATCCGGCTTCGCCGCTGCGCCAAACACATCGCTGGAACCCCCTCGCCTACATCCGCGAAGATGCCTCGCTGCGGGTCGATGACATCCAGAAGATCGCGCACATTCTTTTCCCGGACATTACCGGCACTGATCCGATCTGGACGGCCTCGTGCCGCTCGCTGTTCTTGGGTCTTGTCCTCTATCTTCTGGAGACGCCGGGCAAGCCAGCCACGCTCGGCCAGGTCGCACGCGAATCCTTCGCTGGCGACGACCAGCGATTCACCGGAATCATCGAAGCGCGTCAGACGCAGGGCGCGCCTTACAGCGATTCCTGCGCGCACGCGCTGCTGGACTATGTTCGGACCTCCGACAACACGCGCACGTCGATCCGCAAGACCTTTACCTCACGCTTCGAGCTGTTCCTGAATCCCATCCTCGATGCCGCGACGGCGGCGAACGACTTTGATCTGGAAGCGCTGCGGCGGCGGCGCACCAGCATCTATATAGGTATCACCCCCGACAATCTATCCCGCCTCTCTCCCCTGCTGAACCTGTTCTTCCAGCAAGTCGTCGACCTCAACACCCGCGAACTCCCCGGGCACAATCCGGCGCTCAAGGTCCAGTGTCTGCTGCTGCTCGACGAGTTTCGATCGCTCGGCAAAATGCCATTGATCGTCGAGGCCGTGGCCTTCCTGCGTGGCTACGGCGTGCGTTTGCTTCCGATCTTCCAGTCCCCGAGTCAAATTCGCGAGCTTTATGGAGAAGAGGCTGCACGCACCTTTTTCCAGAACCATCAGGTCCGGATCAGCTACACCCCGCCCGACATGACCGTCGCCACCGAAATCAGCCGCGAACTTGGCACCTACACCTACCAGGCAAGATCAACGTCGCGACCCTCGGCGTTCTCCAAGGGCATCCGATCGATGAGCGAATCGGACCATGCGCGGGCCCTGTTGCTGCCGCAGGAAGTCAAGGAGATCGGTGAAGACGAAGCCTTGATCCTCGCCAAAGGTTGCAAACCCATCCAGGCCGACAAGATTCGCTGGCATCGCGATCCGGCGTTCATGCACCGCCGGCGATCGCCGCCGTTTGTCGCACCCGTACCCTTGGTTTCGGCTGTCGATACCGAGGGCCCATCGTCCAGCGACGCCGTGGAGGCGGCCGATCTTGATACTGTGTACGATCGTCCACTGTCGGATTTTTGCCTCGACTTGTCCGACGTGACCCTTCCCTCCGGGGAAGTTTCCCAAGCCGAGGCCGAAGCAGCGGCGGATCAGCTCTTCTCCGCCATGTCGCGTTAACCAACTCTCCAAGGAGTTCACTATGAGCAACGAAGCACCCGCACTGCCCGAAGGTAGCCGCACCGTTAACAAGCGACCGTTGAACGAGATCCGCCGTATCGGTGGCGAGCAAGGTAGCCCCGACCGCACTATCCCCGAACACCTGAAACCGCACTATCACCAGGACGGCAATGCGTTCCGATCAGCATATCGTCCGGACCGCATCGAATTCGTCGATCGCGGCACCCGCATGCATGCTTACTATCCGATCAGCACATTCACCACGCGTGCCTTGATCGACATTGCCCAAGCACGAGGCTGGAAAGAGATCGAGGTGACCGGCTCGAAACAATTCCAGCAATCAATCTACGTCGAGGCGACTTCAAAGAACCTGGGCGTGCGTGGCTACGAGCCGACGCAAAAGGATCTCGAGATTCTGCAGCGCCGCGCTGAGCGCCGAGAGTCGGAGCAGAACCCGATGGTGCAGGCCTTCCTGCATGCAGAATCCAAGAAAGATCGGGATGACGCCGTCAAGAAATACCCCGAGCTCAAGGCGGCCTTCCTCGCCGACGCCGCTGCCAAGGCCGTGGCGGAAGCGAAGATCGATTCCAAGAAAGCGGCCGAAGTTTTCGTCTCCCGCTTCCGTGACTCGATCGCAATCGCCTTGCACACAGGCCGCTCGCTACCGGCCGCAGAAGTCAAAGCGGAACGTCCTCGCCCGTCCAAAGTCGAGGACAGGGATCAAGGGCGTTCCCGCTAGCAACTTGACGCTCACAGGCCACAGCAATATCAACTGGCGCCTTCGGCGCCAGTTTTATTTGGATCGACTTCTGCATGAAACAGCAATTCGCAGCATGGCGCCACTTCCCGTCTCCAGGACAGTAGATTGCCGCTATCCTTGATTGGCAGGATGGTCAACGCTGCAGCAAAGGGGGCCCGGAGTTGGCAGAAACTCCCGAACAACTCGCTCGCGGGAAAATAGACGCGCAACTCGCCGCGTGCGGCTGGGTTGTGCAGAACTATGCGGACATGGATTTCGGCGCCGGCCGCGGAATCGTCTTGCGCGAGGTGCCGCTCAAGACCGGTCCCTGCGATTACCTGTTGCTGGTGGACCGCAAGGCGGTCGGCATCGTCGAGGCCAAGAAGGAAGGCACCACGCTCTCCGGCGCGGCCGAGCAGGCCGCGAATTACGCGGCGAGCCTGCCCGTGTTCCTCGCGGCCGGCGTGGATGGCGGCAAGCTGCCGTTCCTGTACGAATCCACCGGCGTCGAAACCCTGTTCTGTGACCAGCGCGATCCCGATCCGCGCTCGCGCCGCGTGTTCGCGTTCCATCGTCCCGAAACACTGGCCGAATGGGCTGTGGAACCGGACACGCTGCGCGCGCGGCTCAAGGCCATGCCGAGCGCGCATCCGCTCGTCACCACGAACATGCGCGACTGCCAGGTCGAAGCCATTGGAGGCCTCGAACGGTCGCTGGCGGAAAACCGTCCGCGCGCGCTGATCCACATGGCCACCGGCGCCGGCAAGACCTACACCGCCTGCGCGTTTTCGTACCGCCTGATCAAGTACGCCAAAGCGCGCCGCATCCTGTTCCTGGTGGACCGCTCCAACCTCGGCGACCAGACCCGTACCGAGTTCGACAACTTCCGCACCCCGGACACCCAACGCAAGTTCACCGAGCTGTACAACGTGCAGCACCTGCATTCCTCGCACATCGACCCGGTGTGCAAGGTCACCATCTGCACCATCCAGCGGCTGTATTCCATCCTGCGCGGCGAAGAGTTGGATGAAGACGTGGACGAAATGTCCGGCGCCGAATTCGCCGCTGCGCTGGGCAGCACGCGCACCCGCGACGTCGCCTACGACCCGAAGGTGCCGATCGAGGAATTCGACTTCATCGTCACCGACGAATGCCATCGCTCCATCTACAACCTGTGGCGGCAGGTGCTGGAATACTTCGACGCCTTCCTGATCGGCCTCACCGCCACACCGGCCGCACAGACCATCGCCTACTTCCACCAGAACCGCGTGGCCGAATACAACCACGAGCGCGCGGTGGCCGACGGCGTCAACGTCGGCTACGACGTGTACCGCATCAAGACCCGCGTGGGCGAGCAGGGCGGCAGGATCGAAAAGGGCTTTCTGGTCGATCACCGCAGCAAGGCCACGCGCGCCGCGCGCCAAGCGCTGCTGGACGACGACCTCGACTACACGCCCGCCGACCTCGACCGCTCGGTGGTGGTGCCCGACCAGATCCGTACCATGCTGTGCGCCTACAAGGACGCCGTGTTCACCTAACTGTTCCCCGGCCGCACGCTGCTGCCCAAGACGTTGATCTTCGCCAAGGACGACTCGCACGCCGAGGACATCGTGCACATCTGCCGCGAGGTGTTCGGCAAGGGCGACGACTTCTGCAAGAAGATCACCTATCAGGCGCGGCATCCGGTCACCGGCAAGCCGGCCAACACGCGCGACCTCATCAAGGAATTCTGCCTGTCGCCCACGCTGCGCATCGCCGTCACCGTGGACATGATCGCCACCGGCACCGACGTGCGTCCTCTGGAAGTGCTGATCTTCCTGCGCGACGTGCGCAGCCGCGTGTACTTCGAGCAGATGAAGGGCCGCGGCACGCGCGTGTTGACGCCCACCGACCTGCAGGCGGTGTCGGGCGCGGACGCGCGCGCCAAGACCCACTTCGTGATCGTGGATGCGGTCGGCGTGTGCGAAAGCGACAAGACCGAATCGCGCCCGCTGGATCGCCAGCCCACCGTGGCGCTGAAGACACTGCTGCAGCGTGTGCAGTTTCCCGCCGGCCGCGACGAGGACACGCTCACCACGCTGGCCGCGCGCCTCGCCCGGCTGGACCGCGAACTGGATGACGACCAGCGCAAACAGGTCGCGGCCGTTTCAGGCGGCCAGACGCTCGCCACGCTCGCCGGCGCGCTGCTCACGGCCAACAACCCGGACGCGATCGCCGAGCGCGCCGCCGGCCAACCAGGCGTCGAGGCCGAGAAGATTCCGCCGGAACAATTCGATGCCGCGCGGGCGCAGTTGATCGCAGCGGCCTGCGCGCCATTCGACAAGCCGGCGCTGCGGCAGACGCTGGAAGCGCTCAAGCGCGAATCCGAGCAGGCGCTGGACATCTACACGCCGGACGAGGTGCTGAGCGCGGGCTTCGACGAAGCCGCGAAGGAAAAAGCCGCGGCGCTGGTACAACAGTTCCGCGATTACCTCGACCAGCACAAGGCGGAACTGGATGCGCTGCAGATCATGTACAGCCGCCCGTATCATCAGCGGCTCACCGAAGCCATGCTCAAGGAACTGGAAGCGAAATTGAAAGCGCAGCACGCCGCGTGGACCGAGGATCGCCTGTGGGACGCCTTCGCGGTCACCACGCCGGCCAAGGTGAAAGGCCGCACCCAGGCCGGACGCTTCGCCGATCTGGTGTCGCTGGTGCGCTTCGCGCTGCAACAGCAGCCGGTGCTGGCGCCGTTCGCCGATTCCGTGGCCGAGCGCTTCGATCGCTGGCACAAGGCCAAGGCGGAAGCGGGCACCGCGTTCACCGCCGAACAGCTCGCCTGGCTGGAACTGATCCTCGACCACATCGCCACCAGCCTCAGCATCGAGCCGGAAGACTTCGACTATTCGCCATTCCGCCAGCGCGGCGGCCTGGGCAAGGTGCACCAGTTGTTCGGCGAACAATTGCCGCGGCTGCTGGATGAACTCAACGAGGCGTTGGCGGCATGAGTGCATTCCCGGCAATAACTAATGCCAAAGAAACCACTTTCGGGAAATTGGTCGCGACTGTTTCAACCAACAACAAGAAGGTGCAGAAACGCGAATACCTAGAATCCGGTCAATTTCCTGTAGTTGATCAGGGCCAGCAGTTTATTGGTGGATACTGCGACGACGAGAGCAAGGTCATATCTGAAGACTTGCCGCTTCTCGTGTTTGGTGATCATACCCGTACCTTCAAGTATCTGGATCAACCCTTTGTGCCGGGTGCTGATGGCGTGAAGGTGCTGAAACCGCTAGGTGTAAACGCGAAGTGGCTCTACCACATTGCGCATGCATTGGATTTTCCGGACAAAGGGTATGCCCGCCACTTTCAGCATCTGAAGAATGCGAAACTGCGCGTGCCGCCGCTCCAAGATCAGCGATGCATCGTCGAGGAAATCGAGAGGCGCTTTTCTCACCTCGAAGTGGGTGTGGCCGCGCTGCACCGCGTGCAAGCCAACCTCAAGCGCTACCGTGCCGCCGTCCTCAAGGCCGCCTGCGAAGGCCGCCTCGTCCGGGGAAGAGGTGACTGGGCAGAGTTGCCGCTGAAGAAATTGATCGGAAAGATAGGTCAGGGATGGAGCCCTAAATGTGACACAAGCCGTGATCCGTCGCCGGGTGAGTGGTCGGTCATCACGACGACGGCGGTACAGCCCATGAAATACGTCGATGGCCAAGGAAAGCCGTTGCCAAACGACCTAGAGCCTAGACCACATTTGGAGATTAGGCCAGGTGACTTCCTGATGACGCGGAAAGGGCCGCGCAAACGTGCAGGAGTCACGTGTCTTGTTCACGCAACAATGCAGCATCTGATGGTCTGCGATACTGTGTATCGATTTCGATGCAACGAATCTCTTGTTGAACCACGTTACTTGGAAGTTGCTCTAAATTCGCCGGATGTAGCGAAAGCTATCGATCGGCAAAAGGCGGGGATCAGTGAAAGTGGGGTAAGTCTCACGCACGGTAAACTGGGAGTCGTTCCGATACCGGTGCCATCGCTCACTGAGCAGAGAGAGATCGTCGCCGAAGTTGAGCGCCGCCTGAGCGTGATCGAGAAACTGGATACCGCCGTCGCCGCCAACCTCCAACGCGCCGTCCGCTTGCGCCAATCCATCTTGCAAAGAGCTTTTGGCGATCCCGTTCGTCTGAATTCGAAGTGAGAGTTTGGTAGGGACAGTCAGATGAAAGCTGGTCGGTCGGAGATGCGCGAACTAGGGTCACGTTCCAAAACGGCGTAAGCCTACGAGGTTTCCAGACCAGCAGCTTGCCCCGCGTTGACGGAGGCCACGTAGGCAATGATGCCAGCGCGTTGTGCATGCGAAGTGGCTTGCTCCAAGTCATTGGAAAACGACGCCATTCTGCTTTCGGCAACATGCAGCGTTTCGTGCCCAAGCAGAATGTTGAAGGCAGTGATCAGCGGTACTGGGCCTTGCAGTTTGGACAGGTTCAAGGTGAAGGCCGAAACGCGTGCCGAATGCCCTACGGAGTCGAGTACGTTTGAGCACAACTCTTCGTCGTCGGTCGAAATGATGATGTCATCCATGTACACGCTGACATCTATGTCGCTCATTTTGCTTATTTCGTGAAGACGCTTGCCAAGCGCGCTCTTGGCCAGACAAAGCGAGGCAATGACGGGAGATTGAACAAATCCGAAGGGAAGAACGCGCCGGGTCTTGTCAGTGGGATGTCGAACCGTTGATGCCTTGGCCCAGCTCCTACCGAGTTCGTATCCAAACCTCTCGGTGAGGCGGCGAGTAACGCGGCCGAGCCCGATGCTGCCAAAAAAATCCTGCAGATCGATCCGTAGAAAATTTTTTCGGTGGGTGTGCGACTTCAGCGCCGCAACATGTCCACCTGCCCGAAGGTGATAGTAGAAGCTTGGCGGGTGCCAGGTGGATTCGATGCTCGCCTTGATCTTATTGCCGATAACCACGGATTCAGGAGTCGGCACAAATACCCATTTGCCGGGCTTGAGTTCAAATCTGCTTGACCATTTCGGGTTCATCGGAAATGTGGTAGTTAAAAGCCGCCTTCAAGAGCACGAGTGCCAGCTTAACCAGATCGGTTGCCAGCAACACGCACGCAAGAAGTAGGCGGAATCTACGAACGTTTTGTTTCATAAATTCTCTCCTTATCTTGTACCCGGCCTACCTAGCACTAGCGCGCACGGCAATAACCAACAGCGAACTCATATGGCAAAACCATACTGTTCTATAAGTCACTTACATGACATAAGGAGGATAGGCAGCGCCTACCGCCGGGACAGTGAGTATACCGCAGCGGTCGATGTGGTCACGGCAGCCAGACGGTTGAGCCGGAAGCCGCAGGTGGTAGCAATCTTCAGCGCGTCGAGCCGCCCGTTCTGGCCGCGTCCTCCTACGGCATAATGCATGTATGCCAAGCGCTGCCCCCCTTCCTGTCAATCCTCGACTGCTCTCGTGGGCGCGCGAGCAGAGCGGTTACGATGTGTTCCGGACGGCCAAACGCCTCAACGTGAAGCCGGAAAAGCTGCAAGCTTGGGAGGCGGGCGAGCGTCAGCCCACGCTGCGCCAGACTGAAGATCTGGCCCGATTTTTCCACCGTCCGCTCAGCGTCTTCTTCCTGCCCAAGCCGCCGCAGTTGCAGCCGCTTGCAGCCGAGTACCGTCGCTTGCCGCATGTGATTCCGGGGCACGAGTCGCCGGAACTGCGGCTTGCGATCCGGCAGATGCTTGCCCGGCGCGAGAATGCGCTGAACCTGCTGGGTGAGCTGGGCGAGCCTGTCCCGGAATTTTCGTTGAGCGCACGGCTGAACGAATCGCCCGCGGAGGTGGGTGCACGACTCCGGGCGGCATCCGGCATTTCGACTGACGAGCAGCGTGACTGGCCGAACGAATGGCGGGCTTGGGCTGCGTGGCGCGCGGCGGTGGAGAATCTCGGCGTACTGGTTTTCCAGTTCAGCAAAGTTGCACTCGGCGAAGTGCGGGGGCTTGCGCTGTTGCGTACCCCACTGCCGGTAGCGGGCGTCAACAGCAAGGAAATTCCGGAATCCAAATGCTTCACGGTCTTGCACGAGGTCGTGCACCTTATGCTGGCAGCTGGGCAGGAAGAAAGTTCAGCGCTGCAGGAGGAAGGCTCCGCTCGCGACTGGGGCGACATCGAGCGCTTCGCCGAAATTGCCACGAGTCATGCGCTCGTGCCTGAAACCTTGTTGCGTTCGGAAATTGAGCGCCTCGGTCTGGCGGGCTCGGCATGGGACTTTGAATCGGTGCGCAGGCTGGCGCGACGATTCCGTATTACCCCGCTGGCGACGGCCACCCGTCTGCGTGAATCCGGGTTCATCAGCTGGCCGCGTTACAACGCATGGAAACGAGAGTGGGATGCCTACGTCGCGGGGTTGCCCGAACGCGGCGGCGGTTTCGCCACGCCAGTGACCAAGGCGCTCGGACGCAATGGCCGCCTGTTCACACAACTGGTGCTGGAGGCGCTGTCCGCGAATCGCGTCACGCCGGTGACGGCTGCGCGTTATCTCGGACTGAAGTTCGAGCACTTCGACATGTTGCGGAGCAAAGTGCAGAAGGGGAGCATGGAGGCTCCGATGGATGGCTGACCCTGCGCCGGTCATCTACAGCATCGACACCAGTTCTTTCATGGACTGGCAGGCGCGATTCTATCCACCCGATGTTTTCATCAGCATCGTGGATCGGATTGATCGGTTGATTGCGGCAAACCGCTTGCTTTCACCTGCCTTGGTGCGAGAAGAGCTTGGAGTCGTCGGTACGGGTGAATTGATCGCGTGGGGTGAGACACGCAAAGACATTTTTATTCCGACTGGCGATCTGCTTGCGGAAGCTCAGTCGATCCAGAACCGTTTTCCCGGACTACGCGATCCGAAGGCGGAATACGAAGAAGCCGATGCTTACGTGATTGCGCTTGCCAGACTGCGTGGTGGCATTGTGGTGACACAAGAGACGCCAGCGGCGGAGAAGCGCAATCCCAAACGTACCCATTTCATCCCAGACGTATGCCGGGAGTTGGGTGTGCCGTGCTTCAATCTGCTGGGTCTCATGCGACGGGAAGGCTGGAAACTGTGAATTCTTCAACCCTCATCCAGAAACTCTGGAACTACTGCAACATCCTGCGCGACGACGGATTGTCGTACGGCGACTACGTCGAGCAGTTGACCTTCCTGTTGTTCCTGAAGATGGCGGACGAGCAGTCGAAGCCGCCGTTCAACAAGCCGTCGCCGGTGCCGAAGGAATTCGCGTGGCCGACGCTGCTGAAGCTGGACGGTGAACCATTGGAAACGCATTACCGCAGCACGCTGCGGGAACTCGGCGCGCGCGGCGGCATGCTCGGCACGATCTTCCGCAAGGCGCAGAACAAGATTCAGGACCCGGCCAAGCTGCGCCGCCTGATCGCGGACCTGATCGACAAGGAGCAGTGGTCCAGCCTCGACTCGGACGTAAAGGGCGACGCCTACGAGGGCCTGCTGCAGAAGAACGCCGAGGACGTGAAGGGCGGGGCGGGCCAGTACTTCACGCCGCGCGCGCTGATCGCGGCGATCGTGGACGTGATCGCGCCGCAACCGGGGCAGACGGTTTGCGATCCGGCTTGCGGCACGGGCGGCTTCCTGCTCGCCGCGCACGACTACCTCGCCGATCATTTCGATCTGGATCGCGCACAGAAGAAGAAGCTGAGGAACGGCACGCTGTTCGGCGTGGAGCTGGTGGACGGCGTGACCCGCCTGTGCGCGATGAACCTGCTGCTGCACGGCATCGGCAGCGAATCCGACGAGCAGTTGCCGGTAGTCACCCGCGATGCGCTGGGCGAGAAGCACGGCGAGTACGACATCGTGCTGGCCAATCCGCCGTTCGGCAAGAAGAGCAGCGTCACCATCGTCAACGACGCGGGCGAGACCAGCCGCGAATCGCTGACCATCAACCGCGCCGATTTCTGGGCGAGCACCAGCAACAAGCAGCTCAATTTCGTGCAACACATCTGGACGATCCTGAAACAGCACGGCCGCGCGGCGGTGGTGGTGCCGGACAACGTGCTGTTCGAGGGCGGCGCGGGCGAGACCGTGCGTCGCGAACTGCTGCGCAACGCCGACGTGCACGCCCTGCTGCGCCTGCCGACCGGCATCTTCTACGCGCAGGGCGTGAAGGCGAACGTGCTGTTCTTCGACCGCAAGCCGGCGCAGGAAAAGCCGTGGACCAAGAAGCTGTGGATCTACGACCTGCGCACCAACATGCATTTCACGCTGAAGGAAAACACGCTCACACGCCGCGACCTCGATGACTTTGTCGCCTGCTACAACGTGAAGAACCGCGCCGAGCGCAAGGAAAGCGAGCGGTTCAAGGCCTTCGATTACGAAGAATTGGTCAAACGCGACAAGCTCAACCTCGACATCTTCTGGCTGAAGGACGAGGCGCTGGAAGAATCGGCCAACCTGCCGCCGCCGGACGTGATCGCCGCGGAAATCGCCGCCGACCTCGAAGCCGCGCTGGAGCAGTTCGCGACCATCGCGGGAGATTTGAAGTAAGTCTTTCGAAGCCACTCGCGCTTTTGTGACGGCAAGCTGTGACGCCTCACGCCCACAGCAGAGCCTCAGAGGCATGTCCCAATTCGGCCAACACCTGCCGTTCGGCCTCTTAAAATGCCACGCCGCAAAGCGGCCGTTCTCGAAGCCCCGATCGCAGCAATCATCCACCGGCCGACTTCCGCAAAAGCTCGAGACGATCGTTCGCATATCAAACATCTGGCGACAACGGTCAACTCGACTCGCAGTGATCGGTGACTGCCGCTCACGGATCGCGTAGGAACGGGTTAGGCATCGGGGAAAGCGCCTATCTCTCATGGAACCTGCACCGACGCCCGCTTGCGCCGCACGCCAAGATCGCATATGATGCGCATCATATGCAACAGCCAACCAGAAAAACCAAGGAAACAACGCACGAGCGTATCGTCGACGCCGCTGCGCGCGCCATACGGCGCAGTGGTTACAACGGCGCGGGCGTCGCAGAGATCATGAAAGACGCCGGACTGACGCATGGGGGCTTTTACGCCCATTTCCCGTCACGCGAGGCGATGCTCGCCGAGGCCGCTGATCGTGCCGGAAGTGAAAGCGTGGCGATGATGGAGCGCGTCGTCGCCAGCGTCCCGCCACAGCATGCGCTGGAGGCCGTGATGCGGGCGTATCTCTCGAAGGAACATCTACTGGGAATCGAGACCGGCTGTGCAACCGCCGCACTTTGCTCCGAGATGTCACGCCAGGCGCCTGCGGTGAGGCGCGCTGCCACGCGCCGCATCAAGGAGATGATCGACCTCGTCGCCCGTCAGTCGCCCGACTGGGGGCAGCCGGGCGCACATGAGCGCGCGCTCTTCACCGTCGCGACGATGGTTGGCACGCTGGTGCTGGCGCGCGCCGTCGATGATCCCAAGCTTTCCGATGCGCTGCGCAAGGCGACACTGAAGCATCTCGCTCCATCCCAGGCCTGATCGACTTGAACGCAGCCGTTCGCTTGGGCTTGATTGTATATATGACGCGCATCATATAACTGCACTTCTCTACTCCGACTGAAAGGTACTCCCAATGACGATCAAAGGATCCATCGCGCTGGTAACCGGCGCTTCATCAGGCATTGGCGAAGCCACGGCGCAGCGGCTCGCCATGGCAGGCTACAAGGTCTATGGCACCAGTCGGCGCAACGTCCAATCGGCCCACCGGTCTTTCGCAATGCTGGCGCTCGACGTGACGGTCGATGAATCCGTTGAAGCGTCCGTCAGCGAACTGATCCGCCGCGAAGGTCGCATCGACCTGCTGGTTAACAACGCCGGTTTCGGTGTTGCTCCAGGAGGTGCGGAAGAAAGTTCCATGGAGCAGGCGCAAGCGATCTTCGATACCAATTTCTTCGGGCTCGTCCGCATGACGCGCGCTGTCGTCCCGCATATGCGGCAGTTGGGGAGTGGCCGCATCATCAACATCGGCTCTGTGCTGGGTTTCTTGCCGATGCCATACGGGGCGCTCTATGCGGCGACCAAGCACGCGGTCGCCGGCTATTCGGAATCCCTGGATCATGAGTTGCGCACGCGTGGTATCCGGGTCTCGGTGGTCGAGCCCGCGTACACGAAGACACAGTTCGACGCGAACTTTCTGGCGCCCGACTCGAAACTCGATGAATACCGCGACATTCGTGCGGCTTTGGATACAACGCTGAAGCAAGTCATGGCCACTGCAGACGCGCCGGGCGTCGTGGCCGATGTCGTGCTGGAGGCGGCCAGCGCGACGCGGCCGAAGCTCCGATACACCGCGGGCAGGCTCGCAAGCCGGCTGCGCCTGCTGAGCAGATTTGCGCCTGCCAGTTTGCTGGATTCAGGTATTCGAAAAGACCTGCGGCTCCCGGCATAGCTCGGTCCTGGTGCAACACCAAAACGACGTCGCACCACCACGTCATCACGAAAGAGAAACACCATGCAAGCGTTCATCATTGATCGTTACGGCAAGAAGGACCCGATGAGGCTTGGCGACATGCCGGAGCCCGGGCTTCGCGACGATGACGTGCTGATCGAGGTTCACGCCGCAGGTTTGAACGTGCTGGATTCCAAGATCAAAAGTGGCGAGTTCAAGCTGATCCTGCCCTACCGCATGCCGCTGGTGTTGGGCCATGACGTGGCCGGCGTCGTGAGGCGGGTCGGATCGCGGGTGCAACAAGTCAAGGTGGGCGATGAAGTCTATTCACGAGTCCCTGATCACCGCATCGGCACGCTGGCGCAGTTCATTGCCGTGGATGAAAGCGCTGTCGCACGCAAGCCCGCGAACCTCTCCATGGAAGAAGCGGCATCGATCCCGCTGGTCGGCTTGACCGTGTGGCAGGCGCTGGTGGAAAGAGCCGACCTAAAAAAAGGGCAGAAGGTGTTCATCCAAGCGGGTTCGGGCGGCGTTGGCAGCTTGGCCATCCAATTGGCCAAATACCTCAGGGTCACGGTTGCCACGACCACGAGCAGCACCAATACCGATCTGGTGAAAAGGCTTGGGGCGGACATCGTCATCGACTACAGGAAGGACGATTTCGAAAAGGTGCTGCAGAACTACGACGTGGTCCTGCATAGCCAAGATGCGGCCACGCTGGAAAAATCCCTGCGCGTATTGAAGCCCGGCGGAACACTCATCTCGATTTCGGGTCCCCCTGATCCCGCCTTCGCCAAAAGCATCGGGGCACCATGGTTCGCGCGCCTCGCCATCCGCCTGTTGAGCGCGGGCGTCAGGAAGAGCGCGATCCGCCGTGGCCTGAACTATTCGTTCCTCTTCATGCGGGCCAACGGGCCGCAGCTTGTCGAGATCGCCCGCCTCATCGAGACAGGGGCCATCCGTCCCGTCATAGACCGTGTCTTTCCATTCGAGTCAACCAACGAGGCTCTGGCTTACCTCGAGGCAGGCCGCGCCAAGGGCAAGGTCGTCGTCAAGATCAAGTGAGTCTTGCTTTCTGTTCAACACTCTTCGAGGCCAGCCGTCCATGTTTACAGCGGATCACTTCAACCGCATCGGAGTCGACCACTTGCCCGGCCGCCTTGGCATCGTCATTGCCCACGTGGGGCCGTCCGAGGTCCGTTCGGAACTGCCATTGCACCCTTCGCTGATGGCGCCGAACGGCTTCCTTCACGCGGCAAGCGTGATCGCACTCGCCGACACCTCGGCAGGCTACGGTCGCGTCGCGAACCTGCCGGAAGGGGCCGCGAGCTTCACCACGGTTGAGCTGAAATCCAACCACCTCGGCACCGCGACCGAGGGAACCATCGAGTGCGTTGCCACCGCAGCGCACCTGGGAAAGAAGACGCAAGTGTGGGACGCCAAGGTGACCAGCCGCGAATCGGGCAAGATCCTTGCGCTGTTCCGATGCACCCAGATGGTGCTGTATCCAAGGAAACACACTTGATGCCCTGGCGACGCGGGCCCACCAGCATCACGCACAACTTGAACGCAGTGCCGACCTTTGAATCCGTCGTGAGACAACGCGCAATCATGGGCTGCATTCATGCGCGCTCATCGGATTGGCATTCCCGAAAGCGGCCGCTCGCAACCGGCTGCAACGGGTCGTTCTGAGTCGTTGCCGACGATCGTGATGATGGGCAACAGCGGCAACATTGGGACCACAGATCCACTCACACGCGTTGTCTGCCGCTGATCTAGCGGCGCTTACCGACTGCGCCCGCGATCTTGAACTTGTTGCTTGTCAAACAGCTTCCTGGCCTGGGCGAGGAAATGTTCGCGCTCCGTCAACGCCGGCGGCATGGCGTTCACGAACTGCTTGATCTCCTGCGCCAGCTTCGTCTGCCCTGAGGCCTCAAACGCAGCGGCGAGCGTGTTCCATGCCCGGCGAACTTTACGCTGCCTCTCTTTCGCGGCCTTGACCCACGGCACCGCATCCGTCGTGTCTTTGCCCGCCGCCACCGTCTTGATGGCTTGCTGTAGTTTCCACTCGGTTACGCGAGAGGCTCGCCGCGCGTCCAGGTGCCGAATCGCTTGGCGTTGTCCTTTACGGACCACCCCGCGCACACGCCGGGGCGTGGCTTCTGCCGTCACTCCACGCTCGCGCAGTTCCGCCGCGAACCCCTCGCGCCAAGCCTGCAAGTCGTGCTTTCTCGGATCCAGCCGCTTTCCGGCTAAACCGCGGGTCTTGATGGTCAGGTGTGCGTGTGGATTCTCCGGACGCTTCGGGTCCGTGTCGTGGTTATGGTGCGCAAGCAGGTAGTCGTATTCCCCGCCGAAGGTCTTTTGTGCGAACGCACGGGCTGCCGCTGCCACCGCCGCCGGATTCGTTCCCGGGGGCATCGACAGGATCAGATTGATCGTGTCGCGCGCACTGGCTTTACGGTCCCGGCCACAGTCCGCCCACCATTGTTCGGCCAGTTCGCGCACATTTACAGCCCCCTCGATCCGCTCACCGCCTTCACGTTCGGCGCCGATCTTGCCATTGCGGGTGATGTAGGCCAGGTGCTCTTTCAGGCTGCAAAAGCCCCGTGCACTTCCGGTCACTTTGACCATCACTTCGGGGCGTCGACGAGTGATACGTCCTATCTGGGTGCCCGCCAGGCGCATCCGTCCACGACCGCTTTTGGTTTGGGACTTCTGCTTCTTACCCTGCACCGGGGTCTGAAAGACATACCCCGCCGGGCCCAGCAGCGGATCATCATCAAGTCTCGCCACGGTACCCCCGATGGGTGGCGCGGATCATGGCGGCCGTGACCGTCTTTCGCAACTTGTCGACGCCGGCGTGCAAGGCTTGCAGATCCAGCCGGCCCTCTTCGAAGCGATCGCTTCGATGCAGCACATGGAGCAAGGTATTCAGGTTCCGGCCGAGCGCGGCCACCTCACGGATGGCATCGCGCAATTCATCGAGCTCTTCCTTGGCGAACGGCACCGCGTCCTCGAGCCGGTGCCGAAGTTGACGAACGATCCAGGCTTGGGCGGAACACCCCTCCGGCTCGGCCAGTGCCCGGATGGCCTGAATCTCGGAAGGCCGCAGCCGAAGTTTGAGCTGACCGCCATAACCCCCTCGTCCACCGCGTATATCTGATCGCGGCACCGGCTTACTTCCGCTTCCATGCTTGGCAACGACCGCCGCAGCCATGCGCCGTAGCAACAAGGATTCGGTCAGGCCCTCGGCAGCCGCGATTGCGCGGAAACGCTCCTTGATCTCGGCACTGCAACGGGTGTGTAAAACCGTCATGGCCGGGACCCCGAGGAGGAATGAGAAGGACAAAAATGGTTAACAATGTCACCGGCAACCCTATCCTGCACTAGCTCATTCCTCCTCGTGAAAAGTACAGCGCGCTGTACTTTTTCTATCATTAGAGACACTCGATGGATTCCAGCTTGAGAGCCCCAATCGGCCCGAAACGCTCGAGATCATCTTCGCCTTGAAGCAAGACCAAGCGCTTGCCATCAGCGTCGATTCGCTGCTGTGCGTAGTTGATGACCCAGCTCGCGCCCTCGTAGCAAGCGCGAATGCGGATGGGCAGTGGTTTCGAAGCCTTCAGGAAAGATGCCGGCGCCGGTGTTTCCACAACGGCCGCGTTCTCTTCTTCCCCTGCACCAGGTGTCTGATCCAAGGCGGGCATATCCAGCCCGGTGGTTGTAATCGAGAGGCCGGAAGGTGGCGGATCGAGCGTCACCCCGAGCCCTTGAGCGGAAGCATCGGCAATTACACCTGCGATCATGCCGCGAGTGATCGGCTCTGGGGAGTCGAGCAGGCGTCGGGCTACATCGGGTCTATTGTTGTGCAACCGATGCAGGTGGCCCATCGCGGTTATGCCGGCAACTCGGTTCTCACGCAGTGCCGTCACCAATACTTCGGGCATCTTGCGTACCGCGGCGTAGGCTTCCACCCATTGCTTGCTTTTGCCGAACGCAGCAGCCAAATCGACCTGCTTGGCACCAGCGTCGAGTTCGCCGGAAATGACACGATAGATTTCCCAGTCACTCAAGGACTCGCGCTGGATGTTCTCGACCAGTTGCGCCCGAGCACTGAGGTCGTCGCGCACGATCACGTCGATCTTTTCCCAGCCGAGCTGACGTGCGGCGCGCCAGCGACGCTCACCGGAGATCAGCATGTAGCCGTCATCTTGGGTCCGCACCACCGGCGGCTGGATGATGCCGACCGAGCGGATGCTCTCGGCAAGTTCGGAAAGCGACTCTTGTTCAAACGTCTTGCGAGGTTGGTCAGGATCGGAGCGAATCGCATCGACCCGGACCGCGCGGGTACCTTTGCCCGTATCCTGCCCCCTGATCAGGGCACTTATGTCGTCCAGCGAAGAAAGATCAAGCGTCATGGGGAAGTCCTCCCATTCTTTCGATGATGTGCGCGAGCACGGCCTTCATCTCCCGGCCTGCCTCGCGTGCGGATGTCTTGCGGATGGCCCAAACCGGCTTCTTCGCAGTCGCCGACTCGCCGGTGCTGGTTCGCTGCGTGATCACCTTGCGTACAACCAGGTCGGAATAGCTCTTGAGTAGATCGATCAAGTTGGCTTTTTGCGCCGGACTGTGCGGATTCACCCGGCTGGGCAACATCCCCAGGAACTGCAGACCCGGATTCAACTTCTGGCGGATG
>Ga0134126_10002690_pt1 | contig 22317 bp, 13 predicted proteins | sample KB31752_FD_96881 | JGI IMG/M metagenome (GOLD analysis project Ga0134126, IMG submission 96881) | Terrestrial soil microbial communities with excess Nitrogen fertilizer from Kellogg Biological Station, Michigan, USA - KB3-175-2 | ecosystem: Environmental > Terrestrial > Soil > Unclassified ... | reverse complement strand
GCCGGCAGCCGGATCGATTACGGAAAAAATTTTGGCGTCACCTATCGCGAGGTAGAGCTCACGGGTGAAGCCTTTTTCGATGTCGCCCCCGATGCTCATAAACCCTTTATCGTACATACGCGGGGTCTCGATATCCGCGTCCTCGGCACCAGTTTCAACGTCAAGTCCTATCCCAGCGAGACGACGAGCGAAGCGACCCTTATCCGGGGGAGCATCGAAGTTTCACTGCACAACAGACCCAAGGACAAGATCATCCTCAAGCCAAATGAAAAGCTGGTGGTTTCCAACGACGATAGTCTCCTGAAGGCGCCCACTCCCCGCCGTCGTGAGATCAAGCCTGAGTCCCTGCTGGTCATCAGCAAACCGACGGTCCAACGGAACACCGGCGCTATCATTGAAACATCCTGGGTGGACAACAAACTGATCTTTCAGGAAGAAGAATTCACCGATCTGGCCAGACAAATGGAACGCTGGTACGCCGTTTCCATCAGGTTCGATGACCCCAAACTCGAAAAACTGCAATTCACCGGAACTTTCGAAAAAGAATCGATACGGCAGGCGCTGGATGAACTCCGGCTGGTCGCTAAGTTCGATTACTCGGTCGAAGGCCAGGAAATAACCATACACGACTGATTATGATTAAATTATCTAAACCAAAACATGTGAATGAATAATAGCACTTAAAAACAAAAACGGGAAATGTTGGCGCATTTCCCGCGCGGGTCTAATCGGAAACCAGGGGTTGCAATGATGGGAGCACTCCGGTTTCGTCTTTACACAAACAACCCACAAGATTTAAAAATATGAAAAAAATGCTAGCGATTGGGGGCTGGAGTCCCCATGCCGTAAAAAAAGCTCTTTTGGTCATGAAACTAACCTTTCTTCTGGTTTTTGTGGCAGCTCTGCATGTATCGGCGAATGTCCGTGGGCAGGAAAGGGTTTCTCTCAATGTAAAACAGGTAGAAATCTCCCGGGTGCTCAACTCGATTGAAAAACAGGGCGTTTACCGGTTTCTTTACAATAGCCGGCTGGCCACCATCCGCAAAAAGGTCTCCGTCGACGTACAGGATATGCCGATCGCCGACCTGCTTCATAATATGTTCAATGGTACCGATCTTACTTTCAAGGTGCTGGACAATAACCTCATCGTGGTCGTCTCCAACTCGCCCGAGGCCCAGGATATCAAAATAACCGGGAAGATCACCGACGAAACCGGCGCTCCCCTTTCCGGGGTCTCTATCACCGTTAAAGGATCTGCCAACGGGACATCCACGGACAACAACGGTAATTTCACGCTGACCGTGCCCCAAAACGGCAAGCTCGTCATCTCCGACATCGGTTATGAGACCCAGGAAGTTTCCGTCAACAACCAATCCGTCATCAATGTCAAATTGAAGGTTGCCAGACAGGCGATGAACGAGGTCGTCGTCATTGGTTACGGCCAGGCCACCAAACGCGACCTGACCGGTTCCATCGTCAAGATCGACGGCAAGGAGATCTCCGATAAACCGAACACTAACCCGGTAGCCAGCCTGCAGAGTAAGGTGACGGGTCTGTATGTCGTCAACAGCGGCACCCCCGGTCAGACACCCGACATCCGCATCCGTGGTACGGGAAGCATCGGAAGCATCGCCCCCCTATATGTGGTGGATGGCGTGTTCACCTATGATATCAGCTATGTCAACCCGAATGACATCGAGTCGATGGAAGTGTTGAAAGACCCCTCTTCCCTGGCAATCTTCGGTAACCAGGGCGCCAATGGAGTAATCATTATTACCACGAAACGGGCGAAAGCAGGGCAGTCCTTTTTTAGTTTTTCCACCAATACCGGCGTAAAGCAACTGGTGAACAAGATCAAACTGGCCAATGCCAGCCAGTTCAATACGCTGTTTGCGCAGGAGAACGCCAACAACGGAGTAACCAACAACGGCTATCTTACCCTCCCCGATATGCAGAACAATACCGATTGGATAAAGGCCGTCACACGGAGAGGTGTTATCAGTTCCAATAACCTTTCCATTGCCAATTCGACGGATAATAATAAATTCAATCTGAGCCTTGGTTATACGTTGGACCAGGGCATCGTTTTAAAAGAGCAATTGGAAAGGATCAACGTTACCCTCAATGATGAAGCCAAGATCAACAAATGGCTAAAGGTAGGCGTCAATATGACCGTCATGCGCGAGAACCTGCCTTATGATGCGACAGGAGAATTGAACGGCGCCCGTGAGATGATGCCGCAGGTGTCCGCCAAGTCGAAAAAATTCCTGGTTCCCAACCTGTATGGCAGCGATACTCTATCCCAAAATCTCTATTCGACTACCGATGCGGCTTTGCAAAATTCGGGTGTTCAAAACCCGCTACTGGATATTTACAGTCATTATAATACCAATAGCGACATTTTATACCGTTATGTAGGAAGCCTGTATGCCGAGATCAATTTCGCGAAACATTTCAACTTCCGATCGGCCGTTTACGGAGATTTCTCCAACGAAAACCATCGGCAGTATCAGCAACTTTACTATGGCTACGATCCGGTGGCCGATGCTCCCGTCGTAATGCAGGCACAGACACAGGTCAAGCAGGGATTGACCGATGCGAAGAATACCCAGACCGACAATATCCTCACCTATAAGAACACGTTTGGAGACCATAATTTGACTGTGATCGCCGGTGCAACGACCTATGCTCACCAATTAAGTTTCAACCAGGAGTGGGTCTTACCGACCGATAATTCCACTCCCATCCCGAACGACCCAAGGTTCTGGTATCCCAGCGCATGGCCCAATTCGGCAGTAAGTAACGATCCGAATAAGACTTTCTCCTATAATTATCAATACAATTGGACCGTTGGTTTCTTTGGACGGGCCTTGTATAATTACGATCAGAAATACTACCTGAACGCTTCCATCCGGCGGGATGGCTCTTCGGACTTTCTGCCGGCAAACAAGTGGGGCACCTATTGGACTCTCGGTGCAGCGTGGGAGTTGACCCGGGAGACTTTTATGTCGGATCAGAAATTCTTTAATTTCTTAAAGCTCAAAGGCTCCGTGGGTACGTTAGGCGATCAGGCTGTACCGCAAGGCATATATTACCCGTCTTACCCTGGTTTACTTTCGACTGGTCAGAATGTTGTGCCTTTGCCTGCTACTGGTAGTCCCTACGGCGGCGGCGGTTTTCTTACCAGTTCTACTTATCAAAAGGCCTATATCGCCAATCCAAGCCTACACTGGGAAAATGTCCACCAGTATGAAGTGGGTGTCGAATTCGAAGCATTCGATCATCGTCTGCATTTCGAAGGAACTTACTTCAATCGCCGGACATTCGGGGCAATGGGCCTTTACAATGTAGCTGGGCCCCTACAATTGGAGAACCTGGTTAATATTCAAAACGTTGGCCAGGAGATTGCCGCCTCCTGGAACCAGCCTATCAACAGGGACCTTAGCATCAACCTTTCCGGCAATATCACTTTTATTCAAAACAAAGTGCTGGGCTTCGAAGATCCTTCCTTCATTCAAATCGATGCGAACAGCCAGAACAATGGCGAACAGGATAGCCGGACGATCGCAGGTCAGCCTGTCGGCGAGTTTTATGGATATAAAGTAAAAGGCGTTTTCCAAAGCTATAACCAGATACTTTCCTCACCGGTGGAATCCTCCTTAGGACAGGTGAGACCCGGTGACCTGATGTATGCCGATCTTGCCGGTCCGGGCGGCAAACCCGATGGTATCATCGACGCACATGACAGGACCTATATCGGAAATCCTTCGCCCAAATTCACCTACGGAGGTTCGGTTAACGTTAACTATAAGGCGTTCAACCTGGCTGTTGATCTCGGTGGAGTCTGGGGAAATAAGATCTTCCGCGCCTGGGGCTCGCTCGAAGCGCCGTACAACCGGGTGAATTATGCCGGATTCCAGCTGGATGCGTGGCATGGTCCCGGGACCTCGAACTGGACGCCTCTTCTAAGCTCGGCCGACCGCGTCAACTATGTAGGATCGACGTACAGTATCGAGAACGGTTCCTACGTCCGTCTCCGGAATATTCAGATAGGCTATACGGTCCCCCAACGGGTATTCGCCAAGTCATCTACGATCAAAGCATTGCGAATCTACATTAATGCGCAAAACCTGATCACCTGGAAGAACAATTCTGGGTATACGCCAGAATTCGGCGGCTTCCAACAATATGCTTTAACACAATCTTCCAATACCCTTGGAGGAGCCGCGATAACGTTTCCTCCCAATCCCCTGCAATTCGGGATCGACCAGGCTGGCGGAGCGATTCCCAGTATCATTTCCGGCGGCCTCAATGTAACATTCTAAATTTCGAAAATTGTCCATTATGAAAAATAAAGCAAAAATATTAACGGCTCTGATAGCATTTGCGGGCGTCGCTGTGTTCCTTAGCAGCTGTGATAAATTCTTAAACAGAAAGCCCTTGTTCGCGACCCTGGACGACCTGGGCAGCGGCAGCGGAACGTTCGAGGCTAAGGCGCTTGGCTTGTACTCGGCCCTGCGCGGCGACGCCGGATTCAGCACGCTGGCCTGGCTGGACTTCAATTCGATCCGGGATGACGATGCCCAAAAAGGGAGCAGCGTTTCGGACGGCGCCGAGATCAACGCGGAGTTTGAAACGTTCCAATACACCAAGGACGATTGGGCTACCGATGCGTATTGGGGCGACCACTTCAACCTGATCCAATTGGCAAACGAGATCATTCATGACGCGGATTCGATCAAACCTAAAGACGAGGGCTCTTTAAGAAATATCGGAGAGGCTTGCTTCTTCAGGGCTTACGCCTATTTCGACCTCGTTAAAGCTTACGGAGAGACCTATCTGCCGCTCGAGAATTTCTATTACACGAAGCCCAACCAGCAGATCGTGCCGAATGCCACGACAGGACAGATATGGGCGTTGATCGATTCCGACCTGAATGTAGCTTCCACCTATTTGCCGGCAACATGGGCTACTTCCACCGGGAATTCCAATCTGGGTAGGCTGACTTCGGGCGCCGCTAATACCTTGTGGGCACAAACCTATCTATGGCGTGGCACCTGGGCGAAGGTCATCGGGCTTTGTAACCAGGTGATCGGTTCGGGTCAATATCATCTCGATCCGAGTTTTGTGGATATCTGGAAGGATGGAACGAATGGCGCCGGCAAATGCGGTCCCGAATCGATCTGGGAATTAGTCAATTATGTCGGGCCAAATCAATCACCATGGATCGGTACGCAGTGGGGGACCTCTCAAAATGTCCGGCAGGGCGGCGCCAGTGTCGACTGGAACCTTGGCTGGGGTTGGAATGTGCCCACGCAGAACCTGGTAGATTCCTGGGACTCCACCGATCCCAGAAGAAATGAGACGATCCTGTTCTCCGGTATGTACGATGGCGGCCCTGCGACAGGAGGATATGGCAATACGCTCCCGGCCTATAACCCCGGCGTCGTCCTCGACCAGCCTTACTGGAATAAGAAAACCTATTCCGATCCGCAGATGAGACAATTCACCGGACAGATCGGTAGCGCCGGCGGGGCGGACTGGATCGACCACAGGATCTTACGGTATGCGGATGTGATCCTGATGCTGCCGAGGCATCCAATGAGACGGGCGATGGTGCGACAGCAGCGACCATGTTGGAAATGGTCAGGGCAAGGGCAAGAGGAACCGCCGATCCTGCCGTAGTACTACCGAAGATCAATTTTCAGAACCAGGCACAGATGCGTACAGCGATCAAGAACGAACGTCGCTGGGAATTCGCCCTCGAAGGCTACCGTTTCTACGATCTCGTACGCTGGGGCGACGCTGCCAATGTATTGGGAGGCCTCGGATACCAGGCTAAAAATGCCTTATACCCGATCCCACAGCCTATTATCGACCAATTCCTGGGTAAGCTGAAACAGAACCCGAATTACTAAAAACAAGATATATGAAACATACTAACAAATACCGCCATCTGTTCTCTTTCCTGGCGTTATGCATTTTGGTGGCAAGCTGCCAAAAGATGGAACGTCCCGCAATGGGCGACTATCCCAAGGATGCCAATCCTCCCGGGGGGCCGTTGAAATTCTATGCGGCATTTGACGGCACATCTGCTACCAATTCTTTACTGAATGCGGTCGACAGCATCCGGGCTAACTTTCCGTCCAATAACCCACTTCAATCCGGAGCGGGTATTTCGGGGAAAGCCATCCAGGGAGACGGTACCGATTTCATCAAATATGCAGGCGCGAATGACTTTATTTCGACTGCCGGTAGTTTTACCATCGCGTTTTGGGAAAAACGTAACGGGATACCCAAAGGCAACTCGGCCTTCTTTTTCTGTTTTGCTTCATCGAACGGATACTGGGCCGGAGCTTCGATGCTTGGATTATTCGACTGGGGGACCAACAATGACTCCTGCGTCTTAAAGATCGATTGCATCGACAATAAGGTCAATGATAACTGGTTCCAATGGCTTGGACCCACCGCCGTTCATGGTGTCATGGATAACAATTGGCATCATATGGCTTTCGTTTACGACGCTACTTCGTCGGTCATGACCTTATATGTCGATGGCGTTGCCAATCCCAATACCCAATCCTGGCCTGGCCACGGCGCCGCCAATATGGATAACACCAAGGTCACCGAATTCGATATCGCCGGGAATAGCCAGATCCCCAATCTGGGCTGGGGCCAAAACTGGGAAACCGGTAATTACCTCGACCAGTTCAGATTATATGGCACGGCTTTATCGGCCAGCGATGTAAAGGCGCTGTATACCAACAAGCAGTAACAACAAAAGATCATTTACAAAGAGCACGACGCTTTGTGCGTGCTCTTTTTTTTTGAAAATGATTAACCTCCGGAAATACCAGTTAGTCACGGGACTCATCACAATTGCCATTTTCGGTTTGTTGACGCTGGAAAATTGCTCTCAGAATAAAAAGACGCCTGACGCCTCCACACAAATTCAATATGCAGGCTCGCAATCCTGCGCTCGTTGCCACGCAGATATCTATGAGCAACATCTGCAATCCTTCCATCATCTGACCACCGTTGCGGCAACGGGGCAAACCTTAAAAGGCGACTTCGACAGCGCTAATAAATTCTATCTCAACGACGACCTTTTTATTGCCGCAGAAAAAAAGCAGGATAGCTTCTTTCAGACCGCCTATGTATCCGGCGTCCCGAGACTCTCCAGGCCGTTCGATATCATCGTGGGATCGGGCAAACGCGGCCAGACAAGCATCTACTGGTTCCAAAATTATTTGTTTGAATTACCACTGACCTGGTTCACCGAAACCAACGAATGGACGATCAGCCCCGGGTATTCCCGGAAAGCGGGTTTTAACAGACCGATCACCTCGCGCTGTCTTGAATGCCATTCCACATATTTTCAGGACATCACAAATAAGGATTCCAAAGCAGATGAGTTTTCCAAAACCAATTATATCCTTGGAGTCGAATGCGAAAAATGTCATGGTCCGGGGGCAGAGCACATCGCCTTCCACGACAAGAATCCCGAAGAGAAGACCGGCCACGCCATTTTTAACCCCGCGAAGGGAACCCGCCAGCAAAGCCTCGATCTGTGCAGGTATTGCCATGGCGGCAGACTTTCAAAATCCAAACCTTCATTCACGTTTCAGCCGGGCGATAAGCTCTTCGACTTCTTTCGGGAGGATACGGGAAGGCCTGTTTCGGACATCGATGTACACGGCAATCAATATGGCATGCTTGCGGCCAGTAAATGCTTCAGGAATAGCACGATGACCTGCCTCACCTGTCATGACGCGCATAAAAACCAAAGCGCACAGGCGGCGCAATTCTATGTTTCCTGCGAAACATGTCACAGCAGTTCCTCTCACACCGATTGTAAACTGGCGTCATCCGTCAGCCGGGATGTGTTACGAACGAATTGCATATCTTGCCATATGCCGGAAGAAGCGTCGAAAGCGATCATGGTGATCCGCAATGGCCAATCGATCCCGACATCGGCACATATGCGTTCGCACTATATAGCCGTATATAAGAATATTTCTAACCAAATTCTAAGCGCACGAAAATAACAGGTTCATGAGAAAGGTTTGCCTTTTTTCGCTTGGGTTATTGACAATACTGGGTTTTTTCTCCTGTAAACCAAAGACGTTGTTCGAAACTGTCTCTGCTTCGCATTCCAATATCCATTTCACCAATACACTCGAAAAGCACAAAGCCTTCGGGATCTTATATTTCCTTTACTACTACAATGGCGGCGGCGTATCCATCGGCGACATCAATAACGACGGGCTGCCCGACATCTATTTTACGGCCAATCATAAAGGCGGCAACAAACTCTTTTTGAATAAGGGCAATTTCGAATTCGAAGACATCACGGAAAAGGCCGGAGTGGCCGGAACGTCCGATTGGTGCACCGGCTCGACGATGGCCGATGTCAACGGCGACGGACTGTTGGATATCTATGTTTGCGCGGTCCAGGGCGAGCACGGCCTGAAGGGCCATAATGAATTATTCATCAACAATGGTAACGGCACCTTTACCGAAAGCTCCAAAAAATACGGGCTGGACCTGGCCGCCTTCTCCGGACAGGCCGTTTTCTTCGATTACGATCACGATGGCGACCTGGATTGTTTTATATTAAATCAATCGCATCATCCGAACGAGAATCTGAGCGATACGAGCAGGCGAAGGAAGTTCGACCCCAATGCCGGCGGCCGTTTGTACAGAAACGATCTTAGCACTACCGGAAAATTTACCGACGTATCGGCACAGGCAGGCATCTATCAAAGCGACCTGGGATATGGTTTGGGTGTTTCGGTTGCAGACCTGAACAATGACGGTTTCGACGATATCTATATCGGTAACGATTTTCACGAGAACGACTATTATTATATCAATAACGGGGACGGAACTTTTACCGAGAGCGGAGCAAAACATTTTGGACATTATTCCAGGTTCAGCATGGGTAATGATATAGCCGATTACAACAATGACGGGGAACCTGATATCATCACCGTAGACATGCTGCCCCCCGATGAAAAAACCGTAAAGACTTATGGCAGCGAAGAAAATCCGGAGATCTATAAATATAAGATCAAGGGTCATGGCTTCCAGGACCAGGTTTCGAGGAATTGTTTGCAAACGAATAATGGCAGCGGACAAAGCTTCAGCGATGTTGCCCTGATGGATGGTGTCAGCGCGACGGACTGGAGCTGGTGCCCCTTATTTGCCGATTTTGACAACGATGGAAAAAAAGATCTGTTCATTTCGAGCGGGATCGTAAAGCGACCGACCGATCTGGATTATGTGCGGTTCGTTTCGGACCTGGCGGCGCATGTCAACCGCAATTCGTCGGATGAATTCGACGAACAAACCATTGCCAAAATGCCCGACGGTTCCTCCCATCCATTCCTTTTTAAAGGCAACCTCGACAAAGGATTTACAGACGTCAGCGGAGACTGGGGGACCCGAAAGATGAAAGGTTATTTCAACGGAGCGGCTTATGCCGATCTGGACAATGACGGAAATCTCGACCTGGTGATCAACTGCATCGACCAGCCGGCCGTGGTTTTAAAGAATACATCGCAGTCAAAAGATTTTTTGAATATCGCATTCAAAGGGACCGGCATGAACAAATTCGGTATCGGCGCCAAGGCGTGGTTGTTTTCACATAACACCAGTCATAAGCCGGTGACACAATACGAAGAATTGATGCTGACCCACGGTTTTCAGTCCTCGTCCGATACCCGGTTACATTTCGGATTGGACAGCCTGACTGTGGATAGCCTGCTGATCGTCTGGCCCGACCAGAAATACCAGCTCATCAAAAACCCGGCGATCAATAAGATCGATACCTGTGATCAAACCGGGGCAGCCGGTCATTTCAACTACCCCGAGCATTTCCCGCCAAGGCCGCCGCAACTGGAGAATATAACCGCGAACATAAAATGCGATTGGAAACATATCGAGAACAATTTCAATGATTTCGCCGTCCAAATGCTCCTGCCGCATATGGAAAGCACGCGGGGCCCGAAGGTGGCCGTCGGCGATATCAATAACGATGGCCTGAGCGATTTTTATGTTTGCGGCGCCCGCGGCCATGCCGGCGCCCTGATGATGCAGGAACCAGATGGCAATTTCAAACCCCTCGATACGGCCGAATTTGCGAAATTCAAATTTTGCGAAGACGTAGATGCCGTCTTCTTCGACGCCAACGGCGACGGCTTTCAGGATCTGCTTGTCATCAGCGGAGGCAACGAGCCTTCCATCAACTCTCCTTTATTCTTACAGGATCGCTTATTCATCAACGACGGCCATGGGCATTTCAAGGCCAGTCCCGATTTTATGGTCCAGCAGCTGTACAATAAATCATGTGTTGCAGTTGCCGATGTAGACCATGACGGCGATATGGACGTCTTTATCGGAACGCTTTCCAGGACAGAGGGTACCGCATTCGGAACCCCCATGAAATCGTATTTAATGCTAAATAACGGGCATGGCAAATTCGATATTACATCTGATAGTGTTATGCCCCTGACACGTCTTGGAACCGTCACCAGCGCCCGGTTTGCGGATGTCAATAACGACGGATGGCCCGATCTGATCGTCACAGGAGAATGGATGCCCGTCAAGGTCTTTATCAACCATCATGGAAAATTCTCGGAGCACGATATTCCGAACTCCACGGGTCTTTGGCAGACCGTTTTGGCGACGGATGTGAATGGCGACGGTCATCCCGATCTGTTGGTCGGCAATTGGGGCCACAACTCCAAACTATGGGCGGGAAAGAACGGACCGTTGAAATTATATGTCAAAGACTTCGACGGCAACGGGACCGTCGAACAACTGATGTGCTATACCATCGACGGAAAAGAATATACATTCCTGCCAAAAGATGAATTGGAACGCGAGATTCCGGTATTGAAAAAATACTATCTCACCTATAGCGAGGTCGCAGGGAAAGATGTTCAATACATGTTCTACGATCTGTTCAGGAACTATATCGAACTCAAAGCCGAAACACTTTCAACGTCCTGTTTTATCAATGACGGAAAGGGGAATTATGTCCGAACCGACCTGCCGGATGAATTGCAGAAGGCCCCTGTATTTTCGTTTGCACAATTGCCCGATAGCAGTTACCTGGCAGGGGGTAATTTTTATGGGGTCCGGCCTTATGAAGGAAAGTATGATGCATTATGCCCCACGGTGTTCTCATTCGATAAGCACAGCGGCCAGGCAAGCGCGCGCGATATCCTTCCCGATGTAAACGGGGAGGTACGGGATTTGAAGTGGTTGCATACGGCTAAATATGGAGATATCCTGGTAGCTGCCCGGAATAATGACAGCCTGTTATTTTTTAAATATAAAAAGTAGAAGCGTATGACCCGTAGGTTTGGCTTGGTGATGATACTGGCGGCCCTGGCGGCGGGATGCTCGAAACATAGCGATTCCTCCAATAATGTCGTAACTCCGCCGGCCGGCCCATTTACGCTGAACAGCACGACACTGAACGGGATTGCTACCGGGTCGCCGTTCTACAACATCAACTTTTCTCCTGTCATCCATTGTTCGTTCTCCGGCCCCGTGGACCATAGCTCCCTGACCAACGGGTTTTATTTTAAGGACAATTCCGGGACATCCGTCGCATGGTCGGTCACTTATCAGAACGGGGACAGCGTCCTGGTCATCCAGCCTTCATCAGCCTTGCAACCACTTACCAAATATGACTTCGGTTTCAATACGAGCCTGCAGTCCCAGCATAAGATCAACCTTCAGAGCGCGAGCAATGTTCCCTCCTGACGGCAATCGACTCAACGGACAAGTTCCCGAGGATAACGGACAGCGCTCTGCTGGACCTGGTACAGCGCCAGACGTTCACCTATTTCTGGGACAACGGTAACGCTGTATCCGGTCTCGCCCAGGAAAGAACAACCTCCGGTAGTACTGTCACCACCGGCGGCAGCGGTTTTGGCGTCATGGCCATTCTCGTGGCTGTTCAACGGAATTTCATCACGCGGGCCCAGGGTCTTGCCCGGATCGCGACCATCGTCAACTTCCTTTCCGATTCCACGAAAGTGACACGGTATCACGGCGCTTTTTCGCACTGGATGAACGGGTCCACGGGCGCGACGATCCCCTTTAGCGCCAATGACGACGGAGGCGACATAGTCGAGACCTCCTATATGATGGAAGGATTGCTTTGCGCGCGTCAGTATTTCAATAGTGGCACCGATCCAACTGAGATGGGGCTGCGGGCCAAGATTAATGCATTATATGGCGGTGTCGACTGGAACTGGTACCGGCAAAACGGTCTGAACGTCCTGTACTGGAACTGGAGTCCCGATCATGCATGGGCCGTCAATGTACCGGTGAATGGTTGGGACGAGGCCCTCATCACCTATGTCCTCGCTGCCTCCGCGAGCCCGGACAGTATCCCCAGGATCGTATACGACAATGGCTGGGCACGCAATGGCGCCATTCAAAACAAGAAGAGCTTCTACGGCATTACACTGCCGCTGGGCCCCGACTATGGCGGACCCTTGTTTTTTGCGCATTATTCCTTCCTGGGCATTGACCCCCGCGGTTTATCTGACACCTATGCCAACTATTGGGCACAGGATACGGCCAATTCCCGGATCAATTATTTGTATTGCGTGAATAATCCCAAGAATTATTTCGGCTATAGCCATCTATGCTGGGGGCTCACCGCAAGCGATGAACAGAACGGCTACTCGGCGCATTCCCCTACGAATGACGATGGCGTGATCTCTCCCACAGCTGCCATCTCCTCGATGCCCTATACACCGACCGAGTCTATGAATGCACTCCGTTTCTTCTACTATACCCTCGGTGACCGGCTATGGAAACAATATGGTTTCATCGACGCCTTCGATCCGGCCACCGGCTGGTATGATACCGATTTCCTGGCCATCGACCAGGGACCGGAAATCGTCATGATCGAAAACTACCGGAGCGGGCTGCTATGGAACCTGTTCATGAGCTGCCCGGAGATAAAAGCCGGTATGAAACGATTGGGTTTTAGCGGGCCATCACTTTAAATAATGAACATGAAAATACCCGCAATCATATTCGCACTCGCCTCCACACTTTCTGCCATGGCGCAGCCGGGGCTTTCCGATTCTGCCCTTCTGGACATCGTGGAAAAGCAGACCTTTGAGTATTTCTGGACAGGAGCGGAACCCAATAGCGGGATGGCCCCCGAACGCATCCATATGGATAACTTCTATCCCGACCACGACCAGGGTATCATCGCTACCGGCGGCAGCGGTTTCGGGGTGATGGCGATACTCGCGGGTATCCACCGGCACTTTATTACACGCGGGCAGGGATATGCGCGTTTGGAAAAGATCGTTTCCTTTCTCGAAAAGGCCGATCGGTTTCACGGTGCCTGGCCGCACTGGCTGAATGATACTACTGGTCATGTAAAGCCCTTCGGCAGGGACGACAACGGCGGCGATCTCGTGGAATCCTGCTATCTTTTGCAGGGCCTCCTGTGCGTCCGCCAGTATTTCAAGGATGGCAACCCCGAAGAAAAGAAACTGGCCGCCCGTATCGACGAGCTATGGCGCGGAGTCGATTTCGACTGGTACCGCAACGGCCGGCAAAACGTCCTCTTCTGGCACTGGAGCCCTACCTATGGCTGGAAAATGAATTTCCCGGTACATGGATATAACGAGTGTCTCATCCTGTATGTGATGGCAGCATGCTCCCCCACACATACGATCCCTGCGGAAGTTTACAATGAAGGATGGGCGCAGAACGGCGCTATTCACCAGGTCAGCTTTTATAAGAAAGATACCCTCCATTTGCACATGCAGGGTAATCCGCCGCACGGAGGCCCGCTATTCTGGTCGCAATATTCTTATCTGGGTCTCGACCCGCATGGACTGAAAGACAGATATGCCGATTATTGGAAGGAAAACTCGACACAATCCATCATCAACTATACCTGGTGTGTAGACGATCCGAAACACTATGCCGGTTACGGTCCCGACAATTGGGGACTCACGGCCAGCTATTCGGTCGCAGGCTATGCGGCGCATGCCCCCGATCTGAAGAATGATCTCGGCGTCATCTCACCCACCGCGGCCATCTCCTCCATTCCCTATACCCCACGGCAATCGATGGCAGCGATAAGACACTGGTATAAAATGCCGGGCGGCAAGCTATTGGGCAAATATGGCTTTTATGACGCCTTCAGCGAAAGGGCGGCCTGGTATCCGCCCCGTTATCTGGCCATCGACCAGGGACCCGAAGTGGCCATGATCGAGAACTATCGCAGCGGTCTGCTATGGCGGCTGTTTATGAGTTGCCCTGAAGTACACGCCGGACTGAAGAAACTGGGATTCGAAAGCCCATGGATAAAATAACCGATATGAGAAACGCATTCATATTCCTTGCTTTGCTATCCACTCAGAGCGTCCTTCCGCAGGCCACCATCCGGCCCGTCGGCGTCATCCGGGGCCTCTCCGATTCCGCCCTGCTCGATGTTGTCCAAAGACAGACCTTTCGCTATTTCTGGGATTTCGCTCACCCTGTCAGTGGTCTCGCGCGCGAAAGGGACAATACCGTCCGCGCCGAATACTATTGGGATTTTATCAACGAGGCCGACGGGGAGCCCAATTTCAGCAAGGATACTTTCGGACCCGAGGCCTGCGCCATCGGCGGTACGGGTTTCGGCATTCTTTCGACCATCGTGGCCGTCAACCGAAAATGGATCGGCAGGGACACTGCCCTTCGCAGGCTGGTAAAGATCGTCGATTTTCTCACCCATGCGGATTGTTATCACGGCATCTATCCCCATTTCATGAATGGAGCCACGGGCAGGACGATCCCCTTTGGCCGGCTCGATGATGGAGCAGATATCGTGGAGACTTCCTACCTGATGATGGGTCTGCTGACAGCCCGGGAATACTTCAACGGCCACACCCCGCTGGAAACCTATTTCCGCAACCGCGTCACGGCGATGTGGGCGGATGCGGACTGGAACTGGCACAGCAACAACGGCAGCAAGAAACTCTACTGGCATTGGAGCCCGCGTAACGACTTCGACATGAACTTTCCCGTCTTCGGATGGGACGAGGCCCTCATCACCTATGTCATGGCCGCTTCTTCTCAAACTCACCCCATCCCGAAGGATCTGTATGAATCCTGCTGGGTGGGCAGCGCTTCCTGGCGCAATGGGAAGGAATATTATGGCATCAAACTACCACTCGGCAATTTCGAATGGGGCGGGCCGCTGTTCTTCGAGCAATATACTTTTATGGGCGTCGATCCCAATGGTCTGAAGGACGATCATGGCATCGATTACGCCGAACAGACAAGGAATCATACGTTGATCAATCGCGCCTATTGCATAGACAACCCGAAAAAATTCAAAGGCTATGGCGCCGACTGCTGGGGCCTCACCGCCGGCGACAGCTATAAGGGATATGTCGCCCATTGCCCACAGGACGACAGAGGCGTCATCCAGCCTACGGCGGCGCTGTCTTCCTTCCCCTATACGCCCGAATACAGCATGCAGGCGTTGAAACATTTTTACTATGACCTTGGCGACAAAATTTGGGGACCCTATGGATTTGCCGACGGATTCAGCGAGTCGCACAACTGGTATGCGAAGACGCACCTGGCCATCGATGAGGGACCCATCGTGGTCATGATCGAGAACTATCGCAGTGGCCTGATCTGGAACTTGTTCATGCGAATTCCCGACGTTCAGGCGGGTTTGAAAAAACTCGGGTTCCAATCGCCCGATATGAAATGAACGGACAGTATATCAAATATGCGCTGATCGGAGCGGCCTGTCTGATACTGGCAGGCACTTCCTATGCCCAGGTAAACAGCGTAGGCAAGATCGTATCCTATACAAAGATCCCCGGTGGGATCACCGGAAGGCTGGCCGGCGCCATCTTCGAAGTACGGGCATGGTCTCCCAACATCATCCGCGTCCGGGTCTCCAGACGCAAATCCTTCGATGACTTTTCCTATGCGTTGATCCAACCCGATCCATCGACACAGGTTAAAGTCGGGATCGTGGAAAAAGATGACCGTATCCTGTTGTCCACCACATCGCTTCATGCGGAGATCGAAAAAACACCCGATTTCCGTGTCACTTTTCGGAATAATGCCGGCGCCGTCATCAATGAAGACATGATGGGGGATGCGTTTGGTACGAGCTTTATCGGAGACAAGGTGACCATTTACAAAAAACTCCAGGACGGCGAACGTTTCACGGGTCTGGGCGAAAGTCTGGGCCCGCTGGACCGACGGGGCATGGGGATCACGCTATCCAACACAGACAATTATAAATATGGCGATCCACGGCTGCCGATGTACAGCAGCATCCCATTCTATATCGGTATCCATCATGACCAGGTCTACGGTCTATTCTTTCACAACACCTATAAGAGCTTTTTTAATTTCGGTCTGTCCACTCCCGATTTTTCTTCGATCAGCGCCGAAGGAGGAGATGCGGATTATTTTTTACTATACGACAGCACCATCGGCGGTATCCTGAAGGCTTATACATCTCTCACAGGTCGCATGCCCCTCCCTCCCCTGTGGAGCCTTGGCTATCACCAATCAAGATGCACCTACTACCCCCAGGATAAGGCGCTCTGGATCGCCCAAACTTTCCGGAGAAAACAGATCCCTATCGACTGCATCGTCCTTGATGCAGATTATCTGCATGAGTATGAACCTTTCCGGATCGACAAACGCCGGTTCCCGGATATGCGCGGTCTTGCCGGCCAGCTACAAAAAATGGGTATCGAGCTGACCGCCTCCGTTAACCCGGGTATCAAGCTGGACACTACCTATCCAGCGAATGCCGATGGACTAAAACAGGATGTTTTTATCAAATATACCGACGGCCGCCCCTTCGTTTCGGAAATCGCCCCCAGCCTGAACCATTTTGTGGACTTCACCGATCCGAAGGCAAGGGCCTGGTGGATCGATAACATGAAATTCCTGCCACAGAACGGCATTTACGGGTATTGGAATGACATGAACGAACCTGCGGTCGGCGGCAGCTATCTGCCGGATAACCTGGTATTCGATTTCGACGGCAGAAAGGCCAGCGCGGCCGAAGCCAAAAATGTCTATGGAATGGAGATGGCGCGAAGCAGCTATGAGTCCGGTCTGAAATACAATGATGGCAGACGCCCGTTCGTACTGACACGCAGCGCATTTGCCGGAATACAAAGATATTCGGCAGTTTGGAGCGGCGACAACCAGGCAAAAGACGAGTATCTGCTTGGCGGCGTCCTGCTCAACTGCCAGCTGGGCTTGTCGGGTGTCCCCTTCGTAGGCCCCGATCTCGGGGGGTACATCGGAGACGGGAACAAACAGCTCTATAAACGGTGGATCGAAGTTGGTATATTCTCTCCATTTGTCCGCAATCACCGCGAATTTTTTGGCGCCGCTAACGAGCCGTGGGCTTATGGCGAAGAGGGGGAAGCCATTTCGAAGACCTATATCGGGTTCCGGTACCGGCTGATGCCTTATATCTATTCCCTTTTTTATGAGACGGCGCAAACCGGCATGCCCGTCGCCCGAAGCCTCTGTATCGACGATCCGTTCGATCCTAAAGTCTACGATCCGGCATACCAATATGAATTCCTTTTTGGAGATGCCCTGCTGGTAACGCCCATGACGAGCACCGAGACATATAAGCGGATCTGGCTTCCCCGCGGCGACTGGTATGATCTATGGTCGGATAGTCTGCTGACGGGCAATAAAGAGGTTGGCGGGGAATATCCCATTTACCGCCTGCCACTTTTCGTAAAAGCGTCCTCGATCCTGCCCATGCAAAGCCTGATACAATCCACGAAGCAAAGGCCCGGCGACACGTTGCAGGTACATATTTTCTATGGCAAAGAAAAAGGCCGGTTCGTCTATTATGAGGACGATGGTGCTACCTTTGCCTATCGACAGGGACATTATTGCCAGCGGACCATCGGATTCGATCCGGTGGAACAACGAATAGTATTCGGGACGCAGGAAGGAGATTATTCATCCTGCTTTGGTCACATCGAAGTCATCCTGCATGGCTTTCCCCCGGTGACCGGTTCCCGACCCGATACCTGCCGGATCCTGGATGAGCTGGGAGAGATGGAAGATCTGTATGACCCCGCTACATTCCGACAGCTGAGGGCCGGACTGCCCGTTATCCGGACACAGACGATCACCCTCGCTAATTCAAAAGAACAATTGATCATTAAATGGTAATAATATGAAATCCTTTCAACTGACCCAGCAACAGCTGGCCGACTATAACAGGGACGGATATCTCATCGTCAGGAATTTTCTGACAAGCGAGGAGATCGCAAAACTATATGCTATCGCTACCGGCGATGCCACCCTCTCAAAACACGCCTTCGATCTTAACGATCTCACCGGCAAGAAAACAAAACTGACCCTCTGGTACAATCCCGGTGACGACGCCTATGGGCTTCTCACACGCAGCAAAAAGATGGTCGATTCGGCCAACCGGCTGATGGATGGTAAGTCACCTGTATGCCATTTTCATAGCAAGCTGATGCAGAAAGAGCCGAAAGTCGGCGGCGCATGGGAATGGCACCAGGATTATGGGTATTGGTATAAAAATGAGTTCCTCTTCCCCGATGAGATGGTGTCGGTAATGATCGCGATCACTGAAGCCACCAAAGAGAACGGCTGCCTGCAGGTGATCGGCGGCACCCACAAAATGGGACGTATCGAACATGGATTCTCCGGAGAACAAGTGGGCGCCTCGCAACATTATGTCGATCTGGCTCTAAAGACCATGCCGCTCGTCTATGTCGAGCTCGAGCCCGGTGATGCGCTTTTCTTCCATAGCAATACCCTTCACCGTAGCGAGGCAAACCTTTCGGACAGACCGCGTTGGTCGCTCATCTCCGTTTACAACCGCCAGGAAAATATCGGATACAATGAACCGAACGGTTCGCACACCACGGCCGTCAACGTCGTTCCCGATGAAGCGCTGCTGGAATGGGATACCAAAGGTGTCGGGGAATCATCCGGCTTTCTGCAAAAAGAAAAAGACGAGGCGCTGAAATAAATGAAGACATTACTCTATATGTCCATCTTCCTCGCCGCCGTTCGCGGCCAGGCACAGGAAAAAACGTATTGCAACCCCATCAACCTGGATTACGGCTATACCCCTATCCCCGACTTCACCCAATGGGGTCGTCACCGCGCGACCGCCGACCCCGCCATGGTCAACTATAAAGGAGACTTCTATCTCTTCAGCACGAACCAGTGGGGCTATTGGTGGAGTCATGACATGCTCAGCTGGAAATTCATTCCTCGAAAATTCCTGCGTCCCTGGAATAAAGGATACGATGAGCTTTGTGCGCCTGCCGTGGGCATCATGGGCGACACCATGATCGTTTTCGGATCGACCTATACGAGCAACTTCAGCATCTGGATGAGCACCGATCCCAAGGCCAATCAATGGAAACCACTGGTCGATTCCTTCGATATCGGTGGCTGGGATCCGGCATTCTTTACCGATGACGACGGCAAATTATACATGTACAATGGCAGCAGCAATACCTACCCGGTCTATGGTATCGAGCTGAACCGCGCGACGATGCAACCCATCGGCACGCGAAAAGAGCTATACCTTCTGCAACCCTGGCGTTTCGGCTGGCAACGGTTCGGAGAATACATGGACAATACTTTCCTCGATCCGTTTATAGAAGGTTCATGGATGACCAAACACGACGGGAAATACTATCTTCAATATGGTGCGCCCGGCACGGAATTTAGCGGCTACGCAGATGGCGTAGTCGTTGGCGATGGACCATTGGGACCTTTCGATAAACCTCAGTCCGATCCGTTTTCTTTTCACCCGGGTGGATTCGCGCGGGGGGCGGGACATGGGAGCACCTTCACCGACAACGCCGGCCATTACTGGCATATTTCCACCATCACCATTGCTGTCAAGAACAGCTTCGAGCGACGATTGGGCATCTGGCCCGCGGGTTTCGACAAGGACGGAGTGATGTATATGGACGCATCTTTCGGCGATTATCCGCATTATGTTCCCAGCGGCCGTTTTACAGGCTGGATGCTGCTGAATTATAAAAAGCCGGTCCTCGTCTCCTCGACACTAAGCCCCGCGCATCCGCCAAACGACGCAGTAGACGAAGACATCAAGACCTATTGGAGCGCAGCCACCGGCGGCAAGGGAGAATGGATCCAATCTGATCTCGGGGCCGTCTCGACTGTATATGCCGTCCAGATCAACTATGCCGATCAGGATGCGGAGTTCCTGGGCAAACAGACGGACATTTATCATCAATACCGGCTGCTGGGCTCTACCGACCAGCAACATTGGCGGGTGCTCATCGACAAAGGCCATAACACAACCGACGTTCCTCATGACTATGTACAGCTGGAAACACCTGCGAATGTCCGCTACATCCGCCTGGAGAATATTCATATGCCGACAGGCAAATTCGCGGTCAGCGGTTTACGCGTCTTCGGCAAAGGAACCGGACCGCTTCCGGACACCGTCAAAGACCTCATCGTCTTGCGCACCGGAAAAGACAAACGCAGCGCCTGGCTAAAATGGGGTCCGGTGACCAACGCCTCCGGGTATAATATTTACTACGGCACGTCACCGGATAAATTATATACCTGTATCCAGGTGAATGACGACAATCAATATTGGCTGAAGACCATGGACAAGGAAAAAATCTATTATTTTGCGGCAGAGTCCTTCAATGAGAATGGTGTCTCTCCGCGCACGGCTGTGATCAAGGCGGACTAATAACTACATCATATGAGAATAACCCTAACAATTGTTGCCTTTCTTCTCTGTCTCTCAGCTACGAAGGCTCAACCGCCCGCCGGCGGCGGAGACGCCAAAATGAACGCTTTTATCAGTCAGCTGATGAGCAAAATGACGCTCGACGAAAAGATCGGACAGCTGAATCTCCCGGGCGCCGGCGACATCACGACGGGTCAGGCCGCCAATTCAGGCATCGCGGGAAAGATCGAAAAAGGCGAGGTCGGCGGTTTGTTCAATATCAAGACCGTTGCAAAGATCAAGGATGTACAAAAACTTGCCGTCGAGAAAAGTCGGCTGAAAATACCCCTCATCTTTGGAATGGACGTCATCCATGGATATGAAACGGTTTTCCCGATACCGCTTGCCCTCAGCTGCAGCTGGGATATGTCCGAGATAGAAGAGAGCGCTCGCATCGCCGCCAAAGAAGCCAGCGCCGACGGCATCTGCTGGACCTTCTCCCCGATGGTGGATATCTGCCGCGACCCCCGTTGGGGCCGTATAGCCGAAGGCGGCGGTGAAGACCCTTACCTGGGCTCACAGATCGCCAGCGCGATGGTAAAGGGATACCAGCAGGACCTTTCCGGGAACAGCGATATCATGGCTTGCGTCAAACACTATGCGCTTTACGGCGCCGCCGAAGCCGGACGAGATTACAATACTACGGACATGAGCCTCGTCAGGATGTTCAATGAATATCTTCCGCCCTATAAGGCGGCGGTCGACGCAGGTGTAGGCAGCGTCATGTCCTCGTTCAACGACGTCAACGGCATTCCCGCCACAGCCAACAGGTTCCTGCTGACCGATGTCCTCCGTCGTCGTTGGGGATTCAAGGGATTCGTGGTCACGGATTATACCGGCATCAATGAGATGGTCGCACATGGAATGGGGGATCTTCAGACAGTCTCCGCGCTGGCGCTGAAGGCGGGCGTCGATATGGATATGGTCGGTGAGGGATTCCTGACCACCTTAAAGAAATCGCTCAGCCAGGGTAAGGTGACGGCGGCGCAGATCGATCTTGCATGCCGGAAAGTATTGGAAGCGAAATATAAACTCGGACTCTTCGCCAATCCCTATAAGTACTGCGATGAGAGCCGCGCCGCAAACGATATCTTCACTTTCGCCAACCGGACGGCTGCGAGACGCATCGCCGCCGACTGTTTCGTACTGCTGAAGAACCAGAAGGACGTACTACCCCTGAGAAAAGGAGGCACCATCGCGGTTATAGGACCCCTTGGAGACAATAAAGAGAATATGCCGGGTACCTGGAGCGTAGCAGCCGATTTCAGCAAGTCCGTTTCTTTACTGCAGGGCATGCAGGACGCCGTCGGCGAAAATGGAAAGATCATCTACAGCATGGGTTCCAATCTAGATGCCGACAGTCTTTTCGAAGAAAGGGCGGGTATGTTCGGCAAAGACCTGCATCGCGATCACCGGTCCGCGGAAGCCATCATCCGGGACGCGCTCGACGTAGCTTCGAAGGCGGATGTGATCGTCGCCGCGTCCTGGGTCAGCGAGCG
>Ga0134126_10002689_pt1 | contig 22325 bp, 17 predicted proteins | sample KB31752_FD_96881 | JGI IMG/M metagenome (GOLD analysis project Ga0134126, IMG submission 96881) | Terrestrial soil microbial communities with excess Nitrogen fertilizer from Kellogg Biological Station, Michigan, USA - KB3-175-2 | ecosystem: Environmental > Terrestrial > Soil > Unclassified ... | reverse complement strand
TCCCGGCACCTTGGCCTGGTCCCGGCCAGCGAACGCGACAGCTCGGTCACGATGATCGCGCGCCTCGGCGAACTGGTCGCGCGCCACCTCGACCTCGACGCGCTGCTCGCCGTCGCGGCGTAGGCGCCCGACCTTAACGCACAGCCCTGGGACCCGCGCCGCGAAGTCCGGCCACCCGACCTCGCCGCCGCCCTCCTGGACGCACCCGCGACCATGCGCTCAGCCGCGGAGGTCCGCGCACGCCCGGTCGTTGCCGTCGCTGGCGGGCGCGCCTTTACCTTCCGCTACGCCGAGACCGAGGAACTACTGCGGGCGGCCGGCTGCGACGTCGTCACCTTCGACCCCCGCGCCGACACCGCCCTGCCCACGGGCATCCGAGGCATCTACCTTGGCGGCGGCTTCCCGGAGGTATACGCCGCGGAGCTTGCCGCGAACCGTGCGCTGCTGGACGAGTTGCGCGCGGCAGTCGACGACGGCATCCCGACCGTGGCCGAGTGCGCGGGCCTGCTCTACCTCGCCCGCAGCCTCGACGAGACCCCGATGGCAGGGGTGGTCCCAGCCGCCGCCGCGATGACCGGACGGCTCACGCTGCGCTACCCGGAGGCAACCGCCGCCAGCGACTCGCTGCTCACCCGCGCTGGTGACCGGGTGACCGGCCACGAGTTCCACCGCACCGAGACCGTCCCCGCTGCCGGCGACCAGCCGGCCTGGGAGATCGACGGCACACCGACCGGCTTCGCGACGGACACCCTGCACGCGTCGTACCTGCATGTCCACTGGGCGGGCCACCCGCACCTCGCCCAACGCTTCGCCGACGCCGTCCACGCCGCCACGCCATACGTGAGCGCATCCCCTGAAGTGCCCTCGCCCTCGGCCGCGGCGCCGGACGCGGCACTTGTCAGCGATCCGCTGCGCCACCATGGCGACAGCGAGGTCGGCGACGGATACCTCGACTTCGCGGTGAACGTCTTCGCCGGGGACCGGCCCGGCTGGCTCGACCGCGCGCTGCATGACGCCATCGACGCTTCGGCCGCCTATCCCGACCCCGCTCCCGCCCGCGCGGCGATCGCCAGGCAGCACGGCAGGAGCCGCGACGAAGTCCTCGCGACCGCTGGTGCCGCTGAGGCGTTTACCCTGATCGCCCGGCTGCGGCCGTGGCGCATGCCCGTTGTGGTGCACCCGCAGTTCACCGAGCCGCACGTCGCTCTTGAGCAGGCCGGACACGCCGTCGTCACCGTGACGTGCCGCGCCGAAGGCGGCTTCGCCCTCGACCCTGCCGCCGTCCCCGACGCCGCCGACCTCGTGGTCATCGGCAACCCGACCAATCCGACCGGGGTGCTGCATCCTGCGACGCTGGTCTGGCAGCTGCGTCGGCCCGGCCGCCTCGTCGTCGTCGACGAGGCCTTCATGGATGCCGTCCCCGATGAGGCCGAGTCCCTCGCCGGTGACGCCGGGGACGGCCTGCTGGTGATCCGGAGCCTGACCAAGCACTGGTCGATCCCGGGCATCCGGGCCGGGTACGCCGTCGGCGGCGCGGCCCTCATCGCGGAACTCGCCGCGGCCCAGACGCCTTGGTCGGTGTCCGCTCCGGCGATCGCGGCCGCTATCGCCTGCACGAGCAAGGAGGCTGAGCAGGAAGCCCGGCGGCGTGCGCTCACTCTGCGCCTGTGGCGCGATCACCTGCAAGGCGGCCTGCGCGGACGCGGCGTCGAGTACATCCCCTCGTCGGCGTCCTTTGTTCTCGCCCGGCTCGGCGCGGGGGTCCGCGAGGCGCTGCGCGCCCGGGGCATCGCCGTCCGCCGCTGCGACACGTTCCCCGGGCTCGACGCCAGCTGGGCCCGGATCGCCGTCCGGCCGCCCGCTATGACCGACCGCCTGCTGTGCGTCCTGGACCAGGTCCGGGGCGAGCATCTTGCTCACTGAGAGGAACGTCCCCATGCCCCAGGTTCTCCCGCCGTCCGACATCGCCCGCGCGCACGCCGCCAAGCGGCTCGCCGCCCTCGCCACGCCTCCCGGCGCCCTCGGCCGCCTTGGCGAGGCCGGCGTGTGGCTTGCCGCCTGCCAGGGCCGGGTACCGCCGAAGCCGGTGGACAACGTCCGGCTAGTGATCTTCGCCGGCGACCACGGGGTCGCCGCGCACGGGGTTTCGGCTTTCCCGCCCGCGATCACCGGCGCCATGGTCCGCACGTTCCTGGCTGGCAAGGCGGGAGTGAGCGCGCTGGCCGCCGCGCACGGCGTGGCCGTCCGCGTCCTTGACGTCGGCGTCGACGAAGACTTCGCCGACCTCGACGCGGCCACCCGCGCCGCGCTGACCGCGCACAAGGTCCGCCGCGGCAGCGGGGCGATCCACGTTGCGGACGCGCTGACCGCCGAGGAGACGGCGGCCGCGCTCGCCGTCGGCGCCGCGGTCGCGCGCGAGGAGGTCGCCGCCGGCGCGCAGCTGCTCATCAGCGGGGACATGGGCATCGGGAACACCACGCCCGCCGCCGCCATGGTCGCCGCCGGGCTCGGCCTGCCGGCTGCCGAAGTCGTCGGCCGTGGCACCGGCATCACCGACGAAGGCCTCGCGCGCAAGAAGGACGTGATCGACGCCGCGCTGACGCGCGCCGGGGCCCGCGCCCAGGACCCGGTCGAGACGCTGACCGCGCTCGGCAGCGCCGACCTCGCCGCGGCGACCGGGTACCTGCTCGCCGCCGCCCAGGACGGGGTCCCGGTGCTGCTCGACGGGCTGATGAGCGTCGCCTGCGCGCTCACCGCCGACCGGATCGAGCCGGGCGCCGCCGCCTGGTACGCCGCCGGCCACCGCTCCACCGAGCCGGCGCAGTCGCTCGCCCTGGCCAAGCTGGGCCTGGAACCCCTGCTCGACCTCGGCCTCCGGCTCGGCGAGGGCTCCGGAGCGGTCGCGGCGGTACCTGTCCTCCGCAGCGCCGTAGCCTTGCTCCGCGACGTCGCGCTCCTCGCGGACCTGCCGGGCTGACGGTGCATCGGATCCTGCCCGGCGCTTCGCGGCTCTGCGGCGTCTTCGGCACCAGCGGCGGCCCAGCCCCCACGGCCTTCGGGGCCGTGCTCTCATGAGAGCCTTCACCGGGGCCGCGGCGGCGCGGGCAGCCGGGCTGCTGCTTGGGTACGCTGCGGACCGGCTCCTCGGCGACCCGCGACGCGGGCACCCGGTCGCGGGCTTCGGCGCCGCCGCGCAGGCACTGGAGGCACGCCTGTACGCCGACTCACGGGCACGCGGCACCGCCCACGCCGCCCTGCTCGTCGGTGCCGCCGTCGCCCTCGGGCTCTCCGTCGAGCGGGTGGCCGAGAGGTCCCCGGCGGTCACCGTCGCTGTCACGGCCGCCGCCACCTGGGTAGTGCTCGGCGGCCGGTCCCTCGAACGCGAGGCCACCGCTGTCGAGCGCCACCTCGCCGACGGAGACCTCGCCGCCGCCCGCGGCAGGCTGAGCCACCTGGTCGGCCGCGACACCGCTGCGCTCAGCCCCGGCGAGATCGCCCGCGCTGTCGTCGAGTCCGTTGCGGAGAACACCTCCGACGCCGTGGTGGCACCGCTGTTGTGGGGCGCCATCGCCGGCGTCCCCGGCCTGCTTGGCTACCGTGCCGCGAACACCCTCGACGCCATGGTCGGGCATCACAACGCTCGTTACGAACGGTACGGCTGGGCGTCGGCCCGGCTCGACGACCTGCTGAACCTCCCCGCCGCCCGGCTGGCCGGCCTGCTAACCCTGGCCGCCGCCCCGTCCCGGGCAACCGCCGCCTGGCAGGTCTGGCATCGCGACGCTGCCCGCCACCCCAGCCCGAACGCCGGGGTCATCGAGGCCGCCTTCGCCGGCTCGCTCGGCATCCGTCTCGGCGGCACAAACGTGTACTACGGCAACCGCGTCGAGCACCGGGCCATCATGAACGGCGGCCGCTCTGCTGAGCCTGGAGACATAGGCCGAGCAGTGCGCCTCTCCCGCCGCGTAGACCTGGGCGCCGCGGTCGTCACCGCACTAACGGCGCTGGCGATCGACTGGGCCAGGACATAGCCGGACATGCAGGCGTTGCATCGCGAAGATCCCGGGCACGATCGTGGGTCATGGACGGCACCGTGCCGCACGGGACGCAATTTGGGGCGAACATTTCCCCCATTCGCGGACGAAACGCCGCTTGGAACCGGCCTCAGCCGGGAGGGTGGAGGGTGTGCATGGCGGGTTCCCGACCAACCACGGCAGTGGCGGCGGTAAGGCCCCAGGCTCCGACCGTCAACCTCTAATGGGCACCCTCACGGCAGCTCGCGCACCCAGGCAATCGCGCCGTCAACGTCATGCACCGTCGGCACTCCTGCGGGTCCCGGCGGGCGGCGGATGACGACGACAGCGGCCCCCAGCCGGGCGGCGGCCTCCATCTTCGGCCAGGTGTAGGTCCCGCCAGAGTCCTTCGTGACCAGCACGTCGCTGCGGTGCCCGGTCATCAGCGCGAGTTCGCCGTCCAGGGAGTAGGGGCCGCGGCTGGTGATGAGCTCCCATCCTGGCGGCAGCGTCAAGTCGGGTACGTCGACCACGCGGGCCAGCACCGAGCGTGCTTCAAGCGCGGGAACGAAGCGTCCGAGTTCCTGTCGGCCGATGGTCAGGAAGGGGCGGGTGCCAAGCGCGGCGGCCAGGCCAGCCGCTTCCTCGTGGCTGTCGGTATAGCGCCAGGACGGGTCGGGCGGCCAGCCTGGGCGCTCGAGCCGTAGCAGCGGCACGTCGGTGGACGCGGCGGCCGCGTTCGCGGTCATCCCGACGGCGAACGGGTGCGTGGCGTCCACCACGGCGTCATAGTCGGCGAGGGCCGTGCGCAGCCCCGCGACGCCGCCGAAGCCGCCGATGCGGACCGCACCTGCCGGCAGGCGCGGCCGCGCGACGCGGCCTGCGAGGGACGTGGTCACGTCGACGCCGTCATCGACAAGGCGGGCTGCCAACTCCCGCGCCTCGCTGGTGCCGCCGAGGATCAACAGTCGCACGTTGCCTCCCGAAGCGAAGGGCCTACCAGTGACGCGCCGCGGCGGAGCCTCATGTTCCGCCTCCGGGGGGCAGGACGGGCAGCCCGGCCGGTGCGCCCGCGCGGGCGAGGCCGAGCAGGGCGTCCACGTCGAGATGACGCTCCACTAGGTCGCCGAGCAGGTCGAACCGGCGTTCCCGCGCGGCGGCGAAGCTCACCCGCGAGGGCGCACGGCCCAGCGCTGCGGCGAGGAAGGCGCCGCGCAGTTCGTCGCCCTCGAGGCTGCCGTGCCACATCGTGCCGAATACGCTGCCCGCCTGGGCGCCGCCCAGGAACTCCTGCGCACCGCCGCCGACGGTGACCCGTCCGTGGTGGATCTCGTAGCCAGCCGCTGGCGCGCCCAGGGCGGTCCCTGACGGCAGCCGCAGGGTCTTACCGACCGCGAACTCCGTGCGGACGTCGAGCAGCCCAAGTCCCTCGACTTCGGTGCCCGGGTCCGCCTCGACGCCGTGCGGGTCGGCGATGACGGTCCCGAGCATCTGGCAGCCGCCGCAGATCCCCAGCAGCGGCCGGCCGCGGCGCGCGTGTTCCGTGATCGCGCGGTCGAGGCCGCGGGAGCGGAGCCAGGCCAGGTCGGCGATCGTGGACCGGGTGCCGGGAAGCACGATGAGGTCCGCGTCGGCGACGTCGCGCGGCCCCGACGCGAAGACGACGTCGAGATCGGGCTCCAGGCCGAGCGCGTCCGTGTCGGTGAAGTTGCTGATCCGCGGCAGGCGCACCACGGCGACCCGGTAAGCGGCCGCGCCGCCGGAGCGCCGCCCTTCCAGGTCGAGGGCGTCCTCGGAGTCGAGCCATAGTCCCGGATCCCAGGGCAGCACCCCGTACACGCGCCGGCCGGTGAGCCTCTCCAGCGCGTCAAGGCCGGGGGACAGGAGCGCCGGGTCGCCGCGGAACTTGTTGACCACGAAGCCGGCGATCAGCGCTTGGTCGGCCGGTTCGAGAAGCGCCACGGTGCCGTACATCGCGGCGAAGACGCCGCCCCGGTCGATGTCGCCGACGACGACGGCCGGCAACCCGGCGTGCCGCGCGAGACCCATGTTGACGTAGTCGCCAGACCGCAGGTTGATCTCGGCCGGGCTGCCCGCGCCCTCCGCGACGACCACGTCGAACCGCGCGGCCAGGTCGTCGAACGCCGCGTGCGCGGCTGCGGCGAGGTGACGGCGGCCCGTCGCCCAGTCGGCGGATGAGACGTCGCCGGCGGGCTGGCCCATGAGGACGACATGGCTGCGCCGATCGGTGCCCGGCTTAAGCAACACGGGGTTCATCGCGGGCTCCGGGGCGGCGCCGGCGGCGCGCGCCTGCGCCCACTGCGCGCGGCCGATTTCCGCGAGGCGGCCGTCGGGCCCAGCGCAGACCATCGAGTTGTTCGACATGTTCTGCGCCTTGAACGGGGCCACCCGCACGCCGCGGCGGGCCAGCGCCCGGCACAGTCCGGTCGTGACGACGCTCTTGCCGGCGTCCGAAGTCGTCCCGGCGACCAGCAGCCCGCTCATCCCAGGACCCCGGTCCAGCGCCCCTCGCGCTCTCTCCCTGCCTGCGGCGCGGCGTCCGCAGGCTCCTCGTCTCCTGTGCCACAGCGCAGCAGGCAGATGTCAAGCACCCAGCCAGCGGCGGCTTTCGCACGAGCACGGGCGGCCGCCAGCTCGCCCCGCACGTCGGCGACGCGCCCGGCGGCGAGTTCTTCTGAAGGGGTACCGAGATTAGCGCCCCACCAGATAGACCAGTCGTCGAGGCCGTCTAGGTCCAGGGCGCCGCCGAGCATGACGACGATGTTGCGCTGCCCGGCGGCGACCGCCGCCCGCAGCCGCCGCGCCGGGGTGACGTGCACCGGCTGCCCGATCTCGTGCAGCACGATCCGGTGCCGCGCGGCAAGCAGCTGCGGGGCGCTGACGCCAGGCAGGACGTCCCAGTCGGCAGGCAGCCGCTCCGCGAGCTGGGACACGACCCGGATCGTCGAGTCGTACAGCGACGGGTCGCCCCACACCAGGAACGCCGCGGTGCCGCCGCGCTCGCGAAGTACCCGCTCATAGGCCCGTACCCGGGCGGCGTGCCACGCCGCGACGGCACCGGGGTAGCCGGTACTCGGAGCACGATCTCGTTCTGGATCGTCAACAGCGACCACCTCGACACCGAATGAGTCCGCGACCGCCCGGCGGACCGCCAGCAGGCCGTCGTCGTCCCCCTTGCGCGCGGCGATCACGTAGTCGGCGTCCCGCAGCGCGGCGGCCGCCTCAGGCGTGACGTGCTGCGGCCCCATGCCGATGCCGATGACGCGGATCCTCACTCGCCCCGGTCCTCCAGGTCGCCTTCGACCTCCAGGTAGACCGCTTGCATCGCGGCGAGGAGAGCCGGGTCGGGCTCGGCCCACAAGCCGCGCCCGGCCGCCTCGTGCAGCCGCTCGACGATGCCGCGCAGCGCCCACGGGTTGGCGCGGCGGAGGAAGTCCTGGCTGGCCTCGTCGAGCACGTACTCGCGGGCGAGCTTGTCATACATCCAGTCCTGCACCACCCCGGCGGTGGCGTCGAAGCCGAACAGGTAGTCGACGGTGGCGGCCAGCTCGAACGCGCCCTTGTACCCGTGCCGCCGCATCGCGGCGATCCACCGCGGGTTCACCACCCGGGCCCGGAAGACGCGGGCCGTCTCCTCGGTCAGCGTCCGGGTTCGCACCGCGTCCGGCGACGTCGAGTCGCCGACGTACGCCTTCGGGTCAGCGCCGGTGAGCGCCCGGATGGTGGCGATCATGCCGCCGTGGTACTGGAAGTAGTCGTCTGAGTCGGCGATGTCGTGCTCGGCGCTGTCAACGTTCTTCGCGGCGACCTTGATCCGCCGGTAGTTGGCCCGCATGTCCTCCGCCGCCGGGGCGCCGTCGAGGCCGCGGCCGTAGGCGAACCCGCCCCAGGCCGTGTAGACCTCGGCGAGGTCGGCGTCGTCGCGCCACGACCCGGACTCGATCGCCTGCAGAATGCCAGCGCCGTAAGAGCCGGGCTTGGAGCCGAAGACGCGGATCGTCGCCCGCCGCTGGTCGCCGTGCGCGGCGAGGTCCGCGCGGGCGTGGGCGCGGACGAAGTTCTGCTCAGCCGGCTCATCGAGGTCGGCGACCGTCCGGACGGCGTCGTCGAGCATGGCGATGACGTGCGGGAACGCGTCGCGGAAGAACCCCGAGATGCGTACCGTGACATCGATCCGCGGGCGGCCGAGTTCGCCGGGCGGGATGACGGCCAGGCGGCTGACCCGCCGCGACGCTTCGTCCCACTCCGGCCGCACCCCCAGCAGGGCGAGGGCCTCGGCGATGTCGTCCCCGCTAGTGCGCATCGCGCTGGTGCCCCACACGGACAGGCCGACGGAGGCCGGGTAGGCCCCGGTCTCGTCGAGGTAACGGCGCAGCAGCGAGTCGGCCATCGCCTGGCCGGTCTGCCATGCGAGCCGCGAGGGGACGGCGCGCGGGTCGACGGTGTAGAAGTTCCGGCCGGTCGGCAGCACGTTGACAAGGCCGCGCAGCGGCGAACCCGACGGGCCCGCCGGGACGAACCCGCCGTCGAGCGCGTGCAGGACGGCGTCGAGCTCGCCGGTGGTCTGCGCCAGCCGCGGCACGATCTGCTCGGCCGCGAAGGCCAGGACGCGCAACACCTCAGGATCGTCGTGCAGGCCCGCGATCGCCGCGGTGTCCCAGCCGGCCGCCTCCATCCGCTCCACCAGCGTCCGCGCCGACGCCTCAAGCCGGTCGACGACCGCGAGGGAGTCGCCCTCCTTCAAGCCGAGGGCCGCCCGCAGCCCGGGGACGGCGCCGCCGACCCCGCCCCATACCTGAGCCGCGCGCAGGATGGAGAGCACGAGGTTGACCCGGGCGGGGCCGACTGGCGCCTCGCCGAGGACATGCAGCCCGTCGCGGATCTGCGCGTCCTTGATCTCGCACAGCCAGCCGTCGACGTGCAGCAGGAAGTCGTCGAACTCGGTGTCCTCCGGGCGCTCGTCGAGCCCGAGGTCGCGGTGCATCTCGGCGGCGCGCAGCAGCGACCAGATCTCGCCGCGGATGGCCGGCAGCTTCGCCGGGTCCATCGCCGCGACGTTGGCGTGCTCGTCCATCAGCTGCTCGAGGCGCGCGGTGTCGCCGTAGGACTCGGCCCGCGCCATGGGCGGCACCAGGTGGTCCACGATCGTCGCGTGCGCCCGGCGCTTGGCCTGCGCGCCCTCACCGGGGTCGTTCACCAGGAACGGGTAGACGAGCGGGAGATCTCCGATCGCCGCGTCGGGTCCGCAGGAGGCGGACAGCGCGGCGTTCTTGCCGGGCAGCCACTCAAGCGAGCCGTGCTTGCCGAGGTGGATCACCGCGTGCGCGCCGAAACCGCGGGCGATCCAGCGGTAGGCGCCCAGGTAATGGTGGCTCAGGGGGAGCGAGGGGTCATGGTAGATCGCGACCGGGTTCTCCCCGAAACCGCGCGGCGGCTGGATCAGGATCACGATGTTGCCGGCCCGCAGCGCGGCGAGGACGAGCTCACCGTCGTCGTTGACGAACAGCGAGCCGGGGGAGGGACCCCACGCCCGGGTCATGGCGTCCCGCAGGCCGGCCGGGAGGTCCGCCGTCCACGCGTCGTACTCGGCTTTGGCGATGCGCACGTGGGCCGCGGTGAGCTGGCCGCTCGTCAGCCACTCCTCGTCCTGGCCGCCCGCCGCGATCAGCGCGTGGATGAGTGCGTCCCCGGCCGCGCTGTCGTCCCCGGTGCTGTCCAGGATGGCGGTGACTTCGTTGCCGACGCCGAGGTCGTAGCCGGCGTCGCGCAGTCGGCGGAGCAGCCGGATCGCGGACAGCGGCGTGTCCAGGCCCACCGCGTTGCCGATGCGCGCGTGCTTGGTCGGGTACGCGGACAGCACCAGAGCCAGCTTCTTTTCCGAATTCGGCACCCGCCGCAGCCGCGCGTGGCGGACAGCGATGCGAGCCACCCGCCGGCACCGCTCGGGGTCGGCCACGTAGCGGGGCAGGCCGTCGGCGTCGATCTCCTTGAAGGAGAACGGCACGGTGATGAGGCGGCCGTCGAACTCCGGGATCGCGATCTGGCTGGCGGAGTCAAGCGGCGTGACGCCCTCGCTTGATGCTTCCCAGTCGGCGCGGCTGCTGGTCAGGCACAGCCCCTGCAGTACCGGGATGTCCAGGGCGGCCATCCGCTCCACATCCCATGCCTCGTCGTCCCCGCCGGCGCTCGCGTTCGCCGGGACGGTCCCGCCCGCCGCGAGCACGGTCACGACCAGCGCGTCGAGGCTGGCGAGGGCGTCGTACAGCTCGCCCGGCGCCGAGCGAAGGGAACCGGCGAAGACCGGGACGCCGACCGCCTCGCCGGTGGCGTCGATCGCGTCCGCGAGTGCGTGGGCGAACCCGCTGTTGCCGCTGGCCTCGTGGGCGCGGTAGTACAGCACGCCGATGCGGGGGCCGGACGCGTCAGCGGCACCGGGGCGTGCGGCGTAGCCCCAGGCGGGGATCGCGGCAGGCGGCTCGAACCCCTCGCCAGTCAGCAGCACGGTGTCGGAGAGGAACGCGTGGAGCTGGGCGAGGTTGGCCGGGCCGCCTTCGGCGAGGTAGCGGTGCGCCTGCGCCGCGACGCCCATCGGCACCGTGGACAGCTCCATGAGCTCCGCGTTCGGCTGCTGCTCGCCGCCGAGGACGACCAGCGGCGTCCCGGCTTCCCGGACGGCCGACAGGCCGGGCCACAGGTCGTGCGGCGAGCCGAGCAGCCGGACCACCACGAGGCTGGCGCCGTCCGTCGCGGCGCGCAGTTCCGCGTCGTTCGCCCGGCTCGGGTTCGACCAGGTGTAGCCCATGCCGCTGGCTCGTGCGGAGAGCAGGTCGGTGTCGGACGTCGACAGCAGCGCGATGCGAGCAGCCAGGTCGGCCATCGCCGGGTTCCTCCTCCGGGGTTCTCGCCCCGTCGATCGGTGGGATCACCCGTGGCCAGTGTCTGGCTGCATCCCCTCGGGATGTCACAGTTGCGGAACAGCCCCGGACTCGCACCGGGTTCCTGCGCCATGGGCGTTCCCGCATCCTACGGGAGTCCGGGGGCGCGCGGCACGGGCGGTTCCGTGCCCGCGACGCGGCGACGGACATCGATTGACCGATGCCACAGCTTCCCGTATGGTCGCCATTGCGTGGCGGCGCGAAGGAACCCGGTGTGAATCCGGGACGGTCGCGCCACTGTGAGCCACCCGCGCCAGCGGGTGGTGAGTCAGATACTTCGCCGTCACGACGCCTGTTCACGTAGGGACGCACGATCCCCAAGGAGGCTTGCTCATGACGAGCATTTCCGTCCCAGGAAGCGAATCCAGGCCCGCTGTCTCGCCTGAGGCCCTGTCTCGCGGCCGGGTGCTTCTCATCCTCGGCATCACCGTCTTCGCGGCGGTGGCGGTCTATTACTTCGTCGGGGTCGACGAAGGCATGACGTCGCTCTTCGGCAAGACGATGGTGATCCACGAGTGGGTGCACGACTCGAGGCACTTCCTCGGCTTCCCTTGCCACTAGCGAGCGGCGGGAGCTAACTGCCCATGGAAATCCGCGTCATCCTCCGGGGCGCGCTGTCCGGCGCGATCGCCGGCGTTCTCGGGTTCGCCTTCGCCCGGATCTTCGCCGAGCCGTTCATCAACAAGGCCATCGACTACGAGGCAGGCCGCGACGATATCCTCGCCGCGCTGAACAAGGCCGCCGGGCGGGTCGTCGCCCCGGACGGGCCCGAGATCTTCTCGCGCACGATCCAGTCCACGATCGGTATCGCCACCGGCATCATCGCGTTCTCCGCAGCCATGGGGGCGCTGGTCGCCGTGGCGTACCTGGTGCTGCACGGCCGGTTCAACGTCCGCCCCCGCAACCTCGTGTGGATGATCGCCGGGTTCGGGTTCCTCGGCGTTTACCTGCTGCCGTTCGTGAAGTACCCGGCCAACCCGCCGGCTGTCGGCCACACGTTCACCATCTCTACCCGGGGCGAGCTCTACCTGTCGGTGGTGGCCTGCTCGCTGATCCTGCTGGGCCTGGGCGTCTACCTCGCCCGTAAGCTGGCGCCCAGGTTCGGCTGGGTGACTGCGGTGGTGCTGTCGGCCGTGGCCTTCTTCGTCGTGTACGGCGTCATCATCGGCCTCCTGCCGTCACTGGGCGACCTGTCCGCCAACGTGGCGGCGACCAGTCAGTTCGGCTACGCGCGGGCCGCCACCGAGACGCCCCAGCCGATCGTCAACATCCTGTCCACCCCGCTCGTCGTCGACGGCAAGACGATCGCACCGGGACAGATCGTCTATCCGGGCTTCGACGCCGACGTGCTGTGGAAGTTCCGCTGGTACTCGATCATCAACCAGGCGCTGATCTGGCTGAGCGTCGCGCTGGTGCTCGGGGGCCTCCTCGAGCGGTTCCTCAACGGTCCGCGACGCCGCCAGGCCCCAACTGGCGACCAGGTCGACGAGCCCGCCGTGCCGGCGCTCTCCGGTCAGGCCTGACCGGAGAGCAGCGCAAACTGGCGACCGATGAGCTGACCATGCTTGGTGAGCTGACAGACCTCGGTCCCTTCTTCGCGATCCGCGCGCACCCGCGGGGAACGCCGCCTGTCCCGCCGTGGCGGCCGGTCACCGAGCTGACCGGCCCGTCCCGGGTGCTCCGGGCGCGCATCGAGTCGGTCCGCGCGGTGCTGGCGACCCGGGGCGGCCTGGCCGCCACCGACGTGGAGCCGCGGGCCGCCGCCTCGGCCGTGCACCTCGGCATGGTGGCGCGCATGACCGCGCCCGCGCTCGGCGCGGCGGTCCTCGGCTGCCCGCTCGACCTGCGTCCGAACGGACTGTGGTGGCAGGACGTGATCGGCGGCCCGGTGCCGCTCTCCGTTCCACTGCTGGCCGATGGGCGGGCGCCCGCGGACGGCCCGGTTACGGCGGACTGGGACAGGCGGCTACTTGAGGAGCTGGTCGCCCCGTTCACGGCGGCGGTCGCGGGGGAGAGCCGTGTCTCGGGCCGTGTGCTGTGGGGCAACGTGGCGTCGGCGGTCAACTCGGCCGCCGCCCAGGTGGCCGCGCGGCGGCCGGACCTGGCCCCAGCGGCGCGGCAGGCGGCCAGGCGCCTGTTCGCCAGCCCGCTGCTGCGCACCGAACGGCACCCGCCAGGGCCGGCCTTCCGCCGGTCAAGCTGCTGCCTCTGCTACCGCCTCGCGCCGGGCACGCCGGCCGCCGTCTGCGGCGATTGCGTCCTCGCGACGGTGAGGCAGCCTGACTGCGAGTCATAGATGGGAAAAGCAGCGGCGCCCCAATTCCAGCACCGCAAAATATACCTCCCCGTAGAGGTATACCGAATTAGCGCCATGAACCCGCCCGGTTCGCGGTGGTCTGTCCCGCCCGAATTCGGTATACCTTTCCGGGTGGCGTCATATTGCCCGTCCTGAGCGCGCTGCATTCACCACCAGTTCGGCATCGGGGAGGACTTCGCCCTCGTCGTCGACGAATGGGAGTCGGTCGAGCAGTTCCAGCAGTTCTTCGCTGACCCGAACTTCAAGCGTTCATCGCCACGACGGGCGCCAGGCCGGAACCGCCGCAGATCATCGCGGCCGAGGCCCTGACCGTGACCCAGTACTAGCGATCCGGCCTTATCAGCCAAGCCCTGGCGGGTCCACGCCCGCCAGGGTGCGAGGCAGTTGACCAGCGATTGACCCATGTATTGACCCGTGCACAAGAGTGCGACATGATCGGGCAACAACGGTCAGAAGATGGTCAACATGATGCCAACACAACGACGCCAGGCGATCCTCGCTGAGGTTCGCAAGGCGAACGCTGTGTCGGCGGAAGACCTGTCCGGGATGTTCGGCGTGTCGGTCGAGACGATCCGCCGGGACCTGCGTGGGCTGCGTGACCAGGGCCTGCTCGAGCTCGTGTACGGCGGCGCGCTTTCCGTGCAGTCCACCGAGGGAACGTTCGCCGTGCGCAGCAGCAGGCACCACGACCGCAAGCGCGCGATCGCCGCGCTGGCCGCCAGCCTGGTCCAGCCGCAGGACACGATCATCATCGACATCGGCACGACCGCCCTGGAGGTCGCCCGGGCACTGCCCGCCGACTTCTGCGGGCGCGTGCTCACCAACTCGGTCCCCGTCGCCATGGAACTGTCGGCCAGGGAAGAGATCGAGTTGCTGCTGTCCGGCGGCCAGGTGCGCGCCGGCGACGCGGCCTGCTACGGCGCGCAGGCCGACACGTTCTTCGCGCAGGTCTACGCCGACAAGGCGTTCCTCGGCTCCGGCGGCGTGCACGCCGAGGCCGGGCTCACCGACTACTACCCCCACGAGGTCGCGGCGCGGCGCGTGATGATCGCCCACGCCGGTGCCTCCTACGTGCTCGCCGACTCAAGCAAGCTCGGCAAGGTCGCCGTGCACCGGGTCTGCGCGCTCACCCAGGTAACCGCCATCATCACCAACGCTGATAACAGCAACATCGAAGCCGGGGCGGCCGATGCGCTCGCCGCCGCTGGCTGCGACATGCTGCGGGCCCCCGTCCCCGAGGCCCCCGTACGAGAGGCCCCCGTCCACGAGGCCGCGCCGCAGCAATCTGGTTAACCCCCTTCCCTCCTGAGGGAGACGCGATACCCATGGATCAGGTCACCACGTCGCCTGCCGAAGACGCTGAGCTCAGCAGATTCGGCTACCGCCAGCAGTTCACCCGCTCGCTGCGCCAGTTCGAGTCGTTCGCCGTGGCGTTCTCGTTCATCTCGATCACCACCGGCATCTTCACTACGTACGCGTTCGCCCTCGCGACGGGCGGCACCCGGTCTGTCTGGACCTGGCTGATCGTCGTGGTCGGCCAGTCGCTCGTGGCGCTGCTGTACGGGGCGCTGTCGTCCCGTATCCCGCTGTCCGGGTTCTCCTACCAGTGGGCGTCGCGGCTGGCCAGCCCGCACGTGGGCTGGTGGTTCGGCTGGACGTCGTTCGCGTTCCTGACGATCGTCACGGTGTCGGTCGACTACGGCCTCATCCAGGTCGCGTTCCAGCCGCTGATCGGGGAGGCGTACACGCCGACGAGCGCGGCGCTTGAGACCCTCGTGGTGCTGGCCGTCCAGGCGGCGCTGATCATCACGTCGACGCGGGGCACCACCCGGGTGAACAACACCGCCGTGGCCACCGAGATCATCGGCATCGTCGGCCTCACCGTCGCGTTGCTCATCGTCGCCGCCGTCCGCGGGCTCGGCCACTGGTCCAACCTGACGAGCACCGGGCCGGTGCCCGCCACCGGGTACTACGCCTGGCTCGGCCCGTTCATGCTGGCCACGCTGCTCGGCGCGTACACGATCGTCGGCTTCGAGTCTGCGAGCAACCTGGCCGAGGAAACCCACGAGCCGCACCGGGTCATCCCGAAGGCCATGGTCCGCGCAGTCCTGCTGTCCGGCGCCGTCGGGTTCGTGTTCCTGCTGGTCCTCGCATTCGCCACCGACAAGGGCGCCTACTCGAGCTCGGCCCCTGTCGCGTTCATCGTCGGCAGCGTGCTCGGCAGCGTCATGCAGAAGATCTTCCTCGTCTTCGTCGTCGTCTCGATCTTCGCCTGCGGCCTCGTCATCATGGTGACCAACGGCCGGCTGATCTTCTCCATGGCCCGCGACCGGCGGCTGCCCGGTCACCAGTTCCTCAACCGGGTGCCACGGCCCGCCGGCGGGCCGCCCTGGGCCACCGTCCTCGCCGCCACACTCGGCGGGATCATCGTCCTTGTCCTGCTCGCCAACACCAACGCCCTGTTCACCCTGTTCACCGCCTCCACGATCATGCCCGCGCTGCTGTACGCGGGGACGGTGCTGCTCTACATCGCGACGCGGCGCGGGCACGGCAGCTACGGCCGGTGGGAATGGCCGGTGATCGCCGGGGCCGTCATCTGGCTGGCCTACGAGCTGATCGTCCTGATCGGTCCCGGGGTGTTCCGCGACGCGCAGTACTACGTGCTCGGCGCGCTCGGCCTTGGCCTGGTGTTCTACATCGTCCAGCTGGTAACTGAGCCAGCCGCGATGCGCGCGGCCCCGGAGGCCGAGGCCGAATGAACATCCTCGCCATCGACCAGGGCACGTCGGCGACGAAGGCCCTGCTTGTTGGCCCCGGCAACGACATTCTCGGCCAGGCCGAAGTGCCGGTAGCCACCACGGCCACGGGTGGCGACGGTGTGGAGGCCGACCCGGAAGAGCTGTGGAGTTCCGTCGTCAGCGCGGGCGAGCGGGCCCTGGCCGCCGCCCGCGCCGCTGGTCATGTCTCCGTGCACGCCGTCGCGCTCGCCAACCAGGGCGAGACGGTCCTCGCCTGGGACAAGGCGAGCGGGCGGCCGCTGAGCAGGGCGATCGTCTGGCAGGACCGCCGTTCTGCGGGCATCTGCGCACGGCTGCAGGACCAGGCAAGCGAACTGCAAAGAATCACCGGCCTCCCGCTCGACCCCTATTTCGCCGCGCCGAAGATGACGTGGCTGCGCGAAAATGTCACCGCCGACGGCGTCGTGACCACCACCGACACCTGGCTGCTGCACCGCCTCGGCGCGGGTTACGTGACCGACGCGGCGACCGCCTCCCGGACGATGCTGCTCGACCTGGACACGGTCCGCTGGTCGGACCAGGCGTGTAAAGCGTTCGGCCTGGACGCGGAGACCCTGCCGCGCGTCGCCGACTGCGCCGAGGTCGTTGGCGAGACCACGGTGTTCGGCGGCCAGCCGCTCCCGGTCGCCGGGATCGCGGTGGACCAGCAGGCTGCCCTGTACGCGCACGGCTGCGTAACCAAAGGCGACGCCAAGTGCACCTATGGGACCGGGGCGTTCCTGCTGGTGACCACGGGGGAGGAGGCGGCGCGGTCCACCGCGGGACTGTCCGCCTCGGTCGCGTGGCGGCTAGGCGGCACCGCCGCCTACTGCCTCGACGGACAGGTGTACACGGCCGGGTCCGCGCTGCGGTGGCTGGCCGAGACCGGGATCCTTCCCAGCCCCGCCGACCTCGACGACGTGGCGGGCACCGTGCCCGACTCGGGCGGCGTCACGTTCGTGCCCGCCCTGGCCGGACTCGGCGCGCCGTACTGGGCGCCGCACGCCAAAGGCCAGCTCGCGGGCCTCACGATGGCGACGGAAAGGGGCCACATCGCACGGGCCGTCGCCGAGGGCATCGCCGCCTCCGTCGCGGTGCTCGCCGGCGCGGTCGCGGCCGACCTCGGCGGCCCGCTCACGGCGCTGCGCGTCGACGGCGGGCTGACCAGGTCGCGCGTGCTGCTGCAAGCCCAGGCCGACCTGCTCCAGGTGCCGGTGCTCGTCAGCCGCACCCCGGACGCGACCGCGCTCGGCGTCGCCGCGCTGGCGCGCCTCGCCTATGGCGCGGCGGGGTCGCCGTCGGCTGAGGTAGAGCTCACGGTGGACCCCGTCATAACTCAAGATCAGGCAGAAGAACGGATGTCGCGTTACCGTCATGCACTAATCTCCACGCTGTCATGAGTTGGGACGTCGGGATCATCGGCGGTGGCGTGGTCGGCACCGCCATCGCCAGGGAACTGGCCGGCTACCAGGTGCGCTGCGTCCTGCTTGAGGCCGCCGACGACGTCGGCACGGGCACCTCCAAGGCCAACACGGCGATCCTGCACACCGGGTTCGACGCCACGCCGGGCACGCTGGAAAGCCGTCTGGTGGCCCGGGGCGCCGCGCTGCTGCGCGAGTACGCGGAGCGCGCCGGGATCGCCGTCGAACGGACGGGGGCACTGCTGGTCGCCTGGACGCCGGAACAAGCAGGCAGCCTGGACGCCATCGCCGTGAAGTCGAAGGGGAACGGGTACACCCGCCTCCGTTCTGTATCGGTGGCTGAGGTTTACGAGCGGGAACCGAACCTCGGACCGGGCGTGGCAGGCGGGCTGTGGATCCCCGACGAGTGGGTCATCGACCCATGGTCGGTCCCGCTCGCGTACGCGACCGAGGCGGTGCGCGCGGGCGTGGACCTACGGCTCGGGACCCCAGTCACCGGGGTGTCTGTCCTCCCCGGCGGGGAGGGGTTCGAGCTGACGGCCGGCGCCGGCGCGGGCCCGGTCCGGTGCCGGTTCGCGGTCAACGCGGCGGGGCTGGCGAGCGACGAGGTGGACCGCATGTTCAACGGCGGCGGGTTCACGATCCGGCCGCGCAAGGGCGAGCTGATCGTCTACGACAAGCTCGCACGGCCGCTGCTGTCGTCGATCATCTTGCCGGTGCCGACCGCGCGGACCAAGGGGGTCGTGCTCGCGCCCACCGTGTTCGGCAACGTGCTCCTCGGGCCGACCGCGGAAGACGTCGCGGACCGGTCGGACCGCTCGACAAGCGCGGCTGGGCTGTCGGCACTGCTCGCCGACGGGCGGCGGATCCTGCCAGGACTCGAGCACGAGGAGGTGACCGCCACGTACGCGGGGCTGCGCGCCGCGACTGAGCACTCCGACTACCAGCTCGGCCGGTACGGGCGGTACGTGCGCGTCGCCGGGATCAGGTCGACCGGGCTCACCGCGTCGCTCGGCATCGCCGAGCACGTCGCCGGCCTGCTCGCTGAGGCGGGGCTGCCGCTGAAGCCCCGGGCCAGCGTCAGCCAGGAGGAAGGCGCCGGCCAGGCACCGCCCCGGATGCCCTACCTGGGGGATGCCGGGACACGGCCCTACCAGGACGCCGGGCGCATCGCGGCGGACCCGGCGTACGGCGAGATCGCCTGCCACTGCGAGCGGGTCACCCGCGGTGAGATCCGCGACGCGCTTGCCAGCGACATCCCCCCGGCCGGGCTTGACGGGCTGCGGCGGCGCACCCGGGCGATGAACGGCCGGTGCCAGGCGTTCTACTGCGGCGCGGCGGTGTCGGCCCTGTTCGGTCCGGCCGGGTCCGGTGCGGCCGTCGGCGGGTCAGCCGGCGGGTCAGGGGTGCGCGATGGACGCTGACGTCCTCGTCGTCGGGGCGGGGCCCGCCGGGCTCGCGGCCGCCGCCGAACTGCGCCGCCTCGGCGTGCGCCGCGTCGTGGTCGCTGACCGTGAGGCGGTGCCTGGCGGCGTTCCCCGGCACAGCCAGCACACCGGCTACGGGCTGCGCGACCTGCACCGGGTGCTGTCAGGACCCGCCTACGCGCGGGTCCTGACGGACACGGCGACCCGGGCGGGCGCGGAACTGCGGGCCGGGTGCACCGTCACCGACCTGCGGGCCGGCGGCGACGGCGTGTCGGCCGTGCTGACCAGCGCAGCGGGTATCGAGGAAGTGCGCCCGGCGGCGGTGCTGCTCGCCACCGGCTGCCGGGAACGGCCCCGCGCGGCCCGGCTGGTCCCCGGCGACCGGCCCCCAGGCGTGCTCACCACAGGCGAGCTGCAGCAGCGCGTCTACCTGGCGGGGGAGCGGCTGGCAGGCCGCGCGCTCATCGTGGGGGCGGAGCACGTGAGCTTCTCGGCGGCGGTGACGCTCGCCCACGCGGGCGCCCGGGTGATCGCCCTCGTCACCGACCAACGGCAGCACCAGAGCTACGCCGCCTTCAAGCTGGGCGCCGCGCTCCGCTGGCGCGTCCCCGTCTGGACGTCAACCGCCGTGACCCGGGTGACCGGCGCGGGCGGGCGGCTGGCCACGGTAGACGTGGCGGATACGGACGGCGGGCATGCCCGGACGGTCGCCTGCGAGTGGCTCGTGTTCACCGGCGACTGGATCCCGGACCACGCGCTCGCGCGGACCGCTGGCGTGCCGCTCGACAGCGGCACGCAAGGCCCGGCGATCGACACGACCATGGCGACATCGGCACCGGGGGTGTTCGCGGCGGGCAACCTCGTCCATGCGGCGGAGACCGCCGACGTGGCGGCGCTGTCCGGCCGCCACGCCGCCCGGCAGATCGCCTCCTACCTGGCTGGACCGCCTGCCCAGAGACCGTCGCCTGCTCCGGGGCCGTCGCCTGCTCCGGGGCCGTCGCCGGTCCCGGTCGTCGCCGAGCCGCCGCTGCGGTGGATCTCGCCGAACGCGATCGGCGCTGACCAAGTGCTGCCGCCCCTAGGCCGCTTCGCGCTCCGGGCCGCCGAGTTCCGGCCGCGGGCCCGGCTGGAGGCACGGCAAGACGGCAGGCTGCTTGCCAGGTCACGGCCGCTGCGGCTGATCCCTGGCCGTCCCCTGCACTTGCGTGCCTCGTGGGTGACCAGCGTGGACCCGGGCGGCGGCCCGGTCCGCGTTTGTGTCGAGCGGCCGGGAACGGCTGGCTGAGACGATGCGCGTACGAGCAGCCCGTGATTAATATCCGCTGAGTCTGGATCTTGGGATGCCTGGCGGGTTAGCCTGCGGCGATGGAGCTTCGTCGCATTCAGTACTTCGTCGCCGTGGCCGAGGAGTCGCACTTCGGCCGGGCGGCGGAGCGGCTCCGGATGGCCCAGCCGCCGCTGTCGCAGCAGATCAAAGCGCTGGAAGCGGAGATGGGAGTGGCGCTGTTCCGGCGGACGACGCGCAAGGTGGAGCTGACTCCAGCCGGGGAGCGCTTCCTGGTGCGGGCGCGGAACATCCTGGCCGCCGTTGACGACGCCGTGACCGAGGCCGGCCAGGTCGCGGACGGCATGCTGGGCCGGATAGCGATCGGCTTCACCGGGTCGGCCACCTACGACTTGCTGCCGTCCCTCGTCCGCGTGCTGCGCGCGGACCTGCCCGGCATCGAGCTGGACATCCACGGGGAGATGCTGACGCCGGACCAGGTGACCGCCCTGGCCGACGGATCGCTCGACCTCGGACTGCTGCGGCCGCCGGTACGCAGCAGCGCCATCGACGTGCACGTGCTGCGGCGCGAACCGCTGATCGCGGTGCTGCCCGCGCACCATGCGCTGGCCAGGCGGCCGCGCGTACAGCTGTCCGAGCTGAGGGACGATCCGTTCATCACCTACCCGTCGCACCACCGATCGGTGGTGTACGAGGCGGTCATCGACGCCTGCCAGCGCGCGGGGTTCGTGCCGGCCAGCGTCCACGAAGTGGCCGAGACCTCCACGCTGGTCTCCTTCGTGGCCGCGGGCCTCGGCGTCGCGCTGGTGCCGGCCTCGGTGCAGCACCTGCGGATCACCGGGGCGACCTACCTGCCGCTGGCGGGAACCACCCAGGAGGTGGGACTGGCCCTGGCGACCCGCGCCGGGGAAACTTCCCCGCTCGTGGCGCGGGTCCGGGCGCGGGCGGAAGCCCTCATCGGCGGCGGCCGGCGCGTCCGCGCGGAGCATTAAGTCGCTGAACGTCTTAATGCCGACATTTTTTGTATTTCACATGCCGACCCAGGTGGGGTGACACTCGATCCACCGGCCGGTCATCCAGGACCGGCCTACCCGAGGGGGCAGCCATGACGCCGTTCATGCACAGCGTGCAGGACCTGCTGGACGGGACACCCGCGCCGCGCGTCGAAACCGTCCGCAGCAGGCCTGGACCTGTCCCCGCGGCGGCGGACACGCAGGTCATCATCCGTTCCCTGGCGGAGCAGCTCGTCAGCGAAGCGAACGCCGTGCTGCGCCAGCGCGGCGACCTCATCCGCCTGGACGACGAGGTCGGCCCGGCCGGGCTTGCCTTCACCCTGGGCTACCGGGAGCGCAGCGCCCGCCTGCAGGCCGCCATCTCCGGCCGCTCCGCGCTGGTGACCCTGACCCTCGGCGGCCAGGCCGAAGACGGCCAGCCCAAAGACGGCCCCGCCGACAACCAGCCGCGCCGCCTGTCCAGCGAGGACGAACTCCAGGCCCTCGTCCTCAGCCTTATCGCCGCCGGCTCGCGGCACTGAGCAAACCGCAGCAAAACCGCAGGAGTCAACGTGCAGTACGAGTTGCGCTATCAGGTCATCGAACCCAAACGGAACACCTACCAGAACGTCATCGACCGGCTCGGTGACCAGCCCGCCACCCGCTACCAGGAGGCGACGCTCGACGTCGAGCCGCGGGAGAACTTCCATTACCGCCCGACCTGGATCGAGGGCCGGGAACTGTACGACCCCGGCTACACCGCGCTGCGGCTGGCCGACCCTTACACGTTCGCCGATCCGCGCGGCTTCTACTACACGCCCTACGTCACCAGCCGCGCCGCGCTGCACGACGAGTTCGGCAAGACCCTCGGCTACCTGGAAGAACGCGAGCTGCTGGCGAAGCTGCCGCAGCCCTGGCGCGCAGTCCTGAGCGACGTGGTGATCCCGCTGCGCCACTACGAGTCCGGTGCCCAGCTGGTCAGCGTGGCGGGCGCCCGGTTCGCCTACGGCACGTCGCTTGAGCAGTGCTGCACCTTCGCCGCCTTCGACCGCATCGGCAACGCGCAACTGCTCTCCCGGGTCGGCATCGCCCTCAGCCAAGGCACCGGCGACGCGCTCACCGCGGCGAAGCGAGCATGGC